>Ga0228700_1000058_pt1 | contig 116069 bp, 99 predicted proteins | sample McNCre317_Aug_MG_FD_178019 | JGI IMG/M metagenome (GOLD analysis project Ga0228700, IMG submission 178019) | Freshwater microbial communities from McNutts Creek, Athens, Georgia, United States - 3-17_Aug_MG | ecosystem: Environmental > Aquatic > Freshwater > Creek | place: USA: Georgia...
CATTTCCCGTATTTCCATGATTAGTGTGGGAATCGAAGTAATGGCGCTTATCCTCATTTTATCGGTTTTCAATGGCTTGGAGGATTTCCAAAAAGGGCTATTCAAAACCTTTGATCCCGATTTACGCATATTGTCCGCGGAACAGCAGCGGGTACAATTGAATGATTCCCAACTAGCTTCCCTACGTGCCATCCCAGGTATCGCTTTCATTAATCCTGTGTTAGAAGATCAAGGACTTATTCGCTTCGATCAAAAACAATTGGTTGTTCGATTCAAAGGGGTAGATTCCTCATTTCTTGCTGCCAATCGCCTTAAGAAACAAGTGGTGGAAGGGGAGTATTTTCTAGGGGATTCAACGCAAGCTTTCGCACTCGTGGGAATTGGGGTGTTTTTGAATATGGGTATGAGTTTTGAAAATACGGTTGAACCTATTCAAGCCTGGTATCCAGACCACAATCGCCTGCGCCGTTTTTCACTTAATGAAAATACGATTCGGAGTCAAACTTTTTTTCCATCGGCTGTCCTTGAAGTGGAACAGAATTTTGATAATCAAACTGTTATCGTTCCTCTGACGTGGATGGAATCGCTCTTGGGTTCCGAAGGGATGCGGTCAGCCTATGAAATTGTATTGAAGGATGATGCCAAAGACACGCAAGTCAAGGAGCAGATAAGTCAAATATTAGGTCGGAATTATACGGTTCAAACGCGAGATGAACAACATGCACTTTTATTAAAAGCCATCAAAATCGAGAAATTATTCGTATTTCTAATCATGGCTTTTGTCATGGGAATAGCCTCGTTTACGCTCTTTTATTCGCTTTCGCTTTTGGTTATTGAGAAACGAAAAGACCTTCGCTCGCTGATGGCCATGGGGATTAGCCCAAAACAATTGTTGAGAAGCTTCCTTTATTTAGGCTTAATCATTAGCTTTTCTGGAGCAATTGTGGGTATGCTGCTCGGCTTTGTATTGGCATGGGCCCAACAACAATTTGGGATTGTTCCACTCGGAATACCAAATGCTTTAATTGATGCTTACCCGATACAAATGCATGCGATGGATTTTGTTTGGACAGCTGTTGCCGTCATCCTCATCACCTTCTTCGCATCCATTTTTCCGGCCCGTAAAGCGGTTCAAATGACGTTTGAAATTAAGTAGTTGGCGTAAATTCTCCTTCCCACTTCGAAACCACACAAGTCGCTACTCCATTTCCAGCGACTGAAGTCACCGTTCTACCCATATCTAAGAAAGGATCCACACCCAATAATAAGGCGATTCCTTCAGCGGGTAAATTGAACATGGTTAAGGTTCCTGCAATGATGACAAGGGACGCGCGAGGTACACCTGCTATACCTTTTGACGTAATCATCAAGGTTAATAACATGGTGATTTGTTGCTCTAAACTTAAATGGACTCCATAGGCTTGTGCAATGAAGCCCGTTGCGAATGTCATGTACAACATCGAACCATCCAGGTTGAAGCTGTAACCTAATGGCAATACAAATCCTACAATCCGGCGGCTACATCCAAATTTCTCCAAAGCCGCAATGGTTTGCGGAAATGAAGCTTCTGAACTAGCGGTAGAAAAGGAGATCAATAAAGCTTCTTTTAACTCTTTGATCAATTTCCAATAATTGATTCCATTCACTGCTGCGATAATCCACAGGATGACGGTTGTAAAGAACAAAAGACCGCCCATGAAACAAATCATCAAATAACCATAACTGATGAGAATACTTAAACCTTTGTTGGCCACCACGGTTGTCATCGCCGCAAAGACCGCATAAGGTGCTACTTCCATTACATAATTCACCATTTTGAAAACCACTTCAGCCAAGTTTTCAATGACATGGATAAGGCGTTTTCCTGTCTCACCGATGGATCCCAAGGCAACTCCGAAGAATAGCGAGAAGATCACAATTTGGAGAATTTCATTTTCAGCTAATGCTTTGAAGAAACTGTCAGGAAAGATATGTAAGATGAAATCTTCTAAACTCTTTGCTTTACTAGCATCTATGCCCGTTTCTGTACCTGCGCTAGGTTTAGGCCAAGATTGCAAGCTACCCGGTTGGGTTACATTCACCACCACTAATCCTGTGACTAATGATAAAATGGTTGCAAAATAGAAGTAGCCAATGGTTTTGATTCCGATACGTCCCACGGCCTTGAAATCGCCTAATTTGGCAATACCTACAACCAAGGTACAAAAGACCAAAGGGCCTACAATCATTTTGATTAAACGCAAGAAGATCTTGGAGATTACTTGAACTTTACTCGCAATATCATGGCTCACTTCTGGGGAAAGGGTGATGAACAAATATTCACCTAGCGCGAGTCCTAAGACAAATCCAATGATGATTTTTTGCGTTAAACTTAGTTTCATATTATTGAGGTTGATGTAGGTACTTTTTATAAAGAGGTAATCGGTAAGCAATCATTCCCCAAATTAAAGGAAATAATAGCCAATCTAAAAGTTTGTGATTTGTTTGAAATTTAATTTTGTCAATTACAGCGCTTTCTTGCTCAGAAATCGACTCGATTCGATGTTCATGGCGCCAAGTCTTAATCCCAAAAGGAACGCGGGTTCCCTCATCAACAAATACATAAGAAGTGGCATCTACCTGGTAGGCTGTGATTTCAGAATTCCATCGCGTTTTATACAGGAGAAAGTCTAATTCAATGCACACTTTGTCGTTGACCTGACAACCATCAAATTGGATGATTTGCGCAATGGGGAATGGAGGTGCTAATTTTGCAAGTAGGTTTTGGTCGAATTTGCTCCAAACATAAGGTAAGGAGGCTGAAACCCGACAAGTGATTTGGAAGTTCGGCATTAAAGGTGAGCTAAAAGCTTCAGTATCAATCCCCCGATTGCCTTGATGCCTAAGACAAGGTAATCTCCCCAATGCATGTTTGAAGCCTTTTCTTCTTCTTGCTTGACATCTGTGGATTTTAAATCCTGCGCATATAAGTTGACAGGTTTCTGTTTCCTCGCAAGCGAATCTGTTTGAACACTTTTAGTTTTAGGATGCAATACGGTATACTCAACCATTCCAAAATTGCTGAACAATAGAGGAGTTGTAATGAATAATAGGATGAAACAAATTTTTCTCATTTGTTAGTTGATCTTTTTCTTCGCTGCTTCGAACTTCTGCATTTGTTGGATAATCGCTTCCTCGTTCGCCTTTTGATCTAATTTATTTTGTTCTTGATTCGCTAGAATCTTTTCTTTCTCCACTTTCGCTTCTTCTAAACGTTTGGTCAATAATTCCGTTTGACGTCTATTCGAATCTAATTCGCGAATCATGCGTTCGGCTGATTTTTGCTGCTTGGTTTTCGTAGCAATCAACTCATTTAAAGCCTTTTCCTGTGTGCGAACGTCTTCTTCTAAATTGATGATTTTAACAAATTCTTCCAACCAATCGCTCGCATCGCGGTATTTCTCATGACCATTTTGAATATAGGTATCAGGCCCTGTTGCGATTGAAACAAATAATTTGGTCTTGTTTTTCTCTTCGCTCGTCTTGGAGAGTAAGGTTACTCCGTCTTTTGAAATATCTGATATCTTCGCTTGATAAACATTGATGGCTCCACCACGTCCTGCCTCCACTTTCCCGAATTTTTTCAAATAGTTCTTCCAAGATTCAATCACGTATTTTTCCTCTGAATTGATGTAGGTATAGAATCCTTCTTTCTTCGCTTTCTCAATTTCATCCATTCCTGTGAATACTTGGCCAAAAAGGGAAATGCTTGAAAAAATTAGGACGCTTGCTAAAATGAATCTTTTCATGGAACGTTGATTTTAAAGAATGTAATGAGCAAAGGTAAATCTTTAAGGACACTTTTTGCACAAGATTAACTCATTTTTTTCTTCACTGTTTTGGATGGCAAATAGGGTGAATTCACCGCCATCTTTTAATTTTAGTTTAGTTCTGAGTACATCAGCCTTTAAAGGAAAATTCTTCGTGCTTATGTTGGCACGAAAGTCGGGAAGATGCGCTTTTAACCAATTCGGTTGCACGGGCCCCGAAGCAATTTGTTCATATTTTTTCCCAGGGAAGGCCGACTGATAAGCATCTGAACTATATAAATGCGTATGCTTGCCTAATTGCCAAATTTCTTCGCCCTGTACTAATTTGAAAAAACCAGCTTTCAAGATGGCGGGATGCGCTTCATAAACATAAGCTCCCACTTTTTCTATCCTTAGGTTTGCTTTGCGTTCTTCCGAGATCTTGCCACGGAAAAATGAATTGGTCGAATTAGCTAATTCAACGATTTCAATGTCAGGATCTAAACTTGATTGCCCCGACTTGATAAATAATAACTCCTTAACCTCTTGTTGGTATGCAACTACATACACCTTCTCCACACCACCTAATTCCTGTATCGCTCTGCTAATATCTAAGACAGGACTCGTTTTAATTAAAATCTTGCAGGTATTAGACGCCTTATTTAGCATGTCAAGTACATTCGGCTGGCAGTCTTTAAACAAGATGACTTTATTCCCTTTCAAATCCCTCCGGGCTGGATCTACATAGATCCAATCAAAATCTTGATCCAAATGAGCTAAACCATTCCCTTGAATATGCGTGACATTTTGCAAGCCTAATACTTGATGGTTGTATCGCGTATGTTCTGCAAGTTCAGCTTGTTGCTCCACATAGGTAACATGATTACATGTTTGGGCAAATGCCCAAGAATCCACACCCATGCCTCCCGTAATGTCAATAAGATTCCCTTGAACAAGCTTTGCCTTGAACAGGGCTGTCGCCTCGGAGGATGCTTGTTCCAATGATATTTGTTGGGGGAAACAAATTGCATAATTAGCGGTCCAAACGGGTAGTTTTTCAGTTAGTTTTTGCCGAGCCTGTATTTGGCCTGCCAGTTTTTTGATATCTAAGTTTGGGTGTTTTTTTGCCGACAAAGCAACCCGACTTGCGTCTTCGTGCATGTGTTCCTGTATGAATTTTATTTCTTCGGCTTCAAGCATACAACAAAAATAGAATGTTTATTGTAAATTTAGCTGTATAAACTTATTCATATGTCGATTTATCAGTTAACTGTTAATAAGAAAAAGCATCGCGTCGATGTTGATTCTGATACTCCTTTACTTTGGGTCATTCGTGATGTCATCGGATATACCGGTACAAAATTTGGATGTGGGATGGGATTATGTGGAGCATGTACAGTACTATTGAACGGTTCTCCAATTCGGTCTTGTTCGACTCCGGTGTCTACGTTAAAACCAACTGATAAAATTACAACCATTGAAGGTTTGTCGGAAAAGGCTACCCATCCTGTGCAAGAAGCGTGGGTGGAAGCGCAAGTTCCGCAATGTGGCTATTGCCAATCAGGTCAAATCTTAGCTGCCTCAGCTTTATTAGCTTCTAATCCAAATCCAAGTGATGTGGATATAGATACTGCCATGGCGGGAAATATTTGTCGCTGCGGTACCTATACGCGGATGCGTCAAGCGATTCATTCGGCTGCCAAGAAAATTCAGAGCACTAAAAAATCATAAACATGAAAACATCAACTTCACGTCGTGATTTTTTACGCATTAGCACGACATCCGCTTTCGTTTTGGCTTTAGGTTTTTCTTCCGACAGCAAGGGGAAGCTATTGAAAAAGGTAAGTACAACAGGGGTTCAGATTAACCCGTATATCAATATCAATGAGGCAGGAAAAGTAACCTTGTTTAATCCGCGTCCGGATATGGGACAAGGGACTTATCAAATCCTACCGATGTTATTAGCCGAGGAATTAGATATTCCATTGGAACAAGTAGAGATTCAAATGACGGATGGTTCCGATCGTTTTGGTTCGCAATTATCAGGAGGTTCTTCATCTGTTCGTACGCGTTGGATTCCTTTGCGTACAGCTGGGGCAACGGTACGCGAAATGCTTGTGCAAGCCGCTGCAAATCGTTGGAAAATTTCCATGAACGATTTTTCTACAAAAGATGGATTTGTCATAAATAAGCTTTCTCAAGCTAAATTGTCTTACGGCGAATTAGTGGAAGAGGCGTCACATCTACCGGTACCTACAAAACCGAAATTAAAATCCTTTGCCGAGTTCACGCAGTTGGGAAAGCCATCCATGCGTCCAGATGTTCCTGCGAAAGTAGATGGAACAGCTATTTTTGGTATGGATGTACAATTGCCAGGTATGTTGTATGCAAGTATTGTGCATTCCCCAACGATCTATGGAAAGGTACAGTCATATGACGCGACCAAAGCCATGGCTGTTAAAGGCGTTCGCTTTGTGTTGAAAACTGAACGCGTGTTTTTCCATGGTCCTTATTCGGATTCTGGTGGATTTGACCAAAAACTTAGAGGAAAATCGGATGCGATTGCTGTAGTCAGCGAATCATATTGGTCGGCATTAAAGGCAAAGAAACTCATTCAGGTATCTTGGAATGCTTTGGGTTTTGGTGAGACCGCAACAGAGCAATATTTTAATCAGGCCAAAGCTGCCGCATTACATGAAGGTAATGAATACAAAGATGCCAAAGTGGGTGATTTTGCGAAGGCCTTACAATTATCAGATTATAAAGTTCAGGGTACCTACCAAACGCCTTTCATGTCGCATGCGCCTATGGAGCCATGTAATGCGACGGTGTTTGTTCAAGGGGACCAAGTAGAAGTTTGGGCACCTATTCAAGGGCCTGACGGATTGGTCAATGATTTAGCCACCTATTTGGGGGTTAAGCGTGAAAATATCAAGATTAATGTCACCTTCATGGGTGGGGCTTTTGGTCGGAAAGCGGTGTTTGATTTCGTGATGCAGGCGGCCAATTTATCAAAACAAGTGAATGCGCCTGTGAAGGTTATTTGGACAAGAGAAGATGACATCCAACAAGGCCCTTACCGACCAGGCATGATTTCAGCTATGCAAGGAGGATTGGATAAGGATGGAAATGTATTGGCATTTGAACATCGCTTGAACGGGGCTTCTATCATGGCGTCTGTATTTAAGGCCGACATGCGAAAGAATCCGGATCCTTGGGCAGGGGAGGGAATTAATTTAGAAGATAGTCCATATGCTTTTCCGGCGCGTCGGAATTCATTCAATTGGATAGATCCTCAAATGCCTGTGTTGTGGTGGCGTTCGGTATATGCGTCAACCAATGTTTTTGCGCAAGAGTCCTTCATGGATGAATTGGCTGCAGAGGGAGAAAAAGATCCTTTGGATTTACGTTTACATCTCTTGCGCGATTCGCCCAAATTTGTCGCTGTACTAAATAAATTAGCTGAAATCTCCGATTACCGTGCCAAACGTAAGCAAGGTGTTTCCATCGGTATTGCCATCGCTCGTTCGTTTGCGAGTATTGTGGCACATGCCATTGTTGTTGAAAAACAAAAAGCCGGCGTTAAGATTAAACACGTGTATTCTGTGATTGATTGTGGATTTCCTTTGAATCCGGATAATATCAAAGCGCAAGTAGAAAGTAATATCGTATATGGTTTATCTGCTGCAGTATGTAATCAAATTACTCGGACGCACGGGAAAACAGATCAAAGCAATTTTCATGAGTACACGGTTTTACGTCAAGGTGAAATTCCTGCCTCAACGATTTTCGTGATGCCAAGTCAGGAAGAACCGGGCGGGGTAGGAGAGCCAGGTTTACCACCTATCGCCCCGGCATTATGTAATGCGGTTTTCTTAGCAACAGGTAAACGCGTACGTACGTTGCCATTTGATTTAAGTTCGATTTAAATGGTAGGTATTATTCTGGCTGCAGGGGCCTCATCTCGATTAGGGGAAGCGAAACAATTATTGGTTTATCAGGGCCAAAGCCTGTTAGAGCGATCTATCCGCTTGGCATTTTCTGTGTGTCAAGAAGTTTTAGTTTGTCTTGGGGCTGAGGTGGATCAATCCATTCAGATTGTGGAGAATTTGCAAAAGGAATTTTCCTCTTTGTCTTATGTTCAGGTAGAAGATTGGGAAAAAGGGATGGGAGAGACGCTAGCGGTAGGATTGAAAGCGGTCGATATGAATCAAGACGTATTAGTGTTGTTGTGCGACTTACCCTTTCTGACTAACGCACATCTTAGGAACTTGACTTCGTTGGTAAATCCCAACAGAGCTATCGTCGCGTCATTTCAAGGAGTCAATTCCCCCCCTGTATTAATTCCAAAGGCATTGCGACCTTTATTCGCGCATTGGAGTGGAGATCAAGGTTTGGGTAAATTTTGGCGCCAAAATCCCATGTTATGTGAAATCGTTCACTTCTCAGATAAGTTCAGGGATGTCGATGTTCCAGAGGATCGGAAATATTGGGGGATATGAGTGATATACATTAGACGTTGGACCTTGGACTGTAGAGACGCGCTACTCCGCGTCTTTCCTCCAGGTTCGTAGAGACGCGATACCTCGCGTCTAGTCCCCAGACTCAAGTCTGGGGTTATAAAAAGTACAGCACCTCTCTACATTTTTGATTTTTACCAGACATTTTTTTCTGCTCTCTTGACGAAATTTATTACCTTTGTCGCTTCTTGCGTCGATGCAACAACATTTCTTAATTAACATATAAGCGTGGAATCTAACGAAAGCCTACCAACCGTAGAAACAGCCAAAAAATTGGGATTATTGCCTGAAGAATATGATCGTATTCAGGAGATTTTAGGTCGTAAACCGAATTTTACGGAATTATCTATTTTCTCTGTCATGTGGTCTGAACACTGCAGTTACAAAAACTCCATTGTTTGGTTGAAGACTTTACCAAAAGATTCACCTCGTATGTTGGCTAAAGCTGGCGAAGAAAATGCAGGTTTAGTGGACTTAGGTGATGGTTTAGGTTGTGCTTTCAAAATTGAATCTCACAATCACCCATCCGCTTTGGAACCTTATCAAGGTGCGGCAACAGGTGTAGGAGGTATCAACCGTGATATTTTCACGATGGGTGCTCGGCCAATTGCCCAATTGAACTCCTTGCGTTTTGGAAACATCGATTTGGCCAAAACGAAATGGTTAGTGAAAGGTGTTGTGAAAGGTATTGGAGATTACGGTAATGCTTTTGGAATCCCAACGGTAGGTGGCGAGGTGCAATTTGATGATTGCTACAATGTAAATCCTCTAGTAAATGCCTTTTCTGCAGGTATTTTAAAAGTAGGAACGCAAGCTTCTGCTATCTCCTATGGTGTAGGTAACCCGGTATTTATCGTGGGTTCTGCGACTGGAAAAGACGGAATTGGGGGTGCAAGTTTTGCATCGGAAGATATTACAGCAAAATCATCAGAGAAATTACCAGCGGTTCAAGTTGGGGACCCTTTCCAAGAGAAATTATTATTAGAGGCTTCTTTGGAAATCATTGAAGCGGGTTGTGTAATTGGTATTCAAGACATGGGTGCGGCAGGTATTATCTGTTCCACTTCTGAAATGTCTGCCAAAGGAGAGCACGGAATGATCATCGATCTTTCGAAGGTTCCAACGCGTCAAGCAAACATGAAGCCTTTTGAGATTTTATTATCTGAGTCGCAAGAACGTATGTTGATCGTCGTAGAAAAAGGACGTGAAGCGGAGGCAAAAAAGATTTTCGATAAGTGGGATTTGAATTGTGAGCAAATTGGTACCGTAACAGATACTAAACGTTTGGAATTCTATCAAGATGGTGTTTTAGTAGCCGATGTTCCTGCGGATGATTTGGTATTGGGCGGAGGCGCACCGGTCTATCACCGCGAATACAAGGAGCCTGCTTACTTCCAAGAGTTCAAGAAATTTGATATTAATTCAGTACAAGATATTCCCGCGGCAGAGTTGCCAAAGGCTTTCGATTTCTTATTGAATCACCCGAACATCGCTTCGAAAAAGTGGGTGGCGGAACAATATGATTCATCGATTGGTCGGGCGAATCGCAACACGAATGCGCCATCGGATGCAGGTGTTGTAAAAGTACATGGTTCTGATAAGTCGATTGTGATTACGGTGGATTGTAATTCTCGCTATGTAAACGCAGATCCGGAAGAGGGTTGTGCAATGGCGGTTGCGGAGGCGGCTCGTAACATTGTTTGTTCGGGTGGTACGCCGGTGGCAATCACCAACTGCCTTAATTTTGGTAATCCATACGTTCCAGAAGTTTACTGGCAATTCGTAGGAGCTATCAAAGGAATGAAAAAGGCTTGTGAGGCGTTTGAAACGCCGGTAACAGGTGGTAACGTGAGTTTCTACAATCAATCATCGGATGAAGGTCCGGTATTCCCTACGCCAACGATCGGTATGTTGGGAATCTTGGAGAAACCTGAAAACAAGATGACCTTGGATTTCAAGACTGAAGGAGATTTAGTGTATTTGGTAGGAGAGTCTGTCAATGACATCGCTTCTTCTGAGTTCTTATATTCTTACCGCAAAGTGAAGGCTTCGCCAGCACCGCATTTTGATTTGCCAACTGAGCAATTGGTTCAAAAAGGAATCTTAGGCTTAATCGAAGGTAAACTAATTCAATCTGCGCATGATGTGTCTGACGGCGGTGTATTAGTTACGTTAGCTGAATCAGCTTTCCCACGTGGATTAGGTTTCGATGTGAAATCCGTGGCAGGCATTCGCCAAGATGCGATGTGGTTTGGTGAGGCACAATCTCGTGTGATTGTATCTGTTTCTCCTGCAAAACAAGCGGCATTCGAAGCACATTTAGCTGGTTTAGGCGTTAAGTCGACCCAATTAGGTACCGTAAAAGGTACAGATATGGTGGTGGATGGCCAAGTGGTAAGTTCCTTAGCGAAGGCTTCAGGTTCTTATTTCACGGCTTTGGAAACAGCCTTAACAAAATAATTCAAGATGAGCCGCTATGCACTGCAATTCGCTTATGATGGCGGCTCATTTCATGGATATCAGATCCAACCGAATGCACACAGTGTGCAGGCGGAATTAGAGGAAAAATTAAGTCTTTTATTGGGGGAAACAGTTGCGATCACAGGAAGCGGTCGGACCGATACAGGTGTACATGCTTCGCATCAAATCGCCCATTTTGATACATCGGTTTCTATCGATGATAATCTCATCTACCGCTTAAATCGCATGCTTTCGCCCGATTTAACGGCACAAGCCATCTATGCGGTAGCGGATGATTTTCATGCCCGTTTTGACGCGACATCACGTACCTATGAATACCGAATCACGCGGCATAAGGATCCTTTTTTGCGTGATTTTGCGTATTGGTATGAGGCGGATTTGGATCTGAAGGCCATGAATGAAGCGGCACAATTACTCTTGTCTCACACCGATTTTCAGTGTTTTTCCAAAGTGAAAACGGAAGTAAATACCTTTGAATGCACCATCATGCGCGCTTTTTGGGAGGAACAAGGGGATCAGTTAATCTTTACGATTGAGGGTAATCGTTTCCTACGCGGGATGGTGCGTGCGGTCGTTGGAACGCTGATGGAAATCGGGATGGGGAAATGGACGGCGGCCGATTTACAGCGTATATTAGCCTCTAAAAGCCGACAAGAAGCCGGTCGGGCGGTGCCTGCCCATGGTTTGCATCTCGTGAAAGTGACTTATCCGGTGGCTAGTTTTGGCGCCAGATGTTCATAATGACATCCATTAAGCTAGCTGCCGATTTAATCTGAATGCTTTTGGGTTTGTAGTTCAAGCCTTTTAAGTTGTATTTCGAAATCCAAATTTCTTTGAAACCCAATTTCTCTGCCTCAGCGATGCGTTGATCGATGCGCGTTACGGAACGTAATTCGCCACCTAGGCCCACTTCCGCCGCGAAGCATTTGGAGGAATCAATGATTTTGTCTTCATAAGAGGAAACGACAGAAAGGCAGGTGGCTAAATCCAAAGCTGGATCATCTACCCGAATTCCGCCAGTAATATTCAAGAATACATCTTGTGAACTGAGTTTATAGCCGCCACGCTTTTCAATCACAGCGAGTAGCATATTTAAGCGTTTCCCGTCGTATCCATTGGCGGTCCGTTGGGCCGTTCCGTAGGATGTGGTTGAAACTAAAGATTGAATTTCAACCAATAGAGGGCGGTTGCCTTCCATCAATGTCCCGATCGCGACGCCAGAAGCCGGTTCGTCCCGTTGGGATAATAGAATTTCAGATGGATTCGTTACGGCGCGTAAGCCGGAGCCCAACATTTCATAAATGCCTAATTCTGACGTGCTTCCAAAACGATTCTTGGTCGTGCGCAGGATTCGGTAGATCATGTGTCGGTCACCTTCAAACTGCAATACGGTATCCACCAAGTGTTCGAGAACTTTCGGTCCTGCAATGGATCCTTCTTTGGTGATATGGCCAACTAGAAAAATAGGGGTATTCGATTCTTTGGCAAAACGCATTAATTCCAAGGCACATTCGCGAATCTGTGATACAGAACCAGGGCCTGATTCGATTTGATCAGAGAAAAGCGTCTGAATGGAATCGACGATGATCAGCTCGGGTTCAAGATCCACCAAATGCTTGAAAATCGCCTGGGTATTCGTTTCCGTCAGGATATATAAGCTATCTGATTTTTTTTCAAGCCGGTCGGCGCGAAGTTTAATTTGTTGTTCGGATTCCTCACCAGTAACATAAAGAACTTTGGTTTCCGTTAAAGACAAAGCAACTTGCAACAACAAGGTTGATTTTCCGATACCCGGTTCTCCGCCGATTAACACGAGGCTTCCAGGAACAATGCCTCCACCCAGGACCCGACTGAATTCCGTATCATTGCAGGCAATTTTCGGTAGGCTTTCGAAGTCTACGTCTTGTAATAATTTCGGTTGGGGTTTGCTTCTAGCCTGCGAAGGGCTTTTCCAAACTTCCGCTGGGTGGGAGCTTACCTCGACTAATTCTTCAACAAAGGTATTCCACTCATTGCAGGATGGACACTTGCCTAACCATTTAGGCGCTTGATGCCCACAAGATTGACAGAAAAAGGAAGTTTTAGCTTTAGCCACAGGTACATTTTATTAAGCTTCAAAAATACGCTTTTCGTTTGTTTTTTCTTTTTTTTCGGTTGAAAAAGGATAATTTTACTGTTTCATTGTAAAATCCCTCAGAATCTATGCGCAAGCTATTTCGATTAATTCTCCTCGTTGGATGTTTGAGTAGTATCACCTCAGGTGTTTCGGCTCAATTTTTAATGCCTGCCCGTAAGATCACAGGAAACTTTTTCCGACTTGGAATTAAGGGTGGTGTAACCATGGCATCGTTAAAAACAGATAACTTGACCTATAATGGGATGAGCGATTTTGTTGTTGAAAATTTGAACGGAAAATCAGGATATACCGCCGGTGTTTACATGCGATTGGGCAGAAAGTTATTCGTTGAGCCAGAACTTTTGGTTTCGTATAAGAATGGTTCTTTTGATATTTTAAAGACTATTTCTACCCAAAGAGTGCAGTTTGACGTGCATTACACAAGTTTGGATGTTCCGATTATGTTGGGCTACCGATTAGGACCCTTGCACGTGATGGCTGGTCCTGTTGCATCTTACAGCATGAATTCAAATAATACGATCGCAGAGGCCTTGGGTACAAATTTGGGGAGTTTGCAAGCTGCGACGACTAAAGCATATATTTCATATACGGCGGGTGCTGGTATTGATTTATTAGGTTTAACGCTCGATGTGCGTTATGAAGGAAATGTGACCGATTTGTCTAAGACAGTCCCTTTGCCTCAAGGAGTGAATTTTTCTCAAAAGGCATCCTTATGGCATGCTACGTTAGGGATCAAAATATTATAATTTTTTATGAACGAACAGATACAAGCGATTCAAGCGGAAGTTGAATCATTTTTGATTAGCAATGAGGCTGAATTAGAGCAATTTCGAATTGCTTATGTGGGAAGAAAAGGCCGATTAGCGGCTTTGTTTGATGGGTTGAAAGATGTACCTGCGGAGAACCGTCGGGAAGTTGGACAAGCCTTGAATGCCTTGAAACAATTGGGGGAAGGTAAGTTTGCTTTGGCACAAGAGGCCTTTGCCGAAAGCGATTCATCAGTACAAGTTCCGGATGATTTGACTTTAACAGATCCGGTCCAACATGGTTCAATGCACCCCTTAACGATTGTTCGTGCACGTATTTTGGAGATATTTAATCGGATGGGTTTTTCCGTATCGGATGGTCCTGAAATCGAAACCGATTTTTATAATTTTACAGCCTTGAATTTCCCACCAAATCACCCGGCACGTGAAATGCAGGATACTTTTTTCATCGAAAAAGGGAAGGGCGAAATTCAAGATGATGTCTTATTGCGTACGCATACGTCCAACGTCCAAGTGCGTTTGATGCAATACCAAAAGCCGCCTATTCGTTCGATTATGCCAGGCCGTGTTTTTCGTAATGAGGCTATCTCAGCGCGTGCACACTGCTTGTTTCACCAGGTAGAAGGTCTTTATGTGGATGAAGAGGTGAGTTTCAAAGACTTAAAAGATAGTTTATATCATTTCGCGAAAGAGATGTTTGGAAAGGATACCAAAGTTCGTTTCCGTCCATCGTATTTCCCTTTTACGGAGCCAAGCGCTGAGATGGACATTACGTGTTTGCTTTGCAAAGGCGATGGCTGTAATGTGTGTAAACAAGCGGGTTGGGTGGAAATTGGTGGAGCCGGAATGGTGGATCCCAATGTTCTTGAAAACGTGGGAATCGATTCGAAGAAATATTCTGGATTTGCCTTTGGTATGGGAATTGAGCGGATTACAATGCTTAAATACCAAATCAAAGACCTTCGTTTATTTACAGAAAATGACGTTCGTTTCTTACGCCAATTTAATTAACAAGAATTAACCTGACGGATTGATTTCAATCCCTTTTATTTGAGTTTTAATTTCAAACTATGCAGCATTTTCAACGCAATAATAACCTCGTCGGTTGGATTGTTTTTCTCATTTCATTAGTCACGTATACCTTAACGGTTGAGCCTACCGCATCTTTTTGGGATTGTGGGGAATTCATCGCTTGTGCGTACAAATTACAAGTTCCGCACCCTCCGGGGGCACCGCTTTTCTTGTTGATTGGTCGGATGTTCTCATTCCTAGCCTTAGGCGATGTGACGCGTGTGGCCTTCTGGATCAACATGATGTCGGTCGTTTCCAGTGCTTTCACAATCTTGTTCATGCATTGGACGATTGTGATGATCGGTCGGAAAGTCTTGAACAAGCCTTTTGTTGAATTATCAAAATCAGAAAGTGGAATCTTATTGCTTTCTGGTGCCGTAGGATCCTTGGTTTACGCTTTTTCAGATACATTCTGGTTCTCAGCTGTGGAAGCAGAGGTGTATGCGATGTCCTCTTTCTTTACTGCGATTGTCGTTTGGGCTGCGTTTAAATGGGAATTAGTGGAAGATGAGGCGACTGCCAATCGTTGGATTTTATTCATCGCTTATTTGGTTGGTTTGTCCATCGGTGTCCATTTATTGAACTTAGTTACTTTGCCTGCATTGGCCTTGTTGTGGTATTTTAAGAAGGAAGATAAGCCTACTTACAAAGGTGGTTTCATTGCTGTATTGGCTGGATTATTCATACTAGGAATTATCAATTCAGGTATTATTCCAGGCTTGCCATCTGTGGCATTTTGGTTTGAATTACAATTCGTGAACAACTTAGGAATGGGTTATGGTTCTGGGGCAATTTTCTTCTTGATTTGCCTTTTGGCGGCTGTGGTTTTTGGTATTCGTTATTCGTACACGCACAGCAAATTGCTATTGAACATGGCCTTGTTTTCGTTTGTGTTTTTATTGATTGGGTATTCGACGTATACGGTTGCCTTGGTTCGTTCGGGCTATAATCCACCGATCAACGAGAATGATCCTAGTAACATTTTGAACTTCTTGAAATACTTAAAGCGTGAGCAATATGGTTCTCGTTCATTATTGTACGGACCTGTTTATACGGCCCAAATTGAGGATTTCAAGAAAGGGGAGGATGTTTACAAAATGAAGGATGGTAAATATGTGGTTTATACGAATAAGCCAGAATATGTTTATCAGAAGGACCAACAAATGTTGTTGCCGCGTGTTTGGAGTAATTCAGGATCACATGTTCAGATGTACCAAGATATGTTGGGCATTCCTGCAGGTCAAAAACCGAGCTTTGGAGATAACCTTCGTTTCATGTTTACGCACCAGTTGGGCAACATGTACACGCGTTACCTGTTATGGAACTTCATCGGTCGGGAAAATGACTTAGAAGGCGCCTATGCGATTTCAAATCCTTTTGAGGATACGTCCAAATTGCCCGATGTATTAAAGAACAACAAGGCGCGTAATAATTACTATTATTTGCCAATCATCTTGGTGCTTTTAGGCTTCTATTTATTGTATCGCAAGGATGAGAAGGACTTTTTGGTGACCATCATGATGTTTGTGTTGTCGGGAGTTGCCTTAGCGGTATACTTAAACTCTCCGCCGGCAGAGCCTCGTGAGCGTGATTATATTTATGTGGGATCTTTCTATTTCCTAGCTATTTGGGCTGGATTAGGTGTCATGCAATTAGCTGAATGGTTAACGAAATTGATCAAATCTCCGCAGGTTCGTTGGGGTTTATTAGGGCTTTTAAGTTTCTCGGCGCCGGCTATTTTGGCCCAACAAAACTGGGATGATCACGATCGTAGCGGTCGGTACCATCAAATCGATTTTGCGAAGAATCTGTTGAATTCTTGTGCACCGAATGCCATTTTGTTTACGGGAGGAGATAATGATACCTTCCCATTGTGGTATGTGCAAGAGGTGGAGGGATTCCGTACGGATGTTCGTGTATGTAATTTGTCTTTATTAGGGACAGATTGGTACATCGATCAAATGAAACGCAAGACTTACGAGTCGGAGGCCTTACCAATTGTTTTGAAGAAGGATCAGTTCTTGGAAGGCGTGAATGATCAAATCATGTACAATGAGAGTCCGAACATTGCAGCGATGTCATTGCCAGATTTCTTGGATTTGTTGCATCGTGATAGTCCATCGATTCAGGCGCAAACGCAAGGTGGTGAAATGATCAATACGTTCCCGTCTGATTCCTTAATTATTCCCGTGAATGTAGCACAGGTGGCGAATTCAGCTTGGTTCCCGAAAGAATTTGTAGGCTTTTTGTCAAATCAATTGGCATGGAAATTACCTGCGAAAAATATTTTCAAGGGCGAATTAATCCAATTGGAAATTATCTCCAACAATGCGCAGCAGGGCTGGAAGCGTCCGATTTATTTCGCTTCGACATTACCAGGTGATCAGTATTTAGGATTAAAAGAAAGCATGCAGTTAGAAGGTTATGCCTACCGATTGATGCCATTCAAGATTTCGGGTGCCAAAGATGGTTTTGTGAATTCAAAAATCATGGCTGATAACATGTTGAATAAGATGTATTGGCGAGGATTGAATGATGATAAGATCTATTACCATGGAGACTTTTACATGGGTATCCCGAGTGTAACATTGCGTTTGAGTACGTATCGATTGGCGGATCAATTGATTCGTGAGGGAAATATTCCTTTGGCCAAGAAAGTGCTTAAACACTTGGATCAGGTGATGCCGGATAAGGTTATTCCATACGATCAATTCTCAGCAAGCATGGTGAGTTTGTTAATCGAGGTAGGGGATACATCAAAAGCTTTAGCAGTAGCCAAAACGATGATGGATCGAAATGACAAAGCCTTGGATTATTATTTATCTGGCGGCATACGTTCGCACGATCGCGATATTCAGATTGCTTTGTATGAGATGAATATTATCGCAGCTTCTTTATCAGAATCAAAGATTCCTGCCAATCAGTATCAGTCGATTGTTGCTAAGTTTGATAAGTGGCAGAGTCGGTTTAAATAGTGGGGAGAGTTAAGAGTTAAGAGTGAAGAGTGAAGATGTGTCTTATTTAGCCTTGGAAGAGATTCTGGGGCTTTTTTTTTGGCAAACCTTGTAGGATTGCCAAAGTTTGAGGCGAGATATCACCGATTCCCTAGGCTAAAGCCTACTAGGGTTATAATCTTGGTGAATAAAAAAAGGCTCAGAAATTCTGAACCCCCAATTCTTACCTCTTCACTCTTAGTTCTTAACTCATTCTTCAGCCTAGGATTATAATCGTGGAGTATAAAAAAGGGGCTCAGAAATTCTGAACCCCCAATTATTAACTCTCAACTCTTCACTCTTAACTCTTCACTCTTCACTCTTAACTCTTAACTCTTCACTCTTCACTCTTAACTCTTAACTCTTCACTCATCTATGAAAACATATCCCTCACCTTATGAAAAAAACCTTTCTCCGATTTCCCCGGCTGCGGTGCAAAGTTTTCCGAATCGCGTAATTTTTCTAATAATTCGCGTTCTTCCTTGTTGACTTGCTTCGGTGTCCAGATGTTGACATGAACTAATTGATCACCGATCGAATATCCATTCAATTCTTTGATTCCCTTACCTTTTAAGCGTAGAATTTTTCCTCCTTGTGTACCCGCTTCGAGCGTGATTTTCGCTTTGCCACCGATAGTCGGTACTTCTACCGATGTTCCCAATGCCGCATCCACAAAACTCACGTATAAATCGTAAATGACATTGTTTCCGTCGCGATGTAATACCTCATGCGCTTCTTCTTCAATGACGATCAACAGGTCGCCCGCTACGCCACCGCGTGGGGGAACGTTTCCTTTGCCCGACATCGACAATTGCATGTCGTTCGAAACACCTGCTGGGATTTTGATTGCAATGATTTCCTCTTCTAATACACGTCCCTCTCCGAAACACGCATCACATTTAGCTCCTACACTCTTACCTTCACCCGAACAAGTAGGGCAGGTAGAGGAAGTTACCATTTGGCCCAACATGGTTTGTTGGACACGTTTCACCTGACCCGATCCCTGGCAAGTGCCACAAGTCTTTAAATCCGTTCCGTTTTTAGAACCATTGCCCGAACAAACTTTACAAGCCACATGGCGCTTTACCTTGATTTTCTTTTCTACGCCGTTTGCGATTTCTTCCAAGTTCAATTTCAACTTAATACGCAAATCGGTTCCTTTCCGCTGACGACGCCCTCCTCGACCTCCTCCGCCAAAGAAACTTCCAAATGGCCTATCATCCCCACCGCCGAAAATATCGCCGAATTGAGAGAAAATATCGTCCATGTTCATGCCTTGGCCACCGAATCCACCACCTGCTGCTCCGCCCATACCTGCATGACCGAAACGATCATACTGCGCTTTCTTTTGGCTATTGCTTAATACCTCGTAGGCTTCCGCCGCTTCTTTGAACTTCTCCTCAGATTCTTTGTCGTCAGGGTTCTTATCTGGATGGTATTTAACGGCCAACTTCCGGTAAGCCTTTTTGATTTCGTCTTCGCTTGCCGACTTCGCTACACCTAATACCTCGTAATAATCTCTTTTTTGAGCCATTGTTTGATTAATTTCCTACCACCACTTTTGCAAAGCGAATGACTTTTTCGTTTAATGTATATCCTTTTTCCAATACGTCTAATACCTTGCCTTTATCCTCCTCAGAAGGTGCTGGGTATTGCGTGATGCAATCATGAAAATCGGCATTGAAAACCTCTCCCAAAGCAGGTAATTCTTTCAATCCCTTGCTTTGAAGCGTGTTTAAAATCCCTTTGAAAATCAATTGAATTCCTTCTGAAATCTCTCCCTCAGGCGCATTCGCTAAAGCACGCTCATAATTATCGATGCTAGGCAACAAATCCGTGATTAAACCAGATGCGGCCGTTTGCAATAATTCGATACGTTCTTTGGCTTTATTTTTTCTGAAATTCTCGAAATCTGCATATAATAGCAGGTATTTCTTTTTCATTTCTTCCAACTCGTCCGGCGCCGCTTGTTCTTCTGTTGTTGATTCCGCTGTCTGCGCTTCCGCTGTTGGATCTATCTTCGTTTCGTCTACTTCCGGCTGTTCGTTCTCTTTCTTTTTCATAAGGCAAAATTAATACGGATTTTGGCTACGCAAATCATAGACCAAAAACTATTTTCTGACAGTTTGGCATAAATTCCCACACCTTCGTAATTTTATGGCACATGAATCAGACAGCTTCGACCCATTCCCACGTCATTAAGCGATTAGCCCAACAACACGGCTTTGCTTTTTGTGGCATATCAAAGGCTGATTTTTTAGAGGCTGAAGCCCCGCATTTAGAGAACTGGTTAAACCAGCACATGCATGGGGAAATGGCTTACATGGCGAATCACTTCGATAAACGTTTAGATCCTAGATTGTTGGTTGATGGAGCCCAAACGGTCGTTTCTTTGGTCTATAATTATTTTCCACCTACTCAATTTCAACCTCTGTCGGATTCGTTTAAGGTTTCCAAATACGCTTTTGGTGAAGATTATCACCGCGTAATTAGGGACAAAATGCAGTTGCTTTGGGATGATTTGCAAAATGAATTGGGCGAAATAAATGGGCGGATGTTCGTCGACTCAGCTCCTGTGCTGGAAAAGGCTTGGGCAAAAATGTCAGGCATTGGTTGGGTCGGTAAAAATGCTAACCTGATTATTCCCAAACAGGGGAGTTTCTATTTTATTGCCGAGTTAATCATCGATTTACCTGCGGAGCCTGATGGTCCTATTCGGGATTTTTGTGGAACCTGCACGCGCTGCATCGAAGCCTGTCCCACGGATGCCATCACGCCCTATGTGGTTGATGGATCGAAATGCATCTCCTATTTCACGATTGAATTAAAAGAAAACCTACCCATTGAACTGAACAAAGGCTTTGAGGACTGGATTTTTGGTTGTGATATCTGTCAGGATGTTTGTCCTTGGAACCGACATGCCAAAACCCATTCGGAGTCGCGTTTTGAGCCTACGCCAGAAATGCTTGGCTTATCCAAAAGCGATTGGGAGGATATGTCAGAGGAATTGTTTAAAACCCTATTTCGCTATTCAGCGATCAGTCGGACGAAACTTGGTGGCATTCGCCGCAACATTGCCCATGCAAAAAAAATGAGGCCATGAATATCATGACCCCTTTTTGCAAATTAAACCCTAAAGTGATTTTCTTGGGATGAATTGTAGCGCGAGTTCATGGCTACCCTTATCATTTTCGTTGATGAGTTGTGCCGCCATCTCGCCCATCCGAATCGGCTGATTCGATAAGACGGAAATGCCTCCCACCAATATTTCTTTGAAATGCGAATCATTGAATGCAATGAGTCCCACTTGCTTGCCTATCTCTAAGTTGTTTGCTTCTGCGTATTTGATGGCCCGAACCAAATCCTGATCGTCCAAGGTGAAATAAATCACTCCAGCACGAACATCTTCCGTTTCGAGGCCATCTAATACTTGGAAATCCAATCCATGGGTTTCGCAGAATTCACTACATCCATTAATCAGCGCCGGGTCGAAATAATCCTCCTCCGAAACAACCAAATTAAATGAATGGTACTTATTAAACAGGTTTAGTTGGTTTTCTAATAAAGCGATTAATTGCTCTTTCGGTTGCGTCACGATACTCGCGTGTGCATGCGAAATGCTATTAAAGTTTTGGTCCAATAAAATCAATCGGTCACCCGAAATCTTCTTTAGACATTTGATATTCTCCTCCTCTTCCTCAATCAAATGCGGCATAATCACATAGTAGTGGTAATTGCCCAATTGCTGAGACATGATCTCCTGAAATTGACTCGTCTTGTATTGATAGGTGTAAATGTCGACCATCACATTTTTCCCTAAGGATTCACAGAATGAATCAAACACGACTTTGTTGGTATTCGTAATCTTACCTACCAAAAACAATACTTTGGTTTTCGTTTTGACTTTCGCGTCTGAAATGAAATAACCCTTTCGGAAAATGGAGGTAATCACACCCATTTTGTGCAATTCCGTGTAAGCGCGTTCTACCGTATCACGCGACAAATAACATTCTTCCGATGCCTCATTGATCGAAGGCAAACGTTCCCCTGGTTTCAATTCACCCATCTCGATGTCGCGCAACAACGAATTGATGAGTTGTTGGTATTTTGGCAACTTATTGTCGGCATTCTTCGCCGAAAATGAAATAAATGTCTTAACCATTTGCTTACAAGAATTAAACGGATTGCTTCGATGTTCAAAGCTTGTTACAAATCTACAGGCTGGCTCGTGGAAGGATTGGGACAAATCTTACAAATACATGGATATATCTTGCAAAAGGGGCCAAATGAAAAGCTTGTGCAAGGATTTTATTCTGGATAGACCACATAAATCCGCAAGGACTCTATGAATATTTTTCTATTTTAGCTATTCAAATGAAAAACAGCTTTGTCCGTTTCTTGTTATTGCTATGCTTGAGTCTCCCGACATTCGGTCAAGCGACGCAGCGTTTCGAGCGTTTAAGCACAGCTTCGGGATTATCCCAAAGCACCATTAATAAAATCATTCAAGATCATCGAGGATTTTTGTGGTTCGCAACGGCGGATGGCTTAAATCGATATGACGGTCATTCCTTTGTCATTTACCGACATGATCCGGGTGATGCGAACACCTTAAGTGGGAGTGATATTTCGACACTTTTAGAGGATGAGGATGGCAATTTATGGGTTGCAGCGAGGAGTTCGGGTTTAAATAAAATTAATCTGAAAACGGGTAAAATAACGCGTTTTTCTCGTGGGCCTAAGGGCATCGATTTCTCGTCCTTGACGATTTCCTCGCTGTTGAATGTAGGGAAACATCGTATTTATGCCGCTGTAATTGGATTAGGGGTTTTGGTATTTGATTCACAAAAGAATACGTTTCTACCCAACGAATCCGAGTTGAAAAATTCGTTGGTTAAAGACGTTGTTCGATTATACAAACATTCCAATGGCTCGATTTGGATGGGGACTAGAACGGGCCAATTAATATCTTTTGTAAGCAATCATAATTATATTCCGTTTGATTTTTCTGGAAAAAGCAATGCCACAAATTTTCGGGTTCGTGCATTGTTTGAAGCTCAAAATGGGGATTTGTTAATTGGGACCGAAGGCAAAGGTTTATTCCGATTTAATCCGCAAAACCAGCATTTCCAAAGCGTATTTTATCAGTCGGCGCAACCCTTAAGCCGACAAAACATCGTGACTTCCTTGGTGAAAGATGCCAATGAAAATTTGTGGATCGGGACAGACAATGGGGTTTATACCTTGAAGGGGGAGGATTTTAAGCAAGTACACCACATTCCATCAAACCCGGATCCTGATTTAGGGATTTCTTCTTTTTCAGTCATGAGTATGTTCACGGATTCTAATCGGAATACGTGGATAGGAACTTGGGAAGCCGGTTTGAATATCAGCTTTTTTCAGAAATCGCGCTTTTCTGTTTTGCGTTATAAGCCCAATACGTTTCAAGGATTATTGAGCAATAAAGTAACTTCCTTGAGTGCAGGGGACGATCGTGGGGTTTGGATTGGTAGCAATGTGGGCCTATCGTTTTTTGAACATAAAACGGGTAAGGTTGAACACGTGATAAACCAGTCGGTGGAAAATAAGCTCAACGTCACTTCGGGTTTTGATGTGAATCTTTTGCAAGCGATGCCGGATGGGACGGTTTGGGTGGCCGCATGGGCAAGAGGTCTCTTTCATTTCAGTCCTCCCAATACCTTACAGCCCTTTCCGTATCGAATCGGAGAAAGTGGCATGAATTTAACGGCCTTGTTTAAAGATGAGAACCGATTGCTTTTGGGCACACAAACCAAAGGATTATTTGCCTTTGATTTGGCCAAAAAGAATTTTTACAATCCTTTCGGGGAGTTTAGTTCGCAGGAATTAAGGAATAAAAATATTAATACGATTCTCAAAACGAGCAAGGGGCAAATTTGGATTGGAACGACGATGCAGGGGGTATTTATTTATGATCCGAGCACAGGAAATGTTCAACATTTGGTTCGTACAAATTCGTCGAATAGTTTAAAATACAATCATATTACGTGCATTAAAGAAGATCGCCAACACCGCATTTGGGTATTGACAAATGGAGGTGGCTTGCACTTGTATCAAGGGGAAGGTAAAGGTTTTCGCGTATTTACGGTGGCGGATGGACTTGGTAGCAATACGCTGCGCGGGATGGAGGAAGATAAAAAAGGCGATTTATGGTTTACCACGAATGGGGGAATTTCCAAAATGGAAGCCAACAATTTCAAGTTCGTTAATTACGATGATGCCGATGGACTTCAAGGAAAAGAATTCATCATTACGGCACATGCGAAAAATAATCAAGGATGGCTATTTTTTGGTGGGGTTAATGGATTGAACTATTTAAAGTCGGATAGTTTGCGGATGCGTTTAGACGTCCCGAATGTCTATTTAACAGGCTTGAAAATATTTAATAAAACGGTTCAGGTGGGAGAGGAGAATTCACCATTAAACGTTGATTTGCCAGATTTGAAGACCTTAGTCCTACAACCCGATCAATCTGTTTTTAGCTTGGATTTTGTGGCTTTGGAATACCAAAGGCCTAAGAACAATAGATATGCTTACTTTTTAGAAGGCTTTGATAAGGAATGGAATTTTGTGGGGACGCAAAGGACGGCGACATATACCAACTTAAGTCCAGGTTCTTACACCTTCAAAGTGAAGGCTACGAATTCCGATGGCGTCTGGGGTGAAAATCCGGTGGAATTAAAGATAGAGGTTTTACCACCATGGTATCGTACTTGGTGGGCTTATATGTTCTATTTTATTGGTTTTGCAGCAGTTGTATATGGTTTCATGCGGGAAATTCAAATCCGTGAAGCCTTTAAGACAGATATACGTTTGAAGGAAATTGAGAAGGAACGTATTCGGGAATTGGAGCAAATTAAGACATCGTTTTTTACGAACATTTCGCATGAGTTGCGAACGCCTTTGACGCTCATCATTAGCCCGATAGAGAAGTATTTCTTGAAAAATACAACGATGCCAAAGGAGCAGGTAGGTAGATTGCAATCCATCCATCAGAATGCACAAAAATTATTACGCTTGATCAATCAATTGCTTGATTTGTCGAAGATTGAGGCTGGGAAACAGCATCCAGTCATTGCGAAACATGACATGATTTCGCAGTTGGTTCATATTTTACAGGGATTTGAGAGTTATGCACAGCAAAAACAGATTAAGTTGAAATACGAATTGCCTGTGGAAGCGCTGTGGGTATATTACGATTCCGATATCTTGGAAAAGTGTTTGAGTAATCTATTGTCCAACGCCTTTAAACATACGCCGGAAGATGGTAAAATTGGGGTTGAATTGGAATTGGAGCAGGTTTTTGTTGGCACAGAATCGCATGTTCGTAAAGTAACCTTGCGTGTACTCGATACCGGTCGAGGTATTTCGGAAGCGCATTTACCACATGTATTTGATCGTTTTTATCAAATTCCGGATGCCGTTCAGGTGGTAGGTACGGGTGTAGGTTTATCCTTATGTAAGGAATTGATGTTGTTGCATCGTGGCGACATTCAGGTCAAAAGTAAACTGGGTGAAGGCAGTGCTTTTATCCTTCATTTTCCAGTGGAATTGGAGGCGTTTGATCAGTCTTGGGTGCAAGCGACCGTTCAGCAAAAGGCTCCTGCGCAAGAATTACCGAGCTTATCCGCAATTGAGCAGGAAAAACCCATCTTATTGGTCGTGGATGACCATGCAGAAATGCGTGAATTCATTGGGGGGATTTTTGACTCCCGTTTTCAAGTTATTTATGCGGATCGGGGAGAGGATGGCTTGGAAAAGGCAAATACCTATTTGCCTGATTTAGTGATTACCGACTGGATGATGCCCGGGATGAGCGGAATCAATTTATGTAGGGCCCTACGTCAAAACCCAAAAACAAATCACATTCCAATCGTAATTTTGACATCGAAAAGCTCTCAAGAAAGCCAAATAGAGGGTATGCAATCCGGTGCCGATGACTTCGTCAGTAAGCCATTTAACGCTGACATCCTTGAAATACGGGTTAATACCTTGTTGGAAGCCAAAGACCGTCTCCGCAAAAATTGGCAGAAACAAATGATCCAACAGGAATTAAGCGAGGGGAAAATGCCTATTTTTGAGGATGCATTTTTGGTGAAAGCAACTCAGCTCATCATTGATCATTTAAGTGATCCGGAATTTGATGTCGAAGACCTTGAAAAAGGTCTCGATATGAGTAAAATGCAGTTATATCGGAAGTTGAAGAACCTAACCTCCCTTGCAGGAAACGAGTTTATACGTTCGATACGTTTGCAGCAGGCTAAAGTTTTATTGGAAGCAGGTAGCTTGAATATTTCAGAAGTAGCATACCAAGTTGGGTTTAATGACCCAGCCTATTTTACAAGAGCATTTAAAAAACAATATGGCCGAACGCCAAAATCCTTTATCAACCATGAAAAAAATTAGTGTATTCATCCTGATTATTTGTGCCTCTTGGGGCTTTTTAGCGCATAAAACCTTGCAGCAGATTTCGATTTATCAATTACCTGATGAATTGGCAGGCTATTTTTATGCGAATCAGGAATACTTAGTCCAACAATCCATTCGTCCGGATGTGAGACGCAAGGATGATAAACAAGAAGATGCGAAGCATTATTTGGATATGGATGCGCCGATTTTCGGGGCGGATTATAAGACATCGATTCCACATGATTTCAACAAAGCCATAGCTAAATATGGCTTAGATAGTTTGCGCAAAGAGGGATTAGTTCCTTGGGAGGTTGTTCGAGTATATGGTCGCTTAGTAGAGGCGTTTAAAACGGAAAAAAGGGATTCCGTGTTGTTTTATGCGGCGGATTTAGGTCATTATGTGGCAGATGCGCACGTACCTTTACATACGACGCGTAATCATGATGGGCAGTTGACCGGCCAAAAAGGCATGCACGTCCTTTGGGAAAGTTTAGTGCCCGAAGCGCAATTGCAGGGATATGCCTTGAATCAAGTAACTGGCGTTCAATACATTGCTAAGCCGCAAGATTTCATCTTTCAAATTTTGTTGGAGTCACATGCGATGTTACCAGCCATGTTTGATGCAGAAAAAGAAGTGCGAGCGGCTTTGGGCGAGGAGGAATCTTTTGAGATGGTGGAAAAATACGGTCGGAAGCAGCGTTATTATACCAAAGCCTTTATTCAAGCCTATGGTGCGAAATTAGGAGCTTCAATTCCGGATCGTATGCTTTTAGCATCTTCGCGTGTTGCCTCATTTTGGTATTCGGCGTGGAAAGATGCGGGTTCGCCGGCATGGGTGAAACAAGATGCTCAGGTGGTGAATGCCTTGAATCAAGAGAAGGTGATTTGGAAGAAAAATGAATTGATTAGTGCGGGTCGTTTGATTTCCTTGCAGAATAAACGGGCGGAATAACATGGTTAAGGTTTTGTTGCTTTCGGATACGCATAGTTATTTGGATCCTCGTTTAGATGAACACTTGAAGGAATGTGACCAGATTTGGCATGGGGGAGATTGGGGTTCGGTCGAATTAGCCGATAAATTAGCGGCTTACGGAAAGCCCATCGCAGGGGTTTATGGCAACATCGATGACCGGACGATTCGCAATATGTATCCCAAAATTAAGCGTTTTCGGGTGGAGGATGTGACTGTTGCGATGACGCACATCGCAGGCGCCCCTTCCAATTACAAACCGGATGCATTGGAGGCGTTTTCTATGGGATTACCCATGATTTTTGTCTGTGGACATTCGCATATCCTACAAGTTAAACGTGATGCGAAACGTAATAATATGCTTTTTTTGAATCCGGGGGCGGCGGGCCAACATGGCTTTCATCCGGAACAAACGGCACTCCGATTTAAGATTGATGGTTCCCGGATATTTGATATGGAAGTCATTCAAATGCCGCGGATAAAGGTAAAATTAACGCCTGAGGAAGCAAAACTGCTATGACCCCGGCAGCGTGATTCCACGCCGCTGCGTTCTTCAAATTACGCTTTATTCACTTCAAAAGACTGATAATTTTCAAATACCGAGCCTTTCTGGTACGATTTTAGGATCCATCCACCCCCCACTACATCGTTTCCTTCATAGAAAACAGCCGCCTGGCCGGGTGCAATGCCACTTACGGCATCATGGAAGTCGACCTTTATTTTATCAGCAAACTGATGAATGATCGCATCTGTTCCGGCATCTTTGTAACGAACTTTGGTCAAAGTCTCTAATCCTTCTGAAGGAATCTCTGCGTATTTCTGCATATTTAACTGGCCTACCCACATACCCGTCCGATTCAAATCCTCTATTTGACCGATGACCACTTCATTCGTTTCTTTACGGATTTCAATCACATAAGCTGGGAATCCAAATGCCTTACCCAAACCTTTCCGTTGGCCTACTGTATAAAATGGATATCCCTCATGCTTCCCAATAACCTTTCCGGCAACATCCACGAAATTTCCGCCGGCTACTTGTTCCTCCAATTCCGGCAAGCGACGCTTTAAGAATCCACGGTAATCATTGTCGGGGACGAAACAGATTTCATAGCTTTCCGACTTATTCACTAAATCCACAAAACCTCGTTCCGTAGCCATCTCACGAATACGCGCTTTGGTTAATCCACCCAAAGGCAAAATGGTCCGTGCTAAACTCGATTGCGAAACGCCCCAAAGGACATAACTCTGATCTTTTAAAGTGTCTACACCTTTGGAAATTACGTAACGGCCGTTTTCTTGACGAATCTGTGCATAGTGGCCCGTTGCGATGAATTCACAGCCTAATTGGTCGGCCCGACGAAGCAATGCGTCCCATTTGATATGCGTATTGCACATAACGCAGGGGTTGGGTGTCCGACCGTCCACGTATTCTTGCGTAAAATAGTCAATCACCGAATCACCGAATTCCTCGCGAATGTCTAAGATATAATGAGGGAAGCCCAACGATACCGCAATGTGGCGGGCATCATTGATGGAATCCAAGGAACAACAACCTGTTTCCTTTTTATCACCCCCTGAACTGGCATAGTCCCAGGTTTTCATGGTCATCCCGATGACCTCATATCCTTGTTCGTGTAACAAAACAGCTGCGACCGAGCTGTCGATTCCGCCGCTCATAGCGACCAATACTCTTCCTTTTGATTCCATATTCTATTACAGGTTCAAGGCCTGCCGAAAATTTCCTGCAAGTTAGGATATATTTTCCTGAAAGCGTAGTTTTGTTCTCGCGTCTAAGCATGAAATAACCCTATGTTAAAAACACAAGTTAAAGTTTCGTCGATTACCAATTTGTCCGATGCGCGCTACTGCGCAGGCATGGGGGTCGATTTATTAGGTTTTCCTATTCAAGAAATTCCACTCGAAAAATTTACTGAAATTCGAAATTGGTTAGCCGGTGTTGAGATTGTAGGCGAGTTTTCTACGCACGATGCTGAAGAAATTAAGGCCAAAGTAGCTGAATATCAACCTGATTATCTGGAAATCGATACTAAGGTGAATTTGGTCGCTATTCAAGATCTTGCGATTCCTAAAATTTTACGCGTAAACATCGATACGGATAATTTGCCGGCCGTTTTTGCGGCATCGGCTCCTTATGTGACGCAATTCTTATTGGTAGGCGATAGTCCAAATTCTTTGGATGGCATGGAAGGTTCCGTGGAGATTTGGTCGGCACAATATCCGATTATTGTAGGGCTTGAAATCCCTGAGGCCGATTTAGATGAATGGATTGATCAAAGTTCCATCAAGGGAATTGGCCTGGTGGCAGGCGATGAAGATCGTCCGGGATTTCGGGATTTTACCGATTTAATGAATATCTTAGAGAAATTAGAAACAGAATAAACGATGTTCCAAAAGATTCAACAGTATTATTCGCTTATTAAATCCAAGCTTAATCAAGGGCTTTTTTACCTTTGGAGCTTGTTATTAATGGGTGTTCAAAAGCTTTTGGGGCAGAAGCAATATGACCGTTTAGAGGCTGTTTGCAATCAATCTATTGCTTATTACGATTTACAACGCGCAAAATTACAAGCATATTATGATGCGAGGGTAGATAAAAATTCTCCTTATTATAAACCGATTGTCCGCTTATGGCGTATTGCTGGTAAAACGGTTTTTTATGTCTTGGTCTATTTATTTGTGATTGAGACGAATATCTTTTGGTTGACCGGCCAAATGCCAAGTGTCGACGACCTTCAAAATCCAAAATTATCCCAAGCGTCCGAAATTTATTCAGCAGATGGAGTGCTTCTAGGCAAGTATTTCGCCGAGAATCGCACGCCGATTCGTGATTATAAATTGATTTCACCTTATTTAGTAAAGGCCTTGGTTGCAACGGAAGATTCTCGTTTTTATGAGCATACGGGGATTGACTTTCAGGCTTGGGCGGGTGTTGCCGTGGGCATTGTAAAAGGTGGAGATCGTGGGGGTGGAAGTACAATTTCCCAACAACTAGCCAAGAACTTATTCAAAACGCGTACGAAGAAAAGCTTCACGAAAACGGGGCTTTTGGGCTACATTCCGGGTTTAAATAAATTGATTTACAAGACCAAAGAATGGGTTACAGCAATCAAATTAGAGCGTTTTTATACGAAGGATGAGATTATTCTTTGGTATTTGAATACGGTGGATTATGGCAATAATGCCTATGGGATTAAAGTGGCAGCGAAGACCTATTTCAATACCTCACCAGATAGTCTGAATATTCAGGAGGCTGCCATTTTGGTAGGTTTACAGAAAGCAACGACAACTTACAATCCGAAGCGATATGATGGAAAGCCTTTGGCTGAAAATAAGGCTTGGAAGCGTCGGAATGTGGTTTTATCTCAAATGGTTAAAGCGGGTTATTTGAAGCAAAATGAATATGATTCATTAGCTCCATTACCTATCGTTTTACATGAGAACCAAGAATCACCGTATGATGGCACGGGAAATTATTTCAAAGTAGCTGTGGCGAAATTCATTCAGGATTGGGCGAAGGCGAATGACATGGAAATTGATTTGTATCGGGATGGGTTGAAAATCACGACGACAATTGATTCCCGTTTACAAATGCATGCCGAAGAGGCTGTGGAGCAAGGAATGCGCAGCACTCAAAAATCATTTGATAATCACTGGACGGGTCAAAATCCTTGGGTGGATGAAACGGGAAAAGAGATTCCAGGTTTCATCGATTCGGTTGCAAAACGGACTGAATATTACAAGGCTTTGGTTCGTCGTTATCCGAATAATCCGGATTCGGTTTGGTATCAAATGAAGCATGTGAAGCGGAAAATGTGGGTGTATTCACGTAATACGCTCGGGGAAGAGGAGCAAACGATGAGTGCGATTGATTCGATTAATTATTATAAGCGATTCCTTCAAGCAGGTATGATGACCATGGATCCATACACGGGCCACATTAAAGCCTGGGTGGGCGGTTTGGACTTTAAATACTTCAAATACGATCACGTTAAGCAAAGTAAACGACAAGCTGGATCTACCTTTAAGCCATTTGTTTATACGGCTGCGATAGATGGTCCGCGGGATTTGTCACCATGTTTTACGGTTGAAGATTCGCCTTATTCCTTGGAGATTGAGGAGAATGGAGAGAAAAAGATTTGGTCTCCGCACAATGCGGATGGTACCTTTTCGTATAGTTTAATGCCACTGAAGCGAGCATTAGCCAAGTCGGTGAATACGGTCACGGCGCGTTTAACCAATGAATTTGTAGGCCCTGATACCGTTGCCTATTATGCCAAAAAGATGGGGATTAAAAGTCCTTTGAAACCCGTGGCTTCCATTGGTTTAGGTTCGATCGACGTATCGCTCTATGAGATGATTGGGGCATATTCTGCTTTTGTCAATGAAGGGATTCACGTAGAGCCGATGATCATTACGGAGATTAAGGATCAAAATGGCAAGGTATTGGTCAACTTTGAGCCACAAGCTGAACGGGTAATCAAAAAGGAATCAGCCCAATTGATGCGCTATATGTTGGAAGGTGTCATTCACGAAGGTGGAACGGCAAGTTCCTTATTATGGGGCGATGGCTCCGTGTTATTGCCAGAAGGGAATAATCGTTATGCGCACAATTTTGCAGGTAAAACGGGTACGACATCTAATCACTCTGACGGTTGGTTCATCGGAATGACCCAAAACCTCATTTCCGGCGTCTGGGTTGGTGGCGATGATCGCTCGATTCACTTCCGATCGGGTGCATTGGGTGAGGGGTCTAAAACTGCCATGCCGATATACAAACGTTTTATGATCAAGGTGGTCAATGATCCTTTGTTGGCCATGTACAAACCAACGCCTTTCGATAAATTAGATAAACGCGTGGTGAAGAAAGATTTCGATTGTGGAGGAGGAACGAGCATTTTGCCGGATTCCTTGCAGGTATCGGATTCTGAGTTAGATTCATTGAATGCCTTGATGGGGGAACCTGAAACGCAATCGGATTCGAGTACTTCATCCCCTAATTAGTATGAATAAAGAGCAAATTGAAGCGTATTTCCGTGATCTACAGGATCGGATTTGTGCGGGAATCGAAGTAGCGGATGGAACAGGCAAATTCCGTGAGGATCTTTGGTCGCGTCCTGAAGGGGGTGGCGGAAGAACCCGACTGATCGAAGGAGGTTCTATCTTAGAAAAAGCGGGTGTGAATTTCTCAGCCGTTTCTGGGCCATTGCATCCTAAGATGGTCACGAGTTTGAATGTGACAGAAGAGGTTGAATTCTTCGCGACAGGCGTTTCGATCGTGATGCATCCTCTCAATGCCTGGGTTCCGATCATCCACATGAATGTGCGTTATTTTGAATTGAGCAATGGTCAATCGTGGTTTGGTGGTGGCATTGATTTAACGCCACACATCATTATTCCGGAACAAGCGAAATGGTTTCACCAACAAGTAAAGGCCTCATGTGATGGTTTTGGTCCAGATGTATATGCCAAATACAAGACTTGGGCGGATGATTATTTCTTCAATACACACCGCAATGAAACGCGCGGTATTGGGGGGATTTTCTTTGATTATTTGAAAGAAGACAAAGCTAAAACCTTTGATTTTGTGAAGTCGGTAGGAGAATCTTTTGTTCCTATTTATAGCCATTTGATGAAGGAAAACGCATCCAAGGCGGTTTCTGAGCAGGAGCGTAATTTCCAATTATTGCGTCGGGGTCGTTATGTGGAATTCAATCTTGTTCACGATCGCGGGACGAAATTTGGATTGGAAACGAATGGTCGGACGGAATCGATCTTAATGAGCTTGCCACCTTTGGCGGCTTGGGAATATATGTATGATGCCTCGGGGTATCCGGAAGGCCAACAAACCTTGGATTTACTGAAAAAGGGAATTGATTGGTTGGCATAAAAAAAGGTGAGGATTTTGTTCCTCACCTTTTTTGTTTATTTCGATTCTTCCCAGACGATTTCGAGTCCTTTGGGAGTCATGAGGAGCACGCGGGTAGGCGAGGGTAACAATACCAAACGGGCTGCTGCCGCTGGGTCTTCGATCCACTCTACTTCGACACCTTCTTTTTTGCTGATTTCGACTTCTCCGTCCGCTGTTTCTACAAATTTCTTCGCTAAATAAGCCGTAGGTAATAAAACATCTGATTCTGGGCAATGTTTCAAGTGAACTTTTTCAAGGATTTCCTCTAATTGGTCACCATATTTCTCATTGAAATCATCTTCTAAATCATGTAGCAATTCCTCTACGTCATCGTAATTTTCGTCGGAATAAGACAATTTACTCAATTTCAATCGTTGCTCTAAGATGGCAATCATCGCCTCGTCAATCGTATTCATGCGGATATGTTAAATTTTTGCTGAGCAAAGATAGGAGTTTTAGTCAAAAGGCGTGGCTCTTGGATGCCCCGATTTTTGAAAAATATTACCTTGTTGGATATAAAGTCCACTTTCAAAATTATTCGAATACAATTGACCCGTTCCCAAACCTTGCGGTAATGGATTGTCGAACTCCGCTGTAAATTGCGCAATCGCTTGCAGGCCTATGTTTGATTCCAAGGCAGATGTAATCCACCAAGCGATTCCCTGTGCTTCAGCAGCTGCGATCCAAAGCCTTGTTGCGTGGAAACCGCCCAATAAACTAGGTTTTAGAATGATGTAAGGTGGTTTTATTGCGTTGAGTAATTCTTCCCGATTTTCCATACCGATCAACTCCTCATCCAAAGCAATGGGCAAGATGTTTTGGGCACATAAATCATGCATCGCTTCCCATTGGCCAGCGCGAATTGGTTGTTCGATCGAATGTAAGTCAAATTGAGCTAGACGTTCCAATTTTTCAGTAGCTTCTGGAACGGAAAAGGCGCCATTGGCATCTACACGAATGCTTAAATCAGTTGAGTTGTAGCGAGCACGTATTTCTCGAAGTATCTCGATTTCTTGGTCAAAATCGATGGCGCCAATTTTCAGTTTGAGGCAATTATAGCCTGCTGCTAATTTGGCATCAATTTGTTCGCGCATGAACGAAGGATTTCCCATCCAGATTAATCCATTGATAGGTATAGGTGCTTCCTGAGTAGAAAAGAAATTGTTGAAATATTGCCCAAGTCCACCTTGCATCCAATCCAAAATGGCCATTTCTATAGCCATCCGCAAGGAGGGGGATAAGAAGGGGATGTTTTCCAGATACGCTGGAATTTCCGCGATGGTTCGGGGTAATTCAGGTAATTGATTAATAATCTTTTGAAATGAAGCCGAGCAATCTTCTTCAAATTCCGGACTTAAGCCGCGCAGTGGACCTGCTTCTCCGATACCCGTACGTCCATCTTGTTCGATGCGAATAAAGTAACTCGTCTTCTGTGTTAGAACACCTCGTGATGTTCCTGCTTCGAAATGGAAATTGAGTGTATGGGATTTCAATTGAATCATGCCCGCAAGTTATTATTTTCTATTGATTTGTTTATTTAGTAGTTTTAAGGAATGATTAAACGCTTGCTTTTTTATTTATTATCGGAGTTATATGGCCTGATTACTTCCTGCCGGAATTGGTTGTATGATCACAAGTATTTTGAAAGCAAGTATGTAGATCAACCGAAAACTCTCGTTATCGGTAACCTTGCCGTTGGGGGCACAGGAAAGAGTCCATTTGTGGCTTATTTAGTTCAGCATTGGCCTTTTCAGGAACGTTTGGGTATCTTAAGTCGGGGCTATGGGCGTAAAACCAAAGGCTTTCGTTTGGTGGAATCTAGCTCCAAAGCATCTGAAGTAGGCGATGAACCTTTGGCTTATAAACAACTCATGCAGGAAATCACCGTAGCCGTTTGTGAAAAACGAGTTGTGGGGGTAGAAAAATTACAACATGATATAGATACCTTGTTTTTGGATGATGCTTTTCAGCATCGCGCGATTCAAGGGGATGTGAATTTACTGTGCACGACTTATGATAAGCCTTTTTTTACGGATAAATTAATGCCTTTGGGGAGATTGCGTGAGTCGATTGCGGGCGTTCAGCGCGCGCAGGCAATCATCGTTAATCGTTGTCCAGCAACTTTAGCTGAGGCTAAACAAACAGCTTTTGAATCCTTTGGTCTGCCTGTTTTTTATACGCGAGTGACCTATGGAAATCCAATAGGTCCTGATACGTCTGCGATCAAAAAATGGCACCTCGTGGCAGGAATTGCCGATCCGATGCCTTTTTTCAAACAGGCCAAAAGTTTAGGCGATATCATTAATCAGGAGTCTTACGCAGATCATTATGCCTTTCAAATGGCTGATTTTCAGTATTGGGAATATATCGCGAAGCAATGTCAAGACGATACGGGCATCTTGACGACACATAAAGATTTTATGCGTTTTCAAGAACATTTGGCAGATTATCCACATTTGGCAGCACACTTATATTACCTACCCATGCAAATGGAATTTGTGTCGAAAGAAGCGGAATTTTGGACTTGGTTAAAGCAAAGCCTTAAGCGCTAAACATTATTTAATTACCTTTGCGCTGTGAAAATGCGGTCGATTTACCAACTTATTGTTTTTCTGTTGCTAGCCTTGCAGGGGTTTAGTCAAATTACCAATGGGCAAATGGGTGCTTATGATCCTGCCAATGCCGGTTTCCCGGATCCGAAAACACAGAAGCAAGGTGGCCAACAAACATCTAATAAATCGGGCAGGGCTGCCTTGGATGATTCGACCAAACAAATCTATGGCCCGCAAACCGTGCATTATTTCTTGGAATCTGATGCTGTAAATAGTGAAGTGGTTCAACGCCGCATTGATACAACGTTGACGCTATTACATCGCTATTTATATCAAGAACGGGATGGTTTTTTATCCACGAATTTAGGGAATCAAGGAACAGCTTATCGGGATATTTTTACCAAAGCACCTAAGGTAATTGGTACGCAAATGGGCTATAACGCCTATGTTCCTTATGCTTTCCAGGCAGATCAAATCCGTTATTATCAAACCAAATCGCCGTTTTCTGAAGTTACCTACAATTTGGGAGCTGGAGGGCAGACCAATCTCAATTTTGCCTTTGCTCGAAATGTGGATTCCTTGTGGAATGTAGGGGTTGAAATCCAACGATTGGTTGCTGATAAGAATTTAACAGATGCCGCGTTTAAATCGGGTGATCAAAGTTTAACCGGCCAGTGGGGCGTTTTATTGCATACCAATTTTACTTCTCGGAATAAGCGGTATCGCTTATTGGGTCACATCAATTATTTTGACCAAGGCACAAATGACCAAGGGGGAATTAAGTTAACGACGGGTCAAACACCTGCCGCCGCATTGAAATACATTGATAACACAGCTTTATTGACAGAATCAAAAACGCAGTCCAACGACCAGTTTCTGAAATTGCACCTTTACCATGAGTTTGTTGGATTTAAAGGTTTGCAATTATTTCAACGTTTAGATGTGGAAACGCGGAAGGTGAAATACAGGGATTTGGCTTTTCAGACGAATTTAGCTTCTGGGTTTTATCCTCGAACTTATATCAATTACATTCAAGCGCCAGCGAGTGATTCGCTTTACAATGAAAATCAATGGCGCTCATATAGCCACCAAACGGGTATTAAGGGGATTTACCGCCAGTTTACCTACCGGGCCCATGTCAAACAGCGCTATTGGTCGGTCTATAATCCCTTAAACACGACGACCTTAGATAAATTAGAAAATTATGTGTGTTTGTGGTTACGCCAACAAGTAGGTAAAAACCTTGATTTTCAGGCAGAAGGGGAGTATTTAATTGGGTCAGATTATTTGATGAAGGCTTCGTTGAGTTCGCCATGGTTTTGGGCAAATTACCAACGAACTTCCGTGAGTCCTACATTGGTAAATCAATGGATGTATAATACATCGTATCGTTGGAAGAATGATTTTGCCAACATTGAGTTCGATCAATTGGCCGGGGGGATTGAGGTTAATACAAAGCATTTTTATTTGAAGCCATCGGTGACTATTCAGCGCATTGGTTCTTGGGTGTATTATGATAGTCTTGCGACGGCAACACAAGCTCGCGAAGCCATTGCCGTTTTTCGTACATCACTTGCTTTGGGGGGTAATTTTGGTCGCTTCGAATGGCAATCGAATGTACACGCAAATACGCAAACGGGGCCTAATGTCATGCGTATGCCGAATTTAGTCGCAAATGCGAATTTAGCCTTGAATGTTCAATACAAGAAATTGCTTTATATGCAGTTTGGGATTGATGTGATAGGGCAGTCGGCGTATTATGGAGATACGTACCAACCGGCCATACAACAATATCACCTACAAAATCGCTATGAATTACCGGCCTTTGTGCAGGTTGATCCTTATGTTTCTTTGCGAATTAATCGGGTTCGTTTGTTCTTCAAAATGGCGAATGCGACGCAAGGATTATTGACCGATAATTATTATTCGGCATATCTGTATCCTGCTATGAGCAGAGGCTTTGCTTATGGGGTAAAGTGGCTTTTATTTGATTAATTTTTGATAAGTTTGTAGGGTATTCAAAAACCTATCAAACATGAAAATGTCGAGTCGCCGTGCATGGTTAAAAGGGATGACATTAGCCGCCCTGGGAACCGTTGCCTATTATGATTTGTCGGCCAAATCCAAACCCATTTCACTTTCATTAAGTCTTGCAGAGGAAGATGTTCTCAATCGCTGGATTGGTGGCATTATCCCTGAATCTTCGGTTCCAGGAGCTGTCAGTTTAGGCGTTCCTACGTTCGTTAAAACGATGTTGAAAGATTGTTATGAGCCCAAAGCTCAGCAAACTTTTCGTGCAGTTTTGGGTCAAATTCCAAGTTTATACAAAGGAGATTGGTCGCAAGCGAGTGGTCCTGCATTGGAAGCGTTCTTGTTTGAATTAGAACAAGGAAAACATGGTGTCGATGCGCAAAAAGCAATGTCGACCTTGAAGGGTTTGACAATTCAAGGCTATGTGACGACTGAATATGTCATGATAAATCATTTAAATTATCAGATGGCGCCCGGATTTTGGAATCCTTGCGTGCCGGTTAACAAATAAGCGATGGAAATTTTAAAACATGCAGAGAAGCGTACCTATGGTGCGATTGTAATCGGTTCGGGAATAGCAGGTGGATGGGCTGCCAAAGAATTTTGTGACAAAGGAATTAAAACCTTGGTGCTGGAAAGAGGCCGCAAGGTGACTCATAATGAAGATTATCCTACGACGTTGATGAGTCCATGGGAATTTGAACATCGGGGGCGATTAACCCAAGAAGAAATTGCTGCCAATCCTGTAGTGAGTAAATGCTATGCTTTCCGCGAAGATGCGAAGCATTTCATGGTGAAGGACGCGGAACATCCTTACGAACAAGACAAACCCTTCGATTGGATTCGGGGATATCAGGTAGGTGGCAAGTCCTTACTTTGGGCGCGCCAAACCCAACGATGGTCCCAATTGGATTTTGATGGACCTGCGCGTGATGGTTTCGCGACGCCATGGCCTATTAATTACAAAGACATTGATCCTTGGTATTCCTACGTCGAGCATTTTGCTGGAATTTCAGGAAATAAAGATGGCTTAGATTCTTTGCCAGATGGCGATTTCTTGCCAGCTTATGAATTAACCTGCGTGGAAAAACATTTCCAAACAGAAATGAAAAAGCATTATAACGACCGACATGTGATTGTGGCGCGTTGTGCACATTTGTCGGAGCCACGTGAAATCCACGACCAACAAGGCCGTGGCCGTTGCATGAGCCGGAACTTGTGTCAGCGTGGTTGTCCTTATGGAGGATATTTCAGTTCAAATGCATCAACTTTGCCTTGGGCAGCCAAAACGGGTAACATGACCTTGCGTCCCGATTCGATTGTGGAATCCATCATTTACGATGAGCAAAAGGCTCGGGCCATTGGTGTTCGAGTGATCGATGCACATACGAATGAAATGGTTGAATATTATGCCAAAGTTATTTTTGTAACGGCCGCAGCTTTGAATACAAATGCCATTTTATTGAATTCGAAATCTCATCGTTTCCCGAATGGTTTAGGGAATGATAGCGGAGTATTAGGAAAATACGTGGCCTTTCATAATTACCGGGCTTCGCTTTCGGCGGAATACGAAGGCTATTTAGATACGAAAACGGAAGGTTCTCGACCTACTTCGGGTTATGTGCCGCGTTTCCGTAATTTGTATAAGCAGGAGACAAACTTTTTACGCGGTTATGCGGCGGGAATGAGTGCAGGAAGAGGAACACATGCCGACCAAAATTCGGTGGGCGAAAGTTTGAAACATTCGCTTTTGAATCCGAAATTGAATACGAATTGGAATGCAGGTTCTCACATGATGGGAGAAACCATACCAAAGGAAAGCAATCAGGTTCGTTTGGACCCGGTGAAAAAAGATGCGCATGGATTGCCAATTATGCACATGGACGTTTCTTACGATGACAATGATGATAAAATGGTACAAGATTTTATCGATCAGTTTTCGGAGATGTATCATAAAGCCGGATTTAAGAATATTCGAACACGAGATACGAAACAAGCACCCGGATTAGATATCCATGAAATGGGTGGCGTTCGTATGGGCGCAGATCCGAAGAATTCGATGTTGAATAAGTGGAATCAATTACACGCGGTGAATAACGTATTTGTGACGGATGGGGCTTGTATGACTTCTACGTCGACGCAAAATCCATCATTGACTTATATGGCTTTGACGGCACGTGCTGTGGATTATGCCGTGAAAGAAATGAAAAAGGGGAATTTATAGGTAATGAAGACATTTTTAAGGAAGACGGCCGAGCATTTGTGGGCACAACATAGCATTGAAGAAATGCAGGAAATCGCGGTGGTGATGCCCTCACAGCGTGGTGTACTTTACCTTAAAAAAGAATTAGCCTATCTGAGTTATCGGCCGTTTTTAGCGCCCGACTTCATGACGATTGAGGAATTTGCCCTCAAAATGACAGATTCGACGCTTATAGATCCCATTGAATTATTGTTTGAAGCCTATCATTGCTTTAAAGAAGTAGATCCTTTAGTCGATTTCGATCGATTTATGGGCTGGGGGCAGATGATGTTGAAGGATTTTGATACACTGGACATGTATTTGGTCGAGCCCTATCAGATCTTTTCCTTTCTATCTGAAGTGAAGTCTTTGGAGCGTTGGGGCGCAGAATATGGTGAGGCGGATACTGGGAAATATATTACCCAACATACCAAGGCCTATTTCAAATTGTATGACCATTTATTAGAAGTTTATGGCCGTTTGCAAGCTCGACTAAAAGACCGAGGATTAGCTTATCGAGGCATGGCCTATCGGGATTTAGCAGCTCGATTAGCCGCAAATGGAACTACAGCGAAGCAATACAAAAAAATCTATTTTGTGGGCTTTAATGCCTTGTCCAAAGGGGAGGAGGAGATTATTCGTGCCCTTTTGAAACAAGATGTTGCTGAAACACTTTGGGATGCGGATGAATATTATGTGAAGAATTCATTTCACCGAGCGGGTAATTGGCTTCGTAATTATGTTGATACGGGATCGAATAAGTATTTAGCAAAATCTAATTTCCAATGGATGGAGCAGCATTTTGCAAAAGATGCGAAAGAAGTCGAAGTTTTAGGCGTTGCTAATCCCAGTGCGCAGGTTTTTGTGGCGATGGAATTGATTCGACAATGGCAGTCAGAATATGGTGCGGAGGAACAAGTGGCTTTGGTGTTAGGAGATGAAAGTCTTTTGGATCAGGTATTATTGTTTGTGGGGGAATTTAAGGATCGATTGAATATTACGATGGGTTATTCATTGAAGAAAACACCCGTATTTTCATTCATTACCTTATTGGGTGAAATTCATAAACGTTCAGATGCGTCGCGTATTCCTGTGAGTCAATTTCGCAATTTGATGCAACATGCTTTCATGCAATATTACATCGACGGGCGTTCGAAAAAGGCATCCAAAGACTTAAATCGTGCTTGGCAGGCCTTGGCTGGTCAACATGATTTATATGTTTCCATGGAGGCTATTCGTGCATTGGAATCGCTCCCAGCTTTAAAATCCTTGTTATCAGGAACGAGTTTCCCGGAAATTTTAAGTCTAACGTCCGAAGCCTTTGAACAAATATTAAAGGAAATGCCCAAACAAGATTGGGGTGCAGATGCGCAGGCTTTGGTGCAGGCTCGTCGGGTGATTGATAATTTATCTGATGTCATTCATTTAGTGGATGAGGTCTCGATCAAGATTGGTTTTAAGTTGTTGTTGAATTTAGTCCAACAGCAGAAATTGACCTTTGAGGTTGCCGAACAAAAGAATCGGACCTTACATGTGATGGGACTTTTGGAGACGCGGACCTTGGATTTTGATCGGGTCATTGTTCTTTCTTTGAATGAGGGGAGTTTGCCAGGTACTCGGAAACGGGAAAGCCTGATTCCGATGGACATTGCGCAGATGAATACCTTTGATTTGCCAACGTTTACGCAAGCAGATGCTGTGACATCGTATCACTTTCATCGTTTATTGCAAAGGCCAAAACAGATCGAATTGATCTATGTTCAACCCTCGGAAAAATCGAGCGTTAAGGAAATGAGTCGGTTTATCAAGCAATTGCGTTTGGATTGGGTGAAACAAAATCCTGCTTTAACGTGGACAGAGCCTTCCGTGAGTTTTGATTTAGCTGAAAATGCACCAACAAATGAAGTTCACCGTATTGAAAAATCGTATGAAGTCATTCAGCAATTGAAAGCCAAATTAGAAACACGCGGATTATCTCCGTCTGCCATGGCCCAATTTGCCAATTGTAGTTTGCAATACTATTATAGCTATGTGTTGGACTTGCGGAAAGAGAAGCAGTATGAGGATGAATTGGGAGCTGATGTGTTTGGTACGTGGGTGCATAAAGTTTTAGAGAATGTAGATAAAGCAATTTTAGCATCGCATGACGGCTGGGTAGACCAGGCGGATGTGGCAGCTCGGATTGAAAGTTTGGATGATTTGTTGAATCAAGCCATGGTAGAAATTCAAGATCGAGAGGGTGTTTTTGAGATGGAAAAAGGTTTCAATTTCGTATTGAAAGAAGTGGCCAAAACCATTTTAACGAGTTATTATCAGTCGGAATCCATTGGGAATACGGGACGTGTCCAATTGCTTGATACCGAGATGGATCTAAATACCTTGGTTCCCGTGAGTTTTGAAGGAGCTGACTTTTCGGTGAAGTTGAAGGGGCGTGTCGACCGATTGGATCGGGTGGATGGCGTGTATCGCATCATTGATTACAAAACGGGAAAAGTTGAAACAAAGGATTTGACGGTTGGCGACCAGGGATTAGCCGCGGCTTTGGTTTCGGAGGATTTGAAGGGCAAATTATTGCAGTTGTGGTTATATAAATTTTTGTTGGCTGATGCGGTTCGTGCGCAAACGAACCCTTTGTTTGCAGGATTAGATTGGAAAAATATATTGATTGAACCGGGAATTATTTCCTTTCGTAATTTGGGAGCGGGTGTATTGTCAGTCCCAAAATTGGGTTTATGGTTTGAAGAGGGCCAAAACATGGAAGGATTCATTTTGGATTCCATGCAATTGATACAAGCTTGGGTGGATAAGATCTTGGATCGATCGAAGCCCTTTGAGAAAACATCTGATGTGGAATCGTGCCAATTTTGTGACTTCAAGGTAATTTGCCATCGGGAGATTTAAGTGTTAGTTTTGTGTTTTAAAAGACAAAATATGACATTTCAAGAAATCAACGAACGTATTCATGCACTAGCTTCCCAAAAGGGCGGACAGGGTGTTTCTTTCAAATTTGCATTTCCTTCAGGCATCATTGTGGTTAATTCTGATGGCACAGTGACCAACGAAAACGTGGATGCTGATTGTACGATCGCTGCAACTGAGGAGAATTTCACAGCTTTATTAAAGGGAGAATTAAATCCCATGATGGCCGTGATGACTGGAAAAGTGAAAATTTCTGGAGATATGTCGGTAGCGATGAAGCTTCAAAACTTGTTATAATGTTATTTCAAGATACGATTGTGGCATTGGCAACCCCCGCTGGGGTAGGAGCCATTGGGGTAATTCGCTTATCGGGCCCAGATGCGATTCCCCTTGTCAATGCTGTATTTAAGCCCAAAGACTTAACGCAACAGGCTTCTCATACGATACATTATGGTCGGATAGAGGATGCCGGTCGGGTATATGACGAGGTGGTGGTGAGTTTATACATTGCCCCGAAGAGTTATACCAAAGAAGATGTGGTCGAGATTTCGTGTCATGGATCTCCGTTTATTCAGGAGAGTATTATTCAATTGTTTGTAGAGAAGGGTGCGCGTTTGGCGCGTGCGGGGGAGTTTACCCAAAGGGCATTCATGCATGGTGCCTTCGATTTGGCGCAAGCGGAAGCGGTGGCAGATGTTATTGCGGCAGATTCAGCGGTGGCACAAGCGGCGGCTTTGCATCAATTGCGCGGGGGCTTTTCGAATGAATTAGCTGCCTTGCGGGAGCAATTGATTCATTTTGCGTCATTGATTGAATTGGAATTGGATTTCGGTGAGGAGGATGTTGAATTTGCGGACCGGAAGGATTTAGAGGATTTGGTGAACCAATTATTGGTGGCTATTCGTCCTTTAGTTGCGAGTTTCCGAGCAGGAAATGCGATTAAAAATGGTGTGGCGACAGTAATTGTGGGTAAACCCAATGCTGGTAAATCCACATTATTGAATGCTTTACTGAACGAAGAACGAGCGATTGTTTCAGATATAGCGGGAACGACGCGTGATAGTTTGGAGGATTCGTGGGTATTGGGTGGGATTAAGTTTCGTTTAATTGATACGGCAGGTTTGCGCGAGACGGAAGATGTGATTGAGGCAATGGGCGTGGAGCGAACGCAGGCTTGGGTGAAGAAGGCTCAGGTGGTGATTTATATGGCGGATGCAACGACGGAAACGGCGGCATCTATTCAGACTGGGGTAGAAGCCTTGGGAGCGATTGATATTCCGGTTATCCAGATTTTAAATAAGAAGGATCAGGTTTCATCTGAAACATTAGATGCCTTTACAAAAGAAATACCTTCGTTGATCTGTCTTTCGGCAAAAAACAAGGTAGGCTTGGCCGATTTAGAAAAAGCATTGCTCGATGTGGTGGGCTTGGATCAGGTGAGTACGGGAGGTACATTGGTAACTAATCTACGTCATTACCAACATTTACTTCAAACGCAAGAGACCTTGGAATCTGTTTTACGAGGATTGCAAACGGGATTGACGGGTGATTTGATTGCGCAGGACCTTCGGTATGCCTTACATGATTTAGGGGAGATTACGGGGCAAATATCGAATGATGATTTGTTGAAGAATATCTTTGGGAAGTTCTGTATCGGGAAATAAATAGGATTCTAATCAAACGAAAAATGCCATCGTCAGCTGAGGATGGCATTTTTTTATTCTTTCATTAATTAAACTAAGGTTTTTTTGTGATTATTTCTATGACGCCATTGGCGCCATTTTTTCCATATTTTTCATTGGCTTTTTCGCCTTTGAGGACATTCATTGACTCTATTGTTTGGGGATTGATTTTATTTAAATCAAGGTCTTTAACAATGGTACCATCTATTACGATTAAAGCTTTGATTTTTTCACTAGGAACAGAAACGAATGCGACACTATCCGCTTTCACAGATATGGGTTTTCCGTTTACTTTAGTTCCGTTAGAGACTTTTTGTGCAGTTACCGTAACCACTTTGCCATTGATCGTACTCTTGAATTCAAAATTGTTGGAATCAACCGAGATGACTTTTACGAATTTTGATGGATTTTCTGGTGGTGATGGTGGGCTTGGAACTGATGCGGGTGGTGGTGGAGGTGGCATGTCGCGTGTGGCAACGGCAAATACTTTCTTACCCGTTTTAGGATCTGAAAATATGGTAGAATCCGGTTGGATACTTACAAGAAAGTCTGTTTTAGCAGCTTTCTTAGCTTTTTTTGCTTGCGCTTGGATTTGAATGCTGCACAAGATTAATGCGCATGCTGCCATAGGTAAAACTGCTACGCGTCTTAAATAGGCAAATTTGGGATTTTTTGAGGTCGTTAATAACATAATTCTACGTTTTAGAGATGAGTAATAAAAGGAATGACTAGGGTTTAAAAATTCGTTTCCATAATGTGCTTGCAGTAGCATTTTGGCAAAATCTTGAATATCGCCGTTTTGAATTGCTTCGCGGTCGGCAATGAATTCATGGATATTTTGGAGCTCTTTGCTAATGAGCCAATGAAAGGGATTGAACCAGGCGATGGATGAGGCGAATTGGCAAAATAGCCTGTCGTAGGTGTGTTTTTGCTTGATATGGGCCAATTCATGTTGGAATATCTTCTGCCCATGTTCACTCGACAATTCAATAGATTGCTTCCAAAACAAGAGATTCAAGAAGGAAAATGGAGCATTTTCTAGGTTGGTCTCTACGATTTCGATTCCCTGATTGGATCTAACGGGATGCGCTCGTTTGATTTGGTAGATTTTATATATGCCCAACGCTAAATAGGCCAACAATATCAACGAGATACCTGCTGCAATAAATAGCCCGATTTGATTCCAATCGGTTTGTTCCACTTTTGGTTGAATTTGGATCGTATTCAGGTAAATCATGGATTGGCTGATGCTGGCTGCTTGTTCTTCGCTCACCGACAAGAAATCAAATTTGACAAATGGGCCGAAAAGACTGAGTAGGAGTGATGCCAACAAGTAAAAGCGGTTGTATTGATGCATCAACGTGTTTTTAAGAAACGCGGTGTAGTATCCAAAACAAATGCCTGAAAGGGCAATCGACTTGAGTGCATAGATGAAAATAGCTGAACTAGTCATTTTGTTTTGCTTTAAGTTGTTCGATTAAGTTCTCTAAATCTTCGATGGACATTTGGTTTTTATCCACTAAAAAGGAAACGACATTAGAGTAAGATCCTTCGAAAAAGGATTCGGTTAGACCAGCCATTCGTTGGCCTGAGTAAACTTCTTTGCTAATCAGCGCGGAATACAAATTGTTCCGATTGGGATTTGAGATTTGAACAAACTCCTTCTCCACAAGAATTTTTAATAGGGTGGCGATGGTGTTGGAATGTGCCTTGGGTTCGGGGAGTAGCTCGATGATGTCTTTCAGAAAACCACCCTCAGGTAGGTTCCAAATAACCTGCATAATTTGTTCTTCCGCTTGCGTGAGTTTTTTCATATTTTTTCTTTTGCTTGGGTCAAATGTATAACTAAAAATTTAGTTACAAAATTATTTTAACTAAATTTTTAGTTAAAAATGCAAGCGAAGAAAATTATGATTGAGAATTTCAGTTTATGGGTTTACTTTTTGATAGACTTCAAATAAAGCATCTACTTGGAGAAATGGCTCGCCATATTTAAGTTTCGCCATTGAAATTTGATTCCGAACATCAAATGTTTTAGCAAGTTTGTATTCTTTTTGCATAAGTTCGGGAATCTCTTTTTTTATTTCGGTAGCTTCTCCAGCTCTTAATACCAACCACTCTGGCTTGAGGTAATTAATTACTGCGGAATATTTTTCAGTTTTGAGTGTTTTCCTGGTTTTTACTACTTCAGGAGATGACATACCAGGAAAATCATAGGTTTTGAGGTTCGAATAAAAGCCAATATATCCCAAACACTCCATAAATACTCGATCCTTGGGTTTCGAATTTGCTTTTAACCAAAGACCGATTTGTTTCCTATTTCCCAATTCAACAATCTTTTGTTGGTATTTAATCATTCGCATTCCCAAATAAAAATTACTAAACATGAAAATACAAATCCCTATTAAACTGGCTATGGATGCATATTTCATGATTTTGAATCGTTCATTCGTAAAAAATGCTTCATATATGTCGTTTGCAATTAGGGTTAATATGATTAAAGATGGTGTTATTACGGAAGGTAAATACCAAGGTGACGGTCCTTGTCCTGATACAATATTTAAGTATAGCACCATGAGTAGGCTTGCAATTGAAAGTGCTCTTGCAATTTTGTTTGTGCCAGGAATTAACCAATAGAAAAGCGTTATAAAACTCAATATTTGAGCAATGGGTTTAAAGAGTCCCCAACCTCCAAAATTAACAGCGTAAGCAGGTAAGAATAGATTAGGGGAGCCATTAAAGTTCCGACAATAATTTATAAATGTGTCAATGAGATAGTCGAAGGAGTAAACTTTTGATTTGGCTATGATGGTATGTGGAATAGGGGTTCCATAATAATTATCCGTAATGATTAACCAGGGGCTAAATAAAAGAAAGGCAAAGCCAATCGCCTTAAAAATGTGAAATAAATTCTGACGCGTAAATCTTGTGCTATTATTAACGTTAAATATTACAAATCCTAAAATGAGTATACTAGCATAAATAAAACCATCAGGTCTGGTGAACATGATTCCTGAAAAGCAAATGGCATATCTCCAAGTTTCTGTAAGTGGGAATGAAATCAGCAAATAGATTAATAGGATTTCAAAAAATACCATGAATGCAGATTCCATGCCATTAATTGAATTATCTACTATGAGGAAGCTAAATGCAAAGAAAAATAATGTTATAAAGTAGAAAAACGTGGGGTATTGCAGCTTTTGGATGATTTTAAATAAAATGATACTCGTTGATGAGAGCACAATTGAGCAAACAATTCGATAAATCCAAATCGTAAAATCGTCTGATTGATTTAAAAATATATACTTGATGAATGCAGGGAAAAGTGTACCGATGGGAGAAGTATATGTCATCGTATATTCACCGATGTTATAAACTAAGCCATTTCCCAAAGCTAGATTTTTAGAAGCGCGATAAGTAATATACCAATCCTCCCAGCGATGATCAGTGACTATTGCAAAAAGTAGGCAGATACTAAATAATAATAAGATCCCGAATATTATGTTTCTATTCATAATTATTTGAAAAATTAAAGCCTTTTGTATAAATAAAATACGGCATCAAAGTCTAAATAAGGTTGGCCATATTTGATTTTAGCATGTGCGACATCAAGTCGCTTATCAAAAATTTTAACCAAGTGATATTGCTTTGATAAAAGATTAGGCACCTGTTTGTTGATATTCTCAATTTCAATAGGTCTAATCGAAATCCAAGTGGGTTTAAGTTCTTGAATCAAAAATCCATATTGATTTGTTTTTAATTTTTTTCTAGTTGCTACCATTTCTGGAGAGGACATTCCTGGAAAATCAAATGTTTTTAGTTCCGAGTAAAATCCAATGTATCCAAGGCATTCCATGAAAATGGTATCATGGGCGCTTTTGTGTTTATTGAGCCAAAGTCCTATTTCTTTTCTATTTCCAAATTCAATAATACGTTGCTGAGCCCGAATCATTCGCATGGCGAAATAGAAATTAGCGCCTAAAATGCCGAGAAACACTATTGGGAATAAATAAAAAGTTCTTGTTGGGATTAGACTTTTCAAATCAGAAAAAATGAAAATCCAAATGATAATCGAAGGGCCAGCAACTGCGGGTAAATACCAGGGAGCAGGACCTTGACCCGATACGATATTTAAATATAAAATCATCGCCAAGGTGGAAAATGAAAGTGATCTAGCAATAGTATTCCCCTTCCAATTAACCCAATAAAACAATGAAACTAGGCTCATTCCGCGTGCAAAAAGTCCAAATAATCCCCATCCACCGAAATTTTCACCATAGGGTGCTAAATAGATATCTGATGATCCTTTGAAGTTTTTGGCATAATTTATAAATGAATTGATAAAATATTCAATGTTATAGGTGCGCGATTTGGCAATGATGGTATGTGGCACTGGAGTACCATAATAGTACCATGTCCATAAAAACCAGGGTGTAAAAATGATAGAAGCAATAAATATGGAATAAAGAAGATTCGTTAAATTTTGCTTTGTTATTTGTGTACTGGGAAGTGTAGAAAAAATGCTAAAGCCTAATAAAATTGCACCTGCATAGATGAAACCATCAGGCCTACTGAACATGATAAAAGCAAAAATTATACCAAGTTTTGTCGGGTAATTTTGGGGTTTTGTAATAAGTAAATAAATTAAATAACATTCAAAAAACACCATAAATGCAGATTCCATCCCATTTATCGTATTATCGATAATGATAAAACTCAATGATAATAATAGGATGCCTAAGAAATAGAATAGTCGATTTAGTTTAAAAAATTCTATAATTCGAAATAATGGAAAAGAGCAGAGGGCAAGAACTATTGAACATATAATTCGATAGGCCCACATTGTTGCATCGTCAGAGTAATCAAGCAATAAATATTTTATCAAAGCGGGTATAAGCGTGCCAATGGGTGAGGTATAAGTCATTACCCTTTCCCCAATGTTGAAAACAAGGCCATTTCCCAGTGCTAAATTTTTCGAAGCTCTAAAAGTGATATACCAATCCTCCCAACGATGATCTGTGACAAAAGCAAATACCATGCAAACAGCAAAAAGATAGATACTACCTAGTAGAATTTTACGGTTCATGTTGGTTTTGCTTTTAAAGAAGTTCGATTTATTAACAAAATTAATGATAATAAAATGAATCTAAAATAAAATAGAATTGAGTATTGATATAATATAACCTGTTTTTGATGTATAGCTTTGTATTAGGTAAGTCAATTTAGCATGATTTTTATTTGAAATATTGCTTAGCCTTATTCTTGTAGATGTTGATTTATTACCTACCGATAAAAACTTTGAACTCAAATGAAAATCTAGTCCATATTTGATGTGTCATCCTTATGTTGTAGTATACAATGAGATTATATTTGATTTACATATTCTTTTCAACTGCTAAATCCTTTTTCGATATGAAAAATCTCCATCACTCCAGCTTAATTATAGTGTTTTCATTAACATTATTCGGTTGCACTGAGCATTTTTTAGAGAATTCGGAAATTGCAAAACAGAAAGATCCTGATGTTATTATCGATCAGGTTAATGCGTTAGCTTCTAAGACGACACCAGTTCTTGAAGATGCTTATATTATTGTTTATAAGGATAGCACGGAAGCGACAGATGTTGAAGCTGATGTTAATGAATTGGAGTTAACAGAGAGCGTCAAGACAAAACATGTTTACAATAAAGTATTCAACGGATATTCGGCCATTTTGTCCCCTTCGGCTTTGGAAAAAGTAAAAAAGAATCCTAAAGTTGATTACATTGAAAAAGATCAGATTATTCGTCTTAATACGCAAATATCGAATCCTACTTGGGGCTTAGACCGTATCGATCAGCCTAATTTGCCATTGAGTACTACTTATACTTACTTCTCGTCAGGTGCTGGCGTGGATGCTTACATTATTGATACGGGGATTTTAGTGAATCATACCGATTTCGGAACGAGAGCAGTTGGCGGTTTTTCATCGATTGGAGCTGATACAAATTGGATAGATCAAAATGGGCATGGAACTCACGTGGCAGGAACTGTTGGAGGAGATATTTATGGAGTTGCTAAAGGAGTTAAACTAATTGCAGTCCGTGTTTTAGATGCATCCGGTTCAGGTACTACCTCGGGCGTAATTGCCGGAATCAACTGGGCGATTAATCACCATAAGGCAAATCCTGCTGTTGCTAATATGTCCTTGGGTGGCGGGGCTTCCTCAGCACTCGATTTGGCAGTTTCTAACGCCATCAAAGATGGAATTGTCATGTGTGTGGCAGCCGGAAACAATTCTGCAGATGCTGGAAGATTTTCTCCTGCGCGTGTTACATCTGCTATTACGGTAGGGGCAACGGGAGCTTATCCTTCATTAGGTTTAAATTATGATGCCATGGCTTCCTATTCCAATTATGGTTCGGTAGTTGATATATTTGCACCGGGAACTTCGATTCTATCGGATTGGATAAAGTCAACTAGTTCAACTGCTCTTTCAAGTGGTACATCGATGGCGACTCCCCATGTGACAGGTGTTGCGGCATTATTTTTGGCTCAAAATCCTACTTCTTTACCTTCACAAGTTCAGACGTATATCAAAAGTTCTGCATCGAAAAATAAGATTTCGGGTTTAAAAGGGAACACGGTTAATTCTTTGTTGTATACCAATTACTAATCTCAATTTTCTTCAAAAAATAGATAACTTGCCTGCCTATGCAGGGGAAATTTGTTACTATTCGATTTTTGAATTTTACGGGCTTTCAAGCCAAACGTCATGCTTTTGCTGAAATGGGGCGTTCGCTCGTGCAAGGCTGGTCGGCACCTGGTTTATTATTCGCTAAACACTTAGGCACCGGAGCTGGAAATGGGTTTTCTATCCTTCCCAATTTTGGTTTATATGCTTGGTTGGGCGTTTGGGAATCACCCCAAAAAGCTGAGGCGTTTTTTCTTACGGATGCCCGTTGGCTTCAGTTAGCCCAACAATCAAATTCAATTTCCGGTTGGGATGCTATCCCCTTAAAAGGTAAAGGAACCTGGAATGGCAAGCAGCCATTCGATTTTTCGGATTCCATTCCTGCATGGGATGGGCCTGTTGCCGTTATTACACGGGCAAGTATTCGTTGGCATAAAGCCTTATTATTCTGGTGGAATGTGCCTTCAGCCAGTAAGCATCTGGAAGGCAAGCAAGGATTAACATATGCCAAAGGCGTAGGGGAGTTTCCACTGCTAGAACAAGCAACTTTTTCTTTATGGGAATCTTCATCCAATTTAGATCAATTTGCCTATCAAAGTAAGGAGCATGCACCGATGATTAAGAAGACGAGGCAGTATGACTGGTATAGCGAGGAGATGTTTGTTAGGATGGGGGTGGTTAATCAGTGGTCAGTGGTCAGTAGTCAGTGGTCTGAAGTCATTGGTCAGTAAAAATTAAAGTCCGAAATAATACTTTTAAAAGAATTACTCCGGACTCTATGACTTTATGGTTTTAATTACAAAAGTTCTGTCGCCAGATATCTGGATTACTGACCACTGACTACAGACCACTGACTACTGACAACTGACCACTGTTTACCTTATCGCTTCCACCCCCCTAGTCTTCGTTCTTATCCTAATCGCATCTTGTACATCGTAGATGAAGATTTTGCCATCACCTACATTTCCTTCGGAGGCATTATCCAAGATGACATCGATACATTTTTCCAAATTCTCATCACTAACCACACAGATAATCATCACTTTGGGCAATAATATCATCGACTTTTCAGTCCCACGATAAATTTCCGAATAACCTTGTTGGAGCCCAGCCCCACGAACAGGAACAACCGTCATACACGGAATATCAGCATCGATTAAGCCTTTTTGAATAGCTTTTAATTTCGATGGTTTTACTATGGCTTCTACCTTTTTCATATCGTTTTTATTTAGCTATTATTCAAATGTTGTATATGCTTCAACTCCAAATTCCACCGCATCAATACCCGCAGACTCCGCTTTATGACTCAAACGAATTCCCATGGTTTTTTTCAAGGCCATGAAGATTACATAAGTTAGCACAAATGAAAATACAGAAATAACGGTCACACCGATTAACTGCGTGATGAATTGCGCGCTTTCTCCTGTGATGAATAATCCATTCTTTTGAGAGAATAAACCTACAGCTATCGTTCCAAAGAAACCATTCACCCCATGCACAGCTACTGCACCTACGGGATCGTCTACCTTCATTTTGTCTACGACCACAACTGCTATATCAACAATCGTACCAGCGATGAAACCGATGATTAATGCCGAATCAGGACTAACAACATTACATCCAGCGGTAATAGCTACAAGTCCAGCAAGGACACCGTTGATGACCATTGTAATATCAACCTTCTTGTAGCGCATGAAAGTGTAAAGCATTGTTGCGATACCACCTGCTGCTGAAGCTAAGAATGTATTTGTAGCTACGGAACCAATTAAATCCCATTTGCCCACGGCCCCTAAAGTTGATCCTGGATTAAAACCAAACCAGCCAAACCAAAGGATGAATGCACCTACTGCTGATAATGTTAAATTATGACCCGGAATGGCATTCGCAGTTCCGTCTTCGTTGTATTTTCCTAAGCGAGGTCCCAAAACAATGGCTCCCGCTAAAGCTGCAAAGCCTCCCATGGCATGAATAGCTGCAGATCCAGCGAAGTCATTAAAGCCTCGTAAGGCTAGCCAACCGTTTGGATTCCATACCCAATTCGCTGCTAGTGGATACATAACCGCACTAAAAATGGCAACATAGATGGCATAAGACCACATCTTCATCCGCTCGGCGACACCACCTGAAACGATCGAAATGGCTGCAACAGCAAATCCCATTTGGATAAACCAAAAAAGCGAATTGGAAATCGTCAATCCCAAACCTAAGTCACTTTGGATAATTCCCGTATCGAAGGCCCAATAACCGTTGGATTTACCATAGGCAATGCCGAAGCCTACTAAATAAAAGGCGACCCCGCCAAACATAATGTCAATCATGACTTTGGCGATAATACTCACGGCGTTTTTCGAACGGACAAATCCAGCCTCAAGCAAGGCAAATCCTCCTTCCATTTGAAAAATTAGTGCTGCACATAAGGCAACCCAAACCGTATCAATTGCGTGTGTTAATTCCGCTTGCTGAGCAGCAAGGGTAGCAGATTCATTCATGGTTTTGTTATTAGTATATAATGCTTATTAGATGCAAAAGTAAAAAACGATTTGGAATTTATCGCAATTAACTTGAACTTTAATCTATCATATAAACCTATTCAACATGCTTAAAAGAATTAGTTTTTTGGGCCTCACTTGTTTGATGTCCGTGGGTGTTTTCGCTCAAAATCCCTCTATAATCCCCATTCCTTCCAAAGCTGTTTATGGCAAAGGAGCTTACAACTTGAATAAATCCATCATTATCGCTGGACCTAAGAATGAAGCTTTGGCCTCAACTTATGCAAATCTGACTGATAAGTTGACGCGTATTGCAGGCAAAAAAGTTCAATGGTTATACGATCAAAGTTCCGTAGCTTCCTTAGCTGCCATTCGGTTCAAATTGAATGCCAATCCAGACGCTTCCTTAGGAAACGAAGGCTATCAATTAGTTTCTGACGTAAAAGGGGTACAGATTACGGCTAATAAGCCTGCGGGTTTGTTTTATGGTATTCAAACCTTGATGCAATTATTGCCAAAAGAAATTGAATCATCTCAGGCTGTTACGGGTGTCAATTGGAAAGTTCCTTATGCCCAAATTACAGATAATCCTCGTTTTGCTTGGCGTGGAATGATGTTGGATGTAGCCCGACATTTCTTTACCAAAGACGAAGTGAAACGTTTCATTGATGAAATGGTCGCTTATAAATACAACGTTTTGCACTGGCATTTGACGGATGACGAAGGATGGCGTTTGGAAATTAAATCCTTGCCAAATTTGACGAAAAAAGGTGCTTGGAATGTGAAAAAAGAAGGTCATTTTACGAGCTTTTCGAAACCACTTCCGGATGAACCTCGCACGTATGGCGGTTTTTATACCCAAGAAGATATCAAAGAAATTATCAAATACGGTCAAGAGCGTTTTGTTAATATCATGCCCGAAATTGATGTGCCTGGTCACTCGATGGCTGCGATTGCATCCTATCCAGAACTTTCTTGTACACCTGAGGCCGTGAATTACCAAGTGATTTCTGGTGAGCCTTTCATCGATTGGTCGCACGGACATCCAGAGGCATTGCAAGATAATACGCTTTGTCCTGCCAATGAGAAGGTTTATACGTTCTTAGAAAAGGTCATGGGTGAAGTATCGCAATTATTCCCCTTCGAATATATCCACATGGGTGGCGATGAGTGTCCTAAAAACTATTGGGATAAAAATCCACAAATTTTAGCGATGCGTAAGGAATTAGGACTTAAGAATTCGCAAGAAGTACAAGCGCATTTTGTTCGCCGCTTAGAAAAAATTATTTCCTCAAAAGGTAAACGCATGATGGGTTGGGATGAAATCCTCGAAGGGGGGGGACTTCCGAAAAACACAGCTGTGATGTCATGGCGTGGAATGGATGGTGGCATTCAAGCTGCTAAAGATGGACATGAAGTGGTGATGACTCCTAATAATCATGTGTATATCGACTTGATGCAAGGCGATAAAGCCATCGAACCTCCGGTTTATAAAACGGTTCGTTTACGCGACTCATATGCATTTAATCCGGTTCCAGCGGGTGTGGATGCCAAATTGGTTAAAGGTGGACAAGCAAATCTTTGGTCGGAGCAATTATTCAATTACCGACATTTACAGTACATGACTTATCCACGTTCTTTCGCGGTTGCTGAGGCTTTGTGGTCGGAACCCGCGAACCGCAACTGGGATAATTTCGTGGGTCGCGTGGAAGCTCACATGGCACGTTTTGATGTAGCACAGAAAAAATATGCGCCGAGTATGTATGAGCCGATCATCGATGTGAAACGCAATGCAAATGGGGAGTTGACAGTTCTATTAAGCACCGAAATTTCAGGACTAACAATTCATTACAGTTTTGATCATTCGTTCCCAGATCAATTTTATCCGGAAGCGAAAGGTTCGGTTGTGGTACCTAAAGATGCGACCGTTATGAAAATTGTCACATACCGAGGAAACAAAGCCATGGGAAGAACGATTGATTTGACTGTTGCTGATATGATTAAACGAGCGAAATAAGGATGAAAAAGTTACTCGTTTTATTATTATTTGCTTTTGTCGCTCAAGCGCAAAGCTCTTTTGAAAAAAAGTCTTTTGAAACAAAAGAGGGTCAGGTATTACCTTATCAAATCCTTTTACCAAAGGACTATAAGCCCGGAAAGAAATACCCTTTGCTGGTCGTATTGCATGGGGCAGGGGAGCGGGGGACCGACAATGAAGCCCAAATGAAATATGGCAAAAACGTATTTATGGATTCGTTGAATCGGATTAATTTTCCAGCGATTGTGATTTTCCCACAATGTCCGAAAGAATCCTATTGGTCATCTGTGAAAATTAATCGGTCTACGGTTCCTACGACGTTTATTTTTGATTATTCTGCACCGATCAATTGGCCTTTGCAGGCTGTCATTGATTTGGTGAAATCCATCAAACATGATAAAAAACGTACCTACATCATGGGTCTCTCCATGGGTGGAATGGGTACGATGGAAGCGGTTTCGCGTAATCCCAAGATGTTTGCTGCCGCTTCCCCGATTTGCGGTGGAGCGGATTTAAGCTATGTGGCTAAATATGCCAAACGCGTTCCTTTATGGGTTCACCACGGCGATGCAGATATTGTCGTTCCGGTTCGTCATTCGCGCGAATTAGTGAAAGCGGTTCAAGATCAAGGAGTTGATATTCGTTACACCGAATATCCGGGTGTTAATCACAACTCTTGGGATAATGCTTTCAAGCAGCCAGATTTGCTTTCATGGATTTTCAGTCATCGTAAATGATTTTAAATCTTTTATTATTTGTTTTATCGTATTTGCCCATCGGGGTGCCCAATATATCGGGTGCCTCGACGGCTTCTACGACGAATTATCTTTCGGTCAAAAAAGGCTATGTCTTGTCCTACAACGGGGCAGAAGGTCGGGCAAATTGGGTCGGTTGGACGTTGCGCGCTTCAGATGTGGGGCCTGTTGATCGTTCAGAAAGGTTCCGACAAGACGATGGTTTTCCACGTGGATTCAAGATTGTAGATGAAAAAGATTACCGGGAATCGGGTTATGATCGGGGGCATTTATGCAATTCTGAAGATCGTACTGCCTCAGAATACTTGAATGAGGAGACATTTTTGATGTCCAATATGATTCCTCAAACGAAGGAATTAAACCGAGGCCCCTTTAAATTTCTAGAAGCTTATTGTCGGAAATTAGCTATTAAAAAAGGACAAAATCTATTGATTTATGCGGGAGGAATTGGTTCTAAAGGCCGGTTGGCTTCTGGCGTCATTGTCCCGATGTATTGTTGGAAAGCTGTTTACACACCCACAGATGTCTTTTATGTTGTTTTCCCCAATGAACATGAGATTAATAAGAATTGGAAGACCTATTTAGTCAGTAAGGATAAGTTGGAGAAAATGACGGGATATCAATTCCCCTAGCTACTTTTGGCAAACCGCCCCTAGCTACCTTTGGCAAACCTGTTTTGAGGATTGCCAAAGGTAAGGGAGAAAAAGTAATTCAAGCCTCGTAAAACTGATAAAAAAGAAGCCCGGCTAAACCGGGCTTTTCTTATTTCAACATATATTCCGCAAGCTTCTTCGCTGCCAGGAAATTCTCGTATTCCAGCGGCGTTCTCCGGTTGTTCGTATATTCATTGTACAACCATGGGTCCCCTAATGCAAAAACCTTTCCTTTTCCTACCTGAACCACTGCCATAACTGGATAGCCTTGTAAGGTCGCAATGGATTTCGCAGTTCCTGATAATTTCAAGGTTGTAATCTCTTTGATGTAAACCTTTTTGATCGGATTGAATATGGGATTCCCAGGCTCAATTAACACCGTTCCTTGTTCCCAGTTTCTTCCTTGAACGAAGTTTAAATTAGGCGCAACGAATTCAATACCAAAGCGACGGGCCAAAATATTGAATTGTGGAATTTCGCAATTTGTCGTATCGTTGGCCAATAAAATTAAGTTTCCGCCTGCCTTCACCCATGCCTCGATTTCGTCCGCAGCTTTGGCATTCATGTAATTCGGCTTAGCCGTTTCTTTCGGAGAATCTGGGTCAACAATAATGTAAACAGACGCGTTTTTCAAGTTTTCACGGGTAGGGGATGCGCCCAAGGTGTCCAGGGTAGCGCCCAATTGCTCAAATTGAATGCCCCATAAATGAAATCCTGAATCTTTACGATCCTCCCATGTGTAATGAAACCTTTGGCCATTCTTCGTCTCATGGTTGAAGAAATAATCCAATACCACTTTTTTGCCTTTGCCTACAGGCAATTCTTTGGCAATTTCCATTTCTAAAGAGGCCAAAATAAACGGCCCAACTCCTTTTAGATCATCTTGACGCAAAGGTTCGCTCAAATAATATCCATAGGATCCGTCGCGGTAGGGTGTGCCGCCTAAACCGCCCACGCTTACTGTTTTCTCTAAATGAATATAACCTGCGGCATCTGTTGTGATGAAGTTTTTCAAAGCTCCAGCATAAGCTTTTTGTGCGGCTGCTAAGTATGATGCGGGTAAATAGCCTTTGCGCGCTCCTTTGGCAAAAGCATAAATAAACATATTCGATGCAGATGCTTCTAAATAGTTGCCTTTCCGACCAGGGAAATTGGGTACTTGATACCAAAGTCCTGAAGCTGGATCTTGAATCTTCAGCAGAGCTGCTGATAAATTCTGTAATTGCTTTATCAAAATCTTGCGTCCTGGATGATTGACTGGCATGTAATCCAATACATCGACAATTGCCATCTCATACCAACCCATCGAACGGCCCCAGAAATTAGGGGAGTGCCCCGTCTTTTTATCTGCCCAGGGTTGTGCACGCGCTTGGTCATAGGCATGAATCAATAACCCAGTTTTAGCGTCTAAAGCACCTTTGTACATGAGTTCGAATTGTTTCACGATATCCGACCAATTATCCTCTCCCGTGATACTGGAATATTCGGCATAAAAGGGCTCCAACATATATAAACCGTCTAACCACATTTGGTTCGGATAACGTTGCTTATGCCAAAATCCACCATCCGCATCGCGTGGCTGCGCAGCAATCTGGGCACGTAATTTGTCGGCGGCCTTTTTGTAACGCACATCGCCTAATTCTTGATACAAATACAATAACATACGACCCGTCGTGATGTTATCGGAATTGAATTCATTGAAATGGTAGGTGCGAATATTGCCCTGCTCATCCACAAAACTGTCGATATTCTTCTTGATGTAATTGAAATACTTCGCGTCTCCGGTTCGTTGGTACATCTTTTCCAAAGCCTTTAGTATCAAGCCTTGTTCATAATCCCAACCGGCAGGTTTTCCTACTTTGACGGCGATGGAATCCGCATGCGTGTGCATGATGCTGGCCGACATCTTTTCCGAATAGTTTTGGCCTTTCAAAACAAATCCCCCTACGAGTAGGAGGATTGAGAAAATTGATTTTTTCATATTATCGTAGTGCTGTAATTTCTGCAAAATCCATGTCGGTGTAATCCTTATTTTCACCTGCCATGCCCCAAATAAAAGAATAATTCTTTGTACCAGCTCCACTGTGAATTGACCACGGTGGTGAAATAATTGCCTGGTGATTGTGTACCCAAATGTGCTTGGTTTCATTCGTTTCGCCCATTAAATGCAATACCGCATGTTCAGGAGCAACATCGAAATATAGATAGGCTTCCATCCGACGATCATGTACGTGCGCTGGCATCGTGTTCCAAACAGAACCCGGTTCCAAAATGGTTAATCCCATCACTAATTGGCAAGATTGAATGCCTTCGTTATGAATATACTTGTAAATCGTCCGGTGATTAGATGTTTCTAAGCTTCCCAAAACGACCGTTTGAACTTGTTCTTTGTCGAGTTTGGCACAAGGGAAAACCGCATGCGCTGGAGCTGATAAAATATAGAATTGAGCTGGATTTTCGCTAGATGCAGAACGGAAACTCACTTCTTTGGTTCCTCTACCTACATATACAGCGCCTAATTTGTCAATCGTAAAATCTACTCCATCTGCGGTAACGGTACCTTTGCCACCTACATTGATCACGCCCAATTCGCGGCGCTCTAAAAAGTATTCTGCACGTAATTTTTCAGGATTAGGCAAATGAAGCGTGTTAATCACGGGCATTGCTCCACCGATGATCATACGATCATAAATCGTATAGGTTAAATTGATGTGATCCGCAGTGAAAATACGCTCAATTAAGAAATTATCTCTGATCTCTTGATTCGTAAAAGTGGAGACTTCCTTACGGCTCGCCTCAAATCGATAGTCCATTCGTTATGTTTTTTATTTGAAAGCGCCATTACGCCTAATTCTACTGTATATTTACACGTTTTATGCCAAAAGAGTTCCCAAATAGTCTCGCACATTTCCTGCTTTCCATCGGTTTTCAATCGATAGGAGAAGCTTTGTGGCTCCATGAAGAATCTAAGGTACGCGTAAAAGCGATGCCAGGAGACAGTCAGGAAGGAGATATTTGTATTTGGGAGGATCAGTGGGTGACAAGCCAGTTAGCGGTAGAAAAGCAACTCATCGCACGCGTGAAACCTTTGCGATCCGTTTTTGCACGCGATACGCGGATTGTTCCTGTTGACGCGTCAGTGGCGCGCGATTTTTTGGACAAAGAACACGTGAAGGGGTTTTTGAAAGGTTCACTTTATTTAGGATGTATCGTTCCGCCGCACCGCGTTTTTCGAGGGATTGAAAGTCCTTATACCTTTGAAGGTAACCCTTTATTAGCAGTTGCTGTTTTTGGTAAATCGATTACCATGAATGAACCAGGATTAACGGGTTGTTTATCAGGTGAACTCGTTGAAATTGCCACCTTATCTAGCATCCGACTTGTAGGTGGATTAACTAAATTTCTTCAAGCCTATAAAGATCTAAATCCAGAATTGCATAATGTAATGACCTATGTGGATAAGGAATGGAACACAGGAAAGGGGTTTATGGCCGTTGGTTTTGAAAAAGTTGGTGACACGGAACCAATTCGATTTGGGACTACGCGAATAAATAAGGGTAATTTGAAATTGCGCTATGTCTATGGAAAATAAGGTCTTGGTTCTTTTGGGGCCTACGGCTAGTGGGAAGACTTCTTTAGCCGTTGCACTGGCGAATAAACTGGATGGGGAGATTGTATCCGCAGATTCCCGACAAATTTACCAAGGCATGGATATCGGAACAGGAAAGGATTTAGCCGAATATAGAAACGTGCCTTATCATTTGATCGACAATCATCAAATTGGTGATGTATATTCTGTAGCGCATTTTCAAAAAGAAGCGCTTGATGCGATTCAAGAAATTGCTTCCCGTGGCAAATTGCCGATTGTCTGTGGGGGTACAGGACTTTATTTAGAGTCCTTGATTAATCAATTTCAGTTTTCGCGCGTGCCGGATTTTTTAGAAGAATCCTTGACATATGATTTGGATTTTCAGGTTTTTGGCTTGAATCCTACATTAGAAGTTCGTCGGGAACGAATCTCAAATCGTTTACATCTACGCTTGAAGGAAGGTTTGGTAGAAGAAGTTCAGGCTTTATTGGGTCACGGTATTTCGCAGGATGCACTCATTTGGATGGGACTTGAATACAAATGGGCCGTTCATTTTTTGAACGGAGAGATCTCAAGGGATCGATTTGAGCAAGGGCTGGAAGTTGCGATTCATCAGTTTGCCAAACGTCAGATGACCTATTTTCGCAAGATGGAGAAAGCAGGAATTTCCATAACTTGGATTCCGGATGCCCTTGATTTTCAGGGGAAAAGAGATTTTGTGATAAAAAATCTGTAATTTTTTTGTGGACACACTTGTAAAATGTCCGAAAAGCACTTACTTTTGCAATCTCATTACGAGACAGAGAGTTGGCAGAGTGGTCGATTGCGGCAGTCTTGAAAACTGTTGACTGTTACAGGTCCGGGGGTTCGAATCCCTCACTCTCTACGGAAAGCGAAACGCAAGTTTCGCTTTTTTTGTTTCTAGCAATTTTGGCTAAATTCGAATATGAAATTATACTTGGTTCCTACGCCCATTGGCAATTTAGAAGACATTACCTTGCGTGCGATTCGTATTTTGGGTGAAGTAGATGCCATTTTAGCAGAAGATACCCGAACATCAGGTTCCTTATTAAAGCACTTAAATATTTCTAAACCGCTTTATGCCCACCATGCGCACAATGAACATGCGGGCGTTGCCGGAATTGTTAAATTATTAAAAGAAGGGAAGTCTTTAGCGCTGATTTCGGATGCGGGAACTCCTGGTATTTCAGATCCTGGATTTTTATTGGTCAAAGCTTGTGTCGAGCAAGGAATCGAAGTGGAAACGCTTCCGGGTGCGACGGCTGTAATTCCAGCTCTAGTTAATTCAGGTTTCCCCATTGATCGTTTTGTTTTTGAGGGATTTTTGCCGCATAAAAAAGGCCGACAAACCCGATGGAAAGCCATTGCGGAAGAGGAACGGACAACGGTTTTGTACGAATCTCCGCATCGTTTGGTGAAAGCTTTGGAGCAAATGGTTGAGTTTGTAGGGGCTGAACGACCTGTCATGGTAGCCAGAGAATTAAGCAAGATGCACGAACAAATGGTTCGTGGAACGGCGGAAGAGGTTTTGGCCTATTTTACGGCCCACCCAGATAAAGTTCGTGGTGAAATTGTCATTGTCATTGCCGGGAAATAACATGAAAAAGTTGCTGTTTTTGTTGTTGGTATCTTTTGGTCTACAGGCTCAATTAAGCCCACAGGCAGAAGTTTCCTTGATTACAATTGCTCCAGGAAAGGATCTGTATTCCGTTTTTGGGCATTCATCCATTTGGATTCAAGATCCGTCCAATGGCATCGATCGGGTGTATAGTTATGGTACTTTTGATTTTGATACGGAATATTTCTATTGGAAATTCTTGAAGGGTACTTTGCCTTATACGATTTCGGTCAATTCCATGCAGACCATTTTGGATTATTATGGCCAAGTGGAACATCGTACGGTGAATATGCAATTGTTGCACTTGAGTCCTTCAGAAAAGAATTTGATTTTTAATCGATTAGAAACCAATCTTTTGCCCGAAAATCGGGAGTATTCTTACAAGTTCTTTTACGATAATTGTGCCACCAGGATTCGCGATCAGGTAGAAGCAGTTTCAGGAAAATCCTATGCTTGGGATGCGTATAAGCAGATTCAAGGTAAATCTTATCGGGATTGGATGAATGTATATTTGAATGCCAACTCCTGGGAAGCGATTGGGATGAATTTAGCTTTAGGTGTTCCTGCCAATGTAACTGCATCAGCTTCTCAGTCTTGTTATTTGCCAGATAATTTTTTCGAAGCTACGAAATTAGCTCGTCGCGGTGGACAGCCTATCGCCGATGAACCTTTGGCATTATATCAGGCTCCTGCGTCAATGGAAGCTGGTTTTGATTGGTTTGGGCCATTTAGTTTTTTGAGTTTGTTGAGTTTACTAGCACTATTTTTCTCCTGGAAATCACCACGAGGAACTTATGCATTTGACCTGGTTTTGTATTCCGTTTATGGCTTACTAGGCTTGTTTTTATTTTTCCTGGCTGTAGGTACCGACCACATCGTCATGGGTTGGAATCCGGCTTCTTTGGTATTGTTCCCGCTGCAATTTCCTTTGGTCTTTTGGTTTGCTAGAAATCCGGCTTGGAAACGATATAATCAAGTAATGGCTCTATTGGCTTGTATAGGATTTGTATGGTGCCTAACGGAATCATGGACACTTGTTTTCCCCTTGCTGCCTATACTCATTCGTACAATTTCTTTGGCTGTACGGTCAAAAGCGGTGAATAACGGATAGAGTCCTTCCTAGGTATTCATTACCTTTGTTTTTTACTTCATCAAATTATGCTTAAAAAGATCTACATCTTCTTGTTGATCAGTACGACTATCACAGCCCAAAATGTCTTTTCGCCTGCAGAAAAGCCGGTTGAATATTATCCTTTACATATGGATGAAGTCATTAAAGCAGATGGACATTTGGATGAAGCTATTTGGAAAAAGGCAGCAGTAAGCTATTTAAATTACCAAGTTGAGCCCTTTCAGGGAAATAAAGCAAGTTTTAAGACCGAAGTTCGGGTTGTTTATAATCATCAGTATTTATATGTAGGAGCCATATTGCATGATACGATTGGTCGGAATAAATTTCGTGCTCCCAATCTAAAGCGGGATTATGAATTCATCGAAAATGATCTTTTTGGCATAGCGATAGACGGTTTTCAAGATAATCGAAATGCCTTGGTATTGCAGTCAAACGCCTATGGAGCCCAAAGAGATTTATTGTCCTTTGACGACCGACAATTTGATATCAACTGGGATGGATTATATCGTGTGCGAACGCATCGAAGTGATACAGCTTGGGTAGCCGAGTTTGCGATTCCATGGCAAACATTACGTTATCCCAAATCTCAAAAAGATCAAGCGCAAGACTGGGGAATCAACTTTTTTCGGGTTCGCAGGTCGAGTAACGAAACGACAGTTTGGTCTCCACATCCGCGTTCGATGAGTGCTTTGCGTATGGATTATGCGGGAAAATTGATGGGAATTGTTCCTCCACCGCCCAAGGCGACCAATATTCGATTTATTCCTTATTTGCTAGGCAATTCGCACAAAGACAATGATGGCTCGCATAATCAATGGAAATTAGGTGGGGAGGTTAAATGGGCGATAAGTCCCACTTCTGTGATGGATTTTACGTTCAATACGGATTTTGCGCAGGCTGATGTTGACCGACAAGTCAATAATATTTCAAGATTTTCTGTATTCTTTCCTGAGAGGAGACAATTCTTTCTTGAAAACGCTTCCTTATTTTCGGCAGGTTTAGCGCCTATGGATCAGGTGATTGGGGGATCGATGTATATTCAGCCGTTTTTTAGTCGGTCGATCGGACTAGACGCACAAGCGCAAGCTATTCCCATTATTGCTGGTTCTCGCTTCGTTTATCGTTCTGAAAAACGAAACGTGGGGGCGATGCTTATTCGTCAAGGCGAAGGGGATGGAGATCCATTTACGAATTTTGGGGTAGCTAGATATTCAGAGAATCTCGGAAATAATAGTCGGATTGGAGGAGTTTTGACATCAAAAATTTCACCGACCAACCAGCAAACAACGAGCTCTATCGACGGTTTTGTTCGATTCAATGATGTGTTATCATTCAGTGGCATGGTTTCCACGACACAAGAGTCCAAAACGGGTCAAACCGGTTTGGCAGAATATGCCCAGTTCTATTACAAGGGGAATTTTACAACGGCCTATTGGACGCACACCGTTGTAACAGATCAATACAAACCTGCGATGGGTTTTGTTTCGCGGAGTAATATTATGTCAAATTCGCAAGGCTTTGAATTTAACATCCGGAAACCCTGGATGCCTTCGATGATTCGGTTTTGGGCTCCAGGAATTTATACCGAATTCTACCATAGTTTGAAAACCGGTAACTTGGTCGAACGGCGAATTATGGGTAGTCCCATGTGGCTAGGTTTGCAAAATGGAGGAGCCATCGGAATTTATGCTGAAGTCGCACAACAACATTTGGAAGAAAACTTTACCCCGGTTGGTATTACCATTTTGCCCGGGAATTATTCTTATGTTCGGAAAGGGATTTTGCTTGCGAGCGATCCAAGTGCTAAATATTCAGGTTCGGCCGAATATGGTTGGGGTGGTTATTATAATGGGTCGTTGCAATCGTTGGATTCTAAAGTTCGTATTGCACCTATTCCACATATCAACCTTGGGTTATCTTGGAATTGGAGCAAATTTGAGCAAATGGGGGTAGCTCGTGATACCAAAGAAGTGAATTTGTTGATGTTGGAAACGCGTTTAGCGATTAATCCCCGCGTCCAATTGATTGGATTTTACCAAAAGAATACCACCGATGATTTAAATGCCTTGAATTTGCGTTTTGCTTGGGAATACCAGCCTTTGTCTTATGTTTATTTGGTGTTTAATCAATTGAATTATACGGGTGCCGACTTAAGCAAGCAGCACGAGCAAACATTTTTGACTAAATTGTCTTTCCTTAAACAGTTTTAAGATGGAAATCGAATTACGCAGTGATACATTTACTTTACCTACACCCGGCATGCGGGAAGCTATGTTTCAGGCACCGCTTGGGGATGATGTTTTTGGGGAGGACCCAACTGTAAATGCGTTGGAGGAAAAGGTGGCCAAGATGTTTGGCAAAGAAGCTGCCTTATTTTGCGTTTCAGGAACTCAGAGTAATCAAATTTCCATTTCAGTTCATGTGAGCAAAGGGCAAGAAGTAATTTGCGATGAATTGTCTCACATTTATTTGTACGAAGGTGGAGGAATTATGGCGAATGCGGGAGCGTCTGTTAAATTGCTTAAAGGTGATTTAGGTCGATTAACCGTTCCCCAAATTGCTGCTTCGATTTCCCCAGATGATATTCATGCATGTGAGAGTCGCCTAATAAGTTTAGAAAATACGGTTAATAAGGGCGGAGGAAGTGTCTACAGTTCAGATGACTTGCAAGCGATATCGGATTTTTGTCGGGAAACGCAAATCCCTTTACACCTCGACGGAGCCCGTATTTTCAATGCCATGGCCGTGACGGGTCAAACGCCTTTGCAGTTCGGTGCTTGGTTTGATACCATTTCGATTTGTTTGTCCAAAGGATTAGGTGCCCCAATAGGCTCCGTGTTAATAGGTTCTAAGGATTTTATCAAAAAAGCGCGCAGAGTTCGTAAGCGTTTAGGAGGCGGTTGGCGCCAAGCCGGTCTATTAGCCGCGGCGGGTATCTATGCTTTGGATCACCAAGTAGAACGTTTAAAGGAAGATCATGCACGTGCGGCAGCTATCGCCAAGATTTGTGCGAATTTACCTTGGGTTGACAGCATTTTGCCTGTGGTGACAAATATTGTAATTGTCCGATTAAAAGAGGGAATTCAAGCGATTGATCAGGTAGCTGCTTTAAAGGCAAAAGGAATTCGTTGTGCTCCGTTCGGGCCGCAATACATACGATTTGTAACGCATTTGAATTTTGATGATGCGGCATTAGCTGATTTTGAAACCCAAATCAATCAGTAAAATTACCTCGACTTTGTCTTTGTTGGAAAATGATATTCCATGCAAAGAAAAGCCTTTAAAATGTTCTTGCTTCCGGGTTTCGAAGCGGAATACAAAAAAAGACATGATGAAATTTGGCCTGATTTGGCCAAACTCCTGAAATCAGTAGGCATTCAGCACTATTCTATTTTCTTGGATGAAAAGACCTTGACGCTTTTTGCCTATTTGGAAGCGCCTGATTTAGCTTTGTTGGACTCCTTACCTGAGCATCCCGTGATGCAAAAATGGTGGAAATTCATGCGGGATATCATGTTGACGAACCCGGATAATTCACCCGTGGCCATCGACATTCCATCCGTTTTTTACTTTGATTAAGATGTACAAAAAACTCTTTATATTGATTTTATTGCCTCTAGGCATGGTGTTTGCCAAACCGAGTAAAAAGGAGGTCTTGCAAAAGATGCATTTGGCGAATCGTTATTTCCAACAAAAATGGCCGAATGTGGGACAGCCCATCGTGAGTCCCGATAAGACCCGACCATCCAATATTTGGACGCGCGCGGTGTATTATGAAGGATTGATGGAACTATATAAATTGGATCCTAAAGCTTCCGACTTGAAATACATGGTCGACTGGGGGAATTTTCATCAGTGGAGTTTACGCAATGGCGCTAAAACGCGGAATGCGGACGATCAAGCTTGTGGCCAAGTGTATATGGACTTGTTCTTGATGCAACGTGATTCAACTCGTATCAAGCCGATCAAAGAGAATATTGATAACATGGTGGCAACGACAAAAGCAGACGATTGGTCATGGATTGATTGTTTACAAATGAGTATGCCTGTTTACACAAGATTAGGGGTGATTTACAATGATCCGCGCTACTTCCAAAAGATGTATGATTTGTATGCCTACACCAAATACAAACATGGCGGCAAGGGTTTATATAATCCTGAGGAGAAATTGTGGTGGCGCGATAAAGACTTTGTTCCGCCTTATAAGGAACCCAATGGGGCTAATTGTTATTGGTCCAGAGGAAGTGCTTGGGTCTTTGCGGCATTGGTACGAACCCTGGATTTATTGCCACAAAATGATCCACATCGGGCGGAATATTTAGCTGATTTTATCGCACTTTCGCAAGCCTTGCCTGCTTTGCAACGTCAAGATGGATTTTGGAATGTGAGTTTGAAGGATCCTACAGATTTCGGCGGTCCAGAATTAACGGGTACTTCTTTGTTTGTTTATGGAATGGCATGGGGCGTTAGAAAGGGGATACTTCCGGCTCAAAAATATCAAGCAGTCATTGATAAAGCTTGGAAAGGAATGTCAACCAGTGTGCATCCGAGTGGGTTTTTAGGGTATGTACAAGGGACAGGAAAAGAGCCTAAAGATTCCCAACCGGTGACTTTTGATCATGTGCCCAATTTCGAGGATTTTGGTTTAGGTTGTTTTCTGTTGGCAGGATCTGAGTTAATCCGCGCGAAATAAGATGCGATGGCTGCCACTCATTCTCCTTTCTTTTGCTTGTTTTGGGCAGAAGATCGACCGACGAAAAGTGGTGGAGCGGCATGTGGTTCATCTAAATTCTTCTGATACTTTAGCGTCATTATCCGTTGGTAATGGATCTTTTGCATTTACGGTGGATATCACGGGTTTGCAATCTTTTCCTACAGCGTATGCCAAAGGAATTCCATTAGGAACGCAAAGTACTTGGGGCTGGCATGCTTTTCCCAATACATCACATTTTAAGCGATCAGAGACCTATCGAAATGCCTTATATGCAGGCAGAAATGTATCCTATGCTTTGCAGGGGCATCAAAATGCTCGTAAAGATTCTGCAACAGAATATTTTCGGCAAAATCCACATCGTGTTCATTTGGGTCATGTCGGTTTTCGCATATTTTCAAAAGCAGGAAAGCTACTCGGATTAAAAGATTTACAAGGTATTTCACAGCAATTGAATCCCTATACAGGTGAAATTTTGTCTCATTTTGAGGTGGAAGGTGTACCTGTGGATGTCATTACATTTTCATCTCAAAATGCCGACGATGTACATGTACGAGTGAAATCAAGTTTGTTGGCCTCAGGACAATTACGCTTTTACCTAGATTTTCCATTTCCAAGCCAACAATTTTTAGATGAAGGTGTTCAATATCAAGCGGCAGGTCATGCGAGTCAAATACATAGATTAAATTCCAATCAATATGCTTTTAAGCATGTCTTAGATAAACTAACTTATTCAACGTATATCCGATCAAATGTTGGTTTGAAAGCAGCTAGGATTTCACCGCATTATTTTGAAGTTGTTTCAAATGCACAAAATGAAGTTGATTTACAAGTAGGCTTTGGTCAAAATACATCTGTCAGTTTTGCGCAGGCTCGTGAAACAAATCGTAAGGCCTATGTTAATTATTGGAATTCAGGTGGTATGATTGATTTTGGAAATGTGAAAGATCCCCGCGCGAAGGAATTAGAGCGTCGGATGATCTTATCCATGTATTTGACCAAGATTCAATCGACCGGCTCGGAACCGCCGCAAGAGACAGGTTTGACTTATAATTCTTGGTACGGCCGACCGCATTTGGAAATGACTTGGTGGCATGTGATGCATTTTGGTTATTGGGGAAAGGCTGATTTATTGGCGAAATCTTTGCCATGGTATATGAAGAATTTTAAGGAGGCTAAGGCTTTAGCTCGCCGACAGGGTTTTTCGGGAGTTCGTTGGCAGAAAATGACAGATCCAGATGGGGGAGAGTCACCTTCGTCGGTGGGTTCGTTTTTATTGTGGCAGCAACCGCATATAATTGATATGTTGGATTTAATTGCCAAAGGAAAGCCCTTGTCTTTTCAGAAACGGTATTTCAAATTAGTGAATGAAACAGCCCAAGGCATGTATGCATTGTTGGTTTGGAATAAGGGAAATCAGGAATATCAATTAGGACCAGGTTTTATTCCCGCGCAAGAATCATTGCCTTATGCAAGCACGTATAATGCACCTTTGGAATTGGCTTCTTGGTATCAAGGCTTGAAAAAGGCCCAAGCTTGGAGGCTACGTTTGGGATTAAAGGCAGATAAGAATTGGGATCATGTTTTAGCGCACTTTCCTGCATTGCCAGAACAGGATGGTATTTATCAAGCCGCAGCAGGAATAGGTGATGGTTTTCAGAATCCACGTTTTGTATCGGATCATCCGGCTGTTTTAGGTGCTATGGGGATGCTTGAACCCTTGCCAACAACAGATACATTAAAAATGCGAAATACTCTGGCCAAAGTATTGAAAACTTGGAATTGGCCAAGTACTTGGGGCTGGGATTATCCCTTGATGGCGATGTCGGCGATTCGTTTGAAGGATGCCGACTTGGCCATTAATTTATTGCTCGCGCCACAAGAAAAGAATACGTATTTAGTGAATGGCCATAATTATCAGGATAAGCGTCTTCGCTTGTATTTGCCTGGGAATGGAGGTTTATTGACAAGTTTAGCTTTCCTATCTAAGGGACAAATGGGTGATAATCAATTTGTTGGCTTTCCGGCCAACTGGCCAGTTCGACTCGAGGGTTTTGGCAAATAATTGGATATTTTGTAGTTAAAGTAGAACTTATATTCTAATTTCGCCGATAACTAACATTAATTCACATGAAAAAGAATTTACTAGGAGCTTTTGTAGGTGGTTTGATTCTGTTCGTTTGGCAGGCATTGTCCCACATGGCATTTAATTTACACGAGCCAAATCAGAAATATTCTGCAGGCCAAGATTCTGTTTTGGCAGCCCTTAAAACACATATTAAGGAGCCAGGTGGGTATATATTACCTCGGATGAGAGATGAATTATCCATGGATCAAATGGAGACTTTTACAAAGTCGATTCAAGGTAAACCCTGGGCAATGGTGCGATATTATCAAGCCTATGAAGTGGATATGAATTCCAATATGATTCGTGGCTTGGCTGTAAATATTTTGTTGGCATTCTTATTGATTTGGATTATCAATCGACTGAAGGTGCCAAGTAAACAAACGATTTTAAGTTTAAGCATTGTGGTTGGATTTATCGCATTCAGCAACATTTCCTATACGGAACACATTTGGTATCCTGTTTTTGATTTGCGCGCACAATTGATTGATGCGATTGTGGGTTGGGGACTTACCGGAATATGGCTCGGCTATTGGATGACGAAACGAAATTAAATTAAAAAAGCCCCTGACAATGGGGCTTTTTTGTGGAATCGGAGGGATTCGAACCCTCGTCCAAACCTAGAAACCTGAAGCTTTCTACACGTTTAGATTTGATCAATTTTCGATGCCCAACAGGTTCAGATCAGACCTTATTGAACACTTATCCGCTGGATACTAATGAACGCTTAGCGAAATCGCATTCATCGACTCTGCATGGTCGACGCTCCAGATTCCCTAGCGGCAGAGTTTGGCCGGGGTGGAACGATGGCAATTGGTTAGTCTATCAGACTAAGCAGCCATGGCATACGAAGTATTGCCAGCTATAATTTGAAGGTTTTTTTAACAGGAAATGCCTCCAACTCCCGACGTGCTTACAACCGATCTACTTAAGCTGTCAAAACCGGTCGATCCCATTGAATTGCAAAGATACAAATTAAATTAACGGTAATGCGGTCGTCGACTTAATTTCATCCATGACAAATAAACTACTGATGTGTGCTACTGATGGCAAAACCGCTAATTTTTCTTGGTAAAAACGGTTATAACTTTCCACATCAGCACTTAGAACATTTAAATAATAATCAAAGTTCCCAGAAACCAAATGGCAGGAAATAACCTCAGGAAAGGCCTTAATGGCTGCTTCAAATTCACTAAAGTTCTGACTCGTTTGTTTTTCTAAGGTTACCTGGCAATGAACGAGTAAACCCAAATTAAGCTTTTTGCGATTTAATAATCCCACGTATCCTTTGATGTATCCGTCTGATTCTAAGCGTTTTACTCGATCGTGTGTCGGACTTAAAGAAAGGTTTACCTGTTCAGCAATTTCTTTGAGCGTTTTTTGGCTATTTTCTTGAATTATTTTTAATATTTTAATATCAAGATCATCCAGTTGTTGATTTTTTGCCATAAAGTTTTCGGTTTATCAGTAATAAATTACTAAGTAAAAGTAATAATTTTTGTGTTATTATTTTTTGTCCGTATTAATTTCTTATTTATTGGTTAATGTCCAAAATATTTGTTGCTTGTGCTATATTTGTATCGTATTATACTTCATCAAAGGTAACGGCCAGCGGATTCTTCTGTTGGCCGTTCTTTTTTTAATCAACATCCTATGAATATTGCAGTCCCAAAAGAAATTAAGATTCAAGAGTTTCGCGTAGGTTTAACACCTGCCGGTGCACAAAGTTTAGTCCAAGCTGGTCATTCTGTTTTTGTGGAAACCCAAGCTGGTTTAGGTTCAGGATTTGCTGACGAAGCATACGTTCAAGTAGGTGCAAAAATTTTACCAACGGCCGCTGCCATCTATGCGATAGCGGATATGATTATTAAAGTAAAAGAGCCGCTTGCTGCTGAATTCCCTTTAATTAAATCTGGTCAGATCTTATTTACCTATTTCCACTTCGCGGCCTCTCGTGAACTTACGGAAGCAATGATCCAATCAAAAGCAATTTGTATTGCCTATGAGACAGTTGAGCTAGCGGACCGAAGCCTTCCATTATTAACACCCATGTCGGAAGTCGCAGGTCGGATGGCCATTCAAGTAGGAGCCTATTTTTTAGGAAAACCGCAAGGTGGCAAGGGGAAAATGTTGGGTGGTGTTCCCGGAGTTAAGCCTGCAAATGTGTTGATTTTAGGTGGTGGTGTCGTAGGTACGCAAGCTGCAAAAATGGCTGCAGGATTAGGCGCAAATGTGACGATCATGGATACTAATTTGGCTCGTTTACGTTATTTGAGCGATGTCATGCCAGCGAATGTTGCAACCCAATATTCTACGGAATTCGCCATTCAAGAGCATTTACCACAAGTGGATTTAGTGATTGGTGCAGTTTTATTACATGGCGCTAAAGCTCCACATCTCATCAAAAAAAGTGATTTGTCACGCATGCAGCCTGGAACTGTTTTGGTGGATGTTGCTGTGGATCAAGGGGGATGTATTGAGACATGCCAACCTACTACGCATGAAAATCCAGTTTATTTGGTTGATGGGATTCAACATTATTGTGTAGCGAATATGCCAGGAGCCGTTCCTCAAACCTCTACGCAAGCTTTAACGCAAGCAACCTTGCCATATGCCTTATTGATTGCCAATGAAGGCTGGGAAAATGCTTGTAACAAAAATGAGGCCCTGAATAAAGGCCTCACAATGAAAAATGGTCAATTATTTGATTCGGGTTTAAAATCCCTTTTTAACTTATAATTCCCAGAATTTAACACCCTTGGTTTTTAACAAGTCCAATTGTTGGAGGTTCAATTGCAATTTGAAATTTTCCTCTTGCAATTGGGCTTCTTCCAAGGTGTTTTGAATTTGATCTAATTCCAACTGCTTAATCGTTCCTTCTTTGTAGCGCGCTTCGCCTAATTGGTAAGCATATTTAGCTTGCTCGATCAATTGGTGTTGGGTTGCCAACTTCGCTAAGATCGTTTTCGTATTCGCTTCCCCTTGTCGTTGTTCGTAAGCTAATTTCGTACTCACATCCTCTTTTTGTAAAGCTATACGCTCTTGTTGAATTTGGGCGATATTTTTCTGCAATGAAGCACGTTTTCCTGAATAGATGGGCACATTTAATTTTAAACCGACCATCGTGTTGATTTTGAAATCATCTGAAAATGCGGGCACCTCGCCATTAATACGTGGCAAATAACCATTGCGTAAACCTAAGCTTGCCGCACCTGAAAGGGTAGGTGCACTCGCCTTTTCTTGCAAATTGATTTCTTGTTGGAGAATAGCATGTTCCGCATTCAATGATGCAAATATCGGATTGTTACTGATTTTCTCAGTCGATTGAATGCTACCCTGAATGGGTTTAATGAGATCTTTTACGGATTGACCTGTTTGAGTTTCCAGGTAATCTGTCAATTTGTTCAATTGCGTATCTGTCTCGCCAATCTTCGTTTCTTGATTTTGAATGCGAATGCGAAGGCTCATGGCATCCAATTGCAAAGCCTCGCCTAATTTCAATTGCTGCTCAACAATAGCTGATTGAGATTTAATACGAACCAATTCCGATTGCTGGATGCGCAATACATTTTGCAAGAATAGAATTTGATGGTAAATCGTTGCGATTTGGTAAGCGATACCGAATGCGCTTTGGTCTATTTGTGTTTTGCTTAATTGGGTTTCTAACAAGCTTTTTTCAATGGCTATTTTGTTCTTTCCCCAATCATATAGCGTCTGGCTGGCCACGAAATTCGTATTGTAATTCATGTTGGGCTGAAACTGCAAAACCGCCGGCGCTCCGCCCATCGCAAAGGTCGCTTTGGAAACAGGGTCTACGCGTGTGATCCCCGCCTCATAGGCAATCGTAGGTTTGTCCAAGGATTGTTGGATTTGTGTCTTCGTGTCACCGATTCGTAACTGTGTTTTTTGCGCCTTTAACGCAGGTGCATAGTCTAAAGCCTTTTTCACCAAAGCGGATAAATCTGCATTGGTTTGGGCTTGTAAACTAAATGTTGCAAAAATTAATAAGGCAATTTTCTTCATAGCATTAATGAGCCTCTTCACTGGCTTTTAATATTTTTTCAATTTCTTTTTTGTCTTTCTTAGGCGTTTTTATCAAGAATACGAATGGGAATATCAAGATAAAAATGATCGATACTAAACGGAATGTATCCAAATAGGCTAAATAATAAGCTTGCTTGGTCACCATCAAATCAATCTGCTTGTAGGCCATTTCACTCGCACGTTGAATTTCTCCTGTCTTCTGAGCAAGTGTCTGGCTAATGCCTTGAAAATGCTGTTGGAATAATGGATTCTCTGCTGTTACATTGGCTAATAAATCACTCCGATGCTGTGCCGCTCGCGTTGTTGCATAATTATTGGCAACTGCGATACCAAAGGCTCCGCCGAGTTGGCGAATCATATTCGTCAAGGATATTCCTGATGCATATTCATTAGGTTTTAATCCAGCAACAGCTTGATTAATCAAGGGCATTTGCAAACAAGAAACCCCGATCACACGCAGCATCTGCATGGGGAAAAAGTCCCAACGTCCCATGTCACTCGTTGATTCCCCCCCAATAAATCCAAATACAATGTAGATTAATATGCCAAAAACCATGAAGGGAAGTGGTTTGGCGCCTTTAGAAAGGGCTCGACCAATCACCGGGAATAAGAATACCCCTAAGAACGTCGGCACCATTAAGGACAAACCAGTTTCTGTAGGCGTTAATCCATTGATTCGTTGGACCATGATCGGATAAACGAATACCGACGTAAATAATCCAAATCCACCTACGAGCGTAAATATCGAGCTCATGGTAAAGGTTTGGTTTTGGAAGATATGTAAGTTGACAACGGGGTGTTTCGTTTTCAACTCGCGGTAAATGAAAGCCGCAAGGCCACCGACAAATAGAAAAGCACAGATGTTGATTAATTTGGAGTCAAACCAGCCTTCGGATTCGCCTTTTTCCAACATGAATTGTAGTCCACCTACGGCAACCATCAGGAATAGAATTCCAGGATAGTCGATTTTCATGTTTCGTCGATTAGCCCCTTCGCCTTCCTTCCGATCAATGTAAACGACCGTTAAAACGACCGCGATGATACAGATGGGAATATTGACAAGGAAAATGTCCGACCAGTGGAAATTGTCCACTAAATATCCACCTAAAACGGGACCTAATGAGGGCCCTAAAATAATTCCCATGCCGAAAAATCCGGATGCCATGGGACGCTCCTCGGGTTCAAACGCATCAAATAAGATGGCTTGAGAGGTGGACAACAAGGCTCCACCACCGATTCCTTGAATAAATCGCCAGAATACAAGCTCCCACAATCCTTCGCTCATGCCACAGAAATATGAGGCAATCCCAAAGAGAATCATGGATCCTAAGTAGTAATTTTTTCGACCAAAATATTCGCCTAGGAATCCGGTCATAGGAATAATCACCACGTTCGCAATCGCATAACTAGTAATTACCCATGCGATATCTTCGATGGTTGCCCCTAATGCCCCTGATATTTGATTCAGGGCCACATTGACAATGGTCGTGTCCAATAACTCCATCACGGCAGCCGTAATGGTGGTTATGACGATAATAAATTTGGCAAATCCTTTCGGGCGCTCCATAGAATTAGTTCAATGGGATAGAAACTTCCAAAGACATCCCAGCACGTAACATCGCTTTGTATTTCGCTAAATCAGTAATCTCGATTTTAACAGGAATGCGTTGGGTTACTTTTACAAAGTTTCCTGAAGCATTGTCTGGAGGCAATAAAGAAGTTTTTGCACCTGTAGATTCAGAGATAGATACGACTTTTCCTTTGATCTTCTCTTTCGGGAACGCATCGATCGTTAAATCAGCCTCCATGCCCGCACGCAAATGCTGAACTTGTGTTTCCTTGAAATTAGCTACAACCCAGAATGTATTGTTATCGACAATCGTCATCAAAGGTTGTGATACTTGAATGAATTGTCCTGGCTCAATAGCTTTTTTGCCAATTTTACCTGAAACTGGGGCTAATACTTGGTAATAACCTAATTTTAATTTTTGTTGGGCGATTTTTACCTCTTTGTTTTTGACCAAATTCTCCGCACGCTTCACAGCAGATTCTTGAATCGCTAATTTGGATTTTGTACTCGTGATTTCATCGATAGCACCATAATACTTGATGTTGGCTAACTCCGCTTGATCTTTCGAATCGATGTATTGTTGGTGCGTAATTGCTTTTGCTTTCTCTAATTCACTATTGCGATTTAAATCACGCTCCGCTTTTGACTTTAAATAGTCTGCCGTTTTCACTTGTGCTTGCTGTGCTGTAATCGCTTTTTGCAGACTTAGTAAATTAGCCTTTGCACTAGTTACATCAATGCGCGCCTGTTCTAAATCTACTTCCATTTCGGATAAAGCCAATTTAGCTTCCTCCGAATCTATCTCTACCAATACCGTTCCTTGCTTCACTTGCTCGTAATCGTGAACATTCACCGCTTTTACGAATCCAGCCACACGGGGCAAAATAGGCACAAAATAGGTTTCAATCTGTGCATTGTCAGTTTCTTCGTGTGTAGTCGCATGGCGATATTTCGTATAGCCGTAAAATGCACCTACAAGGACAATTGTACCTAAAATGATTTTAGGTAAGTTTTTTTTTGGTTTCGGAGTGTCAGTCATCTTGTCTAATTTGTTGCAAAGCTACATGAATTTTCAATAAAGTCAATTTGGTTGACTAATTTTTATCAGTTAAATTTGTGTTATGAATGAAGCGCGTGAGGATTCACAAATTTTTCTTTCCCGACTATTTGCCAAGTCTTATCGTATAATAAAGGCTTTGAACGCCCGTTATTTGGAAGAATTAGGCTATAATGATTTCAAGGTGGGGCATATCATGGTCATGATGAACCTAAAGGAAGAGGGGACGACTGCGGCTGAAATTGCTAAAAAAGTGCGTGTTTCTAAGCAAGCCATGAGTAAATTGGTGCAAGAATTGATTGAAAAAGGATTTTTGCAAAGCATCAAACATCCGACGGATCAACGGGCAAGTTTAATTCAAAATACATCACAAGGTGCTGCGTTCATCGCAGCCTTACATGTTTGTCGGACGAAAGTCGATCAAGAAATTTCAACCATAATTGGGGATGAAAAATTAAGTCAACTCCATGCAATCTTGGGAGATTTGATGCATTATTTTGAATCGGATAGTTTATTGGATTCTGAAAATGATTCCTTAGCGACGTCTAAACTTAATTAAAGAAGCGTTCGTGGAAGTTGACTAGAAACAATTCATGTGTGGCACGCGTGATGGCTGTATAGAGCCAACGGATATATTCTGCATCAATTTGGTCATCTTTTAAATAACCTTGTTCCACAAATACTGCTTTCCATTGACCACCTTGTGATTTGTGCGTGGTCAAGGCATACGCAAATTTGACCTGAAGCGCATTCAAATACGGGTCCTTACGAATCGCTTCTAATCGTTCTTTTTTCTTCGTAATGTGGGAATAATCCTCACATACGGAGTCGTAAAGCTTTTTGTTTCCTTCTTTTCCTAGGGCTGATTCAGCTGAATGCAAGGTATCGAGTAGTATTTTTGCCTCGATTTCTGGATGTTCCTCATAATCGCATAAACGCAAAGCAACATTCATGAATCGGAATCCATGCATTTCCTCTACTTTCTTGATCTTAAGCACCTCCACAAAATCGCCATTGGCCAAAAATCCTGCCGGCGAATCTTCGTCCAACCAGTGATAATTGTTACGCACAATCATAAGTAAATCACCAGATGATATTTCGTCTTCTTGATACAAAATTGTCCTTCGAACAAATTCGTTGAACTGAACGGCACTTTTATTCGAACGCGTTAACACGATGGTATCTTCTTTGCCAAATTTACGATACGCATAATGCATCCCATCTTCCATCTTTTCGCCGGTCATGCGAAAAAAGTCTTTGAATGATGCGGTATTAAACTGTATCGCAGTGGAATTATGCGCTAATAAGCCACGTAAGTTGGTCGCATTATATAATATCCCCGAATGAATGTCTTGCCGCATGACGTCAATTAATTCATGATCCATGACATCCATGTGGAATTCGCCGGATATATAATCTTTGGAGAGGGCAGGAGATAGGCTTTTTCCAACGGGCGGTAACTGAGCCGTATCACCTACAAATATCAATTTATTGCCTGTGTGGCCATTTTCTGGATTTGTGAAAACGTATTCAATTAAATCTGTCAATAAACTGTTTTGGCCAAATTCCGATTCATCCGTAATCATCGAGGCCTCATCCACGATAAAAACCGTGTTTGTGGCATAATTATTCATTCGTTGAAATACCAAAGCTCCCGAATTGGGACTACTAACTTGTCGGTAAATCTTCTTATGGATCGTCGAGGCCTTCTTTTTAGAGTAATTAGCCATGACTTTCGCTGCCCGACCGGTGGGAGCCAACAATTGTGTTTTGTACGAAAAGCTACCTAGAATCTTGATGAGCGTAGATATGACCGTTGTTTTACCCGTTCCTGCATAACCACGTATAATGAATGTCAACGGAGCCCATTCGTCCTCATTTAGAATGAAGGTGCTTAATTTATTGAATAATTCCGCCTGCGAAGGTGTCGGTTCAAAGGGGAATTTTTGATGCAATAAAAAAGCGGGACTTTTGGTGCTAATCATAATGTGAAATTACACAATTGCATCGGCGATGGCAATCGAGTTTTCGATAGATAGAGGACGAAATACATTAATCAGGCAAATTCGTTCGTATTGGTCTAATTCATCGACTAAAATATCAGTTTCTTCAACTTGGTCTTCGACTAACAAACGCGCACGCGTTGTGCCCCAATGCATAGGTGCTTCTGGCGTGTACCAAATACCTTCTTTTAGGAAGGCTAAATTCGCGAATGTACAATCCTGAATAATGCCATCTTTATGGAAAATCACTTCGTCTGCTTCCGGATGCGCATCTAAAATACTTTGGAAAAATCCACGCTCCGCCCATTTGAATCCATAATCGATTTCACCGCTATCCACCAACGCGAATGTCTTCACGATTTTGGCTACATAAGGTAATACTTCGATGCTTTGAGGATCTTCATTATAGGTGATGCGCAGTCGGTGAATACCCTCCTTAGGTAATTCGATTTTCTCGATTTCCTCCTGAACATCGAATGGTTCCCATTCTGGAAAAAAGGCATCAAAGGTTTCATTAACACGCATTTGATGGTAGTCAACATGCTGGGCTTGTCCGTTCGAAATGCAAATGGTTTCTAAAAATGAGAACATAGCTAAAAGGGGAGATAAACTTTTTGAATTAATTCTTCGTATTCTTTTCGCGGATCAGATTTGATGGTAATTCCTCCTCCACTTTTAAATATCTTTTGTTGGCCTCGCTGTTCGATAAATCGAATCATGACACCTGAATCTAGATTTTTACCATCAAATTTACCCATGATCCCTGTGTAAAATCCTCGATCATAGGCTTCAGCATCCTTGATGATTTGCATCGTTGATGCTTTTGGTGCTCCAGTAATAGATCCAGCAGGTAAAAGTGCTTGTAAAATTTGCCCTAATTTACCCTGGAATTGGGGCATGATATCACCCGAAATGACCGATGACATTTGCCAAAGATTTCCTTCGTGGGTTTTAATTTCTTCTACGTATTTGTAAAGATCCACATGGATAGGAAAGGCAACTTGGCTTAGGTCATTTCGAATTAAATCCACGATTGTCGCATGTTCTGCTTGTTCCTTCGGGTCATTTTGCAACATTTCGGGTCCTTGTTCAGTCGCCGAAGATGTACCTTTCATCGGATAAGAATATATTTTTTGGTCGCGAATTTGAACAAAACATTCAGGGGAGAAAACAACAAAAGCGTCCTGGACTTGAAGCTTATAGTGTGCGTTCGCGTTTTGAAAGATTTGAGCTAAACTCGCATCGGTTTCAATCGGCGTTTCTGCTGTTAAATTAACTAGAAAACTGTCGCCACGTTTTAATCCAGCTTGAACATGATTGAATTTTGATTCGTATGTTTCAAACGAAATGGGACTTTTAGAAAAATTAAATAAACCCGCATTCGAGGGGTTTTCTTGACGAATCGAAAAATGAATTCCCAAAGCATTGGCCTCTTTTTCCGAACCAGCCCATGCCTGAGAGCCGTCGTAATTAATATAAAATACGAAGGGTATGCCTAAGCTTCCCCATGTATCCATTTGTTCAGATACTTCTGTTAAGGATACATAGGGAATGGATGGGAACATCCTATAAATAGTTTTGTGCTAATTCAATTACTTTACTTAATCCTGTAGGATTTTGTCCGCCGGCCGTCGCTAAGAACGCTTGACCACCGCCGCCGCCTTGTACTTCCTTCGCTAATTCGCGAACGATTGTACCCGCATTTAAGGATTTCGCTTCCACCAAATCTTTGGAAATAGCCAAAGCTAAACTCGCTTTGCCTTCAATTTCAGCCACCAATAAGCAAAATAAAGATCCTGCCTCTGTCTGTAAATCAAATGCTAAATTCTTCAATGCATCCGCCGTTGGAACTGATACTTGTTGGATTAGCGCAGGAATTCCTGACTTCGTATCGATTTGCTTGATTAATTCCGTTTTCAAACCTCCAATTTCTTTGGCTTGATAGTTGGCAACCGTTTTTTGTAGGCTATTTGCCTGTTCTATTAAACTAGCCACCGCTTTCACTAAATCCTTCGGTGCCTTTAGTAAGGCATTTAATTCCGAAATAATAGCTTCTTGTTCGCTCAAAAGCGCATAAGCTTGTTGGGACGTAATCGCCTCAATCCGACGCACACCCGTCGCCACGGAAGTTTCTGTAATGATTTTACAAAGTCCAATTTCACCCGTTGCAGGTACGTGCGTCCCTCCACAAAGTTCAACGGAATAATTCTTGTCAAAGGTGATTACGCGAACAAAATCACCGTATTTTTCTCCGAACAAAGCCATCGCACCTTTCTCCTTCGCTTGCGCGATAGGAACATTGCGTTCTTCCATTAATGGAATGTTCTCAGCAATTTTGGCATTTACGATTTGCTCGATTTTTTGAATTTCTTCGTCGGTCACTTTTTGAAAGTGCGAAAAGTCGAAACGCAATAAGGCTTCATTTACTAATGAACCTTTCTGTGCCACATGATTTCCTAACACTTCTTGTAAAGCTGCTTGTAATAAGTGTGTTGCGGTATGATTTTGGGTGATAGTCCTCCGACGACTTACATCGATCGATGCAATTACTTCCGCATCCGCAGCTACCTGCTCTATGCGGGCATCACTAACGAAATGAACAATAAGGTCATTTTCCTTTTTCGTATCTAAGACTTGAAGCGTAATGCCTGAAGGCTTGAAAGTTAATGTTCCTGTATCGCCAACTTGCCCTCCAGATTCAGCATAGAATGGTGTGGTTTCAAGGACAACTTTGTATTGTACTCCACCTTTGTTTTGTACTTTTTGGTATTTTAAAACTTGAGTAACTGTTTGCGTTTCATCATATCCAACGAATGAAACCTCTTCGCCTTCACGAACGATCATCCAGTCCTCAGCACTTGCTCCAGCATCTTTCCGCGAACGGTCTTTCTGAGCCTGAAGTGCTTTATTGAAACCTGCCTCATCAATATCCAACCCTTTTTCACGCGCAATTAAAGCGGTTAAGTCAATCGGGAAGCCATATGTATCGTTCAATTCAAACACATCATCACCAGAAAGAACTTTGCCTTTGCAATCTTCCATCAATTTGTCAAGGCGAATTAAGCCTGTCGACAACGTGCGTAAGAAGGATACTTCCTCTTCATAAATCACTTTAGCAACGAATGCTTCTTGGGCAATTAATTCATCGAATACACCCGCGAATTGTTTCGCCAACAAAGGTACTAATTCGTGCATGAATGGCTCTTTGAAGCCTAAATAGGTGTAACCATAACGTACGGCCCGACGTAAAATACGACGAATCACATAGCCTGCTTTAGCATTTGAGGGTAATTGACCATCCGCAATACAGAAAGCAATGGCACGAATATGGTCGGCAATAACGCGCATCGCAATATCTGCCCATTTTTCATCTCCATATTGTTTACCTGCTTTTTGTGCTAGGTATTGAATCGTTCCTTGGAAGACATCCGTATCGTAGTTGGACTGCTTTCCTTGAATCGCCATGCAAAGACGTTCAAAACCCATTCCGGTGTCTACATGTTTATTAGGTAAAGGGACCAAAGATCCATCTGCCATACGCTCAAATTGCATAAACACGTTGTTCCAAATCTCCACTACCTGAGGATGGTCTGCATTCACCAAGGATTTACCTGAAACTTTGGCAACCTCATCGGCATCGCGCAAATCGATGTGAATTTCCGAACAAGGACCACAAGGACCCGTTTCACCCATTTCCCAGAAATTATCTTTCTTGTTACCGTAGATGATACGATCTTCACCAACAATCGCTTTCCAAATATCAAATGCTTCCTGATCGAATGGAACGACATCTTTTTTATCACCTTCAAATACCGACACATAAATGCGGTCTTTGGGTAATTTAAATACCTCAGTTAATAATTCCCATGACCATGTTAAAGCCTCTTGCTTGAAATAATCGCCAAATGACCAGTTGCCCAACATCTCAAACATCGTGTGGTGATAGGTATCGAATCCTACATCTTCAAGGTCATTATGCTTACCAGAAACACGTAAACACTTTTGAGTATCCGCTATGCGCTTCGATGGGGGAGTTCCGTTGCCTAAGAAAAAGTCCTTAAATTGAGCCATTCCTGAGTTGTTGAACAAAAGAGTGGGGTCATTTTTTGCCACTAATGGGGCAGAAGGGACGATTAAGTGACCTTTGGATTTAAAGAAATCTAAAAATTGTTGGCGGATCTCCGGTGAAGTCATGCGCTTATTTTGGTAATGGGTTGGTTTAATTCTCGAGCTTGTTTATTTTTGTTTAAACAAGAATCGCAAAATTAGTTTTTTTTTGCTGAATTTTTGAATCAAATAAGGGCTTTTATGAATTTAGACAAGCAATATTATTCCATTTCCGAAGTTGCTAGCCTTTTCAAGGTTAATACGTCTAAATTACGCTATTGGGAAACGCAATTCCCCCATTTATTGCCCAAAAGAACGGGAAAAGGCATTCGTAAATACACACCGGTCGACATCGAGAAGATTGCAATTTTAGTGGATCTCATCGATAAGCAAGGTTTGACTATTGAAGGTGCGAAGTTGGCCATCAAGAAAAACGGAAGCCCCAAGAATCCGAATCAGGCGGTGATTGACCAACTACTTGATATTCGTCAATTTTTACAAGTTATTTCCGAGGGTTTGAATTAAAACGTCTGTTACTTGGCTCGAAATAGAAATCGATGCAAACAGAATTGTTTTACCAAATTGCTTTATCGCGTATTCCACAGATTGGTGTTGTGAATGCCCGCCGACTGATGTCTTATTTCGAATCAGCATCCTCGATATTTTCAGCTAATCGTTCAGATTTATTAAAGATTCCACACATCGGCCCTGTCTTAGCCGAATCGATTTTTCAAACACATATTCTCAAGGAAGCAGAACAAATTCTAAAAACATGTGACCAGGCCAATGTTCGGGTTTTATTTTATCAGGATGTGGACTACCCGGACCGCTTGAAGCAAATTTATGATGCTCCGATTATTTTATACCAACAAGGAAACGTTGATTTAAACGTAGAATGTTTGTTGGCCGTTGTTGGAACCCGAAAAGCAACTGATTACGGCAGGCGTGTTACCACAAAACTCGTAGAAGAATCCTTGGGTGCTCAGGTTACGTTTGTCAGTGGTTTGGCTTACGGGATTGATGTTGAAGTTCACAAAATCTGCATTGAGCATCATGTGCCGAATATTGCTGTGTTGGCCGGTGGATTTAATCACATTTATCCTGCGAAACATAAGAAATACCTTGATCGTATGCTATTGAAAGGAGGTATCATTTCCGAATATCCCTTACATGAAAAGCCGGATCCCCGGTTTTTCCCTTTGCGTAATCGGATCATTGCGGGAATGACGGATGCGACTTTGGTGGTGGAAGCTGCGGAAAAGGGTGGGGCGCTTATAACCGCCGATTATGCGAATAATTACCATCGGGAGGTATTCGCTGTTCCGGGGAATTTGGATAAACTGTTTTCGGAAGGATGTAATCGACTAATTCAGAAGAATAAAGCGATTATTTACACGGATTTTAATCAATTGTGTGAGCAAATGAACTGGGGGAATATTCCGAACAAAATTAAGCCGACTAAACAATTGGGCTGGTCGCGTTTGACGGAACCTGAAACGGAATTGATGGCTTTACTAGCTAAAAATGGGGAAATGCCCTTGGATGAATTGGCCTGGAAGCTACAAAAAAAGGTGACCGAAATTGCGATCACCTTGATTAATTTAGAATTCCAGGGGATGGTCAAAGCCTTGCCTGGATATGTTTATCGAATTAAAGATTAAACACCCCAAGTGCTAGGGTTCACGCGCCAATCTTGTAAAGTCACTAATTGCGTATCTGAAATGTAATTTAATTTGATTGCTTCCTCTACGAGCACATCGTAATTGGATAAAGTAACCAAAGGAATGCCTGCGTTTTGGAAATTTTCATCTGCGATTCCAAAACCATAGGTGAAAATAGCTGCCATTCCCAATACTTCTACGCCGGCTTGTTGGAGAGCTTCCGCGGCCTTCAATGAACTTCCACCTGTTGAAATTAGGTCTTCAATCAATACAGCTTTTTGACCAGCTTTGACAAATCCTTCAATTTGATTTCCCATGCCATGTTTCTTAGGTTCAGGACGTACATAGCAGAAAGGCAAATCTAAGAAATCAGCTACAAGCGCACCTTGCGCAATACCCGCAGTTGCCACGCCAGCGATGACATCTACATCTTTGAAATAGCCTTTAATCACGGCTGAAAGGCTGTTTTTGATATAAGTTCTAGCTTCAGGATCGGATAAGGAGATTCGATTATCGCAGTAAATCGGTGATTTCCAGCCAGATGCCCAAGTAAACGGTTGGTCTGGACGTAATTGAATAGCTTTGATGCGTAATAAATGCTGGGCAACTTCTTGTGAAATGGTCAAATTGGACATGCGATATCGTTTCTAGTATATAAATACAAAAATAGTTTTTTCGGCTTATCTTATCGTTATTTAATTCTATTTTTGCCAAAATTAAATTTCCCCAATGGTCATTTTTATCGACGATCGCCCGATCAAATTAATTAATAGAAAGAAAAAACATAGCTATCCCCCGATGGAGGATTTTGATGTGATCATTGATGCTCGATTAAAGCCCGTGAAAATTGCAGATTTCAAAGGCCATACTTGTCTTTTGAATGTGAGCGTAGATGAAATGGGGAAAATTATCGAAGATTTGCATGGTAAAAAGCCTTTTGATTTTCATTCCTTATACATTTTAACAGGTGTAAAGAAGGCGTTAAAAGAAAAGATTTGTTCTTTATATACCGTAATCGAAGCAGCCGGTGGAGTTGTTCAAAATGAAGCAGATGAAGTGTTGTGGATTTACCGATTAGGTAAATGGGATTTGCCAAAAGGTAAATTAGAGAAAAATGAAAAGTTTAAGAAAGCGGCTGTTCGGGAAGTAGAAGAAGAATGCAATGTGAAGGCTACACTTGTTGATAAAGTTTGCACGACTTTTCACACTTATTCACATAAAAATCAACGCATCTTAAAGAAAACCAAATGGTATGCTATGCGTAGCAAACATACCGGGAAACTAATTCCTCAAGCAGAGGAGAATATTGAAAAAGTAGAGTGGTTGGGCCCCGTAGCTATGAATAAGGCTGTTTCGGATACTTATTCTTCAATACGCTACGTCATGATTAAGTTTCAAGAAACTCAAATTCCATCTAAGGTATAAGGAAGGTATTGGTCAATTTTGCTTCCGTAACGATGTAAGTCTCGGATAATTGTCGAGCTTATGGGTGCCAAGTGAGGTGATGTAATCAAAAATACGGTTTCTAATTCCTCGTTGATATGTCGGTTTACCTGCGAAATCGAGTTTTCATATTCAAAGTCCGTTGTATTTCGTAATCCTCTTATAATGAATTTTGCACCTACTTCTTTAGCCACATTGGCGGTCAAATTTTGATACGTTACAACTCGAACTGGTTTCCCTTCAAAGGTTTGTTCAATATAACCTTTCATTTTTTCTAAATTGAAATAGCGATTTTTGTTCGAGTTTTGACCGATACCAATCACGATTTCGTCGAACAAGGTCAATGCTCTCAAGACAATGTCTTCATGTCCTTTGGTAAATGGATCAAAGGAACCAGGGAAAAATGCCGTTTTTTTCATGATAAGGGTATATTCAATCGGATTAAATCTGCAATAAGTTTTGCATCGCTTGCTTCAGGACCATGCAATCGGATGCTTTCTTGATTCCAAGGAATGTCAAAAGTATCGCGGATGGAATGTAAGTAATAGGCTAATGCCAACTCGTGTTCGTATGGAAATACATTGATCAACTGAAGTCTGCCATGTTGGAAATAGGTCACATAAGCATGTTGCTCCTGTAAATACACTTGAATGCGCGGGTGAATATATAATTTTGATTTCGTTAATTCATTGCCCAATAAATGCGTGTATTGAATGTTTGCCAAAGGAAACAGGATGGCTAATTGATCTTTCCAATAACTCGGAATTAAATATAAAAGTGCGGATTCAACATTGGAACATGCTTGTTCATGCAACTCTTGGCCATCCATACAATGCTCTCCTAAAGCTTTTTCTAAAAACGCGATTCGATAAAGTGGATCGTTATAGGCATCAGGTAGCAATAAAAAAGACGGATGAATAATCTCAATGATAAGTTTTTGCACCTGACTTACTTGTAGGTCGAAACTTTTCAGGTAGTCGACCACTCGCTTACTTGCCTGTTTCCAACTAATTAGTTCTGCATCTTGAAATCGAATACCCTGTTCGCTTACTTGCAAGGACAAGCAAACGCTAGTTTGTATCGGGTTCGTATGTAAATCAGTTTGCAAAGCTATTTTTATTCAAAGTGCCCGAAATTGCAAAAAAAATAGGACAATAGATAAAAAATAGAATTTTTTTCTAGCCTCAAAATGCGTAATTTTGCGCCTTATTTAATCCAATTCGTATGTTATCAGTATCGAATGTTTCCCTTCGCTTTGGGAAAAGAGTCTTGTTTGAAGAAGTAAATATTAAGTTTACCGAGGGCAACTGTTATGGTTTGATTGGTGCCAATGGAGCTGGTAAATCTACTTTTTTGAAGATTTTATCAGGTGAGATTGAGTCTCAGACTGGAAGTGTTTCCATGAATCCGGGTGAACGTATGTCGATTTTGAAGCAAAATCATTTCGAGTACGAAGAGTTTCCTGTTCTTCAAACGGTTATCATGGGAAATAAGCGTCTTTATGATATCATGCAAGAGAAAGATGCCATCTACATGAAGGAAGATTTCACGGAAGAGGATGGAAACAAAGCGGCAGATTTAGAAGCAGAATTTGCGGAATTAAATGGCTGGGAAGCAGAATCAGAGGCTGCTACTTTATTAAGTGGTCTAGGTATCAAAGAGGATATTCATTATACTTTATTGCGGGACTTGAATGGTTCTGAGAAAGTGAAGGTGCTTTTGGCTCAAGCTTTATTCGGAAATCCGGATATCTTATTATTGGATGAGCCAACGAATAACTTGGACATCGATTCGATACTTTGGTTAGAAGGCTTCTTGCAAAACTTTAAAAATACAGTGATTGTCGTATCTCACGATCGTCACTTCTTGGATAATGTGTGTACACACATCGCCGATTTAGATTTCGGTAAAATCCAATTGTATGGGGGTACTTATACATTCTGGTATGAATCGTCTCAATTAGCAGCACGTCAACGTCAAGATCAGAATAAGAAAACAGATGAAAAACGGAAGGAATTAGAAGAGTTTATCCGTCGGTTCTCTGCCAACGTGGCGAAGTCGAAACAAGCGACATCTCGTCAAAAGATGTTGGACAAATTGCAAGTGGATGATATCAAGCCATCATCTCGTAAATATCCATTCATTAACTTCAAGCCTGAGCGTGAAGCTGGAGATCAATTATTAAGTGTAGAAAACTTATCTGCTACGACAGAGGAAGGTGTGCCATTATTTACGAATGTATCTTTTACAATCAATAAAGGCGATAAAGTAGCATTCTTAGCCAAAGATTCCTTAGCTATCACAGCTTTGTTTGATATCCTGATGGGAGAAGCGAAACCTACATCGGGCGAATTTAAGTGGGGTGTTACAACAACTCAAACTTATTTACCAAATGACAATGCGGCCTACTTCAAAGATGATTCGATGAATTTGGTGGATTGGTTGCGTCAATATTCAGTTGAAAAAGATGAAAGCTTTATTCGTGGATTCTTAGGTCGTATGTTATTCTCTGGCGAAGAAGCATTGAAAAAATGTACGGTGATTTCAGGAGGGGAGAAGCAACGTTGCATGTTCTCTCGTATGATGTTATCAGGTGCTAATGTTTGTATTTTCGATGAGCCTACCAATCACTTGGATTTGGAATCGATTACAGCCTTAAATAATGGGATGGTTGAATTTACAGGTACTATTTTATTCACTTGTCATGATCACCAATTAACGGATACTGTTGCGAATCGCGTGATCGAATTAGGCGCAAATGGCTATTTAGACAAATTGATGACCTACGATGAATTCATCACGGATTCAACGGTTAAAGCTCAACGAGCTAAATTGTAGAATTACTTATTGAATATAAAAAAAGCCTCGATGAAAATCGAGGCTTTTTTGTGGATTAAAATATTGACCTTTTGCAAACGTCTAACGACTAAAGTCCAATCTCTTCACTCTATAAGATAAACCTTGTCGAAAGGAAATTAGACTGTTGGTTTTCTACAATCTGATTCACCAAATCCTTGTTCAATTGATTTGCTTTTGTAGCAACCACCGTACGGATTGAGAATGAACGTAATGCGGCAGTTACCGACAACGTTCCTTCAGCAGAATCCTTACGCCCCGTGAATGGGAATGAATCCGGTCCTCGTTGACATTGTGCATTAATATTCACACGCGAAACTTGGTTCACCGTTTCGTCAATTAATGCAGAGATTTGGTTGACATCCGTTCCGAAAATGGCAACTTGTTGGCCATGTGACGATTCGTGAATGTAATCGATTGGCGTTGAGATATCCTCAAAAGGCACAACAGGAACCACAGGTCCAAATTGTTCTTCATGCCAAACCTTCATTTTATTGCTTACTGGGTACAACAAAGCAGGGAAGAATAAGGACTTGAAGTTTTCGCCTCCATGCTTATTAATAACTTTGGCACCATGTAATTTGGCATCCTCTATTAATTCTTTCAAATAAGCTGGCTTGTTCGGCTCAGGAAGTGGTGTGATTTGTACACCTGGTTCCCACATCATGCCAATTTTCAAGGCTTCGATTTTCTCTGCTAAACCTTTATTGAAGGCTTCTGCCAAAGATTTGTGCACGAAGATGATTTTCACCGCTGTACAACGTTGGCCGTTAAACGAAAGAGAACCTAATAAACATTCATTGATAGCAACATCCAATTGTGCGCTCTCGGTTACGATGGCAGCATTTTTGGCATCAAGACCTAAAATGGCACGCAAGCGATTCACTTTCGGGTGCATTTTCTTCAATTTATCAGCAACTTTAGAAGAGCCGATCAATGTTAACACATCAATTTTACCTGACTCCATCAATTGCGGAATGATTGAATTTCCACGCCCGTACAATGTATTAATTACACCTGCAGGGAACGAATCTTTGAATGCCTCCAATAATGGATAATGTAATAAAGTACCGTGTTTCGGTGGTTTGAAAAGAACCGTATTACCCATGATTAACGCTGGAATCAAGGTAGTAAAGGTTTCATTCAACGGATAGTTGAAGGGGCCCATACATAAAACAACTCCTAGTGGAGAACGACGTACTTGACCGATAATTCCTTCTTCAATTAGGAAGGTAGAGGAAGTACGATCAATGTCTTTTAATGCACCAATCGTATCATAAATGTATTGGACGGTACGATCAAATTCTTTTTGAGAATCTCCTAAAGACTTCCCGATTTCCCACATGAGAAGTTTGACAACCTCGTCGCGCTTTTGAATCATCTTTTGGGTGAATTTTTCTACACATTCGATGCGTTGGCTTACCGACATCGATGGCCATTCACCTCGTCCATTGGAATACGCTTTTACACCTGCGTATAAAACTTCCATGGCATCTGTTGCATCTGTAATCGGGTAAGAACCAATGCGCTTTTGTTCAAAACCATTAGCAGTTTGAACATAAATAGGGGACCAAACATCTTGTGTTTTGCCAGCCCATTTACGCATTTCGCCATTGACTAAGTACTCACGTTGTTCAATGGGCTGTGTTAAATCAAATTCTTTGGGGATATCTGCCGCCTTGGGAAACAGATTTTCTAAATCACTCGCTTGCATATCTTTTGTTAAAAAATTTCTGAATGCAAATTTCTGAGATTTGCATCTTTCAAATAAACCTATGTATTAATTATTTGAATATTACAGCGATAAATTAGAAAAGCACAATATTTAAACGCTTAAAATTCAGTATTTAAGGGGTATTTGCGGCGGATTTTATTCAGTTGGAATTTATATTGCTCAGTAAAACTGTTCTCATGCATCTGCTTAAACGCGCTTTCCCAAGCAACATATAAATTGCTTTCTGATGTATGAAAGGCAACAGGAGCTATGTTTTTACTGATTAAATATTGATCAAATTCCATTTTTTTGCCAGTTTTTATGATAGTTCAATAATAGGAAAAAAGAGATAATGGCCAAAACACCTGATATCGCAAAGGGAATGGGGATGCGTTCTTGCAGACCTTTGTAAATCATTCCCGCAAAAAAAGCGCCTAAACCGATGCCCACTTCTAGAGCAATATACATGGTTGCCATCGCCCGACCCATGTGGTTTTTGTTGGCCAAATCTGTCGTCCAAGCCGCTAAAGTGGGCGTGTTAAATCCCCAAGCAAAACCGAACAAAATCGCTGATAAAATGACCGTATAACTATTGAGGTGTATGAGCATGACGCCCATGGATGCTGCTAATACGCCTGATGAAACTAATAGCACCGGAATGCGGCCGTAGCGGTCAGATGTTTTAGAAAAGAAGATGCGAACTACGATGGAAGATATGGTATAAATAGTGAAGTATAGCCCTTTATTATGCCAACCGATGTTTTTAGAAATGTCGGGCAACAACGTAATCACAACACCGGAAGAAAATGATACAAACAGCATTATCCAAAAGACGGGTAGGATATGAGGCTCAAAAACGTCAGACCAAGATATTTTAAATAATTTAAATGAGAATTTCGATTTCATGGCGGGAGGAAGGGTTTCCTTCATACGCATCAAAATCAAGATTGAAAACAAAGCAAATAGGGATGATATCCAAAACATCTCTCGAAGTCCATAGGTGGATGCCAAATAACTTCCGATGGCCGGACCCATGGACATGCCTGTTGCGGTAAAGATACCTAGGCCTCCTTGGGCTTCTCCACGTCTATTTTCGGGGATGATGTCGGCAACATATGCCGCCGTTGCGGTAGGCTTAGTGCCTGTCGACATGCCATGTAAGAATCGCAAGAATAGAAATCCTTGCACTGTATGAATCAATGGGTAAAGCCCTCCACAAATAAAGCAAACAATAGATCCAAAGGCCATGACGGGCACCCGACCAATGTGGTCGGTGAGTTTTCCGGAAAATGGCCGACTTAAACCTGCAGTCAGCGTAAAGAGTGCAATGGTATAGCCAATGTATTCTTTGCCTCCCATGCTTGCCAAATAATCAGGCAATTCTGGGATGATCATCGAGAAACTAGCAGAGAACAAGAAATTGCTGAGGCTTAAAAGCCAAAATTGAAGCGTGTATATGGATTTTTGTTCCTCCATTACACTTCTTCGATTAATTCCTCAATGGCTTTTTTATTCATTCCCATTAAAAATGCTGGCAATAAAATCAAATTACAAATCATGGCCATGAGCAAGGTGATGGACACCAAAACTCCCAAAGCTTGCGTTCCTTTGAATGTAGAAGCTGTGAAAATAAAGAAGCCGAAAAACAGAATCATTGCCGTATAAAACATGGAGACTCCCGTTTTTTGAATGGTAATTTGAACAGCTAGTTTAACGTTTTTGGCATTCTTCAGCCATTCCTCTTTGTAACGTGTTAAGAAATAAATGGTCCCATCACTCGAAATACCAAAGGCAATTGAGAAGATTAAAATCGTACTGGGTTTCAAGGCAATGTGGAAATAGCCCATTAATCCTGCTGTGATAATTAAAGGTATTAAACTGGGTAGGGTGGAGATGATGATCATTTTCCAACTCCTAAATAAGAATCCCATCAAAACACAAATCAGGAAAATAGCCGTTAACGTACTCTCAATTAGGTTCTTTTGCAGGTATTCTGTTTGGAAAGCATAGATTACTGAGTTACCAGTAACTTTCGCCTCGTATACGCGTTTGTCTGATGCAGGTAAGATTTCCCCTGTTTCCACATCTGTTCGGAAAATGCTATCAATCTTCGGTTGGATTTCATCAAATAGCTCTTTCGTTCGAACAGTTCCTACATCAGCCATTTGGAAACTGATACGAGTAAAACGTTTTTCTGCATCGAGGAATCCATTAAACAGGTTGTTTTTGCCATTTAAGCTACTGTTGAATTCTTTGAGTTTGGCTAACTCATCGATACCTGGCAAGGTGAAGTATTTCGAATCTCCACCACGATAAACTTGATATAAATACTTGGTTGCGGTAAGTAATGAGAGACCTTGTGTGAATTCAGGATATTTGGCAAGCAATTTCTCCGTACGTTTCATTTTAGCCAAAATTTCCGGCGTTAAAGCTCTTCCGGGTTCATGGGCATCTATCGAAACTTCAAATGGCATAACACCTTTAAAGTGTTTTTCAATGAACTTTAAATCGGTGTAGATGGCATTATCTTGCGGTAAATCATCCACGATGTAACCAACGGCTTTAATTTTCGTCAGTCCATATACCGAGATTCCTAAAATGACGATAATGATGCTATAGATGAACTTTCTGTGGCCAAATACCCAAGTTTCAATATTGCTTAATAGTCGGTTTACCCTTTTTGACTCAAAATGTGCTAAATCCTTGGGTTTGGGAGGATTAAGGAAACTAAAGAAAATGGGAATTAGGAGCAATGAAAATAGGAATGTCAACATGACATTCAATGCTGCGACTATCCCAAACTCAACTAACAAGGCAGATCCCGTGAAAGCAAAAACGCCGAAACCAATGGATGTAGTTAGGTTAGCCAAAAACAAGGTTCTGCCCACGGTACTCGCGCTTTCAATTAAGGAAGCCTCTTTATTTTGCGTAATCAGATACGTCTCGTGGTATTTATTCAATAAGAAGATTGCGTTCGGTACACCTATGACTACAATGAGTGGAGGAATTAAACCGGATAATAGTGTGATTTTAAATCCGAAAAGGACAATCGTAGCTAATGATGCAACGATACCAATTAAGATAACGATGAGCGCAAAGAATACAACTTGAATCGACCGGAAAAAATAGAAGAGAATCAGTGAGGTGACTAAAATCGCCAGACCTAGAAACAAGACAAGTTCGTTCGTTACCTGTGCGGTTAATTCTGTTCGGATGTACGGCATTCCTGAAAAATGTAAGGGATGTTTTGTTTGTTTAACATAGGCATCCCCTAATTTTTTGACGTTTTTAACTAATTGAATGCGCCCTTTATTGTTGATCGTTTTTTGGTCCAAGGTGATTAACATCATGTGAACCTTTAGGTCTTCCGTAAATAGGAAATTGCGGTAAATAGGTAAATTCGCTAATGTCGATTTCAAAGAATCTAACGCAATCTGAGTGCTTGTCGAATCTCCTTCATATGCCTTTTTTGATTTGAATTGATGTGCAGCACTATCTAAATATAGCACAGGAAGATTGGGTAGGGCTAATATCGATTTTATTCCTGCTTGTTTTTTAACATCACGGTAAAGTTTATTCCATGCATCAAATTCAGTTGGCGTGAATAAATCGGGGTTTTCCAGGCCAATCACCATGATGTTTCCATCTTCCCCATATTTCTTTTTGAACGATTCATATAATTGGAAACGTTCATCCGTTTTGGGAAGAATTTTAGCTAATTCATAGCTCAATTGAATTTGGCTAGCTTCATAGACCAAGGCAATTGTCAATGCGCTAAGTGCAATTAAAATAGCAATTTTATAGGCCAAAATTTGATTTGCAATCCAATTCCAGGTCTTATTCATAAGTTTACTTAGGTTGTTCTAATATCGACTCCGCCACCAGTAAATCTTCCGGTGTCGTAATTTTAATGTTGGTATATGCTCCTTCCATCAAATGAATGTTTTCACCATTCGCTTCAACGACACTAGCATCGTCGGTAAACTTTGGAGAATAAGGTTGATTGAATGCTTTTTTGAGCGTATTCAATTCGAAAATCTGAGGTGTTTGGATGATTTTCACATCATCACGCAACACGGATTTAAATGCATTTTTCGATGCGTCCCACATCCGGATGGAATCCTTGCTTGACACCGAAACCACGCAATTGCCTTTATCTTGGGCTAATTGATATGCCTGATTGATCGTTGAGGGAAGGATTAAGGGCCTTACACCATCGTGAATTGCGACCCAACAATCATCTTGAGCTCCTATGGAATCAATTCCGTTTTTGCTGGAATGAAAACGTGTTTCTCCACCATTTATTATTTCATGGGGAGTTTCAACTTTGATTTCTGGGTGTTTTTCACAGAGTGACTTCCAGTAGTCAATTTGATTTTCAGGAAGAACGACGATTAACGCTGTGCTGGGATCTGCTGCTTTGAAAGCTCTCAGCGTATGGAATAAAATGGGTTTGTTTTGAAGAAGCAAAAACTGTTTTGCGACGGCGCTGTTCATTCGCTGACCAGTACCTCCCGCTACGATGATTGCTATTTTTCTCAAAACAAACCCTTTTAAATTTTAGATGATTAACATTACATCACCATAACTGAAGAAACGGTATTTTTCTTTGATCGCTTGCTTATACGCTTCTTGAATTAATTCATATCCGCCAAATGCAGAAGTCATCATTAATAAAATAGACTCTGGTAAATGGAAGTTCGTTAATAAAGCTGTAGGAATTTTGAATTCGTACGGAGGAAAAATGAATTTGTCCGTCCAACTATTAATCGGCTTTAAATGACCACTAGCAGAAACAGATGATTCCAAGGCTTTCATTACCGTTGTTCCAATCGCTAAAACTTGTTTTTTGTTATCGATTGCTGCATTGACAAAATCACAAGTCTGTGGTTCAATCATGAAATGCTCTGAATCGGTTTTGTGTTTGGTCAAATCTTCTACGTCAACTTGACGGAATGTACCTAAACCCACATGCAAAGTAATCGGAGAGAATTGTACCCCATTTAATTCCATGCGCTTCATCACAATTTTAGAAAAGTGAAGTCCCGCTGTAGGTGCCGCAACAGCTCCTACATGTTCTGCATAAATGGTTTGGAAACGCTCACGGTCGTCTTCTGTGGCTGCACGTTTGAAACGAATTTCATCCGGTAGGGGAGTCTCGCCTAATTCATGAATGGCTTGCATCAAGGCATCATGATCTCCATCATATAGGAAACGAATCGTCCGACCACGAGATGTGGTATTATCGATAACCTCAGCTACAAGGTCAGAATCACCAAAATATAATTTATTGCCAACACGAATTTTACGAGCTGGATCAACTAAAACATCCCAAAGGCGGTGTTCGCGATTCAATTCACGAAGTAAGAATACTTCAATTTGTGCTCCTGTCTTCTCTTTATTTCCATAAAGACGCGCTGGGAAAACTTTCGTGTTGTTTGTAACTAATACATCACCATCGCCAAAGTAATCGACGATATCAGTAAATTTCTTATGTTCAATGGTTTTTTCTTTACGATTCACAACCATCATTCGTGCATCTTCACGGTTTTCGGTTGGATTTAAAGCGATCAAGCTTTGAGGTAAATCAAATCTGAATTCAGATAATTTCATTCGGATGGGTTTATGTTAAAGGCTGCCAAAAGGTTTTTTGCCTAGGGCAGAAAAATTGGAATTACAAATATACACTTTTCAAGGGGGGCTTGTCAAGACATATTTTTTAAACAATTAAGTTTGTGGCTTGTTAGCATTTTAAACAACGATAAATGAAGCAAAAAATATCAGTATTTTGGTTTAGACGCGATTTGCGAATAGAGGATAATCATGGATTGTATGAAGCACTAAAGAGTCCTTGGCCCGTTTTGTCTATTTTTATATTCGATCCTGCTATTTTAACGAAGTTAACTACCAAGGCTGACGCTCGCGTTGAATTTATTTTGAATGCTATTCAGGATTTACAAGATAAATTGGTTGTAAAAGGTTCATCCATACAGGTTTTTCATGCTAGCCCTTTAGAATCTTATGAACAATTAACTGATCAATTCGATATTCAAGCGATTTATTGTAATCATGATTATGAAAAATATGCTGGGATACGCGATGGATTGATTCAATCATGGGCTGTGCAAAAAGGTATTCAGTTTTCGACATTTAAAGACCAGGTTATTTTTGAAAAGGATGAGGTTCTTAGTGGTCAAAATACCCCCTACACCGTTTTTACCCCTTATTCAAGGAAGTGGAAAGAGAAGTTGGCTCAAAATCCCATTCAGGTTTATCCTTCTGAAAGTTTGTCGAACTATCTTTCCATCGAAACACAATTACCTACTTTGGAAAGTATAGGTTTCCAAAGGGCAGGCTTATCGTTTCCTGGAAAAGAAGTAGCGAATCCCCTGATTCAAGCCTATCAAGCACAAAGAGATTTTCCAGCTAAAAATGCGACTTCACGCTTGTCGGTGCATTTACGTTTTGGTACCTTATCCATCCGTTCCTTGGTTAATCAAGCTATTGGACTTTCAGAGACTTGGTTAAATGAATTGATTTGGCGCGATTTTTATTTTAATATTTTGTTTCACTTTCCACATGTTTCGGATGGTCATGCATTTCGCAAAGAATATGATCGCATGGAATGGCGTAACAATGAAGCGGAATTCGAAGCATGGTGTTCCGGTCAAACGGGTTATCCGATTGTGGATGCTGGCATGCGCGAATTGAACGCAACTGGTTTTATGCATAATCGGGTACGAATGATTGTGGCGAGTTTTCTCGTTAAACATTTGTTGATCGATTGGCGCTGGGGAGAGGCCTATTTTGCTGCTAAATTGATGGATTTCGACTTTTCTGCCAATAATGGCGGTTGGCAATGGGCAGCAGGCTGTGGTTGTGATGCTGCTCCTTATTTCCGAGTATTTAACCCAACTTTACAAACGCAAAAGTTTGATAAGGAATTGGCCTATATCCGCAAATGGGTGCCTGAATTTCAGGAATTAACTTACCCACAGCCGATTGTCAATCATGAATTTGCCCGAGCGAGAGTATTGGAGGCCTATAAAAAAGCTTTGGATCGTTAATAAATCTTTTTGCCTTGGATTTTGTAGTCGGTCAAGTCAATGGATAAAAATCCAATTTTCAGATTGACTTCCATTTTGAATGGAATTTGATATTTGTCTTTGCTTATCCACAAGCGGATTGCATCTTCGTCTTTGAATAGATTATTTTTAGGCAGGACAAGAGATGTTCGGATGCATTTAACAGGCCCTAAATCACTGTTGACCGTTTCGAATCCCTTGACGATAAACCAAATTTCATAAATACTGCCATCTACAAGTACTTTGGCACTTAGCTTTTCTCCAACATTCATCGTGGCTAATTCTTTGTTACGCAAATAGAAATAGCCGCCTATTAGATCTAAGGTAGCAGGGCTAATAGGTAAAATTTTGTCTACGGGCGTATTTTGAGGAGAATGTATTTTGGCTTGTCCGGAATCTTGTGAAAAATATACTAGCTCTTGTTTGCGGTAACGACCCTCTCGTTTGCGCATTTCGGTTTTGATAGGCATGAGGGTGTTTATGTCTAAATATGCCGACCAGTAATCTTCTACGGGCGAAAAGAACTTAAGCCAAGTGACAGTTTGTCCAAGAATTTCAACTTTACGGCATGGGTGATTATTAATGGTTGAAATCGAGTTGCTACTTTTTACTGTTGCCGTTGCTGCTTCTATAAAGCCTAAATGTATACGATAATTGAGTAGTTCATTACCCTGAAATACAGGTAGCTCTTGCGCTTTAATTTGAAAGTTTAGTGACAAAATTATCCCAAAAGAAAGCAAAAAAATAGACAAGAATTTTTGATAAGTTTTCAATGGGAGCGGGGATGGTGTTTTTATGTTTTTCGGTGCTGAATTTTAGTGTCAAATCTCGTTTGAGATTATCAACTTATTTGATTAAAGTTTAATGTCAATTAACTAATTTTGTTAGGATTTATCGAGAGGTAAATTTAGGCATTTTTAGAATATTCAAAATTATCAATAAATATAACATGGCAAAACAATCGGATGGCGCTCAAGGCTTAGCAGCAGAGAAATTAAAAGCGCTTCAGACTACGTTGGAAAAATTAGATAAAGCATATGGTAAAGGAACTGTAATGCGTTTATCAGACAGTAAAGTGATGGATGTGCCAGTTATATCCACGGGTTCATTGGGTTTGGATTTAGCCTTAGGGATAGGTGGAGTACCTCGTGGTCGTGTCGTTGAGATTTATGGACCAGAATCCTCGGGTAAGACAACCTTAACCTTGCATTGTATTGCGGAAGCACAGAAAGCGGGTGGAATTGCAGCTTTTGTTGATGCTGAGCATGCATTTGATCGTTCTTATGCAGAGAAATTAGGTATTGATACAGAGAATCTATTGATTTCCCAACCAGATAATGGTGAGCAAGCCTTAGAAATTGCGGAGCATTTAATTAGTTCGGGTGCTATTGATATTATCGTTATTGACTCAGTTGCTGCCTTAGTGCCGAAAGCCGAGATTGAAGGTGAAATGGGTGATTCTAAAATGGGTTTACAAGCTCGTTTAATGTCACAGGCTTTACGTAAGTTGACAGGTACGATCAATAAAACGGGATGTTGCTGTATTTTCATCAACCAATTACGTGATAAGATTGGTGTGATGTTTGGAAGTCCAGAAACGACTACGGGTGGTAATGCATTGAAGTTTTATGCGTCAGTTCGTTTAGATATTCGTAGAGCGGGTCAAATTAAAGAATCGGCTGATTCAATTACGGGTAACCGTACTCGTGTTAAGGTAGTTAAAAACAAATTAGCGCCTCCATTCAAAGTGGTTGAATTTGATATCATGTATGGAGAAGGTATCTCGAAGGCTGGTGAAATCTTAGATTTGGGTGTTGATTTAGGTGTAATTGATAAATCAGGATCTTGGTTCTCTTATAATGGGAATCGTTTGGGACAAGGTCGCGATGCCGTGAAAGATTTAATTAAAGATAATCCAGAATTAATGGAGGAGATTGAGGCGAAGATTAAAGAAAAAGTGAAGGGAGATGAAAGTGCATTGTTGGATAAAGACGCTGTTGCAGCTGAGTAATTTGCCAAGAATCAATTGAATAAAAAAAAGAGGCCTCGGCCTCTTTTTTAGTTTAATGCGATATTGAATCGATTAAATAATTTTCGAACTGTTTTTTCAACAGATTTATCCGTTTCCATGGCTTCCGAAATGGATTGTACCGCATGGATAACCGTACTATGATCACGTCCTCCAAAATGGTAACCAATGGATTTTAACGGGAGGTTGGTCAACTCTTTTAGCATATACATGGCTACTTGACGAGGGAATACCGTTTCTTTCTTGCGGCATTTACCGGTTAGCAATTCCATATCCACATCGAAATGGGAGGTGATAGCTTCAAGGATATTATCAACGCTCAACTCTTTTTCTTGATCGTTAACAATACTTTTAAGCGTTGATTTAGCAAGTTCTAGATCAATCTCTTTGCGTGTTAGCGATGCTTGTGCCATGAGTGAAATAATCACACCCTCTAATTCACGTACGTTGGTTTGTATCGAATGAGCTAAGTATTCAAGTACATCAAAATTGATTTGAATACCGTCGTCTTGTAATTTTTTCTGAATAATGGCAATCCGAGTTTCAAAATCAGGTTGTTGTAAATCTGCCGTTAATCCCCATTTGAAACGACTAAGTAGTCGATCTTCCATGCCAGCTAAATCGCGTGGCGCTCGGTCAGAAGACAAGATAATTTGTTTGCCTGATTGATGTAGGTGATTAAAGATGTTGAAGAATGTTTCTTGCGTTTTTTCTTTTCCGGATAGGAATTGAACGTCATCTATAATTAATACGTCAACTTGTAGGTAGAAATTTGTAAAAGTCTCAATGGAGTTATTACGAATTGCATTTACGAATTGATTCGTGAATTTTTCCGTGGAAACATAAAGGACAAATTTATCTGGAAACTGATTTTTGATTTCATTTCCAATGGCTTGAATAAGGTGCGTTTTGCCCAATCCTACACCGCCATAAATCATGAGTGGGTTGAATGATGTTAAACCTGGCTTATTCGCCACTGCCATACCTGCTGCACGTCCCAGTCGGTTGCAATCTCCTTCAATAAATTTATCAAATGTATATTTAGGAATTAAATACGAATCTAATTCGAGTGAATCTAAATCTTTAAATTGAAATGGATTGCTTTGTGTTTGAACTTGTGGTGTTACCGTATTTCTAAACGAATTAGTATTTGTAGGCTGTTGATTCGTTGTAGGTAAGTTAAACGTCAAGGGAGGGTTCTTGCGATCACCCGTGTCAACTACGATTGAATACTCCAACATGCCTCGTTTTCCTACGGTATGATCAATGGCTTTGCGTAAGGTACTTACAAAGTTTTCTTCGAGCCATTCATAAAAGAATTGTGAGGGTACTTGTATAGTTAAAGTATTGTTAACAAAACGAAGCGGAACAATTGGGCTAAACCAGGTCGAAAATTGTTGCTCAGAAATATCCCCCCGGATAATTTCCAAACATTTATTCCACAATTCTTTTACCTCGTTATGCATCTAATTTGTACGCGTTATTATTTTTTTTGGGTCAACAATTTCTTGGGTGAAGCTATTCCATTATAGAATGGCTGGACCTTTTTTTAAAATTTTAATCGTAATGGTTGGGTACTACTAAAAACTAAAAAGTTTTTATCGAGCGGGGAGACAAAAATAGTAAAATTCGGGGGCGTTGCAAATTCGAAAAAATATATTTTCCTGAAAATAGTCGAAGTAAAATTTGGACCTAAAAATTGTTCAACAATACAGCCTCTCTAAGGGCTTTCTACTTGAAAAAGTCAAATAAAAAAAATCTAAAATATTTTGAATAAAAATCGTATTTGAAATGTTGATGTGTGGAATTAATATTTCAAATATCTGCATAAGTTGCTGTTTGTCAATTAGTTGTCTTGTTTTGTTGTAAATACTTATGGATGAATGACCAAAAGCTTTTCTGGTATAATTTCGATGTTGATCAGGTTTGTCTGTGTTTGTAAGCTTTCTCCATCTAAATGATAATATACACCTGCATGACAGTGTATTTGGATTGATTTTTCCTGTTGTATTTCGACTAATGGGTGTTGGTGAATTGACTTCGAAAATAGGCTAATTCCAAGTTGGGCTTTTTGCCATAAATTGCCTTTTCTAATTTTAACTATTTCAAAAAGAGCGTCTTGTAGATTTGAAAGTGGCGAAATGAAGGCATTGTTCCCAAACTGATTTGCATTCGCAACGGTGAACGAAAACAGGTTTTGTACTTCAGTTTGATTGATTGAAATTTCGGTTTGGGAATATGTGGCTAATGCTTGAAAAGTTGCCTTGATGTAATTAATCAACCCCCTGCCTTTTCCTGCGTGAAACAGCGCTGCAACCTGAGCATCAAATCCAATGCCTGCGGTACAAAAGAATGCGCGCTGATTCCATGCAAGTACATCGATGTAGTCGGCTTGTCCATTTAATGCAATATTGATGGCTTTTTCCACTTGCATCGGAATATGTAAATGTCTGGCTAATCCATTGCCGGAGCCTAAGGGGATAATACCCATAGGAATATCGGTTCCCTTAAGTGCATTGCCTATTTCATTGATCGTGCCATCACCTCCAATCGCAATGATTTTTTGTGGTTGGTTTGAAATAAGCTTTTGGACAATTTCTTCCGCATGTTTCGGGTATTCAGTAAGTAATAGCTGCGTATTGGGAATCTTTTGCAGGGTATTTATCAACTTTTGTCGATATCTATTACTTTTGTTGCCGGCGTTGGGATTGTATATAAAATAAACCATGCGGTAATTTTTATGCAATTTACCCTCATTTTAGCAAATAATGTATAATAATATGATCAAAGTAGGCGATTGCTATGAAATTGAATTTTCATTTACACAAGAACAAGTAAATGATTTCTGTAAAATATCAGGAGATTTTAATCCATTACATTGGGATGAAGTTTTTGCAGCTACGACACCTTTCAAAAAGCCGATTATTCATGGGGCATTAATTGCGAGTGTATTTTCTCGTGTGATGGGGATGGAGTTTCCAGGTTCAGGGAGTGTATATTTAAAACAAGTTTCAGAGTTTAAGCGTCCCTTGTATGTGGGCCAAAATTATCAAGCGAAATTTGAGGTGGAATCTGTTAACGATGTCAAACATACAGCTGAAATCAAAACACAGGTATTTGAAATGGAACGAGGAAAATTAATGGTAGATGGTATTGCCTCCGTCATGCATGCAGAACTTTTTTAGAAATGTTTGAACATAAAAAAAAGCCCGATGTCGGGCTTTTTTTTATTGCTAAGAAATCTGCAATTATTTCGCTGCGTTCTTTTTCTCTTGAACTTCAGTACGGATTTCTTGAGCCAAAGTTTTCAATTGTTGAAGACCTCCTCTAACGCGAGTTCCAGCTGCTTGATTTCCTTTGTCGTAGAATTTTTCGAAATCACCTTCTAATGATAAAATTAGGTCTTTTACTTGTGCAAATCTGCTCATAATAATTTGAATTTTTAGGTTGTAAAAAAATTAGATTGTCTTTATTCGCTGTTTGAAGCGTTTATAAGGCGAAATTTAGTAAAATTTGAATAGCTCGCAAATTATTCTTCATAAAAAAGCCAAAAAAAAGTTCAAAAAGTGAAAAAAAAGACAAAATATACCTTTAAATCAATATTAATCTTTGTAATAGCCCGATTTTAAGCGTTTTTGAACCTCAGCAAAACACGTGCATGTATATTCGATATCTTCGAGAGTATGCGAAGAAGTTGGAATAATACGTAACATGATTTGTCCTTTAGGAACTACGGGATAAACAACGATACTACAGAAAATTCCCATATTCTCGCGTAAATCACGCACAAGTTTCGTAACCGCATTGATATCGTAATCTCCATGCAAGAATACGGGTGTTACTGGAGAGGTCGTTTCCCCAATATCAAATCCTTTCTCAATCAATCCTTTTTGTAGGGCACGAACATTTGCCCATAATTGCTCGCGTAATTCTGGATGTTTTTTAATTAACTCCAAACGCTTCATGCCCCCAATAACAAACGGCATCGGCAATGCTTTCGCATAGGTTTGCGATCGCATGTTATACTTCAAATACATGATGATGTCTTTGGGTGCCGCAACAAATGCTCCAATAGCAGCCATCGACTTCGCAAATGTGGAGAAATATAAATCGATTCCTTCTGTACAATTCAAATGCTCACCTACACCACGTCCGTTTGCACCCATGGTTCCAAAACCGTGCGCATCATCTACCAATAAACGGAAATTGAAGTCTTTTTTCATTTCGACGATCTTGTCTAGGGAACCAACTTTCCCCGACATGCCAAAAACACCTTCCGTAATTACTAAAATTCCTCCTCCTGTTTCTTGTGTTTTCTTCGTTGCGCGTTCTAAGTTCTTACGCAATGAATCCATGTCATTGTGATTGAACTTATAGTAATCGCCCATTTTTGCTTTGTGAAGACGAATGCCATCAATTAAGCAAGCATGTGACTCGGCGTCATATACGATGATGTCACGGTGGTCAACCATACATTCGATGATGGACATGACACCTTGATAACCATAGTTTAAAAGAAATGCATCTTCTTTACCTACAAATTCAGCTAATTGTCTTTCAAATTCTTCGTGTTCGTCAGTATTTCCTGACATCATACGTGCACCCATTGGATAAGCTAAACCGTATTTTGCTGTTGCATCTGCATCTGCTTTACGAACTTCCGGGTGATTGGCTAGTCCTAAATAGTTGTTCAATGACCAATTCAACATTTCCTTACCCATGAAAGTCATGCGTGGGCCTAATTCGCCGGTCAACTTAGGAAATGAGAAATAATGGTGGGAATAATGTGCATGGGCTCCAATGGGTCCCATATTTTTGACAACTTTCTCGAAAATATCCACTTTAAATTGCGTTTTGGTTGGTAAATACTATATACGTAAGACAAAGGTAATTTTAAATTTTTATTATCACAATGTAAATGAATTGCGGTTTTGAGGAAATAATTACTTTAATTCGCTTTGGCTTTCTTAAAATGCCTCTTCATCAATAATGCAATTTCTTATGAATCGAATATTCTCATTCTTTTTACTCGGTCTAACTATTTCAGCATTTGGTCAGCAAACGATTAAGCCACTCGTTGAAGCAAAAAATGGAATGGTCGTAAGTACACATCCCGCTGCTAGTCAGATTGGCCTTGATATCCTAAAAAAAGGAGGAAATGCAATTGATGCAGCTGTTGCTGTGAATTTTGCATTAGCCGTTTGTCATCCGGCCGCTGGGAATATTGGCGGTGGGGGTTTTTTGGTATATCGATCTGCCAAAGGAAAAGCCTATACATTAGATTATCGTGAAATGGCGCCTTTGGCTGGTTCACGCGACATGTATCTGGATTCTACTGGACAAGTGATTCCTGGTAAAAGTTTTGTAGGTATTCATTCGGTTGGCGTGCCAGGAGCTGTAGCTGGAATGCAAGCGATGCACAAACGATTTGGAAAGCTTTCTTGGGCAGAATTAGTTCAACCTTCGATTGATTTAGCCCGAAATGGTGTTGTACTTACAGAAAAAGAAGCGCGCGGACTCAATCGAAATCGAGCCGATTTTATGCGGTATAATCCGGGTCGTGCTTACATGGTCAAAGCGGATAGTACACAATGGGTTCCCGGAGAATTATTTATCCAAACGGATTTAGCTAATACATTAGAACGAATTTTAGCCAAAAAGGCGCGCGGGTTTTATCATGGTGAAACGGCTGATTTGCTTGTAAACGAAATGCAACGCCAAGGTGGAATTATTACCCATCGTGATTTGAAATCCTATCGGGCGATTTGGCGTAAACCGCTCGTGAGTCAATTTAATCAGTATTCAATCATCGGCATGCCGCCACCATCAAGTGGCGGATTAGCGATTGGGCAATTGTTTACTATGATTAAATCGTATCCGTTAGCTCGTTTAGGGGCGCAATCAGATTCAACGATTCAAATAATGATTGAGGCTGAACGTCGAGTGTATGCAGATCGGGCTAAATGGTTAGGTGATCCCGTTTTTGTTAAAGTTCCTGTGAAACCTCTGTTGGATGAAGCATATTTGACTCAACGAATGAGTTCCATTCGATTTGATCAGGCGACAAAAAGTTCGGATGTTGCTGCCGGTGAATTTCCTGCTTATGAAAGTCCTGAAACAACGCATTATTCCATTGTCGATCAAGAAGGGAATGCTGTTTCAATAACGACAACCTTAAATAATTCTTACGGGAGTAAAGTCTTTGTCGGTGGCGCCGGTTTCTTACTGAATGACGAAATGGATGATTTTAGTGCCAAAGCTGGTGTGCCTAATCTTTATGGTTTAGTAGGCACGAAGGCCAATGAAATCCAACCACGTAAACGAATGTTGTCGAGTATGACGCCAACGATTGTTACGGAAGGTAACCGCTTAAAATTGGTTGTAGGTACTCCAGGTGGATCGACTATTATCACCAGTGTGTTTCAAGTGATGTTGAACAGCTTAGTGTTTGGGATGAATATGCAGGCTGCGGTTGAATATCCACGTTTTCATCATCAATGGTTACCTGATTTAACTCGTTATGAAGCCAAGCGATTTGATGAGGCTCAAATAGGTCGTTTGAAATCCAAAATGTATGAATTGACCCCTTCAGGGAATATCGGCTTGGTAGAAGGAATATTAATCCTCCCTGATGGGAAATACCAGGGAGGAGCAGATTCTAGAGGTGATGATACCGCTTTAGGTTATTGAAATAATTTAGCAACTAAAAAGGCTGCGGTAGCTGCTGCAGCCCCTATCGAAGTGACTTTTAATGACCCTGTGATTGGATTTTGTCCTGTTATTTTGCTTTTGAAATACCCAAATACCAAAAGTGCTAAAATTGTTACCCCTGCTGAATACTTTAATCCATCTACAGGATGTTCAACATAAAAATAGGGTAGAAGTGGAATAAATCCGCCAATTATGTAAGAAACACCAATTGTTAAAGCGGAATTTCTCGCTCGATCAGGATGGGGTCTTTCAAGTCCTAGCTCAAAACGCATCATGAAATCAACCCATTTGTCTTTATCTTTAGCGATAGCTTCTACAACGATTTCTTGAGCTTTAGGACTTAAACCGTAATCTTCAAAGACTTCACGGATCTCTTCTTTTTCTCGTTCAGGTACCCGTTCAACTTCTTCGTACTCTCTTTTTAATTCAGCCTCATAATGTTCTTGTTCCGTTTGGCCTGCTAAATATCCACCTAATCCCATTGCGATGGAACCGGCAACTATTTCAGCAATTCCCGCGGTCGTTACGATCGCTGATGAGTCGACTGCACCCGATAAACCTGCGGCTAATGCGAAAGGTACGGTAAGACCATCTGACATACCAATAACCATATCGGTAATGAAATCTGAGCTTTTTAAATGTTGTTCATGTAAATGGTGATCAGGTCCGTGCATGAGATTATTTGATGCCGTGCATCATTCGTTTTAAAGGTCCAGAGGCTAAAATGTATAATAGGATAGAAGCCAGGCCTGCTAAGCTGACAAACACCATAAAGAATTCATATAAGTTGTGAATTTCAAATCCCAAGAAACTAGGTAAGGCTACACCTGCTATAACTTCGGTAGGAGGTAATAAAGCTCCTAATGTTCCTGCAAGTGCATATCCAGCTGCATTGGCAATAAACCAAACACCCATTAATAAAGATGAAAAACGCTTGGGAGCTAATTTTGAGACCAAAGATAGGCCAATCGGTGAGAGGCAAAGTTCGCCCATCGTATGAAATAAGTACATAACGAAAAACCAAACGACTCCTAATTTATTGGCTCCTAAATCCTTTACTTGATTGGCTATGATGAAATAGCCTACCGCCAAAAGTAATAATCCGATTGCTTGTTTTGTTGGCGAATTTGGGTCTATGCCTATTTTTTGTAGCCGAACCCATAAATAACTAAATGGGAGCGCTAATAGGATAATGAAAATGGAATTGGCATTTTGAACGGAGCTCGGTGGTAATTCTATTCCAAGAAAATGTAAATCCGTTTGTTGATCCGCAATGAACGTTAATGATGATCCGGCTTGTTCGAAGGCCGACCAGAAAAACATCACAAAAAAGGCAATGATGTACATTACCCAGATTCGATCGCGTTCGATTTTGGTCAGGGTTTTATCCGTCATGATCAAGAAGGCAAGACTGATTCCTGATGCATAAATGATGGGATAAATCCAGTCTTTAATCGGATTAGCCTCAGCTGTTACGATGTAAAAATGTATCCCAATAACTAGTGCAACAAATAATGCACATGCTGAAACAATGGATTTGGTCGAAAATTCCGCCTTTTCAGATTCTTCGCTGGCTACTTGTGTTTGGTTGAAAACGGGTTTTAGTCCAACAGGCTCACCTGTAGGTGATACAATATATTTGTCTTTGATAAAATAGAACAGAATTGTCCCAAAAAGCATTGCGGAGCCAGCAGCGAAAAAGCCCCATTTAAATGCTTCTACGTTGCGAATGCCGTCAACTTTAATGTCGCCAACTAATGGGCAAATCAACATGCCTAGAAAAGCCCCTGTGTTGATACCCATATAGAAAATGGTGAATGCCGAGTCAAGTCGATTATCGCCTTTGGGATAAAGTGAGCCTACCATGGAAGAGATATTAGGTTTGAAAAACCCGTTACCTACAATTAAAAATAATAAACCAATCCACATGAGTGAATTGGCGAGTGAAAAGTTGTCTAGAAAGGTGCTTGCGGATCCATAAAGGAATAATTGGCCTACAGACATGACCAATCCGCCCAAAATAATGCAATTTCGATTTCCTAAATAGCGATCAGATGCATAACCTCCCAACATGGGCATCAGGTAACTTAGTCCTAAGAAGCCCCCATAAAGGATGGATGCCTCATTTTGTTTGAAAGCTAATGCATTTACGAGGAAAAGGGAAAGTATGGCACGCATGCCATAGAAATTGAATCGTTCCCACATTTCCGTGGAGTAAAGTACATAAAGTCCTTTGGGATGTGCTGTAGAATTTTGTGTCATGAATAGGTTGTTGATAATCGGTGGGCAAGATAAAATATCTTTGTTTAAATCAAGCAAAACTTGATTGATAAAATTTCAGCTACCCTTGGTCAAATTTGAAAAAAGATGTGAAACCTTTTTCGTAATATTGTTGGTTCAATTCGTTAACGAAAAAATTAATTCAAATCATTCATGGGTAAGATTATCGCAATTGCAAATCAGAAGGGTGGTGTTGGAAAAACGACGACGGCTATTAATCTAGCTGCGAGTTTGGCTGCATTGGAATTTAAAACACTTTTGATTGATGCGGATCCTCAGGCGAATTCCACTTCTGGGCTTGGTTTTAATCCCAAAGAAGTTAGTCGGAGCATTTATGAGTGCATGGTTGGAATCGCTACGGTTGCAGAAAGTATATTAGCCACAGAAGTCCCATTTTTGGATATCATTCCATCGCATATTGATTTGGTCGGGGCGGAAATTGAGATGATTAATTTGACGAATCGGGAGGGTAAAATGAAGGAAGCTTTGGCAGGCATTAAAGATCAATATGATTTTATCATTATGGACTGCTCGCCTTCATTGGGATTGATTACAATCAACAGCTTAACAGCTGCCGATTCTGTGATTATCCCGGTACAATGTGAGTATTATGCCTTAGAAGGTTTGGGAAAACTATTGAATACGATTAAGATTATTCAATCGCGTTTGAACCCAGGTTTGGTGATTGAGGGGATCCTATTAACCATGTACGATTTGCGTTTACGTCTATCGAATCAAGTGGTTAATGAAGTGAATTCCCATTTTAAAAACATGGTATTTGAGACAATCATTCCTCGGAATATTCGTTTGTCAGAATCCCCAAGTTATGGCATACCAGCCATTTTGCATGATGCAGATAGCAAAGGCGCGATAAGTTATTTGAATTTAGCCAAGGAGATAATCCTGAAAAATGGCCTATTACAAACCATTTGATTTAATATTACATGAGCAGCAAGCAAGAAGCAAATAAGAAGCGTATTGGTTTAGGTAGAGGTTTAGGCGCTTTGTTGGAGGATTCTGAGAATCTCCAAAGTTCTGCGCGTCAAGGGGCAGATAGCCTAGGTGGTTTGGATGGTGTCAATCTGATGGAAGAGATTCCCTTGGAATTTATTGAAACAAATCCATATCAGCCGCGGGAGCATTTTGAACAAGCTGCTTTACAAGATTTAGCGGAGTCAATCCGTGTGCAAGGCATCATTCAGCCGATTACCGTTCGGAAAATAGCACCACGTAAGTTTCAATTGATTTCTGGTGAGCGTCGTTTACAGGCTTCGAAAATTGCGGGTTTGACTCGTATTCCGGCTTATGTACGGACGGCTGATGATCAGCAAATGATTGAAATGGCGTTGATTGAAAACATTCAACGTGAAAATTTAAATGCGATTGAGATTGCACTTTCCTACAAGCGATTGATGGAAGAATGTGATTTGCGTCAAGAAGATTTAGGTGCACGTGTCGGGAAAAATCGTTCTACGGTTACCAATTACATGCGTTTGTTGAAATTGCCGCCCCACATTCAAGTGGCGATTCGTGACAATAAAATTTCGATGGGTCATGCGCGTTGTTTGATTTCCGTTGAGAATATTGAAGTCCAACAACAATTATTTTTAAAGACAATTTCGGAAGAATGGTCGGTGCGGCGCTTAGAAGATGCGGTTCGTCAATCAGCGACGCCTGCGGTGGATGTTCCATCGTCAGGTACAACAAAAGTAGCTGTCAATGAAATTACGCAATGGCAAAAGTCTTTGACTGATTTCTTTCATGCACCTGTTTCTTTGAAAATGAATGAGCAGGGAAAGGGTGAAATGAAAATTACATTTAAGTCGAAAGAAGAATTGTTGAAAGTGTTAGAAGCTATTCGTTCGTAAGTTATGCATATTCGATTGATGTGCTTTTTGTGTTTGATTTTGTGCGCTAGAACAAGCTTGGGTGCATCACTGGATTCCTTAAAACAGGTTCAGAAAGATTCTGTGAAGGTGGTGAAAATGCCTTATAAAATTATTCCCCGACAAGCTACCTTGAAATCTTTAATGATTCCGGGATGGGGGCAGTTATACAATCGGCAATATTGGAAATTACCTTTGGTGGCTGGAGCGTTTATTACGTTGGGAATGATAGCAAATTATAACCAAGTAAGGTATACCAAATATCGGGAATATTATTACGTAGTATCCGTTCATCCAGATGATCCAAATTATACGCCCCCTGCAACGGTGGCTGTACCGTACGAAGATGGTGTTACGCGTGATTTGGATGTAAATCAGTTGAAACGTATCAATGATGGTTTTCGTAGGAATCGCGATTATACCTATATTGGGATGGCTTTGGCTTGGGCGTTAAATATTGTGGATGCCAATGTAAGTGCGCATTTGAAGACTTTTGATGTGTCGGATGATTTAAGTATGCGCGTGAAGCCAATCATGGAAATCGACCCTTTATCACAAGGTATGGTGTCTGGATTGAGCTTATCGTTTAATTTTAAAAAATGATTTTATGAGAATTGTATTAATTGGTTATGGGAAAATGGGGAAGGAGATCGAACGTCTTGCAGTCGGTCGGGGACATCAAGTCGTTGCACGCATCGATGTGGATAATCAAGTAGAATTAAGCCAATTTAGCAAACAAGGTGTGGATGTTGCCATTGAATTTTCAAATCCTGCCTCTGCATTTACCAATATCATGACTTGTATCGAAAAGCAAATTCCAGTAGTTTGTGGTACAACGGGTTGGCTTGAGCGAAAAGCAGAAGTGGAAGCTGCAACGGCTAAGTATCAATCGACTTTTTTCTATGCTTCGAATTATTCAATAGGTGTGAATTTATTCTTTAAACTGAATAAAACCTTGGCTGCCTTGATGTCGTGCCACTCCGAATATGATATTTATACGAATGAAATCCACCATTTAGAGAAGAAAGATTCTCCATCGGGTACGGCGATTACCATTGCGGAAGGTATTATTGATGCCTACGCTTCGAAAACCAAATGGGTGAATAACGAAATTCCAGCTGCTAATGAAGTTGCTATTTGGTCTCAAAGAGAATCGATTATTCCAGGAACTCATACGGTTAAGTATATCTCAAAAGTTGACCAAATTGAAATTACCCACGAAGCATTCAGTCGGGAAGGTTTTGCCTTGGGTGCCGTGATTGCCGCTGAATGGGTAAAAGATAAGAAGGGTGTTTTGGGTATGGATGATATGCTAAAATAAATAATATGGATTCTATCGCATTAAAAAAACAATTGCAAGAGGAGGGATTAATTATTCTCCCTGGTTTTTTTGATCCAGCTCTCATTGGTCAGATTCAAACAGCTGCCAAGGCTGTTTTTGATATTCAATTCAAACGTTTTGGTATCACAGGTGATTATTTAAGTCAAATGCAGAGCCTATTCGAGAACCATTTAGAGGAGTTTATCGCTTGCGGGAAAATGATTCAAAGTGGTTTGATTGAACTCTATCAATTGGCAGTTAATCCAGAGTTAATGAGTTTATTTAAAGATTTAGGTCTTTCACATCCGTTAATGTGTACGCGTCCGGTTTTATTTTTCAATCATCCTTCATTGGCCAAATCAGAGCATTTTTATAAGACTCCTTTGCACCAAGATTGGACATCGATGTTGGCCTCCGATGATTCTGTTGTTGTTTGGCTACCCCTGATGGATTTAGATATCGCTCATGGCCCTGTGATTTTTTATCCAGGATCACATAAATTGGGACCATTAACCGATCGCCTTGAAAATGGCTTTGCGGAAGTAGATTTTGACCGAACATCTTATCCTCGTGTGCAAAAAGCAATGAAATTAGGGGATATTGCTATTTTTTCAACGTTACTTGTTCACGAATCTGGTGTTATCACGAATGATGAAATACGGTGGTCTTGTCATTTTCGCTATACCAATATGGAAGATCCTACTTTTATTGAAAATGGGTTTCCACATCCTTATATCTATAAGCCTTCACAAGAATTAATTGATAAATATTTACATAAGAATTCATGAAACCAACTGAAAATCAAAAGCCTAAGTCTAAACATAAGTCACCATTTAGAGAATGGTTGGATTCCGTTGTATTTGCCGTCGTAGCTGCAACATTGATTCGTTTTTTCTTGTTTGAGGCCTATACAATTCCTACACCTTCCATGGAGAGTTCTTTAATGGTAGGAGATTTCTTATTCGTAAGCAAGATGCATTATGGTGTTCGAACACCTAAAACACCTTTACAATTGCCATTGACTCACCAGAAGATTTGGTTTACGAATTTGCCTTCTTATTTGACTTGGTTGCAATTGCCAACCTATCGTTTGCCAGGTTTTTCGAAAGTTAAGCAAGGAGATGCCGTCGTATTCAATGTTCCCAATTTTGAGGAGGATGGTGATGCTCCATTGGATTTACGAACATTCTACGTGAAGCGTTGTGTGGCAACACCAGGGGATGTGTTGGAAGTTAGAGACCAACAAGTATTTGTCAATAATAAGGCGATGGAAAATCCGGAAAAGATGCAACATCCCGTATTTATGAAGACCAAAGAGAATTTAGACGATGCATTTTTTGCGGAATACGGCATTCGTAATTCGCCGGATGCGAGTTATGATTCAGCTGATTGGTTGCCTTTGGCAGATTCTACAAATCAATTAGCTGGTTATAAATTGAATACGTCTAAGAAACATATTGATGAGATTAAGGCTTTGCCTTGGGCAAAATCATTCGATTTAGATGCATTCAAGGATCCGAAGGGATTGACATTCATTGATATGTTCCCGCATGATACGATTGATTTTAAGTGGAATCGTGATTTTTACGGACCTTTAAAAGTGCCTTCCAAAGGTTGGACAGTACAATTAGATCGTAAAAATGTGAAATTGTATCAAGAGGCCATTATTAAATATGAAGGTAACTCAGATATCGTTTTGGCGGGTGATAAATTGTTGAAGAATGGTCAAGCATTGACTTCGTATACTTTTAAGCAAGATTATTATTTCATGATGGGAGATAATCGTCACAATTCAGCGGATTCTCGTTTCTGGGGATTTGTGCCAGCCGACCACATTGTGGGTAAAGCCGTGTTTGTTTGGATGTCGATAGATCCGAATAAGCCTTTGATCTCTTTAGATAAGATTCGTTGGAATCGAATCTTCCGATTTGTCGATTAATCGAAAAAGGCGCTGAATGTTTCAGCGCCTTTTTTGTTATAAAACCTTTAGTACAAACCCTTTCAAGTAATTACTTTCAGGGTGGAAAAGGTTGATCGGATGATCGGGTGACTGTGTCATTTGATGAATGACTTGAATCTCTCGTCCTACGGCTATTCCGGCAGCTACCAGCATGTTGTAGAATAGGTCTCTGGTAATGACTTGCGAACAAGAATAGGTGAAAAGAAGTCCGTTTTTCTTGATTTTGCGTAAAGCCAATTCGTTGATTTTTTGATAGCCTTGCAATGCTTTGTGTTTCGCATTCATCGATTTGGCAAACGCAGGAGGATCCAAAACAATGATGTCAAATTCGTCTTCATTGGCTTTCAAATAGGGGAGTGTTTCACCTACGATTGCCTGATGATTTAGTTCCTGCATCTTATTCAATTCGATATTAGCATTAACTAAGTCGATTGCTTTCGCTGAGGCGTCCAAGGAAATGACGGATGCAGCTCCAGCTTTTAAGGCATAAAGTGAGAATCCACCTGAATAACAGAACGTATTTAAAACTGATTTGCCTTGCGCATATTGTGCTAATAAAGCCCGGTTTTCTCTTTGGTCAATAAAGAAACCTGTTTTTTGTCCTGTAATCCAGTTGATCGAAAAGGAAATCCCATTTTCTTTCACCGTGTAAGGAACTTTTACTTCGCCAAAAACAAATGAGTTTGTGCACGTTTGTGCATATTCAGTAGGTAAGGTTTCTTTGCTTTTATCGTAAATAGCTTTGATTTTTTTGCCTAAGACATTTTTAACGGCCTCAACTATTTCATCTCGGTCGCGGTGCAAACCAATGGTATGTGCCTGAAATACGAGTACGTCCTTGTATAAGTCCATAATGAGACCAGGGCAGCCATCTCCTTCGCCATGAATTAAGCGAAAAGCGTTTGTATCCTTTAAGGGCAATAAACTGCGTAAATCCCATGCATTTTGAATTCTGTTTTCCCAAAATGTTGTTTTGGATTCGATTTCTTGAAACGAAAGTATTTTAACCGCAATACTTCCATGGTGAAAATGTCCAGTGCCTAAGAATTCTTCCCGACTGCTATATACATTAACCCAGTCACCATCTTGCAGGTTAGGGCTTTGTTTTACAATAGCTCCTGAGAATACCCAAGGGTGAAATCGTTTAACCGGGGCGTCCTTCCCGTGCTTTAATTGGACAAATTTTGATGCATTCATGCTGCAAAATTGCACAAATTTATTTGAAATCAGGCTCTCCCGCTTCAAGCCATGCAGAATACCATAAACTTCCGATGTTTTTGATCGATGCTAAGTAGCGTTTTTCTACCTGATTATCAAGTTGTTTGTGGTATGCCTCTATGTAATGTTCTGAATACATCTTTTCTAAATTCTTACCTTTTTGATTGTGTTTGTATTTTTTGGAATTGGGAACTCGCGCGTTTATTATTTTTTCTCCATTAAATAAATCCGTTAGCATGCCATGTGATTCTATAACCCAATCCCATGTGCTTGTGAGTACATTCGGGATACAGGCTGCCGGACCTATCCAATCATCAAGCTTCTCTTGGAGTAGTTCGGGTATTTGGGACTCCCAAAAGCTATGAATGCCTACTTGGTTCGTTTGTTGGCCATCATAATTGGACGTTGTATGCAGCGGAACGTGTGCATCTGCTACATAATGTCCTAATTCCGCTGATATTTTGATGATTCGCATAGTGTCTCTAGCTAGAAAAGCATATTTCAGTTGGCGGAAATACGTTTGGATGTTCCAAGGCACAATTCCATGTTTTTGAAGGGAATCTTCGGAATATTTTAATATGGCATTTTCCCAGGTTAGGTATTGAATGTCCTTGATGTAGTAACGGTCTAGATCAATATAATGCCTCGCTGCTTCCTTATCCAGGCTATGTCGTCGCTGATCTGGTAAAACAGCATAGTTGATGATTTCATCTAGGTGCCTTTTGTACAGATTAATGAGGGGTGGAGGTAATGTGAAAATAGCCAGTTTATTGATTTTTTTGTGTGCATAG
>Ga0228700_1000059_pt1 | contig 115341 bp, 111 predicted proteins | sample McNCre317_Aug_MG_FD_178019 | JGI IMG/M metagenome (GOLD analysis project Ga0228700, IMG submission 178019) | Freshwater microbial communities from McNutts Creek, Athens, Georgia, United States - 3-17_Aug_MG | ecosystem: Environmental > Aquatic > Freshwater > Creek | place: USA: Georgia...
GGAGGGGACTGGATTCGAACCAGTGTAGGCGTAAGCCAACAGATTTACAGTCTGCCCCCTTTAGCCACTCGGGCACCCCTCCGGCGAATCGCGAACTATAGCAGAGTTTTAGGGTATTCGCGAGTCTGTGGACCTAAATGACTCACAAATTCCACTCCAAGCTCAGGTTTTTCTGCGCCAACCAAGCCTTGGCTTGCGAAAAATGACCGCAACCGATGAAAGGCTGTGGCGGGCGCAAGGCCGACAACGGCGAGGGATGGTTGGCCTTCAGTACCAAAGCCTCGCGTTTGAGAGGCGCGCCACCCCGCAAACCCAGAAAACCTGTCGGCTGAGCACAGGTTTCGCGCTCAATCAATTCAGCCTTGGCTTGGGCATGACCACCCCAGAGCATGTACACGCACGCAGGCACGGTGCGCGCCACCTCGGTCAACAAAGCATCGGTCAACGGCTCCCAACCGCGCTTGGCGTGACTGGCAGGCTGGCCATCTTCCACCGTCAAACTGGTGTTGAGCAGCAGAACCCCGCGTTTGGCCCAAACCTCTAAGGAGCCGCTGACTGGCGCAGGCTGACTCAAATCACGTTGAAGTTCTTTGAAAATGTTGCGCAACGAGGGCGGAATCTTCACGCCAGGCGCTACGGAAAAAGACAAACCTTGCGCCTGATGCGGCCCGTGATACGGGTCCTGCCCCAAGATGACCACTTTCACTTGCGACAAAGGCGTGAGCTGCAACGCCCACAACGGATGCTTGGGATACACCACCGCGCCAGCATCTAAGCGCGATTGCACAAAACTTGCCAATGACATGCCTTGTGCGCTACGCCAAAACACATCCAGCACGGGCTGCCAATCAGGCTGCGTCGACCAGTCAGCTGGCGACCACTGGGTCAAACGCGGCGCTTGCGCCTCGACCGAGGCAACACCGCCAAACAAATCGCCCGTCATGCGCGATTAAGCCGCAAACAGTTCAGCCAACGCCACGCCGGGGTCAGGCGCGCGCATGAATGCCTCCCCCACCAAGAACGCATGCACATTCGCCTCGCGCATTTTTTGCACATCGCTGCGCTGCAAGATCCCACTCTCGGTGATGAGCAAACGGTCAGCGGGCACGTCTTTGAGCATGCCAATCGTCGTGTCGAGCGACACCTCAAAGGTGCGCAGGTTGCGGTTATTGATGCCCACCAACGGTGTTTTGAGTTTGAGTGCGCGCTGCAACTCAGCCGCGTCATGCACCTCCACCAGCACCGCCATATCTAGACTACGCGCCACAGCCTCCATCTCTGCCATTTGCGCATCCGTCAAGCATGCAGCAATCAGCAAGATGCAGTCGGCCCCCATCACGCGGGCTTCGTACACCTGATACGGGTCGACCATGAAGTCTTTGCGCAGCACCGGCAAATCACAAGAGGCGCGCGCTTGCTTGAGGTAATCCACTTGACCTTGGAAAAAGTCTTTATCGGTCAACACCGACAAGCAGGCCGCGCCATGTTCGGCATAGCTTTGCGCGATATCGGCGGGAATGAAGTCTTCGCGAATGACGCCCTTAGATGGGCTGGCTTTTTTGATTTCAGCAATCACCGCAGGCAAGCCCGCTGCAATCTTGGCGCGCAACGCGCCCACGAAATCACGCGTGAGCACACGGCTTTCGGCGTCAGCGCGCATGGCCGCTAATGATTTGCGTTGCAAGGCCGCTGCCACCTCTTGGTGTTTGACCGCAACGATTTTGTTCAGGATGTCACTCATGACTGGCTTTCTTTTCGCTTTCGAGCGACTCATTGCGCGCACCCGAAGGTGGCTCATTTTTCAAAACATTCACAAACACGCGATGCATCACCACGCCTGCAATCACAAACCCCACAGACACCCCAATGGCAATCCATGCTTCGGGGTTGTTCCACATCATTCAGACCTCAAGCCGACAACGCGTGCGCCACCGTGACCAATTGGTCGAGCTTGGCCTTGGCCGCCCCCGAAGCCAAGGCCTCGCGCGCACGCGCAATGCCCGCCTCGATGCTGTCCACCACATTGGCGGCATACAACGCCACGCCAGCGTTGAGCACCACGATGTCGCGCGCAGGGCCCGCCTGGTTGTCCAACACGCCGAGCAACATGGCACGCGATTGTTCAGGCGTTTCCACGCGCAAAGCACGGTTGCTGCTCATGGCAAAACCAAAGTCTTCGGGGTGAATTTCGTACTCGCGCACCGTGCCGTCTTTGAGTTCACCGACCAAGGTTGCAGCACCCAAGGACACCTCGTCCAGACCATCGCGACCGTACACCACCAAGGCATGCTCAGCACCCAAGCGCTCTAGCGCACGCACCTGGATACCCACCAAGTCAGGATGGAACACGCCCATCAAGATGTTGGGTGCGCTGGCAGGATTGGTCAGAGGCCCAAGGATGTTGAAGATGGTGCGCACGCCCAGCTCTTTGCGAACAGGCGCCACGTTTTTCATCGCAGGATGGTGATTGGGTGCAAACATGAAGCCAATGCCCACATCGGCAATGCACTTGGCGATTTGTGCTGGCGGCAAGTTGATGTTGACGCCCAAGCTTTCCAACACATCGGCGCTGCCGCTTTTGCTGCTCACGCTTCGACCGCCATGCTTGCTAACTTTGCCGCCCGCAGCAGCCACCACAAACATGGAGCAAGTCGAAATATTGAACGTGTGCGAACCATCGCCACCGGTGCCGACGATGTCCACCATGTGCGTGCGGTCGGGCACATCCACCTTGGTGGAGAACTCGCGCATCACTTGTGCTGCGGCGGTGATTTCGCCAATGGTTTCTTTCTTCACGCGCAAGGCGGTGATGAAGGCCGACATCAACACCGGCGACATTTCGCCCGACATGATGAGACGCATGATGTGCAACATCTCGTCATGAAAAATTTCGCGATGCTCAATCACGCGCTGCAAAGCTTCTTGAGGCGTGATGGGGTGAATGGTGGTTGTCATAGCCAGCCCTTACAGAAAGTTTTTCAGCATGGCATGGCCATGCTCGGTGAGGATGGATTCTGGGTGGAATTGCACACCTTGAATATCTAGCTCGGTGTGGCGCACGCCCATGATTTCACCATCATCCGTCCACGCTGTGACCTTGAGGCACGAGGGACAAGACGCACGTTCAATCGCGAGTGAGTGATAGCGATTGACCGTGAATTTCTCGGGCAATCCGCCAAACACACCCTCTTGCGTGGTGGTGATGACGCTGGTCTTGCCATGCATCAGCTCTTGTGCACGAATAATTTTTCCGCCAAACGCGGCGCCAATACTTTGGTGACCTAAGCACACACCAAGAATAGGCAACTTGCCTGCGAAGTGCTGAATGGCCGCCACCGAGATGCCCGCTTCAGCAGGCGAGCAAGGGCCGGGCGAAATCACCAAGCGGTCGGGCTTGCGTGCGGCAATGCCTTCGAGCGTGATCTCGTCGTTGCGAAACACCTCGACGTCAGCACCCAACTCACCGAAGTACTGAACGATGTTGAAGGTGAAGCTGTCGTAGTTGTCGACCATGAGGAGTTTGATTTTTTTCATTCCAAGCCCTCCTCAACCAACTCGCTGGCACGCAACAAGGCGCGTGCTTTGTGTTCGGTTTCTCGCCACTCCAATTCGGGCACCGAGTCAGCCACCACGCCCGCAGCAGCTTGCACATAGAGCGTGTCGTTTTTGATGATGCCCGTGCGAATGGCAATCGCCACGTCCATGTCACCTGCAAAGCTGAGGTAACCGCAAGCGCCGCCATACAAGCCGCGCTTGGTGGGCTCGAGTTGGTCAATCAATTCCATCGCATGCACTTTGGGCGCCCCCGTCAGCGTGCCCGCAGGGAATGTGGCTTTGAGCACATCCATGCTGGTGAGTGGTTGACCATCTGCACCGTCGAGCAACAAGCCTTCGACGTTGCTCACGATGTGCATCACATGGCTGTAACGCTCCACCACAAAGGCCTCCGTCACTTTGACGCTGCCTGTTTTGGCGATACGACCAATGTCGTTGCGCGCGAGGTCAATCAACATCACATGCTCGGCGCGTTCTTTGGGATCGTTGATGAGCTCGACCTCTGCCGCCTTGTCCGCCTCAGGCGTTGCACCGCGTGGGCGTGTACCGGCCAAGGGGCGGATGGTGACTTTTTGCCCTTCGGGCGTGGACTCTTGGCGCACCAAAATCTCAGGCGATGCGCCCACCACGTAGGCATCACCAAGGTTGTAGTAATACATGTACGGGCTGGGGTTCAAGGAACGCAGCGCACGGTACAAGGACAGCGGACTGGCCGTGAACTTTTTGTGAATGCGTTGACCCACCTGCACTTGCATGAAGTCACCGGCTGCAATCAAGTCTTTGGCACGCAATACAGCCGCCAAGTAATCGTCTTTCGCAAAGCTGCGCTCAGCGGGGTGGCTGGCACATGGCGCAATGGATGGCGCTTGTGCAGGTGCTTTCAAACGCTGCTTCAGTTCCGCCAAACGCGCATGAGCCTTAGCGTACGCATCGGGCTGTGCAGGGTCGGCGTACACGATGAGCGAGAGCTTGCCCGAGAGGTTGTCAATTACCGCCAACTCTTCGGTTTGCAGCAGCAAGATGTCGGGCATACCGAGGTCATCGGGCGGACACGAGTGAACCAATTTCTTTTCGATGTGGCGCACGGTGTCGTAACCAAAGTAGCCCGCCAAGCCACCACAAAAACGCGGCAGACCTTGGCGCAGCGCCACTTTGAAACGCTTTTGGTAATTGGCCACAAAGTCGAGTGGGTTGCCCGCATGGGTTTCGACCACCACACCATCGGTCACCACCTCGGTCTTCGCCTCTGAGCCAAAACCACTGGCACGCAGCAGCGTGCGAGCGGGTAGGCCAATGAAGCTGTAGCGCCCAAAGCGCTCGCCACCCACCACGGACTCGAGCAAAAAGCTGCGTTCGCCGTTGTTTTGCACATGGGCCAGCTTGAGGTACAGCGAGAGCGGGGTTTCTAAATCGGCAAAGGCCTCGGCCACCAACGGGATGCGGTTGTAGCCCTCTTGGGCCAATTGTTTGAATTCGGTTTCAGTCATCGTGAGCCTCCACAGCTCGACCCCATTCGCCTTGGGGCGTTCATTCGGACAAGTGCTGAGCAACTCGCATGTGCTTCAGCGCGGGCACGGCATCAGTGAACCTGAGCGTGCTTTAGACAAGCGCAGTACATGGCGTACGCCAGGGCCAAGCTCCCCGGTCGTGACAACCTGTGACTGTGTTGCGATGAATGAACATGGGTGCAGTTTAGCAAAGGCTCAGGCCTTGCCAGCCAATGCCTGCGCAATATGCGTCAGGGTATCTACGTGGGCATCAGCATCCACGGCGTCCACGGGCTCGCCATGGTTGTAGCCATAACGCACCAACACCACGGGACAGCCTGCGGCACGGGCAGCTTGGGCGTCGTTGCTTGAATCACCCACCATCAAGGCTTGGGCAGGTTTGACGCCCAAGGCTTCACAGGTTTTGAACAAAGGCAATGGGTCTGGCTTTTTACGTTCAAAGCTGTCGCCACCAAACACATGGGTGAAAAACGAGTCCAGTCCTTTGGCTTGCAGCAACGGTTTGGCAAACGATAGTGGCTTATTGGTCAAACACGCCAACTGCAAGCCTGCATCGCGCAACTGTTGCAAACCTTCCACCACACTCGGATACACCGCAGCGAATTCGCCATTGATGGCGAGGTAGTGATGCTGGTAATGCTGCCAAGCAGTTTCGTACAGGCTCTCCACACTGCGCGCATCGCACACATTGGCGAGGCCTTTGACTCCGGGCAAAGCCAACTGATGGGTCAGCACCGAGCGAATCAAATGCTCTGAACCCTTGCCCACCGTGCGCTCGACCAAGGCACGCGTCACGGGCGGCAAATCTAAATCTGCGAGTGAGCGATTCAAAGCGACTTCGAAATCACCCAAAGTGTCGACCATGGTGCCATCGAGGTCGACGATGGCAGCTTGTAGCGAACGAAGCATCAGGCCAAAGCCACGCGCATTTGGTCAATCACCACTTTGTAGTCAGGCTTGCCGAAAATTGCGCTACCCGCCACAAAGGTGTCGGCGCCTGCATCGGCCACTTGGCGGATGTTGTCGGGCTTGATGCCGCCATCCACTTCGAGACGAATGTCTTTGCCGCTGCGTTCAATCCACTGGCGCGCCAGCTCGACTTTGCGCAAGGCTGAATCGATGAAGCTTTGGCCACCAAAGCCAGGGTTCACGCTCATGATGAGGATGAGGTCAATCTCGTCAATCGTCCACTCCAGTACGTCCAACGGCTCGGCAGGGTTGAACACCAGCCCCGCTTTCACACCCTTGCTCTTGATGGCTTGGATGCTGCGGTGCACATGCGCACTCGCGTCTGGGTGAAAGCTGATGTAGTCCGCGCCGGCCTCGGCAAACGAAGCGGCCAAGGCGTCCACGGGTGAAATCATCAAGTGCACGTCAATCGGCACCGCCACGCCAGCAGGCGTTTTGGCGTGTGGCTTCAAGGCTTGGCAAATCATGGGCCCGAACGTGAGGTTGGGCACATAGTGGTTGTCCATCACGTCAAAGTGAATCCAATCAGCGCCAGCGGCGATGACGTTTTTCACCTCGTCACCCAAACGGGCGAAATCGGCAGACAAAATAGAAGGAGCGATGTGGAATGGGGGGCGTGGGCTGGTCATGGGGTGATTATTTCACCCCTTCAGCGGGGTTTTCGGCTTAGGCCAAAATCACCCCATGCCACGCTACAAATTTCAAGTCGAAGTTCAACCGCAATACCTGTCTGAGCAATCCGACCCAGACGGCGGCTTGTACATGTTTGCCTACACCATCACCATCACGAACGTGGGCCATGTGGCGGCACAACTCATCTCTCGCACTTGGAATGTGAACGACGCTAACGGCACGCACGAAAAAATCAAAGGCCTGGGCGTGGTGGGCCACCAGCCATTTCTCAAGCCCGGCGAGCAGTTTGAATACACCAGCGGCACCCGACTGCGCACGCCAACAGGCACCATGCACGGCAGCTACTTTTGCGTGGCCGAAGACGGTGAAAAGTTTGATGTGGACATTCCCATGTTTGTGCTCGATGCGCTCAGCGATGAGCCTGGCAGCCGCAACCTGCACTGAGACCACACACCATGGGTGAATTTGATTTGATTGAGCGCTATTTCAAGCGCCCCACACACAAAGCCGCATTGGGTGTGGGGGACGACTGCGCGTTGCTCAACACCACGCCCGGCATGCAACTGGCTGTGTCCAGCGACATGTTGGTGGAAGGCCGCCACTTCTTAAGCACGGTCGACCCCGCCCGCTTGGGCCACAAAGCCCTGGCCGTGAACCTGAGCGATTTAGCTGCCGTGGGCGCAGAGCCTTTGGCCTTCACCCTCGCGCTCTCATTGCCCCGCGTGGACGAAGCATGGCTGGCCGGTTTTTCCAGCGGTTTGCTGCGCCTGGCCGATATGCATGGCTGTGAGTTGGTGGGCGGCGACACCACGCAAGGGCCGCTGAACATTTGCATCACCGTCTTTGGCGAAGTGCCGCCAGGCGACGCGCTGCTGCGCCAAAACGCGCAAGTGGGCGATGACATTTACATCAGCGGCACCGTGGGTGATGCGCGCTTAGCGCTCGAAGTGTTTCGCGGCACACACACGCTTTCGGGCGAAGCCTTTGAGCAAGCCCGTTTGCGCATGGAACAACCCACGCCGCGCGTAGCACTGGGCAGCGCACTGCGCGCCGTGGCCAACGCAGCGATTGATGTGAGCGATGGTTTGCTGGGCGACCTAGGACACATCCTCAAACGCTCAGGCGTGGGCGCGCAAATTGACACCACATGGCTGCAAACCGCAGGCCACTTTGGTGAAGCACATTTGCCCGCGGGCATCACGCCAGTGCTGGCCGAGCTCGCTTGGAACAAGCGTCTTGAATTTGCCTTGTCCGGTGGTGACGATTACGAACTGTGCTTCACTGCACCCGTGAACCAGCGCGAACTGGTGCACGCCGCCGCGTGGGAAGCCAACACACCTGTCACGCGTATTGGGCGCATCACGCAGGAACTTGGCTTGGTGGTACTGGACCCGCAAGGTCAACCCATTGCCAAGCGCTTTGCGTCGTTTGATCACTTCGCGTGAAGACTCAAGCACCATGACCGATTTCGTCCCCTACATCAATCGCCGTTTTTTGATGTCGCACCCCGCGCACTTCATTGCACTCGGCGCAGGCTCAGGCTTGTCGCGTTTGGCACCAGGTACAGCGGGCACTTTGTGGGCATGGGCCGTGTTTTTGCTATTGCAAATTTGGTTGACCCCGCTACAAATGGGTGTGTTGATTGCAGCGTCTACGCTGGTCGGTTGGTGGGCTTGCACCCTCACCGCGCAGCACATGGGCGTGGCAGACCCCGGCGCGATTGTGTGGGACGAGGTGATTGCGTTTTGGTTGGTGCTGTGGCTGGTCACACCCACCACGTTTGCAGGTCAACTGGGTGCGTTCTTGTTGTTCCGTTACTTTGATGCCGCCAAGCCCGGCCCTGTGCGCTGGGCCGACAGCTTGTTCAAAGGCTTTGGTTGGCGCGGGGGCTGGGGCATCATCTTTGATGATTTGGTGGCTGCGTTTTGTACTTTGTTGGTCATCGCCATTTGGAGGTCACTATGAGCGTGCATACCTTGACGGAACAACTCGCGGATGTGCTGCAACAACATGGCTGGATGTTAGCCACGGCGGAGAGCTGCACCGGCGGCATGATTGCTGCGAACTGCACCGACTTGTCGGGCTCAAGCAATTGGTTTGAACGCGGCTTTGTCACCTACTCCAACGAAGCCAAGCACGACATGCTGGGCGTGGACTCGGCCTTGATTGCCGAGCACGGCGCAGTCAGCGAAGCCGTGGCGCAAGCCATGACGCTGGGCGCCATGCGCCGCTCCCATGCACAAGTGACGTTGGCCGTGACCGGCGTGGCAGGCCCTACCGGCGGCTCTGCCAACAAGCCCGTGGGCACGGTGTGGTTTGCATGGGCCACGCCCAGCGATGCAGGCCCCACACTAGGCGCAGAAACAGCTTGGGTGAAAACCGAGCTGATGCACTTCAGCGGTGACCGTGCAGCCGTGCGCGAAGCAGCCACACAACATGCATTGAAAACTTTGCTGGATTTGCTGCAGCAGCACTGAAACGCACACGCACCTCACATGGCGCTTAAAGCATTGCCGTCTCTTTAAGCAGGCAGTGCGGTAGGAAACACTTTCCCCACAGCCACACCCAAACGCGCCATGCGGTTGCGCATGGTCAACACCGCTTTGTCTTTGCTGATGAGTTGGGTTTGGTGTTGTGCCGCCAAGTCGATGAACTTTTGGTCATCGCCGTCTTTGCACACAAACTGCGCTTTGGCAGCGACTGGCATGAGTTGCACATGCGCATCAAACTGCGCCAACACGTCCTCAGCTTTGAGTTGGCTGAAAGCCAAGCGCTTAACGATGTGGGTGTACGCCAACACGCGCTCTAGCTCATCGCGCATGACTTGCGTGGCCAACCATTGCACAGACTTGTTTTCAAGTGCATCTAGCAGTGCGGTCGTGGCCGCGTCTTTGTAGAGCCACAAGTCCAGCACGATGTTGGTGTCGAGCACCACGCGCACGGGTGCTGCCTCTACAACGTTGCTCACGATCCTGACGACGGGCCTTGGCCCTCAGCGGGTTGCGCGTCGTTGGCCTTGTTGCGCATGGAACCCGCACGCAAATCAAAGCGGAACATGCGGCATTCAATCGGGCCGTTCCACATGGGCACACGACGTGATTCTTTGAAGCGCATGCGACTCGGCAGCTTCAGGTCGGGCGTCAACATCCATGCGGACCAACCCGCGTAGTTCTTCTTCCAATGGCTGGCGAGTTGCGCAAAGAAATCGCCACCATCTTCAGTTTGGGCGATGTCGCGGGCGCCAAAGCGTGGCACGTCATCGCGAATCATCCCGCCGCCATAAGCCGCGTCATCAAAACCGGCATCGCCGTTTTGATTGACGTCTTCGTAGGGCGACACATATTCGGTGGGCGGTGAGTAGCGCGCACGACGCGCCGCACCCGCAATACCCGCAGCTTCGATGCGCTCACCATAGGGTGGGTTGACCAACATCACGCCCGGCACATCGCTGGGGGGCATACGCTGCAAAGCATCGCCACCGCGCAGTTGCACCGCATGGGCCACACCGCCGCGCTCAGCATTGCGTTGCGCAAAGTCGACCATACGGAAAGCGACATCGCTGCCAAACACAGCAGCGCGTGGCTCGCACTCTTGCGCACGCGCGTTGTCGAGCAAACCGTGCCACACATGCTCTTGGTAAGGGATCAGCTTTTGAAAACCAAATTTGCGCATCGAACCCGGCGCGATGTTGCACGCAATTTGCGCCGCTTCAACCGCAATGGTGCCGCTGCCGCAACAAGGGTCATACAGCGGAACGCCTTGCGCCACTAAACCGTTGGGATTGGCCGCTGTGCCATCGCCTTGGCTCCAGCCACTGGCCGCCAGCATGGCAGCGGCGAGGGTTTCTTTCAACGGGGCATCGCCTTTATCCGTACGCCAGCCTCGCTTGAACAAAGGCTCGCCCGAGGTGTCGATGTAAAGCGTGCAGGTGTCCACCGTCAAGTGCGCATAGATGCGGGCATCAGGCCATTGCGTGTTGACATCGGGACGCACCCCAAACTTGTGACGGAAGCGATCCGCCACCGCATCTTTGATTTTGAGCGCCGCAAAGTTCAAGCTCTTCAAAGGGCTGTGCTGCGCGGTGATTTCAATCTTGAAGGTTTCTTTGGGCGTGAACCACAGCTCCCACGCCACCTCGCCCGCAGCGCGATAGAGGTCTTGCTCTTGCCGATACAGGGTGTGCGACAACTCCACCAACACGCGTTGCGCCAAGCGGCTGTGCAGATTGAGTTTCATCACATCACGCCATGACGTACGCACCATCACGCCCGCGCGAAACACGCGCAAGTCGTCGTCGCCCACACCGGTGATGTGACGGACCTCTTCGGCCAAATAGGTTTCGACGCCTGCCGCACAAGGCAAGAAGAGATGAAGTTGGTTCATGGTGTGAATTAAAGCGCTTTGCGCAAGGTTGTGGGCGCAATGCGCAGCGCCTCACGGTATTTGGCCACGGTGCGGCGGGCGCACTCAATGCCTTGCTCTTTGAGCATTTCGGAGAGCTGATTATCCGACAGCGGCTTTTTGGGGTTCTCGCTGGCCACAAATTGCTTGATGAGCGCGCGCACCGCCGTGCTGGACGCATTGTTGCCACTCTCGGTCTCCAAGCCAGAGCCAAAGAAATACTTGAGCTCAAACGTGCCGAAGGGCGTGCTCATGTATTTGTTGGTGGTCACACGGCTGATGGTGGATTCGTGCAGGCCCAACTCTTCGGCAATCTCGCGCAGCACCATGGGGCGCATGGCGAGTTCGCCGTGGATGAAGAAGTTCTTTTGGCGTTCAGCAATGGCATTGCTCACGCGCAAGATGGTGTCAAAGCGTTGCTGAATGTTCTTAATGAACCAACGCGCTTCTTGCAAACGTTGTTGCAGTCCTGCATGTGCTTCGCCTTTGCCGCCTTTGAGCGCGTTGGCGTAAATGTCGTGCACGCGCAAACGCGGCATCACGTCGGGGTTCAATGCCACCTTGAATTTCGGCGCCGTTGTGGATTTGCCCACGCGTGTGACCAGTACATCAGGCACCACCACATGGCGCTCGACATCCGCAAAGCGGCGACCGGGCTTGGGCTCTAGGCGGCCAATCAAGGCAATCGCCACTTTCACATTGGCTTCGCTGTCGCCCACGATGACGGCTAGGCGTTTGAAATCGCGCTTGGCCAACATGTCCATCGGTTGTTTGCACATACGAATGGCTGTGTCGCGCACTTGCAGCGCCTCTTCGCCTTTGGGCTCTAGAGCTTTGAGTTGCAAAATCAAACACTCAGCCAAATCGCGGGCCCCCACACCCACAGGCTCTAGACTTTGCAGCAGCGACAAGGCCACTTGAAAGCGGTGTTCGAGCTCTTCGATTTGCTCTTCATCATCGCCACCCAAACCTTCGGCCAAGCTGCGCAAGGTGTCTTCCAAGTAACCATCGTCGTTGAGGTTTTCAATCAAGTAGCGCAAGGCTGCTTGGTCGGTCGGGCTCAAGCGCAAGGCCAAGGCTTGGCGGTGCAAATGCGAGGCCAGCGACTCTTGCATGCGCGCCAACTCGGTGGCATCCGCGGTGTCGCTGTCGGCGGTGTTATTGCTGTTGCTGGCGGGCGCGTCGCCGCCCCACTCGGAATCGTCGGCAGAGAACTCCACACTACCGTCACCATCCCAGCTTTCAGCCACACCGTCCACACTCGGCTCGGTGTCACTGGCCGTGTTGTCCACGGTGATTTCAGACGTGCCGCCATCGAGTGATGGCACGTCGCGCATGGGCTCGACTTCTTCATCACGCGCCGGTGCATCGGCCTTGTCGAGGCCAAACTCTTCGCGCGGGGCTTCTTCAAACTCTTTGTCGAGAAACGGGTTCTCGTCGAGCATTTGCTCAATCTCTTGGCTCAGCTCCAAGGTCGACAACTGCAGCAGTCGGATCGACTGCTGCAACTGGGGCGTGAGCGCCAGATGCTGGGAAACACGGAGTGATAAGCCTTGCTTCATGATGCTCGATCACATTCGGAAATGTTCGCCGAGATACACGCGGCGCACATCAGCGTTCTCAATGATTTCACGCGGCGTGCCCTGCGCCAGCACACGGCCGTCGCTGATGATGCACGCGTGATCGCAAATGCCCAAGGTTTCACGCACGTTGTGGTCGGTGATGAGCACGCCCATGCCACGCGCCTTCAAGAAACCGATGATGCGTTGAATCTCAATCACCGCAATCGGGTCAATACCTGCAAACGGTTCGTCTAACAAAATGAAACGCGGGTTGGTCGCCAAAGCACGTGCGATTTCCACGCGACGACGTTCACCACCCGACAGCGCCACAGAAGGCGAGGCACGCAAATGGTCCACACGCAGTTCTTGCAACAGTGACGTCAAGCGTTTTTCAATCTCGTCATGTTGCAGCGTCTTGCCATCTTCATCGCGTTGCAACTCCAACACGGCGCGCACGTTGTCTTCCACATTGAGTTTGCGGAAGATGGAGGCTTCTTGCGGCAAATAACTCAGGCCCAAACGTGAGCGGCGGTGAATTGGCAAATGCGCCACAGGCTGGCCATCAATCGTGATGCTGCCACCATCGGCACGCACCAAACCCACAATCATGTAAAACGATGTGGTCTTACCTGCGCCGTTGGGGCCAAGCAACCCAACCACTTCGCCTTTTTTCACCGAGATGGACACATCGTGCACCACCTTGCGGCTGCCGTAAGACTTTTGCAAATGACGCGCATCCAAACAACTCTCAGTCGTATCAGCGGTGTGTGCGGGCGAAAGCGTTTCGATCACGGTTTTTTATCCAATGTTTTGCTGCGCGGTGCCAAGACGGCTTTCACGCGACCACCGCTGGCTTTGCCACCTTCTTCGGTCCGCTGACCATCAATGGTGAACACGTCGGTCAGGTTTTCATAAATGATGAGCTTGCCGGTCATCGTGTCGTTCAACACAGCGCCACGGTAGCGGCGCACTTCGGCTTGGTCCATGAGCTTGATGCGATCCGCCTTGCCATCGAACTCGATGCGCGCGGCTTCGCCTTCCATGAATTCATCGTTGCCTTCGCGCTTTTGACGAAAGAAAGCCCGCTTATTCGCTTCGGGAAGGATGACACCAAATTGATAACCATCGGCATCTTCACGCATTTCAATGCGCGTCCCGCGCATGACCATGGTGCCTCGGGTCAGCACAGCGCGCCCCGTGAAGATGCTGACTTGGTTCAGCTCGTCATGCACCAAGTGATCAGCCTCAATGTTGGTAGGCTTCTCGCGATCTGCTTTTTCCGCAGACGCCGCTACCGGCACGATGGCCATCAGTAACGCGAATGAGAAAGAAGCAAATGAAGTCAAGGCACGAATATTGCTCGTTAAGTTGATGGCATTCTAACCATCAAGATAGCAATTTTCGTGCTGACTTGGCAGGCGTTAGCGACCGCGGCGCACTTCGCCAATGAGGTACTCGGCCACTTGCAAGGCGCGGTCCATGGTTTGCGTCAATGAACCGTCTGTGTAAAAACGGCCAGCCACGCCCAAGGCAGGCACGCCTTGAACTTTGAACGCGTCTTGTAACTGGGTAGCACGACGCGCCTTGGTAGCCACGCCAAAGCTGTTGAAGGTGTCGAGAAACTTCTTTTCAGGCAATCCATTTTTGTTGGCCCAAGCTGCCAACGCGGGTGCCGTATTGAGCTGCTGACGTTCCGTGTGAATGGCGTGGAACAACTTGCCGTGCATGGCGTCGACCATGTTGAGCGACTCAAACACGTAATAGGCGCGTTGCTGCGCCTCAAAGTCATCGCGGAAACGCACAGGCACACGCACCACCACCACATCTTTGGGGGCTGCTTTGACCCAAGCAGAGAACTGCGGCTCGAAAGCATTGCAATGCGGACAGCTGTACCAAAAGAACTCGATCAGTTCAATCTTGCCGGCGCCCACATCGGTCGGCACACGCTTGTCGAGCGACAAATAGTCAGTGCCTTCGACAGGTTTTTTAGCGGCTGGGCCCTGGGCTTGTACAGCCAAAGGCAAACCAGTCACAGTAGCGGCGCTGATGGCGGCCAAAGAAAAATCACGACGTTTCATAGTTGACCTCTTGGTGTTTAACGTTGCACCCGCACCATGGCGGAATCAATATGCGCAGCTTCGAGTTTGGCGCGCACGCGTTCGGCTTCGACTTTATCCATGGGGCCGACACGCACGCGGTAGACCGTGCGGCCACCTTGATCGCGCTCGCTGATCTTGGCATCTAAACCCAGCAATGCAGTCTTGGCACGCTGTGCCTGCGCCTCTTCATTGCTGCGGTAAGCACCGGCTTGAACGAAGTAAATGAACGGATCTGTGCTGGCTGCTTTCGTGTCAACGGCGGGTTCAGCAGCTTTAGGCTCAGGCGCTTTGGCTTCTGCGGGCTTGGCCTCAGGTGTTTTTACCTCGGGCTTGGCTTTTGCCTCTGGTTTAGGCTCTGCGGTTTTGGACTTGACCAAGTCACCCAAAGGGTCTGCGCTTTTGGGATCGACTTTGGCCGCAGCGTCTTGCTTTGGCTCGGTCTTTGGTTCATCGGCTTTGTCGCCAGACTTGCCACCCTTCTTGCCATACAACGGTGCGTTCGGGTCCCAGTCTTTGTTCTTTTCCGCTTCCGCCGCATCTTGATCGGCAGAGCGCGTTTGGCCTTTGTTCATGAAAGGCATGGGCACCTTGGTCACATACACCGCGACGCCCAAGGCCACGGCCAGACCCACCACCAAACCAATGATGAAGCCCACCAAAGTGCTGCCGCGTTGCTGATTCATACTCAAAGTCTCCGTCGTGTTTACATGCTGGCGGGGGCTGACACGCCCAACACCGCCAAGCCATTGTGCAGCACCTGCGCGGTGGCAGCCACCAGCGCCAAGCGTGCTTTTTTCACGGCTTCGTCATCCACCAAGATGCGCTCTGCATCGTAGTAGCTGTGGTAGCTGGCAGCCAGGTCGCGCAAGTAGAAGGTCACGTCATGCGGCGCAAAGTCGGCCGACGCTGCGGCGAGCATGGCGGGGTACTTGGCCAGTTGCAGCATCAGGGCTTGGGCTTGTGGGCTTTCCAGCGCAGACAAGTCCACATCTTTGAGCGAAGCCACATCACCGCCGTCTTTCTCAGCCCACGCACGCAGCACCGAGCAAATGCGAGCGTGCGCGTATTGCACGTAGTACACAGGGTTGTCGTTGTTCTGTTGCACAGCCAAGTCCACATCAAAGGTGTACTCGGTATCAGGCTTGCGACTCAGCAAGAAGAAGCGCACCGCGTCTTTGCTGGTCCACTCAATCAAGTCGCGCAGGGTCACGTAACTGCCGGCACGCTTGGAAATTTTCACTTCCTCGCCACCGCGCATCACGCGCACCATGGTGTGCAGCACGTAGTCGGGGTAGCCCTCGGGAATGCCCACATTGGCCGCTTGCAAACCAGCGCGCACACGTGCGATGGTGCCGTGGTGATCTGTGCCTTGGATGTTGACGACCTTGGTGAAGCCACGCTCCCACTTGGTGATGTGGTACGCCACGTCGGGCACAAAGTAGGTATAGGTGCCGTCTGTCTTTTTCATCACACGGTCTTTGTCATCACCGTAGTCGGTGGACTTGAGCCACAAAGCGCCGTCTTGTTCGTAGGTTTTGCCAGCGGCTTGCAAGCGGCTCACCGCGTCGGCCACTTTGCCGCTGGTGTAGAGGCTGCTTTCCAAGTAGTAGTTGTCGAACTTGACGTCAAAGGCTTTCAAGTCGAGGTCTTGCTCGTGGCGCAAATAGGCCACGGCAAATTCGCGCATGCCGTCTACATCGTTCACATCGCCACTGGCGGTGAATTCGCGGTCATCCGATTTAACAGTTTTGCCAGCCAAGAAATCGGTGGCGATGTCTTGGATGTAGTCGCCGTTGTAAAACGCTTTGCTTTCTGGATTTTCGGAGTCGGTCGGCCAGCAATCGTCACCGGGCTTGAAGCCTTGGGCGCGGAAGTGTGTGCTCTTGGCCAAGGTGTTGATTTGCACGCCCGCGTCGTTGTAATAAAACTCGCGGTAGACGTTGAAGCCTTGCGTGGCAAACAAATTGCAAATGGCATCGCCCAGCGCCGCTTGGCGGCCGTGGCCCACATGCAGGGGGCCAGTGGGATTGGCAGACACGAACTCGACCAACACGCGTTGGCCGTTGTCGACTTGAAAACCGAATTGTTCTTTGGCAGCCAACACCTCGCGCACGATTTGTTGTTTGGCCGTGGGCTTCAAACGGATGTTGATGAAGCCGGGGCCTGCAATCTCAATGTCTTGCACCCATTGTTGGTAGGCGGGCGCAGCCAGCAACGCGTCGCGCAACTGTTCGCCGAGCTGACGGGGATTAAGCTTGAGCGGTTTGGCCAGCTGCATCGCAGCGGTGATGGCAAAATCGCCATGCGCGGCCACCTTGGGCGATTCAAAAGCAGCCTTGTTGCCGGAGCCGGGCAACAAACCGTCGAGGGCTTGGCTCAGAGCGGCCAGCAATTCTTGTTTAACTTGGAGCATGGCTAGATTTTACGGGGCGCACCTGTGCTTAAGCAGATTGGGTGTTTTTTTTGGCATGATCTACCCATGCGCGACGCCCATACCCTCACCCCCACCGACCGTTTTCAATACACCCCCACACTGTCATGTGTCATGCCCGCCTACAACGAGGGCAAGAACTTAGGCACGCTGGTGCCTCAAGTGCTGCAAGCTTTGCAGGCGCTGGGTTCACAGGTCGAGATCGTGTTGATCAACGACGGCAGCCGTGACGACACGGCACAGGTGATACAAGCCTTGTGCGCAGCGCACCGCGAAGTGGTGGGCATCAACCTGTCACGCAACTTTGGCAAAGAGGCGGCACTCACCGCTGGCATTGACGCCGCGCGTGGCGAGGTGGTGGTGCTGATGGACTCTGACGGCCAACACCCTGTGTCGCTGGTGGCTGAGATGGTCAAACGCTGGCGCGAAGGCTCGGACGTGGTGTACGCGATTCGCCGAACACGCGATGACCAGTCAGCTTTGCATGCAGGCCTGACCGGCATGTTTTACAAACTCATCAACGCAGGCAACCGCGTGAAGATCCCCGCACATGCGGGCGACTTCCGTCTCATGGACCGACGCGTGGTCGAGGCCTTGAAGCAACTGCCCGAGCGCAACCGTTTCATGAAGGGCTTGTATGCGTGGGTGGGTTTTGCCAGCACCGCCATTGATTACGAACCCTTGCCACGCGCCGCTGGCGAAAGCAGTTTTGGTTTGCGTGGCTCATTTGCATTGGCACTGACGGGGGTGCTGGCTTTCTCGATCGCGCCCCTACGCGCCTTGACCATCACGGGCTTGATGTTGGCCATGCTGGCCATGGGCTACGGGGCTTGGGTGGTGACCGAGTATTTCTTTTGGGGCATTGATGTGCCGGGCTACGCCACATTGGTGGTGGGCATGATGTTTTTCAGCGGCATTCAACTGCTGTCGATTGGCGTACTCGCCGAATATGTGGGCCGCATCTATGAAGAAGTGAAGCAGCGCCCCATGTATTTGGTCAGCCAGCGTTGGGGCGCAGGCTTGTCACTCACGCCTATGAAAATCGTGGCACCCGAAGTGATCGACAACGACCCACCCACGCCGGTTTAAACCATGCGCACCGGTTTTTGGTTTTTGGTGGTTGGTGCAACGGCAGCAGCCGTGCACATGGCCGTGTTCTTATTGACCAACCCTTACCTGTGGCCAGAAGTGGCCAATGCAGCAGGCTTTTGTGTGGCGTTTGTGGTGAGCTTTGCCGGCCATCGCTTTTTAAGCTTCAGCGATGCAGGCACAGATCTGTGGCAGAGTTTTCGGCGCTTTGCAGCCACCGCACTGGCCGGCTTTGCGGCCAACGAGCTGATGTTCATCGCGCTGCTGCGCGGGCTGGATTTACCCGATTGGCTGGCTTTATTTTTTGCCTTGGTGTTTGCATCCGCGCAAACCTTTTTGCTCAGTCGCTTCTGGGCTTTCAGACGCAAGGCCTGATCGAAACAAACGCCACGCTTGGCCCGTCGCAACAAGGGTGAAGCCTTCGTGCGATTGCGCGTTGAGAACGGATGATGCGTTTGGAGCGACCACCCATGCGCGTGGCTCTTGTTTCAACGTTTGCAAGCGCGTCATGGGCACCAAGCTAAGCGCAGCGTGTGCATCAAAGTCTGCCCCTTCAAACAACTCACGCCGCCAGTTGTCACCTGCCGTTTGGCGCAAGGTCTCCCAGTCTTGAATGACCTCCATGGGATGCGTGAGCTGCGCATAAAACGGTAAGTCGTAAGGGTAGTCATCGACTGCGGCCACCACATCCGTCGACTGCGCAGAGCATGCCAATACCTCGGCCACATCGCGTGTGCTACGTTGCTCGGTATAGCGGCTGGCGCTCACCTGCGCGACGATGGCCAAACCAAAATTCACGACCACCAAGGCACCAAACGCAAATCGACCCCAGTTGCGTGATGCCATATGCTGCTGCCACCACAACGCAGCCAGCACGGTAAGCGCAGGCATGACAGGCAAGGCGTAGCCAATCAGCTTGGAGTTGGGAATGGAAAAGAAACCAAGAATGGCGACGACCCAAATCCAACACAGTGCGACCCAACGTGCATCCGCATGACCGGCGTCCACATCATGCGCCTCTGAAGGTGACATTCGCATGACCACAGAGCGCAGTCGTTGCACCCCGTCTGCAGCCACCACAAACACCCAAGGGAACATCAGCACCGTGATGGCCAAGCCATAAAACCACCAAGGTCTGCCGTTGTTGAACGTGGTGGCTGTGTAACGACCAAACTGATGTTTGCCAAACATATAGGCCAACATGTCTGGGTGTTCGCGTGCTGCCAACACAAACCATGGCAATGCAATGACGGCGAACAACAACAAACCACTCACCCAAGGCAGCGCCAAAATTTTTCGCCATTGCGAGGTGTAGGCAATCCAAACAAAGAGCACCAAACCAGGCAGCAACAACCCAATCAAGCCCTTACTCAAAACACCCAAGGCGCATGCCACAAAGCCCCAGCGAGCCCATCCCGTGTGCACGCCCGTGTCGTGCATGAAGGCGCGGGCAAAACACCAAATGGCCACGCCCATCCACGTCGCCACCATCATGTCGTGGTTCACGTATTGACCGCCCACGAGAAACGCCAAGCTGCTGCCAAACATCCATGCAGCACGTCGCGCCACCTCCGCGCCAGCGATATGACGTGTGCACACCCACATCAGCCACAGCATCAAACACGCATGCAAAGCCACCACCAAACGAGCCACCCAAGGCGTGGCACCCAGCACGCTCATCGCAGCGGCTTCAAGCCAATACAGCAGTGGTGGTTTATGAAAAAACGGAATGCCGTCTAGCCTTGGTGTGAGCCAGTCACCACTGACCACCATCCAGCGCCCGACTTCGGCGTAGCGCCCCTCATCGGGCAACGCCAATGGACGCAGCGCAGCCAACACCAGCAAGAACAAAGGCAACAACATCCAACCCCAAGTCCGCCAACGGGGAGATGCAAAAAATGATGACGTCATGTATGTATCAAGCTTCTATAGGTTTGCCGCTGCCACGCACCAAGCGCACGCCCGCATCAAACATGTGCTGCACAAAATCGTGACCAGCAAGGTAAGCAAATTCGCGTTTGCGCGCAGCGCCAATTGCATCATCCGCTTGAGCAGACACGGCGGGATGACACATGATGACGGCAAGTGTGTCTTGGGGCAAATGGGCCAACCAGTCTTGCATGTGGCGCGCGTAGTCGTCCATGCTGCCGTCAAAACCATACGCGCCCAACAGCGGGCCAACCGTGGGCCAAGCTTGCTGGGTCGCCCACTGCTGCAAGCCATGCGCGCCCATGGCCGAAATCACCTTGGCTTTGAGGCCAGGCTGCGCCACTTGCGACACCCGCAACCACGGACGCTTCGCTGAGTTGCCGTATCGGCGCATGAGCACCTCTGCCAAGGCATGTCGGAACACAGCAAACTGCTGCACGTGCTGGTGGCCATCGATGTGGTCTGGCACAGCTTGCCAATGGGCCTCGAACGCATCCAGCTGACGCTCGATTTCGTCTTCGATGTCTTTGGGTTTATACAAGCGCAATGCCGCGCGCGCCATGACCGTGCCTAAGCCACGGCCATGACCTGCGTCCACCGCAAAGCGACTGGTCCAATCCAAATGCACGCCCACATCAAGACGCTCGCGCACATCGCGCAAGGCCAACACATCTTCTGCCCAACGGGGTGAGAGGCTCATCACGCTGGTGGCACTCAAGCGACCGAGGACAGCCAAAGCAACAATGCCTTGCGACACCGGCGCGTTCAGCGCGTAGTCATCCGCACACAGCACGACTTCTTTGATGGGGTGTGAGGTCATGCAGCCGCCCCCCAGTAGTTGGCATGGCCGTAGTGGTCTTTCAAAAAGTCAATCCACAAGCGCAAACGCAGGGGCAAGTGTTTGCGCTGCGAGAACACCGCATAAATTCCGTTAGGAGGCGCGGCGAATTCTTCGAGCACCGGCACCAATTGCCCGCTGTTGATTTCGGTTTCAACTTCCCACGTGCTGCGCCATGCAATGCCGTGACCTGCCAAGCACCAATCGTGCAGCACTTGGCCATCTGAGCAATCCATAGGACCACTCGGGCGCAGATGAATCACTTCGTGTGTTTGACCTTCATGGCCTTTGCTGGTCACGGGCACACGAAACGCCCAGCCGCGGGTTTGTGAGGCATCACTAGACAGTGTCAAGCAACGAAAACGCATCAAGTCACTCGGCGCTTTGGGGGTGCCGTAGCGTTTCAAAAATTCGGGCGTAGCCACACACAGACGGCGGTTGTCGGCCATGCGCACACTCACCAACGATGAATCCGGCAAATCGCCTACGCGCACGGCGCAATCAAAACCTTCGGCGGCCAAATCGACCACACGGTCGCTCAGGTTGAGTGACACCGTCACATCCGGATGCATGCTGTGGAACTTAGGCACCAGTGGTGCCACATGACGGCGACCAAACCCTGCAGGCGCCGTGATGCGCAAGTGCCCGCTGGCTTTGAGACCACCCGCACTGACGCTCGCTTCGGCATTGGCCACATCGGCCAGCAAGCGTTGACAGTCTTCGAGGAATGCCGTGCCTTCGTGTGTGAGCGTGATGCGTCGCGTGGTGCGCACCAAGAGCTTGACGCCCAAGTGCGCCTCTAAGCTGTCCAAGCGACGCCCCATGATGGCGGGTGCCACGCCCTCGGCTTTGGCCGCAGCGGTCAAGCTGCCCTTCAAGGCCACCGACACAAAAGACTCAAAGGCTTTGAGTTTGTCCATGCACCAATTATCCACGGGCGTGAAACGAGCCCTGAACCTAAAATCAGCGACATGAATATCCAAGCGTCTACACATCGCCCCAGCCGAATCACCCGCGCGATTGCGCTCTTAGAGTACCTTGCCCCCACATGGTTTGCCATGGTCATGGGATGGTGTGGTCTGTCGCAAGCGTGGCTACGTGCGACCGATATTTTTGGCGATAGCGCGTTGGGCTTGGGGCTGGTTGCAGCCATCTTTGCGCAGGTGATTTTTACGTTGTTGTGTCTCGCCTGCATCGTGCGCTTACAGGCACACCCCAATGCAGTCGCCGCAGACATGCGCCATCCCGTGCGTCATGCGTTCATGGCGACCTTGCCTATTTCCATTTTGCTGCTGGCCAGCTTGGGCATCAATTTGTTTTGGGGAACGAATCGTTCACTCGACACAGCCCTCACCTTTCTTTGGTGCGTGGGTTCAATCTTAGAAATTGCAGCCACGGTTTGGGTCATCGAACGTTGGCTCAACAACGCAGAGAACGGCGGCCTCCAGTGGGCCACATTCACGCCTGTGTTTTTTATTCCCGTCGTGGGTAATGTGCTAGCGCCATTAGGAGGCGTCAGCATTGGTCTAGAAGCATGGGCCACCGCGCAGTTCGGCATAGGCGTCTTTTTGTGGATCGTGCTGCAAACCTTGATGTTTGTGCGCTTGGCACAAGCAGGCCCCTTACCTGCGCGTTTGGCACCCAGTTGGTTCATCACATTGGTGCCACCCTCCATCGGCGGTTTGAGCTTGTTGCAGTTGGATGCGCCTTTGACTTTGGTATGGATGACATGGGGTCTGGGTGCGTTCTTTTTGATGGTGGCGATGACACAAATCGCCACGATTCGCGAACAGCCCTTCAGCATGGCCCATTGGGGCTTGAGTTTTCCGTTGGCGGCCTTCACCTCGCTCACGCTACGCATGACCCATGCCCCAGGCGGTGCTTGGTTGCAAATGCCAGCCACCTTGTTGTTGGCCATCACATCACTGCTGATTCTGGGGTTGACCCTAGGCACGTGGCGCGGCTTGCGTCATGGCCACCTGCTGGTGCCTGACAAGTAAAACGCCCGCGCCTCAAGGATTACCTACCTATTTGTCACGACAGCCCAAAAGCTGGCGATGCAATTGGCCCAGCGCAATCCAATAAGATTCGTCCTGATTTCCCCTTTTTGATTTATCCAGAGAGACCTCACCATGAGCCAAGACACCACCAAGCGCACCCAAGTGCGTAGCTTGCAAGTTGCCACCAACTTGTACAAATTCATCGAGACCAAAGTGTTGCCCGACACCGGCGTGAGCAGCGATAAATTCTGGAAGGGTTTCGATGCCATCGTGAAAGACTTGGCGCCCAAGAACATCGCCTTGTTGGCAGAACGTGACCGCCTACAAACCGAAATGGACGCATGGCACAGCGCCAACCCAGGCCCCATCAAAAATATGAAGGCCTATCGCAAGTTCTTGGAAAAAATTGGCTACCTCGTGCCACAACCCGAGAAGGTCAAAGCCACCACCAAAAACGTCGACGCTGAATTGGCTTTGCAAGCAGGCCCACAACTGGTGGTGCCCGTGCTCAATGCACGTTACGCCTTGAACGCAGCCAACGCACGTTGGGGTTCTTTGTATGACGCCTTGTATGGCACAGACGCCATCCCAGAAAAAGGCGGCGCAGAAAAAACTGCAGACTACAACCCCAAGCGCGGCGCCAAGGTCATTGCCTATGCACGTCACGTGCTGGACCGCACTGTGCCATTGAAGAACGGCTCACACATCGACTCCACCGGCTACGCCGTGGTGAACGGTGAATTGGTCGTCACCCTCAAAGGTGGCAAGACCACCAAACTGGCCAAGGCTGCGCAATTCGTGGGCTTCCAAGGCAAGATGTCTGAGCCCTCGTCAGTGCTGTTTGTGCACAACGGTTTGCACCTTGATTTGCAAATCAACCGCAACACGCCCATCGGCGCGACAGACCCAGCGGGCGTGAGCGACTTGGTGGTGGAAGCCGCCTTGTCCACCATCCTCGACTTGGAAGACTCCGTCGCAGTGGTGGACGCAGACGACAAAGTGCTGGCCTACAGCAACTGGTTGGGCATCGTCAAAGGCACCTTGACCGAGACCGTTGAAAAAGGCGGCAAGACCTTCACACGCGGCTTGAACGCCGACCGTGAATACAAAGGCAAAGACGGCAAGCCCGTCAAATTGCACGGCCGCTCATTGCTGTTCCTTCGCAATGTGGGTCACTTGATGACCAACCCCGCCATTCTTTACAAAGGTAAAGACGGCCAGATGCACGAAATCCCAGAAGGCATCATGGACGCGGTCATCACCACGACCATCGCTTTGCACGACTTGCAAGGCCACGGCAAAAAAGGCATTCGCAATTCACGCACAGGTTCTGTCTACATCGTCAAACCCAAAATGCACGGCCCCACCGAAGTGGCATTTGCTTGCGAATTGTTTGGTCGCGTTGAGAAGGTTTTGGGCTTGGCTGACAGCACCGTCAAGCTGGGCATCATGGACGAAGAGCGCCGCACCAGCGTGAACTTGAAAGCCTGTATCGCTGCAGCGGCCAGCCGCGTGGCGTTCATCAACACCGGCTTCTTGGACCGTACCGGCGACGAAATGCACACCGCCATGCAAGCAGGCCCCATGTTGCGCAAAGGCGATATGAAAACCAGCGCATGGATTCAAGCCTACGAAAAGAACAACGTGTTGGCTGGCTTGTCATGCGGCTTGCGCGGCAAGGCGCAAATCGGCAAAGGCATGTGGGCCATGCCCGACCTGATGGCCGAAATGTTGAAGCAAAAAATTGGTCACCCAAAAGCGGGCGCCAACACCGCATGGGTGCCAAGCCCCACCGCGGCTGTGTTGCACGCCATGCACTACCACCAAGTCAAAGTGGTCGACGTGCAAAAAGAATTGGAAAAGGTCAACTACAACAAGGTGCGTGACAGCCTCTTGAACGACCTGTTGCAAGTGCCTGTGACAGCCAACCCCAACTGGAAACCTGCCGAGAAGCAACAAGAGTTGGACAACAACGTGCAAGGTATCTTGGGCTATGTGGTGCGTTGGGTGGACCAAGGCGTGGGCTGCTCCAAAGTGCCAGACATCCACAACGTGGGCCTGATGGAAGACCGCGCGACCTTGCGTATTTCTAGCCAACACATCGCCAACTGGCTGCACCACGGTGTGGTCACACCGGCTGAGGTGAAAGACACCTTCAAACGCATGGCCTCCGTGGTGGACAAGCAAAACGCTGGCGACAAGCTGTACCAAAAAATGGCCGGCCGCTTTGCCAAAGCCCCGGCCTACCAAGCCGCGCTTGACTTGGTGTTCAAAGGCAAAGAGCAGCCTAGCGGCTACACCGAGCCTTTGCTGCACGCATGGCGCTTGAAAGTAAAGGCTGGCCAAGCCTAAAGTAAAGGCGGGTCACGCCTCATCAGGGCTGCATCAAGCAAAAGAAAACGGCTCCTTCGGGAGCCGTTTTTCATGGGCGCTGCGAACTATGATTCAGCCATTGCATTTATTTGATTGAGCCCTTGCCATGACACATCCTTTGATTAGTTCCACCCTTCGCTTTGCCCTGCGCACCGTGATTGGTTTGGTGTTGACCGTCATCATTGCGGCGGGCGTTTACTTGCTGTTCTCGTACCACTTCACCTACTCCAAAGGCGAGAGCGTGGGCTTTGTGCAAAAGCTCTCTTACAAAGGTTGGATTTGCAAAACTTGGGAAGGCGAGCAAGTGCGCGCCTTGGCCGTGATGCCTGCAATTCCAGAAAAGTTTGCATTCACCGTGCGTGACGATGCTGTGGCTGACCAAATCAACAAACAGATTGGTCAAAAAGTGGTGGTGGAGTATGAACAGCACAAAGGCTTGCCAAGCTGCTTTGGCGAAACCGAATACTTCATCACCAAAGTCACGCCAGCGCCTGGCGAATAAGGCGCATCAAAACGCGTTCAAGGCGCGGGCGGCCGCGCAGGCAGCGGGTACACCAGCTGCTGCAAATGCCGCACGTTTTTGTTCACCTGCACCCACCATTTGCTGAACGAGTCCATGGGTTTGTCGAGCTGACGGAACAAGCGCGGCGCAGGCCGCAATTGCACATGACTGGCAGCCAGGTCTGGCAAACACAAATGCGCCACGGTTTGCACACTTTGCGCATGGGCCAACGCCTGCAGCACCTCCTGTGCAGACGCAAACCAACGGTACGGCGTGAGCGCCGCCATGCGCTGACCCACAAAGTTCCAACGCAAGGCATTCCACGGATGCGCGTGTGTGTGCTCTGCAAATGCCACGGCCACGCACACCACGTCCGCAGGTAAATCTTTTGGCAAATCCGCCAACGCCCACGGATGCACCAGCCACACCTGCTTGCCTGCCACATCGCTGGCCACAGCTTGTGTAAACCCGAGTTCTGCAGGCGGCTCGGTGAACACCTGGGGCTCATCCCAAGCCAATTCGTTCTTACGAACTTGCGCCACCGTGGCTGCGCTGTTGGCCAAGATGTCCATCAACTCGTAGCTGACATCAATCGATGTGCCACGGCTGTGCCAAATTTCAGGAGCAAATTTTTCAACCGTGTCTGCATTGAACAAATAAGGTTTGCTGCTCGCCGTTGCGGCCACCCATTGCCAACTGAGGTAATTGCTAGCCAAGTCACCGTCCAACAAATGGCTGTACATCCAATCCGCGGCTACGCGCCAATGCACCTTGCGCAAATGCACGATGTAGCTGGCCACCCACAAGCGCGCATGGTTGTGCAAATAACCCGTGGTGTAGAGCATGCGAATCGCGTTGTCGATGGCAGGCACACGGGTGCATGCGTGGCGCACGTCTTCGGGCAGCTCGGTGCTGTACTCGGATTCAGGTAACACGCCGTCACGCAACGATTGCGCAATGCCATCGCCCAAATGGTGGTGCATGTGTTGAAAGTACTCGCGCCAACCCAGCTCGTAAATCAGCTTGTGTTGCACGCCCACGCGGTACTGGTGATACATGGCGCTGGCCACATCGGGCACGCTTAAAAATCCATGCGTGAGGTACGGCGACAAATGCGTGACCGCACCATCCAAAGCGTTGCGTGTGTGTGCATAGTCTTTGGGGCTGACATGGTCAAGCCGCAACTGTGCAGCTTCTGGCGTGGGCGGAAATTCGTACATAAGATTTTTTGCGATTGTGCCTTGTTCGCTTCGCTACACTTTGGGACATGTCCAGCCAAATGCCCACCCCCATTGACGCTTGCGCTTGCCCCTTATGCGGCAAGCCAAACCAATGCGCAATGGAAGTCGCCAAAGCCACCGAACAACCCGTGGCCAAGTGCTGGTGTGTCAACGTGTCTTTCTCGCCCGAGTTACTGGCAAAGGTCCCCGTTGCATCTCAACGCAAGGCTTGCATTTGCCAAGCCTGCGCCACGAAAGAAGCACATGATTGAACGCGGCTCACTGGCTGATTTGCAAAGCCGCTACGGCACACGCCACCGCTGGCTGATGTTGACCACGGTGATGATTGGCTCCATGGCCGCCATCATGTCGTCCACCATCATGAACGTGGGCATTCCCGACATGAGCATGCAGTTCGGCATCGGTCAAGAGTCGGCGCAATGGGTAAGTTCTAGCTTCATGGTGGCGATGACCGTGTCCATGCTCACCACGCCTTGGTTGCTGGCACGCTTTGGCTATCGCACGACCTACATGGGTTGCATGTGGGTGCTGCTCACCGCTGGCATTGCAGGCGGGCTCTCGACGGATTACAACTTGGTGCTAGCCGCGCGCGTGATTGAAGGCTTGGCGGCTGGCGTGGTGCAACCCATTCCCGCCATCATCATCTTGCGTGCGTTTGACACCTCAGAGCAAGGCCGTGCCAACAGCTTCTTTGGCATGGGCGTGGTGTTGGCACCGGCGCTCGGCCCCAGCATCGGTGGCTTGTTGGTGGACTGGATGAGCTGGCGCGCGCTGTTTTTCATGGTGGTGCCGTTTTGCACAATTTCGATGTGGATGGCCATGCGCTATGTCCCCACCACGGCCCCCGGCGGCGTGAGCGCCAACCACGGCAAACCCTCGCTCGATTTAGGCGGCCTCGCACTCGCCACCGTGGGCACCTTGTGCTTGCTCAATGGTTTGGTGATGCTGCACAGCGGCCATGTCACGGCTGCTCTCGGCTTGATAGGTGCCACGATGCTCTGCACCGCGGGCTTTGTGGTGTGGCAACGTGTACAAACGCAAAACGATGGTAAGCCGCTGATGAACTTGGCATTGTTTGCCCATCGCCCGTTTGCCATGGGCACCACCGTGGCGTTCATCTACGGTATTGCGATGTTTGGCTCCACCTATTTGTTGCCTTTGTATTTGCAACTGGGTTTGGGTTTGTCGCCTAGCTATGTAGGCACCTTGCTGTTGCCTTCGGGGTTGTTGTTGGCGTTCACGATTGCCATCGTGGGTCGTTACTCCAGCACACACCCCACGCACTTGATGGTGAGTTTCGGTTTGGTGTTGTTGGCACTCTCATTCGCGCTGATGCTGACCGTGAATTTGCAAACCGGTTTATGGGTATTGGTGGCTTTTGCGATTTTGGGACGCGTGGGCTTGGGCTTCATCCTGCCATCGCTCAACATCGGCGCCATGCGCGGCATGGACGGCAGCCTGATTCCTCAGGGGGCCAGCGTCATCAATTTCTTGCGCATGTTGGGCGGTGCTGCGGGCGTGAGCTTGTGCGGCATTTTGTTGGAGTGGCGATTGGCTGTGCACGGCGACTCGCTCACCAATGCCAAAACATCGGCCATGCGCTTGGCGGCTTTTGACGAAGTGTTTTTGATGCTCGCCTTGGTTTGCATGTTGGCACTTTTAGCCGCTTGGCGCATTCGCCAACCGCACCCACACACCCGTTGACTTTGGATTGAAACGCCATGTGCCAACTGCTCGGACTCAACTGCAAAAACCCCACCGATGCAACATTTAGCTTCAGTGGCTTTGCCCAACGCGCAGGCGTGACCGATCACCACGCCGATGGCTGGGGCATTGCGTTTTTTGAAGGCTCAGAGCAAGACCGCGGTTTGCGTCACTTCATCGACCACCTGCCCGCCAGCACCTCCCCCGTGGCCGAGCTGATTCGCAAGTACCCCATCAAAAGCCGCAACGTCATTTCGCACATTCGCAAAGCCACGCAAGGCGTGGTGTCGCTGGAGAACTGCCACCCCTTTGTGCGTGAGCTGTGGGGACGCTATTGGGTGTTTGCACACAACGGCAATTTAGAAAACTACGCGCCGCGTTTACACGGCAACTTTAGGCCAGTGGGGCATACCGACAGTGAGCTTGCGTTTTGTTGGTTGATGCAAGAGATGGCGAAATCGCACGCGAATGTGCCATCGATTGACGAACTCACACTGACCTTGAAAGAGTTGGTGCCGCAAATTGCCAAGCACGGCACATTCAACTTTTTGTTGTCAAACGGCCAAGCGCTGTGGGCACATGCCTCAACCAATCTTTGCTACATCGAACGCAAGCACCCATTTGCAACAGCCACCTTGAGCGACCAAGACATGAGCATCAACTTTGCGGAGCACGCGTCTCCAGATGACCGTGTGGCTGTGGTGGTTACTGCGCCTTTGACAACCAACGAGGTGTGGACGCCGTTTGCGCCGGGGGAGTTGAAGGTGTTTGTGGATGGTCAGTTGCGAAGCTAGTTGCTCTTCTAAGTCACCTTAGAAACCTCTTCTATCGCACGCCACGCACCAGCCAGCATTCGCCGTGGCTTACACCGCTGCGCGGTGAATGGCGCCACATCGAACGCTGACTGTTGTGTGGCTGGGTTTGCTCTGTTATTGCAGAGTCGCGCTTTCTAATGCGTCGACAAACATAGCAGCCACATCGAAACCCGTCTGGTCAAAGATTTCTTGGAAGCACGTTGGGCTGGTCACGTTCACCTCGGTGAGGCAGTCCCCAATCACATCCAAACCGACCAACAACAACCCGCGTTTGGCGAGGACAGGACCAAGGGCTTCAGCGATTTCTTGGTCACGTGCGGAGATGGCTTGCGCCACACCCTTGCCACCCGCAGCCAAGTTGCCGCGCACTTCGCCGCCTTGCGGGATACGCGCCAAGCAATAAGGCACGACCTTGCCGCCGATGACGAGCACGCGCTTGTCGCCTTTGTCAATCGCAGGAATGAACTTTTGCACCATCACGGTTTGTGCGCCATCACGGTTCAACGTTTCGATGATGGCACCGAGGTTCAAACCATCGTCCTTGACGCGGAAGATGCCCATGCCGCCCATGCCGTCGAGCGGCTTCAAGATGATGTCGCGGTGCTGTGCATGAAAGGTGCGAATGGCATCGGCACTGCGCGTCACCAATGTGGGGCTGATGAATTGCGCAAACTCAAGAATGGCTAACTTTTCTGGGTGGTCGCGCAAAGCCGCTGGCTTATTGAACACCTTCGCGCCTTCGCGCTCAGCTTGCTCTAGCAAGTGCGTGGCGTAAAAGTACTCGCTATCAAAAGGCGGGTCTTTGCGCATGACGATGGCGTCTGCACTTTTGAGCGCGTAGTGCGCATCCACGCTTTGCACTTCAAACCAATGCTCAGCGTCACCCGTCAAGCGCACCTGTTGCACACGTGCAGACACGTGCTGACCGCTTTGCCACACGATGTCTTGCGGCTCGCAGGCCAGCACTTGGTGGCCGCGACGCTGGGCTTCGCGCATCATCGCAAACGTGGTGTCCTTGTAAATTTTGAAGGACGACAGCGGGTCTGCGACGAAGAGGATGTGCATGGGTTTTAGATTTCGATTTTGCTGCCCAACTCCACCACGGAGTTGCTAGGCAAGTTCAAGAAGTCAGCGGCAGAGCTGGCGTTGAGGTGCATTTGTGCGAACAGCTTTTCACGCCAGGCCGACATGCCGCTACCCACCGTCGGCACGATGCTGTCACGTGACAAGAAGTAGCTGGTGGTCATGGGACTGACTTCACAACCCATGCCCTTCAAGTGCGTCAACGCGCCTGGCACATCGGGGTCGTCTTTGAAGCCGTAATGGATTTCAACTTGCCAGCAGTCATTGCCCAAGGCTTTGATTTGCAAACGCTCGTTTTCGTCAATCCAAGGTACTTCATGGTTTTGTACGTTCACAAACAAGTTTTGCTTGTGCAACACCTTGTTGTGTTTGAGGTTGTGCAGCATGGCGTTAGGCACAGCACCTTTGCCAGACGTCAAAAAGACGGCCGTGCCTTCTACACGTGTAGGAGGAGATAGGAACACCGCGTCCAAGAAGCTCGTCAAATCCAAGGCATCTTCTTGGCGCTTCTCATAAAGAATGCCACGGCCATCACGCCATGTGAGCATGAGCATCATGATGATGGAGGCGATCAACAACGGGAACCAGCCGCCTTCAAACAACTTCAACAGGTTCGATGCCCAGAAGACAAAGTCCACCGAGAAGAAAAAGCTCGTCGCGGCCAAACACCACCAGAAGGGGTATTTCCAACCATAGTGAATCACAAAGAACGTCAGCACGGTAGTGATGAGCATGTCTGTACACACCGCGATACCGTACGCCGCTGCCAAATTGCTGGATGACTTGAACATCATCACCGCCAACACGATGACCGCAAACAAGCCCCAGTTCACAAACGGAATATAAATCTGGCCCGTGTCTTTCACGCTGGTGTGCAGCACTTGCAAACGTGGCAAGAAACCCAGCTGCACCACTTGCTTGGTCACGCTGAAAGCGCCAGAAATCAAGGCTTGCGAGGCGATCACGGTGGCCGCCGTTGCCAACCCAACCAAGGGCACCAGCAACCATTCAGGTGCCATGTTGAAGAAGGGGTTGGTCACGGCTTCGGGCTCACTCAGCAACAAAGCACCTTGACCAAAGTAGTTCAGAGTCAACGCAGGCATGACGACAAAGAACCAAGCGATGCGAATGGGCTTCTTACCGAAGTGCCCCATGTCTGCGTACAAAGCTTCGCCACCGGTCACACACAACACCACGGCACCCAAAATCAAAAATGTGACTTCAGGCTCAGTGAAGATGAAGCGCAAAGCATGGTGCGGACTGATGGCCCACAAAATTTCTGGATGCGATGCGATGTGATACACGCCCAACGCAGCAATGGCAGCAAACCACACCACGGTGATCGGGCCAAAAAACTTACCAATGCCACTGGTGCCTCGCTTTTGCACAGCAAAGAGGCCAAACAAAATGATGATCGTGAGCGGGATCACATATTTCTTAAAAGCAGGCGAGACCACCTCCAAACCTTCCACCGCAGACAACACCGAAATAGCGGGCGTGATCACGCCGTCGCCATAAAACAAACACGTGCCAAAGATGCCCACAATCAACATGCGGTGGCGCAGCACGGGGCGGTCTTTCACGGCCATGGAGGCCAAGGCCAACATCGCCACCAAGCCCCCTTCGCCGTGGTTGTCCGCACGCAGCACCAAGGCCACATATTTGATGGACACGATGATGGTCAACGTCCAAAAGAAAATGGACAAAATGCCATAGATGTTGTCAGGCGTGAACTCCACGTGCCCCGAGCCAAACACCTCTTTCATCGCATACAGCACACTGGTGCCGATATCGCCGTAAACGACGCCAATCGCGCCCAAGGTGAGCGCCGCGAGCGACGACTTGCCGTGTTGATCCATCATTAACCTCAGTCGTAGTTTTCTGCTTCGGGGTCAGTGGCTTCGAGTTCATAACTCGCAGCCAACATGGCCAAACGGCCAATGACGCCATACATGTAAAAGCGGTTGGGAGTGCTCGCACCGGGCTTCATGCCGGGTTGCGGTGTGTGCGCGCTTTGTTCAAATGCCAAAGGCACAAAGCTTGCGCCTGGTGCATTCAAGTTCTCGTCCACGCCACGGTCGGCATGCACGCGGTAGAAGCCGCCCACCACATATCGGTCCATCATGTAGACCACGGGTTCGGCCACTGCATCGTTCAAGCGCTCGTGTGTCAGCACACCTTCTTGGATGATGACTTGGTTCACTTCTTGGCCGTCTTTGACCACGCTCATTTTGTTGCGCGTCTTGCGGTTGACCACATCCAAGTCTTTGACATCGCGCACGGTCATGATGCCCATGCCATACGTGCCGTTGTCAGCCTTGACGATGACAAAGGGTTTTTCGTTGATGCCGTACTCTTTGTATTTGCGCTTGATCTTGGTGAGCAAGGCGTCCACATTGGTCTTCAAGCATTCCATGCCGGTGCCTTCGGCAAAGTTGACTTCGCCGCACTGGTTGAACATGGGGTTGATCAGCCATGGGTCTATGCCCAGCAGCTTGCCAAAACGCTTGGCCACTTCTTCGTAACACTCGAAGTGCTTGCTCTTGCGGCGCACGCTCCAACCTGCATGCAGCGGTGGCAGCAGATGTTGCTCGTGCAAGTCTTCCAAAATGCCAGGAATGCCAGCACTCAAATCGTTGTTGAGCAAGATGGTGCAAGGGTCAAAGTCCTTGAGCCCCAAACGGTGCTTGCCACGGATCACCGGCTCGAGCGTGACGCTGTCGCCATTGGGCAAATCAATGGTGGTGTTTTCTTTGATCTCGGGATTGATCGATCCCACGCGCACATTCAAACCTGCCATGTGGAAGATGCGCTGCAATTGCGCCACGTTCGACAAGTAGAAGGTGTTGCGTGTGTGGTTCTCGGGAATCAACAACAGGTTGCGCGCCTCGGGGCAGATTTTTTCAATCGCTGCCATGGCCGCTTGCACCGCGAGCGGCAACATCTCAGGCGTGAGGTTGTTCCAACCGCCTGGGTAAAGGTTGGTGTCTACCGGTGCAAGTTTGAAACCTGCATTGCGAATATCGACCGAGCTGTAAAAGGGCGGCGTGTGCTCCATCCACTCCAAACGAAACCATCGCTCGATGGCGGGCATGGAATCGAGGATGCGTTGCTCAAGCTCGTTGATGGGGCCGTTGAGGGCCGTGATGAGGTGTGGAACCATGGTGTCTCGAAAAGTAGAAAGCCATTTTAGGACCTATGGTCCACCCATTTTTTAGAGAGGTCACTCTCTAAAAAGTGTGGTTTAAACGCGAATTTCGCCTTGACCCAACACCACGTATTTCAACGAGGTGAGGCCTTCAATGCCCACAGGACCACGCGCATGGAATTTGTCGGTGGAAATGCCTATTTCAGCACCTAAACCGTATTCAAAACCATCTGCAAAGCGGGTGCTGGCGTTGACCATCACGCTGGACGAGTCCACCTCGCGCAAAAAGCGTTGCGCATGCATGTGGTCACGCGTGAGGATGGATTCGGTGTGGTGGCTGGAGTAATGGTTGATGTGGGCGATGGCCTCGTCCAAGCCTTCCACCACTTTGATGCTGATGATGGGGCCCAAATACTCTTCAAACCAATCTTGCTCGGTCGCGTCTTTGATGTTGGCACCTTTGACTGGTGTGAGGATGGCCTTGGCTTCTGGAGAGCAGCGCATCTCCACACCTTTGGCTGCAAAGATGGCGCCAATCTTGGGCAAGAAATCAGCCGCCACACCACGTGCGACCAGCAAGCTTTCGCTGGCGTTGCAAGGGCTGTACTTTTGGGTCTTGGCGTTGTCGGCCACGGTCACAGCCATGTCGATGTCGCAAGGGTCGTCCACATAGGTGTGGCAATTGCCATCCAAGTGTTTGATGACGGGCACTTTCGCGTCGCGGCTGATGCGCTCAATCAAGCCCTTGCCACCGCGCGGGATGATGACATCCACGAACTCAGGCATGGCAATGAGGTGGCCCACCGCTTCGCGGTCGGTGGTTTGCACCATCTGCACAGCGTCAATGGGCAAACCACTGTCACTCAGCGCTTGCTGCACCAACTTGGCCAGGGCTTTGTTGGACTCAATCGCTTCCGAGCCGCCGCGCAAGATGCAAGCGTTGCCGCTCTTGATGGACAACGAGGCCGCTTCAATCGTGACGTTGGGACGGCTTTCGAAAATCATGCCAAACACGCCCAAAGGCACACGCATTTGACCCACGCGAATGCCGCTGGGTTGCTGCTTCATGCCAATGATTTCGCCAATCACATCGGGCATGGCGGCGAGTTGTTCGCAACCTTGTGCGCAGGTTTCCAACACTTTGGGGGTGAGTTTCAAACGGTCGACCATCGGGGCATCCAAGCCTGCAGCAATGGCGCGCTCAATGTCTTTGGCGTTGTCGATTTGCAAGGCGTCGATGTTGTCGCGCAGCAATGCAGCCAGCTTGCGCAGCGCCGTGTTTTTGACTGCCGCAGAGGCTTTGGCCATTTGCGCAGATGCAGCTTTGGCTTGTGCGCCCAGTGCGTGCATGTGGTCGGCAACATTGAGTGTCGTCATGTGTGTTTTCCTAATTAAGCGTTGCGCGGCATGCAAGCGCGGCACAAACGCATGGCTAAACGGTGCAGGGCTTGCCAGTTGTCAGCAGGCCACTCTGGCGTTTTCAAACCTTTGACAATGCCGTCGACCTGATGGGCCGACTGCAACAACTTTTCGAGCATGCCCACACTCAAGCGCGGCAGCACGCGTTCAAACAAACGCTCACGCGGGCCCCAAATGCGCTGCTCACGCAGCGCCATGGGCAAGGCCTTGCCCGAAGCCACAGCATCTTTGACGCGTTTCAAAGCACGGATTTCTTCGGCCAATGTGTAGTGCACCAACACCTCCGCCTCACCTTCGGACTTCAAGCCATCGAGCATGCGTTGCACGCGCAGGGGCTGACCACTGAGCACGGCCTCTGAGAGTTTGAACACGTCATAACGCGCTACGTTCAACACCGCACGCTCCACTTGCTCAAAACTCAATTCGCCTTCTGGGTACAAGAGTGCGAGTTTTTGAATTTCTTGGTGCGCGGCCAACAGGTTGCCTTCCACACGTTCGGCAAAAAACTGCAAGGTGTGTTGCCCCGCTTCCCCAGAGGCCACGCGTTGCTGTTGTGCACCCAAACGCTGCGCAATCCATGCGGGCAAGGCGTGGCGTTCAACGGGGTCAACCTGCACGCTGATGCCGTTGTTCTCTAAGGCACTGAACCAAGCCGAACTTTTGGTGGCTTTGTCCAAGCGGGGCAGTAGCACCACAGTCAACGTGCTGTCATTGCCCACGGCCAGTTCGGCAATTTGTTGCAAGGCTGTGCTGCCTTCTTTGCCGGGTTTGCCCGAGGGAATGCGGATTTCAATGAGCTGTTTGTCTGCGAACAAACTCATGGAGCCGCCTGCAGCCAGTACCTCACCCCAATCAAAGTGTGCGCCTGCCACGGTGTACACACTGCGCTCGGTGTAACCCTGAGCACGTGCGGTATTGCGCAACGCATCGAGCGACTCTTGCTGCAGCAGGGGCTCATCCCCGTGGAAGGTGTAGAGGCTGCGCAAGCCTTTGCTCGCCTGCGTTTGCAGGTGGTTGACAAATTGAGCGCTGGCGACTTGCATTGTTAGATCTGACGAATCGCAGCCAAACGGCGTTGCACTTGCAACACCAAGTCGTTTTCCATGTCGCGGTAAAGCAAGGCTTCTTCCGACTCTTTTGACAAAGCACCGGTTTCGTTGAAGTTGATGTCACGCGTGAGCATGATTTCTGTATCAGGAATCAACTCCGTGCCATTGCGGCTACGCAAACGAAAGCGATAGCGATAGCGCAATTGAAACTCACGAATCGCACCGGTGGATGTGCGTCCCACCACCACCTTCTCGCGCAGCTCAAACAACTGATCAAAGATGACTTGCGCGCGCTCAATTTGACGCGCGTCATTGATCACTTCCACTTGACCCGAGGACTCCAAACTGCGCTTGAGCTTGGCACCAAAAGGCGAAACCACAGGGATCGAGCTGTACAAGGTGTTGAACGCGTAATTGGGCGCTTTGCGCAACTCAAAGCCACACCCCACCAACCCCGTGGCGAGCAAAGTAGACATCAACAATGAGCGGCGCGTAGTCATGATGGAACCTTTAGACAACGATGTTGACCAAGCGGCCAGGCACAACGATGACCTTCTTCGGCGCAGCCCCATTAGCTTGCTTGATGAAAGCCTCCGTGGCCAAAGCCGCTTGTTCAATTTGCTCTTTGCTGGCCGTGGCACTGACCATGACCGAGCCACGCAGCTTGCCGTTGATTTGCAGCATCAGTTCCAACTCGTCGCGTTGCAAAGCGCTTTCATCCACTTCAGGCCAAGCCGTGTCGAGCAAGTTGCCCAAACGTGCGGCATAGCCCAGCTCAGTCCATAAGTTGGCGGTGATGTGCGGGCAAGCGGGGTAGAGCATGCGCAGCAACACAGACACACCTTCACACATCACGGCGTTGTCGCCATCGCTACCATCGACCTTGAAATCTTCCAAGGCATTGAGCAATTTCATGCAACCCGACACCACGGTGTTGTATTGCATGCGGTCGTAGTCATAGCTGACTTGCTTCAAGACCATGTGCATTTCGCGGCGCAAATCAGCAGCCTCTTTACGTGGTTTGGCTGCACTCAAGTTACCAGCCGTAGCGGCCTTGAGCGAGGCTTCGTGCTTGTGCGCAAAGTTCCACACGCGGCGCAAGAAACGATAGCTACCCTCCACCGCCGCATCGTTCCACTCCAAGGTGGCTTCGGGTGGCGCGGTGAACATGGTGTACAGACGCGCGGTGTCGGCGCCGTAGCGCTCAATGAGGTCTTGTGGGTCCACGCCGTTGTTCTTGGACTTGGACATGGTGCCCACACCTTCGTAGTCGATGGCAGTGCCCACGGGCAACAAGCCATCGCTGCTTTCAGCAGCATTCTTGAGTTTGGCGCCCACCACTTTGCCTGCGTCATCGAGCACGTGTTCGACATCGTGTGGCCAGAAATAATCTTTGCCACCTTTGGCTGTGCGGCGTGAGTAGATGTGGTTGAGCACCATGCCTTGTGTGAGCAGCTTGGTGAATGGCTCGTCCACTTTGACCAGACCCATGTCGCGCATGACCTTGGTCCAAAAACGCGCATAGAGCAAATGCAAAATCGCGTGCTCAATGCCGCCAATGTATTGATCCATCGGTGCCCAGTACTGCGCACCCTCGGCCACCATCGCGTCGGTGTTGGTGGGGTCGCAATAGCGCATGAAGTACCACGACGAATCCACAAACGTGTCCATGGTGTCGGTCTCGCGACGCGCAGGCTTGCCGCACACGGGGCAGGTCACGCCGGCATGGAAGCCTTCGTGCTTGTGCAACGGATTACCAGAGCCATCGGGAATGCAGTCTTGCGGCAACACCACGGGCAAATCTTTTTCTGGCACCGGCACTGCGCCGTGTTCGTCGCAATGGATGATTGGGATTGGAGTGCCCCAGTAGCGCTGGCGGCTAATGCCCCAGTCGCGCAAACGCCATGTGGTTTTCTTCTCGCCCAAGCCTTTTGCGGCGAGCAGTTCGGCCACTTTGTTGACCGCAGCTTTTTGGTTCAGACCATCGAGCTCGCCAGAGTTGATACACACGCAGTTTTGCTTGTCGCCGTACCACTCTTGCCACTCTTGGTCATTGAAGGCTTGGTCTTTGACCGACACCACTTGTTTGATAGGCAAGTCGTATTTCAAAGCAAACGCAAAGTCACGCTCGTCATGCGCAGGCACGCCCATGACCGCGCCATCGCCGTAAGACATGAGCACGTAGTTGCCCACCCACACTTCGACCTTGGCCCCCGTCAACGGATGCGTGACGAACAAGCCCGTGGGCATGCCCTTTTTCTCTTGCGTGGCCAACTCGGCTTCGGTCGTGCCACCACTCTTGCATTCTTCAAGGAAGGCGGCCAAAGCAGGGTTGCTGGCCGCCGCGTGCAGCGCCAGCGGATGCTCGGCCGCCACCGCGCAGAAAGTGACGCCCATGATGGTGTCAGCACGTGTGGTGAACACATACATTTTTCCGTCGCCGATGAGCGAACCATCTGGACCTGCAATGTCATGCGTGAACGCAAAGCGCACGCCTTCAGACTTGCCAATCCAGTTCTCTTGCATCAAGCGCACTTTGTCAGGCCAGCCGTTCAGGGTGGCTTTGTCATTGCCCATCTGCACATGCTCGAGCAACTCTTGCGCGTAGCTCGTGATGTCAAGGTAATAGCCAGGAATTTCGCGCTTCTCAACAGGCGCGCCCGTGCGCCATCCCTTGCCATCAATCACTTGCTCGTTGGCCAACACGGTTTGGTCGACGGGGTCCCAGTTCACCACTTGGGTCTTGCGATAAGCGATGCCTTTTTCAAGCATCTTCAAGAACAGCCATTGGTTCCACTTGTAATACGTCGCATCGCAGGTGGCCACTTCGCGTGACCAGTCGATGGCCAAGCCCATCGCCTGCATTTGCTTCTTCATGTAGGCGATGTTTTCATACGTCCACTTCGCAGGCGGCACACCGTTTTTCAGCGCGGCGTTTTCAGCGGGCAAACCAAAGGCATCCCAGCCCATAGGCATCAACACGTTGTAGCCCTTCATGCGCAGGTTGCGCGTGAGCATGTCGTTGATGGTGTAGTTGCGCACATGGCCCATGTGCAGCTTGCCGCTGGGGTAAGGCAGCATAGAACAGGCGTAAAACTTTTTCTTGGACGCGTCTTCGGTCACGCGGTAAGCGTCGGCTTGGGTCCAAGCGGCCTGAACGGCGCGTTCGACCTCGGTGTGGTTGTATTTGTCTTGCATGGAATCAGTCAGAGAACCCCGCCCACGGCGGAGAGCAACGCCTTTAAAAGCAAAGGCTGGATATGCCTAGATTTTAGGCCTTGGTTGAGGGGGAAATCAGGGCGCCGCTGACGGCTGTTCGCGCTCGGTCACAAAGCCAATGCGGTTCATACCTGCTTGCTGGGCCAGGCTCATGACTTCGACCACGCGGCCATAGGGCACGCGCTCATCGGCACGCAGCTGGACTTCGGGCAATTCGCCGTGGTCCATCGCCAAAGCCTTGGAGGCTTGGGCGTTGAGGCTGCGTTTGAGGTCATCCAACGAGGTGGCCTTGTCATCCAAATACACCACGCCTTTGGCGTCAATACTGAGTTTGACAAAGCGCGGCGGCGCGCTGCTGGCCTGTGCGCCGTCGGTTTTGGGTAAATCGAGCTTCAAAGCACTGACCATCAAGGGCGCGGTGATGATGAAGATGACCAGTAGCACCATCATCACATCGACCAAGGGGGTGACGTTGATGTCGCTCATGGGCGTTTGGCCCGGCGTGCGCTCAAAACGGCCGAAAGCCATCAGAGCTCTCGCAGGTCGTGGGCAAAGCCTTCCAGCTCTTGCTCCAAGCGGTTAATGACGCGGCCCATCACGTTAAACGCCAGCACGGCGGGCAGGGCCACGGCCAAGCCCGCCGCGGTCATGACCAAAGCCTCACCCACAGGGCCCGCCACACGCTCAATCGTGAGCTGCCCCGCGGTGGCAATGCCGGTGAGCGCGTGATAAATGCCCCACACGGTGCCGAGCAAACCCACAAACGGCGCGGTAGAGCCGACGGTGGCCAGCAACACTTGACCCGATTGCAAACGGTGCAACACGCCATGCAAAGCATCACGCAACACACGCGTGCGCTGGGCCGACACATCGCCTTGCGCACCCAAGGTGCCAGGCATAAGTTGCTGGTTGGCTTGCGCCAATGGCAACAACACTGCACTGCGCTCGACCGATGCCAAAGCTTGAATCCCTTGCTGCACATCACGCGCCTGCCAAAAGGCGGCTTTGCCATGGGCCACATCCGCGCTCACACGGTGTAACAGCCATGCTTTGTAAAAGATCACAGTCCAGCTGGCCACTGACATGGCCAACAAAGCCAAAGCCAAGGTGGCACTGAGCGCGTCCCCTTGTAGAGCAGCCGTAAAGAAGTCCATCGAAATTAACGCAGGTTCAACACGTCAAACATGTCGAACAAGCCCTTGTTCTTACCCGCCAAGAAGCTGGCCGCGCGCAAGCTGCCTTGGGCATAAGTGGCACGGCTGGACGACTTGTGTGTGATTTCGATGCGCTCGCCAATACCAGCGAACAACACGGTGTGGTCTCCCACGATGTCGCCACCACGGATGGTGGAAAAACCGATGGTCGAAGGGTCACGCTCGCCCGTGTGACCGTAACGCTCGTACACGGCGCAGTCCTTCAGGTCACGGCCGATGGCATCCGCAATCACCTCACCCATTTTCAAAGCCGTGCCCGAAGGCGCATCCACCTTGTGGCGGTGATGCGCCTCGATGATTTCAATGTCGTAGCCTGTGGGCATGGCTTGCGCGGCCATTTGCAACAACTTCAAAGTTACGTTGACACCCACACTCATGTTGGGCGCCATCACGATGGCGATGTCTTTGGCCGCTTCGGCGATTTCTGCTTTTTGTTCGTCGGTAAAACCCGTAGTACCAATGACGAGCTTGACGCCCAATTCGCGGCAAATTCTCAAATGCGCCAGCGTGCCTTCGGGACGTGTGAAATCAATCAATACCTGGCTGTTTTGCAAGCCTTTGCGCACATCGGCCTCGATGTTCACGCCGCTGGCTTGGCCCAAAAAGCCAGTGGCATCGTTGCCAATGCCAGGGCTTGAGGGCACATCCAAAGCACCAGCCAAGATGCAGGCCGGGTCGTTGCGCACGGCCTCAATCAGCATGTGGCCCATGCGGCCACTTGCACCAGCGATGGCAACTTTCAAAATATCAGGAGATGGGGCCATGGTGTATCGGCGCTTTCAATAATCAACGAGCCGCGTTTTCAAGCGGCGGGTAAGAAACAGGGCCCGCAGGTGATGCAGACTGAGCGGCGCCTGCAGCAGGTGCAGGCTTGGCAGGGAACTTGGCCAAATCAGCCTCGGTGGCTTTGAGTTCTGGCAACTTGGTAGGCGGGCGACGGTTGTCGAGCTTGGCTGCAAACTCGGCCTCAGTGGGCAATGGATCGCCCTCAATGCGATCAAGTCCATCGCCCTTGAAAAACACGCTGAAACGGCGTTGCTGTGGCTCAGAACCTTGACGTCGAATGGTGAAGGCGTAATCCCAACGGTCTGCATGGAACAAGCTGGTGACCAACGGTGTGCCCAGCACATCGCGCACCGCTTGGCGAGGCATGCCTGCACGCAAGGCTTGCACTTGCTCACGCGAGACAAAGTTGCCTTGCACGACCTCGGGCTTGTAAATCAGGTTGCTCGAACAAGCCGTGAGCCCTAGGCCCGCGACCACGCAAGCAAGGGCCACGAAGCGTCGTTGCTGACGCAAAAATTCTGGGGCATTTCGACAGGATTCAAACATGGTGTGAAAGGCCGAATGAGGCGCTAAGGCTATGATTCGTTCATTGTAGCGGTGGGCCTGTTTCCACTGCCGAGTGAAAGACAAAATGGCACATCCAGACGACCTCAAAAGCATTGGCCTCAAAGCCACCGCACCTCGCCTGAAAATTTTGGAAATCTTCCAACAAGGCACGCAACGGCACATGACGGCCGAGGACGTGTACCGCCATTTGCTGCTGCAAAACATGGACATTGGCATTGCCACGGTCTACCGCGTGTTGATGCAGTTTGAGCAAGCCGACATTTTGAAGCGCAGCCACTTTGAGAGCGAACGCGCGGTGTATGAGCTCAATGAAGGCGAACACCACGACCACTTGGTATGCCTAGACTGCGGGCGCGTGGAAGAGTTTCACGACGAGGAAATCGAATCTCTGCAGGTCAAAGTGGCCAAGCGTCATGGTTTCGAAATTGCAGATCATGCACTCAGTCTGTATGCCCACTGCCGCAAAAAGAATTGCGAACACCGCCCCGCGGGAAAATAAGACTTAGCCTTGCGACATGGCACGCTGGTGGCGTGCGATGAATTCTTGATACGTGTCGACACCACGCAACTGCAAAATTGAGTTGCGCACCGCCGCTTCCACCAACACCGCGATGTTGCGCCCCGCCACCACTTGAATCACCACCTTGCGCACGGGCACGCCCAGCACGTCTTGCGTGAGGGGTTCGTGGGGCAAGCGCTCATAGTCGCGCTCTAAGGTTTCTTTACGCACCAAATGTACGATCAGTTTCAGGCGCATCTTGCGGCGGACCGCGGTTTCGCCAAAAATGGCACGGATGTCGAGCAAGCCAATGCCGCGCACTTCCAGCAGGTTTTGCAGCAACTCGGGGCAGCGACCTTCGATGGTGGTTTGGTTGATGCGGTACAAATCGACCGCATCGTCGGCCACCAAGCCGTTACCACGTGAAATCAACTCCAAGCCCAGCTCGCTTTTGCCCAAGCCAGACTCGCCCGTGATCATCACGCCCAAACCCAAAATGTCCATGAACACACCGTGCATGGTGGTGCGATCAGCAAAGTGTTTGGACAAATAGGCACGCAGCAAGTCAATGACAAATGCGGCCGATTCATGCGTCGCAAACAACGGGATCTGCGCCCGCTCACACATAGACACCAACGCCTCCGAAGGTTGTTGACCATCGGCCAACACCAACACCGGGGGTTCTAACGTGACGATGCGTGCAATGCGGCGCGCGCAATCTTCAGGGCTGGCTTTGCTGACGTAATTGGCTTCACGCTCGCCCATCACTTGCACGCGATAGGGATGGATGTAGTTGAGATAGCCCACCAAATCAGCGCCCGAGCGGGCACTGCGTACAGCCACCTCGTCAAAGTGACGCTCAGAGGCGCCTAAGCCAGCAATCCATTCCCAACGCAGTCGGCCGCGAAAGGCTTCAAACAGCACATCCGCGCTGATGACGGAAGGCCTCACGGTTGCACCGCGTTCCAGGTAGAGATGATGCGGTGTAGTTCCTCCGCGTCACCACAGGTTTTGATTCTTTCGCGCAAGCCCGTGTCGCTGAGCAACTCGGCAATCTCCGACAAAATTTCCAAATGCTTTTGCGTGGAAGCCTCAGGCACCAGCAAAAAGATCAGCAAGCTCACGGGTTGTTCATCTGGCGCGTCAAAACCAATTGCTTTTTCAAGCTGGAACACCGCCGCCATGGGCGATTTCAAGCCTTTGATGCGGCCATGCGGAATCGCCACGCCATGGCCCAAACCTGTAGAGCCCAAACGCTCACGCGCAAACAAGCTCTCGGCCACCAATGCGCGGTTGAGGCCATGCAGGCCCTCAAACAACAAGCCCGCCTCTTCAAAGGCGCGCTTTTTACTGGTGACCTCAACTTGCACAAGAACTTGTGCAGCAGGAAGAATGGAAGCTAGGCGATTCATGATTGAGCGCAGATTATGCACCTACAAAATAACAAGGTCTGAAACGACAAAACCGCCGAATTCCGGCGGTTTTGAGAAGTTTTGGCAAGATCACATCAATCGCTTGGGACTGGCATGGTGATGGTTTTGCAGACGGTCTTTGTGTTTGACCACCTGTCGATCCAACTTATCCATCAGCTCATCCACTGCTGCGTACATGTCTTCATTCGCGCTTTCGGCAAACATGTCACTGCCTTTGACGTGGATATTGCATTCAGCCTTTTGGCGACGCTCTTTCTCGGTTTGGTTCTCAATGCTAAGCAGCACCTTCACGTCCACCACTTGATCGAAATGTCGGGTTATGCGGTCTAACTTGCCTTCCACGTAGGTGCGCAAGGCTGGCGTTACTTCAAGATGGTGACCACTGATCGTCAAGTTCATAAAAAACCTCCATGGGTGAGTTAGCGCTTTCACTATGCGCCCAGCTTTTGAAAAAGGCAATGGGTCCAACGCAAAAACCCATCAAAAACACCCTACGGAAAACCCTAGGACGCACCGAGGCAGTGCGATAATCTGAGCCACATCAACAGCGGAGCCATCTCCTTGGAAACCTACCCTAGTCGGTAGCTTTCGGATCGTATCAGGCCCTTCATGCGCCGCGCGAATTCGAAAGCTGCATTTTTCACCCTTCGAATTTCTGTGCCCCACGCGCAAGGACTGCCATGCTCAATATCTTCACGCTGGCCAACGGTCGTCTCTTCCAAGAAGAGATCGAATCGCTGGAAGAACTCTCAAAATTCCAACCTATCTGGGTTGACCTCGAAGCCCCCACTCTCGAGGAAAAACGCTGGATCAAACAGTACTACGGCCTCTCCATTCCTGAAGACGCGATGGACGAGGACATTGAGGAATCCGCTCGCTTCTACGAAGAGGACAACGGCGAGCTGCACATCCGCAGTGACTTTTTGATCGCCCACGAAGACGAGCCTCGGACCGTTCGAGTGGCGTTCATCTTGAACCAAAACAATGCTGCATTGCGCAGCCGTGGCGTGCTGTTCTCGATTCACGACGAAGATGTGCCAGTGTTCCGCCTCCTACGCATGCGGGCCCGCCGCGCCCCGGGCTTGATTGAAGACGACAAAGACGTCTTACTCAAGCTATTCGACGCCGACGCCGAATACTCAGCCGACACCCTCGAAGGCATTTACGACCAGCTCGAAAAAGCGGGCAAGCTGGTGCTGTCCGAAGACGTGACCGACGAATTGGCCGGTGACGTCTTAGGCGCCATCGCCCGTCAGGAAGACTTGAACGGTCGCATTCGCCGCAACGTGATGGATACCCGCCGTGCGGTCAGCTTCATGATGCGCTCACGCATGCTCAATGCCGACCAGTTTGAAGAAGCGCGCCAAATCTTGCGCGATATCGAGTCGCTCGACAACCACACGGCCTTCTTGTTCGACAAGATCAACTTCTTGATGGATGCGACCGTGGGTTTCATCAACATCAACCAAAACAAGATCATCAAGATCTTCTCGGTGGCCAGCGTGGCCTTGCTGCCGCCCACCTTGATTGCCAGCATCTACGGCATGAACTTCCAGTACATGCCTGAGCTCGACAAGACTTGGGGTTATCCGCTGGCCTTGGGCCTGATGATTGCCAGCGCTTTGGTGCCCATGTGGTACTTCCGCAAGCGCGGTTGGCTGAAATAATCAAGCCACCAGCGTAGACAGCAAGCGGTCCAGCACCGCCACGCTATAGCGGCTGGCGATGCTTTGAATAAATTTGGAAAAGTCCACATGCGCCGCATCATCGGCGCGGTCTGAAATGGTGCGGACCGCCGCCAAAGGCACACCGTAGTCGTGACAGACCTGCGCCATGGCGGCACACTCCATCTCTACCGCCAACGCATCGGGCAACTCACGTTGCAAAGCTTGGCTTTCCACCGTTTGCGACACAAAGCGGTCGCCACTGGCGATCAAGCCTTGGTGCACTTGGGCGTTAGGTAAATCTAAGTCGAGCCACTCGGTCTTGGGCAACGTGGTCAACATGTCTTGCATCGCCAAAGGGGCGACGGCGGCCAAAGCATCGCTCAACACAGGGTCAGCCAGAAAACGTGTGATCCCCGTCAACGGCACTTCGTGGCGCGGGAACAAAGGCGATGCATCCATGTCGTGCTGAACGAATTCACGCGCCACCACCACATCGCCCACATTCACCTGCGGTGCTATGCCCCCCGCCACACCCGTAAAGACGATGCGGTTCACGCCAAAACGTTCAATCAGGGTTGTAGCTGTCGTGGCTGCAGCCACCTTGCCGATGCGAGAGAGCACGGCCACCACCTCGTGACCATGCCAATGCCCCACCCAAAACTCGCGGCCCGCGACCACGGTTTTTTGTTCGTCAGGCATGCGTGCCAGCACCGCCGCCAGCTCTTCGTGCATGGCGCTGACCAACGCAATGCGACTCATGCGGTTTTTTGGTCGCGCAATTCGCGGCGCAGCACTTTGCCCACGGGAGTCTTAGGCAACTCGGTGCGGAACTCCACCACGCGTGGCATCTTGTAGCCCGTGAGGTTGTGGCGGCAATGTTCCAGCACTTGCGTTTCGGTCAACGCAGGGTCTTTCTTGACCACCACCAGCTTGACGGCTTCGCCTGAGCGTTCGTCGGGAATGCCAATCACCGCGCACTCCATCACGCTAGGCATACCGGCCACCACCTCTTCCACCTCGTTGGGGTAGACGTTGAAACCACTCACCAAGATCATGTCTTTCTTGCGATCCACGATGCGGAAGAACCCGCGTTCGTCCATCACACCCACATCGCCCGATTTGAAGAAACCATCGGCCGTCATCACGCGTGCGGTTTCGTCGGGACGCTGCCAATAGCCAGCCATCACTTGAGGGCCGCGAATGGCAATTTCACCCGGCGTGCCCACAGGCACTTCGTTGCCTTCGTCGTCGATGATCTTCATGTCGGTGCTGGGCAACGGCACGCCAATCGAACCGGTGAACACCTTGCTGGTCACAGGGTTGCTGCTGGCTGCAGGGCTGGTCTCAGACAGACCGTAGGCTTCGCAAATCGGGCAACCTGTTTTCTCCAACCAAAGCTTGGCCACAGGACCTTGCACGGCCATGCCACCGCCCAAAGACACTTGCAAGTGCGACCAGTCCACTTTGTTGAAGTCCGGATGATTAGCCAAAGCATTGAATAGCGTGTTGACCGCTGGAAAGATATGGAAGCGATGCTTGGTCAGTTCTTTGATAACCGCAGGCAAATCTCGCGGATTGGGAATGAGCACCGAGCAACCACCCATGCGCATGCACGACATCAAGTTCACATTGAACGCGAAGATGTGATACAGCGGCAACGCACAAATGAAGGTCGGAATTTCGTTGGCAGGAATACGTTTGAGCGCAGGGCCACACCACTCAGAGGCCTGCAACATATTGGCCACCAAGTTGCGGTGCAGCAGCTCGGCGCCCTTGGCCACACCCGTGGTGCCGCCTGTGTATTGCAGCACCGCCAAATCGTCACCATGGATGGCTGGCAAAGTCAGTGTGCAGCGTTCGCCCAAAGCCAAGGCGTCATTGAAACGCACAGCGGTGGGTAGCTCAAACGACGGCACCATCTTTTTGACTTTGCGCACCACATGGTTGACCAACGTGCCTTTGAGCCAGCCCAAACGGTCGCCCATGGCACACAACACCACATGTTTGATGGGGGTACGCGCCAAGCATTCTTGCAAAGTCGAGCCGAAATTCTCGAGCACCACGATGGCTTTGGCATCGGCATCTTTGAGCTGCGCTTCTAACTCGCGGGCGGTGTATAGCGGATTGATGTTGACCACCACAAACCCAGCGCGCAACACAGCCGCCACAGCAATGGGGTATTGCAAGGTATTGGGCAGCATGATGGCCACGCGGTCGCCAAACACCAAGCCTAGGCTCTGCAAATAGGCAGCAAAGACTTGGCTCAAACGGTCAAGTTCTTTATAGGTCAGCCCCTTGCCCAAAAAACTGAAAGCGGTGCGATCACCGTATTGGCGAAAGCTTTCTTGCATCAAGTCCACCAACGAGCTGTACGCGCTGGTGTCAATCTCTGCGGGGACGCCCTCTGGATAAGCGCTCAACCACGGCTTCTTTGTCGAATTCATTCAATCGCTTTCACCATGTCTTCAACCACTTTCTTGGCGTCTCCAAACACCATCATGGTCTTGTCCATGTAAAACAGTTCATTGTCCAAGCCCGCATAGCCCGAGGCCATGGAGCGTTTGTTCACGATCACCGTCTTGGCTTTGTAAGCCTCCAAAATTGGCATGCCGTAAATTGAGCTGCCTTTTTCCAACGCAGCGGGGTTCACCACGTCGTTCGCACCCAAAACGATGGCCACATCCACTTGGCCGAATTCGCCGTTGATGTCTTCCATCTCAAACACTTGGTCGTAGGGAACTTCGGCCTCAGCCAACAACACGTTCATATGGCCAGGCATACGACCTGCCACGGGATGAATCGCATACTTCACGTTGATGCCGTTATGCATCAGCTTCTCGGCCAATTCATTCACCGCATGCTGCGCACGCGCCACCGCCAAACCATAGCCAGGCACGATGACCACAGACTCGGCGTTGGCCAAAATGTAGGCCGCATCATCGGCGCTGCCACTCTTGACCGGACGCTGTTCCTGCGCACCACCCGTCGCTGTGACGGCCTCTGCACCAAAGCCGCCCAAGATGACACTGAAGAACGAGCGGTTCATCGCCTTGCACATGATGTAGCTCAGAATCGCGCCCGAGCTACCCACCAACGAGCCAGCAATGATGAGCATGCTGTTGTTGAGCGAGAAGCCAATGCCCGCTGCTGCCCAGCCCGAATAGCTGTTGAGCATGGACACCACCACCGGCATGTCTGCGCCGCCAATCGGAATGATGATGAGCACACCCATCACAAACGACAAGGCGAGCATGGCAAAGAAAGCCGTCCAGCTCTCCGTCGCGACAAACATCAAACCCAATCCAACGGTGACCAAACCCAACACGAGGTTAAGCATGTGTTGGCCCGCAAAGCTCACCGGCGTACCTTGGAACAAACGGAATTTGTATTTACCCGACAGCTTGCCAAACGCAATCACCGAGCCGCTGAAGGTGATGGCACCAATCGCAGCACCAAGGAACAACTCCAATCGGTTACCCGCGGGAATGGGGAAACGCTGCATCATCTCGGTGATGACCACACCCGATGTCGTCTGCACCTTGGTGATCAGCTCTTGCGGCGCTGGCGTGATGCCAAATGCCCAAGGTTCGGCCACTGCCGCCACACCGATGAACACCGCGGCCAAACCAATCATGCTGTGCATGAAGGCGACCAGCTCTGGCATCTTGGTCATCTCCACGCGTTGCGCCATGACCGTGCCCGCACCACCGCCGACCACAAGACCCAGCAACACCCAGCTCATGCCCATGCTCGAGCCTGACAATTTCACAATCAACGCGGCTGTGGTGATGACCGCAATCGTCATGCCCGTCATGCCAAACACGTTGCCGCGAATCGATGTGGTGGGATGGCTCAAACCTTTGAGCGCTTGAATGAAACACACGCTCGCCACCAAGTACATCAAGGTGACGAGGTTCATTGAAACAAAGTCCATGTTCATGCTTTGTCTCCTGCAGTTGCCTTAGCTGGTTTGTCTTTTTTCTTGAACATTTCCAGCATGCGGCGCGTGACCATGAAGCCACCAAACACATTCACCGCAGCCAAGGCCACAGCGAGCACGCCCATGGTTTTACCCAACGTGGTTTCAGTCATCGCAGCAGCCAACATGGCACCCACGATGACGATGGCCGAGATGGCATTGGTCACCGCCATCAGTGGCGTGTGCAAGGCTGGTGTGACCGTCCACACCACGTGGTAGCCCACATAGATGGCGAGCACAAAAATAATCAGGTTGACGAGGGTGGGAGAGACTGCATCCATGTTGTTGTTCCTCGTTTTATTTCTTCACCACCGCGCCGTCGCGGGTGACAAGACAAGCGGCCACGATGTCATCTTCTAAATCGATGTGCAACGCACCTTCTTTGTTGATGACCAGCTTTAAGAAATCGAGCACGTTGCGGGCATACAAGGCACTCGCATCTGCCGCCACCAAAGCAGGCAAATTGGTCTCGCCCACAATCGTCACGCCGTGTTTGATGACGGTCTTGCCAGCTTCGGTCAGCGGACAGTTGCCATCGGTGCCGTTAGCACCTTTGCCCGCAGCAATGTCGATGATGACAGCGCCGGGCTTCATGGCTTTGACCATGTCTTCGGTGACCAGCACCGGTGCTGCGCGACCTGGGATGAGTGCCGTGGTGATGACGATGTCGGCCAGTGCCACACGCTTGGCCACTTCGACCTTTTGGCGGTCCAGCCAACTTTGCGGCATGGGGCGGGCATAGCCACCCACACCTTCGGCGGCGTCTTTTTCGTCTTGGCTTTCAAACGGCACGTCGATGAACTTAGCGCCCAATGACTCCACTTGTTCTTTCACGCTGGGGCGCACGTCGGTGGCTTCAATCACCGCACCCAAGCGCTTGGCAGTCGCAATGGCTTGCAAACCCGCCACACCCACACCGAGGATGACCACGCGCGCCGCCTTGACCGTGCCCGCTGCTGTCATCAACATGGGGAAGAACCGTTGATATTTGTCAGCCGCCAGCATGACAGCTTTGTAGCCTGCGATGTTGGCTTGGCTAGAGAGCACGTCCATGCTTTGGGCACGTGTGGTGCGAGGTGCGGCTTCCAGCGCAAAGCCTGTGGCGCCCGCAGTGGCTAAGCGCTGCAAACCTTCGGCATTGAATGGCTCCAACATGCCCACCACGGTGCTGCCAGCTTTGATGCTGGAAGCCTCTGCCGCTTCAGGCGCACGCACCTTGAGTACCAAGTCACAGCCCCAAGCGCTAGTGGCATTCACCACCTCAGCGCCTACCGCCGCATATGCAGCGTCTGTGACGCTGGCAGCCACACCAGCACCGGCTTGCACTCGAACGGTATGCCCTTGGGAAATGAGTTTTTTAGCCGTCTCGGGCGTGACGGCCACGCGGGCTTCACCTGCCAGAGTCTCGGCGGGAACACCTATCAACATGCGCTTCTCCTCGTGTGCGTGCTTATTCTTGTCAGAGTAGCGCAAGGTTACACGACTTTACAAAGCGCTCTGAGCGGGATTTACCCGAAAGATAATGCGCGAATGAATAAACGTTGGAAGCCCAGTGTCACCGTCGCCGCCATCATTGAGCGCGAAGGTCGTTACCTCCTCATCGAAGAGCACACGCCCGAAGGCTTGCGCCTCAACAACCCCGCAGGCCACCTCGACCCGGGCGAATCACCCGAAGACGGTTGTGCACGCGAAGCGTTAGAAGAAACCACGTACACCTTCAAAGCCACACACATGGTGGGCATCTACATGTCGCGCCTGCTGCGCCCAGCCCGCGAGGGCCGTGCCGCAGAAGACGTGACTTACCTGCGTTTGGCCTATTGCGGCGAACTGGGCGAACAAGTGACGGGCGCCAAACTAGACAAAGGCATCGTGCGTACGCTGTGGATGACACCTGAGGAAATTCGCGCCAACGTGCACCGACTGCGCAGCCCCTTGGTATTACGTTGCATGGAAGACCACTTGGCTGGCCAACGCTTTCCTCTCAGTTTGATTTACACCGACCCGAGCGTGCTCAACCCCACACAGGGATAATTGCCGCATGGCAAATAACAAACGTGTGGTGGTGGGCTTGAGTGGCGGCGTGGATTCGGCCGTCAGCGCCTATCTGTTGAAGCAGCAAGGCTACGACGTTGTCGGCATCTTCATGAAAAACTGGGAAGACGATGACGACAGCGAATACTGCTCGTCCAACATCGACTTCGTAGATGCTGCCGCCGTGGCCGACGTGATTGGCATTGAGATTGAACACGTCAACTTTGCCGCCGAGTACAAGGACCGCGTGTTCGCTGAATTTTTGCGCGAGTACCAAGGCGGCCGCACACCCAACCCCGACATTTTGTGTAACGCTGAAATCAAGTTCAAAGCGTTCTTAGACCACGCCATGCGCCTAGGCGCAGAAAAAATTGCCACCGGCCACTACTGCCGCGTGCGTGAAGTGAATGGCGAGTTTCAGCTGCTCAAAGGCTTAGACCCTAGCAAAGACCAAAGCTATTTCTTGCATCGTTTGAACCAAGCGCAACTCTCTAAAACCTTGTTCCCCGTGGGCGAGCTGCACAAAACCGAAGTGCGTCGCATTGCAGATGAAATTGGTTTGCCCAACGCCAAGAAAAAAGATTCCACCGGCATTTGCTTCATCGGCGAGCGTCCTTTCCGCGAGTTTTTAAACCGTTACATCGCCAACGAGCCCGGCCCCATCAAAGACGAGCGCGGCCGCAAGATTGGCACGCATGTGGGTTTGAGTTTTTACACGCTCGGCCAACGCCAAGGCTTGGGCATTGGTGGCCTGAAAGAAAAAGGCGCACAGCGTGGGGGTGGAGAACACCAACCGTGGTTTGTGGCCCGCAAAGACTTGGCCACCAACACCTTGTATGTGGTGCAAGGTCATGATCACCCTTGGTTGCTTTATGGCTCACTGCACGCCGACGACCTGAGCTGGTGCGCCCCGCATCAGCCAGCACCCGGCCGCTACGCTGCCAAAACGCGCTATCGCCAAGCCGATGCCCCGTGCGCGCTGAGCTACAACGACGAAGGCGAGCTGGTGCTCGCCTTTGATGACCCTCAGTGGGCCGTCACACCCGGCCAATCGGCTGTGTTGTATGACGGTGAGGTGTGTTTGGGCGGCGGGGTCATTGCCAGCGCTGCAGCGCTGAATCCAACCCTCGCCTAACTGCGCAACGCAGCGACGCGCTTACTTGACGGCGTCAGCTTTGGGCGCGGCTTCGACCTTCTTGCCGCCTTCGGCTTTTTTCGCAGCCTTCTTTTCTTGGCCGAGGTGCTTGCCTTCGTTCTTCACCGCTGGTGCGGCTTCAGCCTTGACAGCAGAGGCGGGCGTGGCAGGGGTTGCTGGTGTCGCCGGCGCCGCAGGTGTCACAGCAAACGCTGCGGCAGAGAAAGCACCAACGATCAAAGAGGCAATCAGCTTGTTCATATAAATTCCTTTACGGTGGTTGAACAACTCCAACATCGGAGTGCACATTCAACGGCAAGGAGGACAGCGCTGTTGACGCAAATATTTAAATATTTTGGTCAACGGTTTTACATGCGCTTCGTTACGCCTCTCCAATCAAACCGCCACATTTACACATAGACTTCTTGCATGCCGAATTGGGGATTTTTTATTGCACGCTTGCTCAGCGCCATTGGTTCGTGGTTAGACGCGAGCAATTTGCGCAACCGCGTCTACAAGCTGGAAGAAGAAAACGAGATCATGCGCGTTGCGTTGGAGGACATTCAGCGCATGGATGCCGAAGGGCGCATTGGGTGGATTGCACAAGAGACCTTGCACAACGTCAAAAAATACTGAACAAACACAGACGTAAAAAAACCGACTAGTTCATCACTGGTCGGTTTTTTTATTAGGCGCTTGATGGCGCCGGTTGATTAGAACGGAATGTCGTCGTCCATGTCGTCAAAGCCACCCTTGGCAGGTGCAGGTGCCGCAGGGCGTTGCGCTGGGGCAGCTGCGCGGGGTGCTGCCGCTGGGCGGCTGTAACCACCGCCGCCTTCTTCACCACCACCGCTGGGGCCACCCATGCCTTCACGGCCACCCAAGAGTTGCAACTCAGTCGCAATGATGTCCACGGTGTTTTTTTCCACGCCTGTGGTTTTGTCGGTGTACACGCCATATTTCAAGCGGCCTTCCACGTAGATGGGACGGCCTTTTTTGACGTATTCGCCAGCGATTTCGGCCAAGCGGTCGTAGAACGTGACGCGGTGCCACTGTGTGTCTTCAATCATCTCGCCGCTGTTTTTGTCTTTGCGGCGGCTCGATGTAGCCACGCTCACGTTGGCCACAGCTTGACCGCTGGGCAAGTAGCGCACTTCGGGGTCGCGGCCGCAGTTGCCGACGAGGATGACTTTGTTAACGGATGCCATGGGTAAATTCCTCCAGATAGGGGGTGATTATGGGGTCTTTGCAGAATGGGCTGTGCGCTTGGGCGCCACCATGGGCCAAGCTACCACCAGCCATATCACCATGAGTGCCGCACAAGTTAAAAACAAGCCTTGTGTGCCGTAGCTTTTGACGAGCTGACCGCCCATCACACCGCCCGCAAAAAAGCCCAACGATTGCAGCGTGTTGTACACGCCCATGGCCGCGCCACGCGAGGAGGCGGGAGCAATGCGCGACACCAAACTCGGCTGCGTGGCTTCCAACACGTTGAAGCCACAAAAGAACGCAAACAACAACCAAGCCAAGGTGGTAATGCTGGGCGCGCCCGACGACACCCACAGCAGCGCCACTTGCACCAAAGCGATTAAAGCGATGGCGCTTAAAAACACCGCACGCAAATAGCCGCGACGCTCTAGCGGAAACACACCGCCCATCAACACAAACGAGCCCAGCACGGCGGGCAAATAAATTTGCCAATGGTCGTCCTTGGCCAAACCAGCCTGCACCAAGAACGCAGGAATCGCCACCCACATGGCAAGCTGCACCGCGTGCAGCACAAACACGCCAATGTTCAGGCGCAGCAGCGCGGGGCTAGACAGCACTTGGCGCAAGCCACCACGGGCCGCGTCTTTGTGGACCACGGGTTCAGCAGGCACACCCCATACCACCACGGCCGTACCCAACAGCGCCAGCACTGCCGTCAACACAAACAAGCCTGACAGCCCGATGTGCGCCGCAATCACGGGCGACACCACCAGCGACAACGCAAACATCAACCCAATGCTCGCGCCCACCAAGGCCATCGCTTTGGTGCGAACGTTGTCACGCGTGAGGTCAGCCAACAAAGCGGTCACCGCCGCAGAGACCGCACCCGCGCCTTGCACCGAACGGCCCACCAACAAACCCGTCAAGGTGTCAGCACCGCCGGCAATCAAGCTGCCCAAAGCAAACACCAACAAACCAAAAATAATCACCCGCTTGCGACCCAAACGGTCAGAGGCGATACCAAACGGGATTTGTAAAATGCCTTGCGTCAAGCCATAAATGCCCATGGCCAAGCCAATCAGAGCAGGGTCATCCCCGCCCGGGTATTTGCGCGCTTCCAGCGCAAACACGGGCAACACCAAAAACAAGCCCAGCATGCGCAAGGCAAAGATGGACGCCAACGAGCCACTGGCGCGCAGCTCGGTGCGCGTCATGGTGGGGCTATCGTCCAGCGTGGGGTCGGGGGTTAGATTCATCGTCACAGCTTGCCATTGTCCCGCATTCCTGGCCAAGTCGGCTCGCCGCCACTATCATGGCGGGTTGCCCTTTTATTTTGAGTGTCCAGTGAACGCACCTTCTGACGGCGCCTACTTAGGCCAAGCCCTGAACCACCCATCTGCCATGCGAAACATCAGCATTCGCGGGGCGCGCACGCACAATCTGAAAAACATCGACCTCGATATTCCGCGTAACCAGCTGGTTGTGATCACGGGTTTGTCGGGTTCGGGCAAATCCAGCCTCGCGTTTGACACGCTGTATGCCGAAGGCCAGCGCCGCTATGTGGAAAGCCTGTCGGCCTACGCCCGGCAGTTTTTGGGTCGCTTAGACAAACCCGATGTGGACCTGATTGAAGGCCTGTCGCCCGCCATCAGCATTGAGCAAAAAGCCACCAGCCACAACCCACGCTCCACCGTCGGCACGGTGACCGAAATTCACGACTACCTGCGCTTGCTGTTTGCCCGCGCGGGCACGCCTTATTGCCCTGATCACAACTTGGCGCTGCAAGCGCAAAGCGTGTCGCAAATGGTGGACGCCGTCATGACTCTGCCCGAAGACACCAAGCTCATGCTGCTCGCGCCCATCGCACGCGACCGCAAGGGCGAATACAGCGAGGTGTTTAACCAGCTACAAGCGCAGGGCTATGTGCGCTTTCGCATTGGCGGCCGGGTGTACGAATACGACGACCTACCCGAACTGAAGAAAACAGAAAAGCACGACATCGACGTGGTGGTGGACCGGATCAAGGTGCGCCACGAAGCGCCAGCTGCCCCCGCCCCTGTGGCCGCGCCCAGCATCGGCGACATTGCCGTCACCCCAACAGCACCACCGCCGCCCGGCTTGCGCCAGCGTTTGGCAGAAAGCTTTGAAGCCGCCCTGCGTTTGGCCGAAGGCCGTGCCATCGCGCTGGAGATGGACACGGGCGTGGAACACGCGTTCAACGCCAAATTTGCGTGCCCACAGTGCAGCTACACCATCAGCGAGTTGGAGCCACGCCTGTTCTCGTTCAACTCACCCGTGGGCGCTTGCCCCGCGTGCGATGGCTTAGGCCACCAAGACTATTTCGACCCTGCACGCGTGGTGGCGTTTCCGTCACTGAGCCTCGGCAGCGGGGCCATCAAAGGTTGGGACCGCCGCAACGCGCATTACTTCACGCTACTTGAAAGCTTGGCCAAACACTATAAGTTTGACCTTGATGCGCCATACGAAGATCTCAGCCCCGAGACACGCCAAGTGCTGTTGTATGGCTCGGGCGAAGAAGAAATCAAATTCAACTACAGCCTTGAAAACGGCTCTGGCAAAAAGCTGAGCAAGAAGCACCCCTTCGAAGGCATCTTGGTCAACATGGAGCGCCGCTACCGCGAGACCGACTCGGCCGTGGTGCGCGAAGACCTCTCGCGCTACCGTGGCGTGCGTGCGTGTACGTCTTGTGGCGGCACACGCTTGCGCCGCGAAGCGCGCAACGTACGCATTGGCGAAGGCGAACAAATGCGCGGCATTTTCGACATCAGCCACACCACACTGGGCGAATGCTTTGGCTACTTCAACACGCTCAAGCTGCACGGCGCCAAAGCTGAAATTGCAGACAAAGTGGTGCGCGAAATCGCCTCACGCTTGAAGTTCTTGAACGACGTAGGCTTGAACTACCTCAGCCTCGACCGCAGTGCCGACACGCTGTCGGGCGGCGAAGCACAACGCATTCGCCTCGCATCACAAATTGGCTCAGGCCTGACCGGCGTGATGTACGTGCTCGACGAGCCCAGCATTGGCCTGCACCAGCGCGACAACGACCGCCTCATCGACACGCTTAAACACCTGCGCAATATTGGTAACTCTGTCATCGTGGTGGAGCACGACGAAGACATGATTCGCGCCGCGGATTTTTGCGTGGACATGGGCCCCGGCGCGGGCGTGCACGGTGGCCAAGTGATGGCCAGCGGCACCCCCGCCGAAGTGGAAGCCAACCCCAACTCATTGACGGGCCGCTACCTCGCGCAAGCGCTGCGCATCGACGTGCCAACCAAACGCAATGCCTTCTTGCCCGTGGAAGCGGAAGAGCTGAAATTCCAACGCAAATTGCACAAGGATGCATCGGAACACCAAGTGATTCGCATCCGTGGTGCGCGTGGCAACAATCTGAAGAACGTCACTGCCGATTTCCCTGTGGGCTTGCTCACTTGCGTCACCGGTGTGTCGGGTTCGGGTAAATCCACGCTGGTGAATGACACGCTGTACACCGCTGCCGCGCACACAATTCACCGCGCACACGACGAGCCAGCGGCGCACGACGAAATCACCGGCCTCGACTATTTCGACAAAGTCATCAACGTCGATCAGTCACCCATTGGTCGCACGCCGCGCAGCAACCCTGCCACGTACACGGGCCTGTTCACCCCCATTCGCGAGCTGATGGCCGAAGTGCCGATGGCGCGCGAACGTGGCTACGGCCCAGGACGCTTCAGCTTCAACGTAGCCGCAGGCTCAGGCGGTGGCCGCTGCGAGGCTTGCCAAGGTGACGGCATGGTGAAAGTGGAAATGCACTTCTTGCCCGACGTCTATGTGCCCTGCGACGTGTGCCACGGCTTGCGCTACAACCGCGAAACGCTGGAGATCATGTACAAGGGCAAAAACATTGCACAGGTTTTAGATCTGACGGTGGAAGCTGCCTTGCAGTTCTTCAACGCCGTGCCCAACATTGCACGCAAGCTGCAAACCTTGATGGACGTGGGCCTGTCGTACCTGCAACTCGGCCAAGCTGCCACCACACTGTCGGGCGGTGAGGCGCAACGCGTCAAGCTAGCTTTGGAGCTGAGCAAACGCGACACTGGTCGCACGCTCTACATCTTGGATGAACCCACCACGGGCCTGCACTTTGCCGACATTGCACTGTTACTCAAAGTGCTGCAACACCTGCGCGACGCAGGCAACACCATCGTCATCATCGAACACAACTTAGATGTGATCAAAACCGCCGACTGGTTGATTGACATGGGCCCAGAGGGCGGCAGCGGTGGTGGGACGGTGGTGGGGGTGGGGACGCCTGAGGACTTAGCGGCTAACCCTGCCAGCTTTACTGGCAAGTACTTGAAGCGTTTGCTGCCCAGCTGACATCAATGCTGATGCCCATGCGTGCCATGCACATGGCGGTGGGCAATTTCTTCCGCCGTGGCGGCGCGCACATCGGTGACCGTGCAGCGAAATTTCAGAGCTTGTCCAGCCAACTCATGGTTGCCGTCTAGGTGCACTTCGGGGCCTTTGATTTTGACCACGTTAAACACGCGTGGCTGGCCATCGTCGCCCGCGCCTTGCAGCTGCCCGCCCACTTTCACGCCCGGTGGAAATTCGGATTTAGGGATGACGCGCACCAAAGATTCGTCGCGCTCGCCAAAGGCATCTTCCACGCTCAAATCCAGCGTGACGGCAAAGCCCACCACTTGGCCATTCAGCGCGGCTTCGACCTTGGGGAAGATGTTTTCGTAGCCACCGTGCAGATACGACAAATGCCCCGAATCCAAAGGCTTGCCTACGGGTGTGGTGACTTGGTACTTGAGGGTGACGGCCGTGTCTTGGATGATTTGCATGGCTAAGCTCTGAATGAAAAATGCCATTGTCCACGACCGCACGGCAGCGCTGGCACCAAGGCTTACCATTTCCGTCCATGGAAACCGAACTCAAACTCAGCCTGCGCGAGCAAGACGTACCCGCGTTGTTGGCGCATCCGCTGCTGGTCACTTCTGCCAAAGTGCAGCGCCTACTCAACACTTACTTTGACACGCCCGCTTTGGATTTGAAGCAACGTCGCATGGCTGTGCGCGAACGTTTGGCCGGCGCAGAATGGTTACTGACGGTGAAGACTGCGGGCAAAAGCGAGAACGGTCTGTCACGCCGCCAAGAGTGGGAAGCCACCACCACGCCCGGCGCGTTGAACTTTGCGGCCTTGGTCGATGACGCTGAATTGGCCGCATCGCTGATGGCTTTGCGTGCAGAACTGAAACCCTTATTTCGCACCGACTTTGAACGGCAAAGCTGGGTATTGACGCACAACAGCGCCAGCATAGAAGTAGCGCTTGACCTTGGCCACATCACCGTGCCGGGCACGGCGTTGAGCGAAGATATTTTGGAGTTGGAGCTTGAACTGCTCAGTGGGCCCGAGGCGGCCCTGCATGGTTTGGCTGATGCGCTGCGCCAAACACCCAGTGGTGTGATTGCGCTCACGCCATCTGACGCCAGCAAAGCACAGCGCGGATTGGCGCTGTTCGCGCAATCCGCTCAAGGCTAAAAATTAACCGCGTGCAGCCTGCAAGGTTTCACGCGTTTGCAGCGCCACACGACGTGCCGCCTCTGCAAAATCGTCACCCTTGGACGCATACAAAATCGCACGCGATGAGTTGACGATGATGGGGCCGGTGGTCGTGTCGCCGCTCACACGCAAGCCTGCTTTCACCGTCGCCACCGCATCGCCCCCTTGTGCGCCCACGCCAGGAATCAGCAAAGGCACCGTAGGTGCGAGTTCACGCACACGCTCAATTTCTTTGGGGTAGGTCGCGCCCACCACCAAACCCAATTGGCCGTTGAGGTTCCAAGGGCCTTGGGCCAAACGTGCCACATGCTCGTAGAGCAAAGGCTGACCGTCTACAGAGGCGAGGCGTTGGTTTTGCAAATCGTCACCGCCAGGGTTGGAGGTGCGGCACAGCAAGAACGCGCCTTTGCCGTGGTACTTCAAATACGGCGCCACCGAGTCCCAGCCCATGAAGGGTGAGAGGGTCACGGCATCGGCACCGTAGCGCTCGAAGGCTTCGATGGCGTATTGCTCGGCCGTGCTGCCAATGTCACCGCGCTTGGCGTCCAAGATGATGGGCACATGGGGCGCGACGCGGCGCATGTGCTCCATCAAACGCTCCAGCTGGCCTTCGGCGCGGTGCGCAGCAAAGTAGGCGATTTGGGGTTTGAAGCTGTTCACCACATCTGCCGTGGCGTCGACGATGGCCGCGCAGAAGTCGTAAATTTTGTTCGAGTCACCCTTGATGCGGTCTGGGAACTTGGTGGGTTCGGGGTCGAGGCCCACGCACAGCATGGAGTTGTTTTGGCGCTCTGCGGCGCTGAGCATGTCAAGGAAGGTCATGCGGTGATTTTAGAAGGCTTACCATGCACCCCATGTCAGCCCTGCCCAAACTTACCCGTCGCCAACTTTGGACGCTCATCACGCTCACACTGGTGTGGGGCATCAACTGGCCCATCATGAAATTCGGTGTGACGGGTTTTCCGCCGCTGACGTTTCGCAGCTTGTCGATGTTGACGGGCTTACCTGTGCTGGCCTTGGCTCTGGTGTTGATGAAAGTTCCTTTCCGCATTCCTCGCACACACTGGTGGGAGCTGTTGAAGTTGGCGTTTTTCAACCTGTTCGTTTGGCACGTGTTGGTCATCTTGGCCTTGCCTATGTTGTCGAGCGGGCGTGCCGCCATCTTGGGCTACACCATGCCCATCTTTTCGGCCATCTGGGGCGTGTTTTGGTTCAACGCACCACTGCGTGCGCGCCAATGGCTGGGCGTGGCCGCAGCGGGTGTGGGCGTGTTGTTGCTGCTGTGGAATGAGTTGAACCACTTGTCGGGTCAACCGTTTTGGGTGGTGATGGTGCTCATCGCCGCTGCTGTTTGGGCCTATGGCACGCAACGCTTGCGTCACACGCCCATGGACGTGCCGACGCTGACCATCGCGTTTTGGATGACCAGCCTAACCACGGTATTGCTCACGGTGCTGGCCTGTGTGTTTGAGCAAGACCGTTGGTACATGCCAGCACCCAGCACACAGTGGGCGATTCTTTACAACGCGCTGGGCGTGTTTGCGTTTGCACAAGCAGCATGGCTGACACTGGCACGCGGGCTGCCACCGGTGGCGTCCACCTTGAGCGTGATGTTCATTCCTGTGTTGGGCGTGTTCAGCGGCGCGTGGTGGCTGGGTGAGGTGTTGCACTGGCAGGACTGGACGGCGGTGGTGCTAATGGTGGTGGCGATTGCTTCTGTTCTTTGGCCTGCGCGGTCTTCTACTTAGCTCTTGTTTGTGGCTGGGCTCGCTGCGGGCAGAGGCAGTGGGCAGGTTCCTCATGCTGGGGTACCAGAAATCGTCACCTGCCCACTGCCTCTACCCACAGACTGCGACATGCAAAAGTTTGATTAGGGTTGTTGGTACACACGCATTGCAGCGATGACCGACTGAACCGTTCGCCTACAGCTAGCGCCAGTCGTTGCAAATACGTTCGCTAGAAACATTTCAATCTAAACCAGTTGCGCAGCCTGGGTGCGGCGGCTGACGATTTCTGGTACTCCAGCATGAGGAAGCCGCTGCACCCAAGCTGCGCAACCCTCTCCGGCGCGAAACACTCACTCAACAAAAAACTATTCGGACCCGCGAAGGTGGGCCATCGCCAAACAAAGATCAGCCCACACCTTGGACTTCTCTGGCAAGTTACGCAACACATACGCAGGGTGATACGTCACCACCACCGGCAAGTTTTGATACTGGTACACGCGGCCACGCAGTTTGCCCAGCGGCGTGGTTTCCACTTCAGGCACGCTGTCGCGCAACAAGGCCTGCACCGCAAAACGGCCGACAGCCAAAATCATTTTGGGTTTGAGCAACGCCACTTGGCGCTCAAGATAAGGCAAGCACTGCGCCACTTCTTCGGGTTTGGGATTGCGGTTGCCGGGCGGGCGGCACTTGAGCACGTTGGCGATGTACACGCCACCACCCTCTGCCGTACGTTCGCCAGTGCGTGACAGCTTCATTGCACCCAACATGTTGTCGAGCAGCTTGCCAGCTTGACCCACAAACGGCTCACCTTGCAAATCTTCGTTTTCGCCTGGGGCTTCGCCCACGATGAGCCAATCCACTTGCGGGGCTTGGTTTTCAGCCGCAGGCGCGCCCACACCAAACACGGTGTTCTTACGCGAGCCGCACAAGGTGCACGCTTGGCAGCCCGACACGGTGTTGTGCAAGGCTGACCAATCCATTTGGTCGATGCCTTCGGGGCGTTGAATGATGATGGGGGCTGGCTCAGCCTTGGCCACTGGCGCAGGCATTTGGCGCGCTGCGGTGTCATGGCCTGCAGCGTTGGCAATGGCTTGCGTGGCCAATTCGCTGGCAGCGGCAAAGCTGTGCGCTTCTTCGGCGTGGGCTTGCATCACCACATCAGCAGGCGCGGACGCAGATGTGTCGACCACCAAGGTTTCTACCGCGGGAGCGCCCATGACAGCAGCCTCAGACATGGGCGACCACACGCGCACGCCCATCTCGGCCAGCATGGCGCGTTGGCGTTTGTCGAGATGCAAGGTGTCGGTCATGGGGCGATAGCTTACAGCTTGAACGACATGACCACCGCGTGCTCGCGTTGGCCGTGGTCGGCGGGGTAGTAGTTTTTGCGTTCGCCCACACGACGGTAGCCATAGCGCTCGTACACCCGCATGGCGCGTGTGTTACCCACGCGCACCTCTAGCCACAGCCATTGAGCTTGGCGACCACGCGCCCAGACTGACAAGGCATCAAGCATCAGCACGCCGTAGCCTTGGCCCTGAAACTCGGGCGCGACGGTGATGTTGAGCAAATGCACTTCTTCCACGCCTTCCATGGCCACAAAGTAACCAATCAAGGTGCTGCCACCCATCAGCGCCAGCAACTGGTAGCCTGACTTGAGCGAGTCCGCAAAGTTGCCCCGTGTCCACGGATGGGCGTAGGCACTGTTTTCGATGCGCAGCACGTCGTCGAGCAGCGCTTCGGTCAGCGGCTCTAGGCGTACTTCGGGTTTCAAAACAGCACTCATTGCACAGCCGCTTGTTGGGCTTTGATTTGCATACGCTCATCGGTGGTCTGCGCCACCTTGTCGCGGATGTAGAGCGGCAGCGCTTCTTCGGGCGGCACAGCTTGGCCTGCGGCCCACGCAGCGGGGGCGAGGCGCAGCATCGCGGCGGCGGTGGGCAAAGCCATCACTTGAGGTGCCGTGAATGCGGCAGGCCAACGGCCTGCATACACAGCCCACGCATTGCCTGCGGCGATGAAGCTGTCTTGCGACCAAACAGCAGGCCAATCCAAAGATTCAGGGCCGTGCAGCTCTGGCGGCTGCACGCAACGCCATGTGCCTTGCATGAGGTTTGTACCGTCTGCCGCATCGCTGGCGTTTGGCGTGAACTCATACGCGGCCACATACACCTGCTCCATGCGCGCATCCATCACGGCCAAAACGCGGGTCACGGGCGTTGTGCCAGTTGCGGCGTTGGCGGCACGCGCCTCTTCAGCCACGGCCAACAAGGTGTCAATCGGCAACACGGATAAGTCCGCACCAAAGGCCAAGCCCTGCGCCACCGAACACGCGGTGCGCAAACCCGTGAACGCACCCGGCCCACGGCCAAACACCACGGCTTGCAAATCGGTCAACGCCAACCCCGCCTCTTTCAAGAGCGTCAAGGTTTGCGGAATCATGTGCGTGGACGTGAGCGCACCGCCTGCGCTGGTGTGCGTCCATGTCTGCGTGCCGCGCGCGACCGCAAGAGAAAGGGTGTCGGTGCTGGTCTCTAAAGCCAGCCACTGGTTGGTGTGCATCCGCCGATTATCCCAGCCGTGATAATTTGCCTATGACTCGCTCGCACATCCCCTCTTTATCCCCACTCGCACGCCGCCTCCGCCCTGCACGATGGCACGTTGTGCGTTGGTCTTGGACATTCACAGTTGCCATGATGTGCGCGGCAGCATTGCAGGCTCACGCAGCTCCGCATTCCAAGGCAGTGCGCAGCGAACCACCGAAACACACGGACGGTGACATCGGTCAACTACCCCCTGAAGTACAAGCCGCGCTGCAACGCGCCAAAGTGCCGAGCGACAACTTTCATGTGATGGTGATCGACACACACACGGGCAGCACACCTCGCCTGAGTCACCAAGCCCAAGTGCGCGTGAACCCCGCCTCGCTGATGAAGCTGGCCACCACCACCGCCGCACTCGACACCCTCGGCCCCGCCTTTGTGTGGCGCACGCCTGTGTATGTGGAGGGCCCTGTGCGCGACGGCGTACTGCAAGGCAACGTCTACATCAAGGGCAGCGGTGACCCGCGTTTGGTGGTGGAGCGTTTGTGGCTATTGATGCGTCGCATTCAAGGCTTGGGTATCCACAAAATTCAAGGCGACATCGTGCTCGACCGCAGTGCGTTTGAGGTGCCTGCACGTGACGCCGCCAGCTTTGACGGCGAGCCCCTGCGCCCCTACAACGCCGCGCCCGATGCGCTGCTGCTCAACTTCAAATCACTGCTCATCCAATTCGTACCCGACCGTGCGGCCAATGTGGCGCGCGTGCAAATTGAGCCGCCATTGGCTGGCGTGCAATTTCCCGCCACCGTGCCGTTGAGTAATAGCGATTGCAGCGACTACCGCAGTGCCTTGCGCGCCGATTGGAGCGATCCGACACGCATCAAATTTGCAGGCAACTTCCCCGCCGTGTGCGGCGAAAAAATGTGGCCCATCGCCTATGCCGCACCTCAGCAATTTGCGCCACGCGCCATTGCGGGCATGTGGCAACAACTCGGTGGGCACCTCAGCGGCCAAGTGCGCGACGGGGTTGTCCCTGCCAACCTGCAACCGTCTTTCCAAGTTGAATCCGCCAGCTTGGCCGAGACCATCCGCGACATCAACAAATACAGCAACAACGTGATGGCGCAGCATGTGTTCCTCACGCTCAGCCAGCAGCAACGCGGCGTGGGCAGCTTTGACGCCTCGCGCGAGGTGATGCAACGCTGGTGGCGCGAGCGCGTGGGCGGTGAAGTGCCCACCTTCGACAACGGCTCGGGCCTGAGCCGCGAAGAACGCATCAGCGCACAAGCCCTCGCGCGTTTGCTGCAAGTAGCTTGGGCCTCACCCACCATGTCTGAGCTGATGAGCTCGCTGCCCGTGACTGGCCTAGACGGCACGATGAAGCGCAGCAAAGCACAAGCCAGCGCACATTTGAAAACTGGCAGCTTGCGTGATGTGGCGGGCGTGGCTGGGTTTGTGGACACCGCCAGCGGCAAGCGCTTGGTGGTGGTGGCCATCCTGCACCACGCCAATGCCAATGCAGCCCGCCCCGCGCTGGACGCCATGATTGACTGGGCTGGTAAACAGCCTTAACTGCTTAAGAAAGCCCTGAATGAACTACACCGAATGGATAGGCTACGCCGCCGCCAGCCTCACCACCGCGAGCTTTGTGCCGCAAGCGTGGCTGACCTTCAAGACCCGCGATGTGAGCGGTATTTCGTTGGGGATGTACAGCGCGTTCACCCTCGGCATTGCGCTGTGGTTGGCCTACGGCTTGCTAATTGAAGCCTGGCCCGTGGTGATTGCAAACGTGATTACGCTGGTGTTGGCTGCCAGTATTTTGGTAATGCGCTTGCGCTTTGGGCGCAAGGCATCCGAAACCAATTAACGCCAACCGGCTGTACGCATGGTACCCATGCCAGCGCCATTGAAGATGTAATCAGCCAACATGCGATTGGCTGCGGGTGTCAGGTTGTAATCATCCGCAAAAACCGAGGTGTTGTAATCCCAATGCCCGTTAGGACCAGCAGCATTCGTGGCGATTGTGCTTGCGTTACAAAGCAGAATTGATACCGTGCAAACTGGCACATCTGGGTTTGTCAATGCCACGCCTGCCGCAGTCAAGTAAGTGCTGTATGTGTTGAGGCTACCTGTGGGGTGTGGAAATGCTCGACCATAGACATCTGAACTTCCTGCTCCTGTTCCAGTCATTAAATTGAAATAGCTGGAGAGGTCCGAAAGAAACACTTTCAACCCTGAGGATGTACTTGGATACGCGTTACCTATGTTCAAAGCCAACTGCGAACCAAAAGAACCTGCGCTGTTATCACCTTCAAGAGCAACGCTCAACTTCTCTAAAAACGTGTAGTTTGAAGACGAGTTAGGGTAGCTCGCCCCCTGAGACAAACCCCAAGGTGTTCGCGCCACGTTCAATGGAGCAATGACCAGAACATGTTTAGCGCTAGCGTTCGTCAGTTTTTGAATACTCCGAGTCAAGTCGGCGGCGGCTGTTGCGATCGTGGTTTTTGCTGTAACAGCTTGAGCGTCTGTCGGGTTTGCGTAATACGCTGTGGCAGCGTTCACAATGTCTTGTTGCCCCGCTGTGATGACAACCAAATCGTTATCCGTCAGTGTGTTACCTGCATTAACGAATGCATCAATTTGAGAGGCGACAGAGCCCGTTCCGCTGTTGATCAAAGCGCCCCCGTAGGCGTAGCTGTAGGCGCCGCCCGTCAGGATGCTCGTCGAGCTTGTAGACACGGGCGTCATGGTGGCGAATCCGAAGTTTGCAGCCAAACGCTCAGCCAACGTCATGCTTCCGCCTGCACCACCATCGTTCACGGTGTAACGCGCGCCACTTTGGCCTGCATCACTCAAAGCATCACCAAAAGCAATGATTCGGGAGCCAGCGATGGTTGGCGTGACTTTTTCATTCAGCGGACTAACCGTGCTACTCGCCCCACCACACGCAGACAACATGGCAGCGGCCATGACGGAGCACAAGGCTTTGAGGGTTCGGCTAAAAATTGGATTCATCACAGGCTCTCTTTTGAGTACCACGTTAGTTTAACGAGTTGGCGTGGCGGCCCGCGTCAAGCGGTCTCGCACGCCGTCCCATTCGGGGGTATGAGGTGGGATTTCGACCCAAATGTGGGCAACACCTTGGGTGTCAAAGCTGCGCAATTGGGCAAACAGTTGGTGGGCGCAGTCTTGTGCCGATGTAGGCATGATCTGGCATTTGAACTGATTCACATGGGTAGCAGGCACTTGCACGGAGCTGCGCGCCCACAGCGCGACCGTTGGGTGGGCTAAAGCGTTGTCATGGCTCGCCACGGTCTCATTCGCATACGCGTCTATTGCCTTTTGCAGATCAGCCGCCGACATCAGCTGCACACGTGCCATTGGCGCGTAGTGCGATTCAAGGGTGCCCGAGGCTCGCGGCGCATCAGCGTCCGGCACGTTGGGCGTGATGACGGTCACACCACATGCGTCGCTGAGTTGCTGCGGCGTGAGCACGCCAGGGCGCAGCAACACGGGCGCTGCGCGCGTGCAGTCGACGATGGTGGACTCAATGCCCACATCGCACGCGCCGCCATCGATGATGAGCAAGTCGTCACCAAATTCGCCCGCCACATGCACTGCAGTGGTCGGACTGACGCGACCAAACAAATTGGCACTGGGTGCGGCCACGCCAAACACGCCCAAAGCTTCTGCACTTTGCAGCACGGCATGCGCTGTGGGGTGTGAAGGGCAACGCAAGCCCACCGAGTTTTGACCGCCAGCCGCCACAGCGGCCACTTCGGGTCGGCGCGGCAAGATGAGGGTCAAGGGACCGGGCCAAAACGCATCAATGAGCTTTTGCGCAAAGTCAGGCACATGGCTGGCAAAACGCTGCACACCTTGCGCGCTGGCCACATGCACGATGAGCGGGTGGTTGGCAGGGCGGCCTTTGGCTTCAAAGATTTTGGCGACAGCTGCATCGTTGCCAGCGTCAGCGGCCAAGCCATACACAGTTTCCGTAGGCAAACCCAACAACTCACCGCGCTGCAAAGCTTGCGCAGCGGCGGTGATGGATGAGGGGGACTGACCGTCAAGAATCATGGGACAAGAGCGTTGTCGTTAAAACGGTGCGATACCCAAGATGGCAGCGGCTTGCAAAGCCACAGCACGCGCAGCTTCTGGCGTGGCGGCGGTGATGTTGAGGTGACCCATCTTGCGGCCCACGCGCGCTTCGCGTTTGCCGTACAGGTGCAAATGCGTGCCGGGCAATGCCAGCACCTTTTGCCATGCAGGTTCAACTTGTGCAGCGTGGGCATTGGATGGATTGGCAAACCACAAATCACCCAACAAGTTGAGCATGAAAGCAGGGCTGTGCAAACGCGGCTGCGTCAAAGGCAAGTCGGCCATGGTGCGCACTTGCAATTCAAACTGCGACACATCGCATGCGTCTTGGCTGTAGTGGCCGCTGTTGTGAGGACGAGGGGCGATTTCGTTGACGACCAAAGCACCGTCGGCCAACACAAAAAACTCTACGCACAACACGCCCACGTAGTTCAGCTCTTGCGCCACGGCTTTGGCAGCCACGATGGCTTGGTTGGCCAACGCATCCGGCACATTGCCTGCAAACACCTCGGTCACGGCCAAGATGCCATCGCGATGCAAGTTGCGTTGCACGGGCAAGTTGACCATCGCGCCATCACGGCCACGCGCTACGATGACCGAGCATTCGCTGGCCAAGGGCAACATTTTTTCCAGGACACAAGGCACTTGGCCGAGCGTGACCCAACCGGCGTTGAGCTCGTCACGTGTGGTCACGCGCAATTGGCCTTTGCCGTCGTAGCCCATGCGAGAGGTTTTCAAAATACCGGGCAGCAAGTGGTCTACTTTGGCCGTGTCGGCCAACAACGCGGCGAGTTGGTCTGCTGTGTCGATCACCGCATGGGGCGCAACAGGCACGCCGCACTTCACAAAGTGGGCTTTCTCGCGCGCACGGTCTTGTGCCACAGCCACGGCTGACGCAGCGGGTGACACGGGCAAAGTAGCAGCGAGTTGCGCCAGCGCGTCAGCAGGCACGTTTTCAAACTCGGTGGTCACCGCTTGGCACACGGCGGCAAGTTGCTTCAGGCCTGCGGCGTCTAAGTAGTTGGTGTGAATGTGGTGATGACTCACCAAGCCTGCGGGGCTGTGTGCATCGGGGTCGAGCACCGCCGTGTTGTAGCCCATGCGCTGCGCCACATGCGCCCACATGCGGCCCAACTGGCCACCGCCCAACACGCCCAAGGTCGAGCCGGGTGGCAATGGTTTCAGCGTGGCGCTCATACGGGTGGCAGGGCCATGTTGCGCGCCACTTCGGTTTGGGCCGCGCGGAAGGCTTGCAGCTTGTCGGCCAAGGCTGCATCGGTCGATGCAAGCAAAGCCACAGCAAACAACGCCGCATTCGCAGCACCCGCATTGCCAATCGCGAAGGTCGCCACAGGAATGCCTTTGGGCATTTGCACAATGCTGTGCAAGGAGTCCACGCCTTGCAAATGCTTGCTGGCCACTGGCACACCCAACACAGGCACGATGGTTTTAGCGGCAATCATGCCGGGCAAGTGGGCTGCGCCACCCGCACCTGCGATGATGGCGCGCAAGCCACGTCCTTGCGCCGCTTCGGCATAGGCAAACATGTCATCGGGCATGCGGTGGGCTGAAACCACGCGGGTTTCAAAAGTGATGCCAAATTCTTGGAGAATCTGGGCTGCATGTTGCATGGTGTCCCAATCGGAGTTGGAACCCATGACGACACCGACTTGGCACTGGGTCATGATGAAGGCTGTGTGTGAGCAAAAACGAATTTTAAGACGGGACCCCCATGATTGATGTGACGATGGAAAATTTCGAGGCGGATGTGATTGCTGCCTCTCAAACCACCCCTGTGTTGGTGGACTTCTGGGCCGATTGGTGCGGCCCCTGCAAATCCCTAGGCCCCGTGCTGGAAAAGCTGGAAGCCGACTACCAAGGCCGCTTCAAGCTGGTCAAAATCAACGCCGACACCGAGCAGCAGTTGGCTGGCGCGTTTGGCGTCAAAAGCCTGCCCACCTGCATCTTGCTCATGGGCGGTCGCCCTGTGGACGGTTTCATGGGAGCACTGCCCTTGGCACAAGTGCGTGAGTTCTTGGACAAGCATTTGCCATCTGACAACGACCTAGCGGCCCAAGCCGATGCCCAAGAAGCCGAGCAACTCATCCACGCAGGCGATGCGCAAGCCGCCATCGCCAAGCTGCAAGAGGCGTTGAGCCTCAACACGGCGGACGACGAAACCCGTTACAACTTGGTCAAGCTGCTCATTTCTGTGGGCGAACTGGAAGAAGCCCAAGCGGCATTGGCCCCCAAGCTCAGCGAAATCCCGCTGCAATTGCGGTTTGACGCCCTCAATTACTGGTTGCAAGCCTTGCAGTTTGTATCCACCGACGAGCGCGCTGCTTGGACGTTTGAACAGTTCGATGCCGCCATCGCCCAAAACAAACGCGACTTCGACACCCGCTTGGCCAAAGCCCGTGTGTTGATTGCCGCTGAGTTGTTTGAAAACGCGATGGAAGAGTTGCTAGAAATCATCATGCGCGACAAAACATGGAACAACGATGTGGCGCGCAAAACCTATGTGGCCATCCTCGAATTGCTCACGCCACCCAAGCCTAAAACGGACAATGCCGCCGTCGGTAAAACCGCAGGCGGCATCGAGTTAACCGGCAAGGCCACGGTGCAAGAAGACCCCGTGTTGGAGATGATTTCTCGCTACCGCCGCAAGCTCAGCATGGCGCTGAACTGATCGCGGCAAAGGGTTTAGTCCTTCAACCGCTCCCAAGCCTCTTGGTACTTGGCGGCGGTTTGCGCAATCACCTCTTGCGGCAAATGCGGCGCAGGCGGTGATTTGCTCCAAGGCTTGCCTTGCACTTGGGCGGTTTCCAGCCAATCACGCAAGAACTGCTTGTCGTAGCTCGGCGGGTTCACACCGTCTTTGAAGCTTTGCGCATAGCTGTCAGCAGGCCAGTAGCGTGATGAATCGGGTGTGAGCACCTCGTCCATCAACACCAAGTCGTTATTGGCATCAAGGCCAAACTCAAACTTAGTGTCAGCAATGATGATGCCTTTGGCCGCCGCCACGTCACGCGCGGTTTCGTACAAAGCGATGCTGACGGTTTTGATTTTCTCGGCCAAGCCGCCACCAATCATCTCGACCACTTGCTCGTAGGTGATGTTCTCGTCGTGGTCGCCCACGGCTGCTTTGGCAGCGGGTGTGAAGATGGGCTCTGGCAACTTGCTGGCGTTCTTCAAACCTTTGGGCAACTTGACGCCGCACACCGCTTGGTTCTCTTGGTATTCCTGCCAGCCACTGCCAGCCAAATACCCACGCACCACCGCTTCCACGGGGATGGGCTTCAAGCGTTTGACCAACATCGAACGGCCCTTGACCTGCGCCACTTCGTCCGCACTGACCACGCTCTCAGGCGCTTCGCCTGTCAAGTGGTTAGGGCAAATATGGCCGAGTTTTTTGAACCAAAACAAAGCCATTTGGGTGAGCAATTCGCCCTTACCGGGAATGGCTTCGCCCATGATGACGTCAAACGCGCTGATGCGGTCTGAAGCCACCATCAAGATGCGGTCGTCGCCCACGGCGTAGTTGTCGCGCACTTTGCCGCGTGCGAGCAAAGGCAAAGAAGTGAGCGCGGAGGTGTGCAGTGCTGACATGGATTACTTCACCAACTGAGCGAGTTCGCCCTTGGCGTACTTGGCCGCCACCACAGAGAGGCTGTCGCCTTTGATTTTGCTGCCTTGGCCTTCGCAACCGAATTCCAAATAGCGCTGTTTGCAAATGTTCATCGCAGCTTCGCGGGCAGGCTTGAGCCATTCGCGGGCGTCGAATTTTTCTGGGTTCTCAAACATGAACTTGCGCGCTGCGGCTGTCATGGCCAAGCGGATGTCGGTGTCGATGTTGACCTTACGCACGCCGTGCTTGATGGCTTCTTGAATTTCAGACACGGGCACGCCAAACGTCGTTTTCATCTTGCCGCCGTATTGGTTGATGATGGCTAATAGGTCTTGTGGCACGCTGCTAGAGCCGTGCATGACCAAGTGGGTGTTGGGGATGCGTGCGTGGATTTCTTTGACGCGGCTGATGGCCAAGATGTCGCCGGTGGGCTCGCGTGTGAACTTGTACGCGCCGTGGCTGGTGCCAATCGCAATGGCCAAGGCATCGAGCTGTGTGGCTTTCACAAACTGGGCGGCTTCTTCGGGATCAGTCAACATTTGGCTGTGGTCGAGTTTGCCTTCTGCGCCAATGCCGTCTTCTTCACCGGCTTCGCCTGTTTCCAAGTTGCCCAAGCAGCCCAATTCGCCTTCGACCGACACGCCCACTTTGTGCGCCATGGCCACCACTTGTTGGGTGACCTGCACGTTGTATTCAAAGCTAGAAGGCGTTTTGCCGTCTTCCATCAACGAGCCGTCCATCATGACGGAGCCAAAGCCAAGGTCAATCGCACCTTGGCACACCTTGGGCGATGTGCCGTGGTCTTGGTGCATGACCAAAGGAATGTGTGGGTAGGCTTCGGTGGCCGCTTGAATCAAATGCTTGATGAAAGGCTCACCCGCGTATTTGCGTGCGCCAGCGCTGGCTTGCAAGATGACCGGCGCGCCCACGGCATCGGCAGCCATCATCACAGCTTGAACTTGTTCCAAGTTATTGACGTTGAAAGCTGGAATGCCGTAACCGTGCTCTGCAGCGTGGTCCAGAAGTTCGCGCATCGATACGAGTGCCATGGGAAATCCTCAAAAATTAAAAACGTATGTAACTGCTGCCAATTTTAAAGGCCGCAGCATCGCACTCAGCTGACAGGCGCAAAAGCCCGCCAGCTGTGCGTATGGGAGTGGTGTGTTTAACGAACTTCGCAAATACGCAACATGTTGGTGCCGCCGGGCGTGCCCATCGGGTCACCACAGGTGATGGCGTACACATCGCCGGTGTCTACGATTTCGCGCAGTTTCAGATGCGCTTCGGCTTGCGCCAATGCGGTGTCGCGGTCAGCGCTGGTATCCATCAACAAAGGACGCACATTCCGGAACAAAGCCATGCGGCGCTGCGAAGCCACTTTGGTGGTCACCGCGTAAATGGGAATGTGAATGCGGTGGCGGCTCATCCACAGCGCGGTGGAGCCCGATTCGGTCAAGGCCACGATGGCTTTGGCGCCCAAGTGGTGCGCGGTAAACAAAGCGCCCATCGCGATGGTTTGGTCAATACGCGTGAAGGTTTGGCCTTTGAAATCGGCGTCCAACTCCACGTCTTCGGCGGCCTCGGCAGCTGCGCAAATTTTGGACATTTCTTGCACGGTTTCGAGCGGGTATTTGCCTGCGGCAGTTTCGGCGCTGAGCATCACGGCATCTGTGCCGTCAATCACGGCGTTGGCCACATCACTCACCTCGGCGCGTGTGGGCACGGGGTTGGTGATCATGCTCTCCATCATTTGGGTCGCGGTGATCACCACTTTGTCGTGCTCGCGGGCGAGTTTGATCATGCGTTTTTGCAAGGCAGGCACAGCCGCGTTGCCCACTTCCACAGCCAAGTCACCACGCGCCACCATGATGCCGTCGCTGGCTCGCAAAATTTCTTCCAACAACGGGATGGCTTCTGCGCGTTCAATCTTGGCAATCAAGCCCGGCTTGTGTTTGTATTCAGCACCCGCCACGTTGGCGAGCTGGCGCGCCATTTCCATGTCGGTCGCGTTTTTGGGGAAGCTCACCGCCACGTAGTCCGCTTGAAAGCTCATCGCGGTTTTGATGTCTTCCATGTCTTTGCCGGTCAGGGCTGGCGCGGTCAGGCCACCGCCTTGTTTGTTGATGCCTTTGTTGTTGGACAACTCGCCGCCAATCTTCACCGTGGTGTGCACTTGCTCACCGCGCACGGCTTCAACGGTCAACACAATCAAACCATCGTTGAGCAACAGCAAATCGCCGGGCTTCACATCGCGGGGCAGCTCTTTGTAGTCCAGGCCCACGCCTTGCAAATCACCAGGCTCGGTGCGTGAAGCGTCGAGCACAAACTTGGCGCCGTTCTCGAGCATGACCTTGCCATCCACAAACTTGCCCACGCGAATCTTGGGGCCTTGCAGGTCAGCCATGATGGCCACTTCGCGGCCTGCGCGGGCGGCCGCTTCGCGCACCAAACGGGCGCGGTCGATGTGGTCTTGGGCTTTGCCGTGGCTGAAATTTAGGCGCACCACGTTCACGCCCGCGCGAATCATGGCTTCAAGCAACGCGGGGTCGCTGGAAGCGGGGCCTAAAGTGGCAACAATTTTGGTGGCGTGACGGGCCATGGCTCTATCTCCTAGTGGTTTTTGTTTTCTTCATTCTTACATGCCTGAAGCTCGCACATTCCGTTGTTTTCACCAAGCACGCCGCCAAAAACGAATCCTTTTGGTAACTTATGAATCCCCCACTCCCGCAGGACTTAACGGGTAAACACCCGTGCGTGTGCTTAAACAGCGATAATCTGCCACTAATTGATGCAAATCAGTACGCATCATCACAGGCCCCCTAAGATTCACTTCCTATGACCACAAACATCCAACCTATCCTTCCCGGCGAGCCGATACCACACCGCAAAGTCATGCGCGAGTGGCTGATTCCTTTGGCCGAGCGCACCACCGCGCTAGCCATTGTGATGCTCGTCGTTGACCTCGTGCTGTGGGGTGCCCTCATGGCCGGTACTGTTTTGTTTGAATCTTGGTGGGCCAAGCTTTTGAGCGGTTGTGTCGCAGGTTTTGTCATTGGCCGCTTGTTCATCATCGGCCACGACGCTTGCCACCAAAGCCTCACGCCACACCGCACTCTCAACAAGTGGTTGGGTCGCATTGCGTTCTTGCCTTCATTGACCGCCTACAGCTTGTGGGACATTGGCCACAACGTGGTGCACCACGGCTACACCAACCTCAAAAACTTCGACTTCGTGTGGGCCCCTTACACCCCTGAAGAATTCGCAGCCTTGAGCAAGTGGGAACAACTCAAAGACCGCGTCTACCGCAGCGGTTGGGCACCTGGCCTGTACTACATGATTGAAATCTGGTGGAACAAGATGGTGTTCCCCAACGAAAAGAACATGCCCACACGTCGCCCCATCTTCACCAAAGATTGTTTGCTCATCACCGCTTTCGGCGCGGCTTGGTTGGCTGTCATGGTGTGGGCGGCCATCGCCACGCAACAAACCATCGGCTACATCTTGTTGATGGGTTTTGTGGTGCCCTTCTTCTTCTGGGTGAGCATGATTGGTTTCGTGGTCTACGTGCACCACACCCATGTGGACGTGTCTTGGCACGAAGAGCGCACCGGTTGGTCCAAGGCTTCGCCTTTTGTGTCCACCACTGTGCACTTGACCTTCCCCTTCAACATCGGCGCGTTGATGCACCACATCATGGAGCACACCGCCCACCACTTGGACATGAGCATCCCTCTGTACAAGTTGAAGCAGGCGCAAAGCAAACTCGAAGAGTTGCTGCCCGAGCGCATCATCGTTCAGCCCTTCTCTTGGAGCTGGTATGTGCAAACCGCTCGCGACTGCAAGCTGTATGACTTCAAGACCGACAGCTGGACCACCTATGACGGCAAAGTCACCAGCCCTCGTGCCATGAAAGCGGCCTAAGCGCTCAGCCTGCCAAGCCCCGCAAGTTCACACGAATTTGCGGGGCTTTTTCTTGTACGCTTCACCTCCATGAAATTCATCGTTTTGCTTTTGTTGGCCTTGGCCTCTGCCACGTCTCACGCCATGTGGGTGACCGTCACGCGCAACGAAGTGGCCACCGTCTACATCGACTCGATGTCCATCCAAAAAATGGGCTACAACCGCCGCGTGTGGGTGGTGTACGACCTGAATGCGCCCGACGCCACGGGTCAGCAATCGGTCAAGTCGAACATCGACTACGACTGCACAGAAGGCAAATACAAAACCCTCAGCGCCAGCAGCCATCCCAACAAAATGGGCAACGGCCCCGCCATCAAAGCCCTGCCCGTGCCCGAAGGCTGGCGTCCTGTGAGCCAAGACAGCATGAGCCGACAGTTGTTTTCGTTTGCTTGTGCTTGGTAAGTTTGAAACGCCCAACAAAAAGCCCCGCAGTCATCACGACAGCGGGGCTTTCGTTTTGAGCGATGGGTCTGATTAACCCGCAGCGCGTTTGGTCAAAATTTCAAATGCAGGCAAGGTTTTGCCTTCCAGCACCTCCAAGAAGGCACCACCGCCGGTGGAGATGTAGCCCACTTGTTTTTCAATGCCGTACTTGGCAATCGCAGCCAAGGTGTCGCCACCGCCTGCGATGCTGAAGGCACTCGATTCGGCAATGGCGTGCGCAATGGTTTTGGTGCCATTCTCAAACGCGGCAAATTCAAACACGCCCACGGGGCCGTTCCACACAATCGTGCCTGCTTGCTTGAGCTGTAGAGCCAGCTTGGCTGCCGTCTCTGGGCCGATGTCCAGAATTATGTCATCGTCGGCCACGTCGGTGGCTTTCTTAACCGTCGCCACGGCGTCGGCGGCGAAGGTTTTGGCAGTCACCACGTCAGTGGGGATTGGCACTTCTGCGCCGCGTGACTTCATCAGCTCAATCACAGCTTTGGCTTCGCCGACCAAGTCGTGCTCGGCCAAGCTCTTACCGATGTTCAAGCCAGCGGCCAACATGAACGTGTTGGCAATGCCACCACCCACGATGAGCTGGTCCACGTTGTTGGCCAAGCTCTTGAGAATGGTCAGCTTGGTGCTGACCTTGCTGCCCGCCACGATGGCCGCCAATGGACGTTTGGGATTGGCCAAGGCCTTGGTGATGGCGTCAATCTCCGCCGCCAGCAACGGGCCAGCGCAAGCAACGGGTGCGTATTGCGCGATGCCGTAGGTTGTGCCTTCGGCGCGGTGCGATGTACCAAAGGCGTCGTGCACAAAGATGTCGCACAGTGCACCCAGCTTGCGGGCCAATTCGTCGTTGTTCTTTTTCTCACCCTTGTTCACGCGGCAGTTTTCGAGCAGCACCACGTGGCCTGGTTCAACAGCGACGCCGTCCACCCAATTGGCCACCAGTGGCACATCACGGCCCAGCAACTCACCCAAGCGCTTGGCCACAGGTGCCAATGAATCTTCAGGCTTGAATTCGCCTTCAGTGGGGCGTCCCAAATGGGACGTGACCATCACAGCCGCACCAGCCTTGAGCGCCATTTCAATCGCGGGCACAGAGGCGCGCACGCGGGTATCTTCGGTGATGTGGCCTGCGTCGTCTTGCGGCACGTTGAGGTCGGCGCGGATGAAAACACGTTTGCCTTTGGCCGAGCCGTTGGCGCACAAATCAGAGAAGCGAATGACGTTCATGGAGGTAAGCGATCAAAGTAAAAACTAGCGCTATTCTAAAAGTTCAGCCTTGCGCGAAATTGGCAACACTTGGGTGCTTTAACCACGCCCCACAAACGGCATTTTGGTGGCCATCACCGTCATGAACAGCACATTGGCGGTCAGTGGCAAACGCGCCATCGCCATGAAGGTGTCGGTCACGCCTTGCATGTCCATGCGGGCTTCGGGCTTCACACTGCCATCAGCTTGCAACGCACCGGCAGCAAACTTCTCGGTCATATCGCTGGCCACGTTGCCAATGTCAATTTGGCCCACCGCAATGTCAAACGCGCGGCCATCCAACGACGCGGCTTTGGTCATGCCCGTGATGGCGTGCTTCGTGGCCGTGTAGGCGATCGAGCCAGGGCGCGGCGCATGTGCCGAAATCGACCCGTTGTTGATGATGCGACCGCCCTGTGGGCTTTGTGCTTTCATCAACTTGAAGGCGTGCGAGAGGCAATAAAACGCACCATTGAAATTCACATCCACCGAGCGACGCCAATCTTCCCCGGTCAAATCGCCGGGCATGGTGGCGGGCAAAAAGATGCCGGCGTTGTTGAACAGCAAATCCACGCGGCCGTAGTTGACGCGCACCTGCTCAAACAGTTTGGCCACATCGTCTTCGTTGCTCACATCGCAAGGCACTGCCAAAGCATGGCTGGCGTTGACGCCTGCGGCTTGCACGGTGGCTTGCAGGGCATCCGCGCGACGCCCCACCAACACCACCTGCCAACCTTCGGCCAACAACGCCAATGCGCATGCTTTGCCAATGCCTGAACTGGCGCCTGTGACGATTGCTACTTTGCTCATGGGGGTGCTCCTATGTAATGCTTGGATTGTGAACAAGCTGACGGCCAGCTCAAGCCTTCATTGTCTCGTGCGCGAAAGACACGCCTTGCTGGCGGCGCGCTAAAGTAGCGGCCTATGAATCCAATTTTTAACAAAGTCATCCTCTTCACCGACACCGACGGCTTCGCGCGCTTCCGCGAGGAGACGGTGGAACTCACCGAAGGCAAGCCGCAAGCGCGTTTGTCGCCGCTCATGGCCAGTGGCGGCATGCAGCTGCGCCGCAGTCCTGTGGGCTTTCGCAGCGACTTTCATTGCACCGACAACCCGCAATGGTTGTTTGTGTTGGAAGGTCAGATGGAAATCTTTTTGCAAGACGGCACGTCGCGCGTCTTTGGACCGGGCGAGCACTTTTACTCGGCCGATGTGCTGCCCGCAGGGGCCACGTTTGACGCATCAGTACACGGCCACTGGAGCCGACAAGTGGGGCCGGACGAACTTGTCACACTGTTTGTTCGCGGCTAACTACAACTGCGACCTATTCCATTTCTAAATCATGTGTGTCTAGGCGCGAAGCCGCAGACAGTGCTTCAGCACGGCAAGGCTGAGCAACAACGACACAGATGATTGAGAGATGAAATTACCAGCCAAGCCCTAAGTGCAGGGGCAAATACACGGCCATGCCCAACACAATAGTGAGCAACACGTTGCGCTTGGCAAAGTAAACCGCCACGCCCACCGCCGCCGCAAAGATGCGGGCGTCCTGCCAAGTGGCAATCAACTCGCCTTGCGTCATCACGATTTCGGGCACCACCACGGCTGATAGCGCAGCGATGGGTGCGTATTGCAGTCCGCGCTGCGCCCAGTGGGGCAAGTGCCATTCGGTGTTGCTTAAAAAGAAAAAGCTGCGCGTGACCACGGTGATGATGGCCAGGCCCAGGATGACCCACAAGGTCCAAGCGTCGGTCACATTCAAGTCGGTGCTGCTCATGCCAGCCTCTCTTTCGCGGCCTTGAGCTGCTCGGCCATCAAGCAGGCGAACACCGCCATCAGGATGGCCAAGACGATGTTAAGTTTCAAAGGCAAGGCGTAGGCGAACACCGCTGCGATGCCCGCAACGATGGACGACAACACGCGCAAACGTGAGCTAGCCAACGAGCATTGAATGCCCAGCAAGCACAAGATGCCCGCAAAGCCCAAGCCCCATGACGTGGGAATGGCGTTGGCCAAAGCAATGCCCAACAAACTGCACGAAATCCAACTGGTCCAGTTCGCAAAGCTCAAACCGGCCAAATAGGCTTCTTGCGTGAGGCGATGTTCATCGGTGTTGGCTGGATGCGCGAAACGGCGGGTGAACAACACATAGGTGGGGTCTGTGTTGAAGTAGCCCGTCACGATGCGCGGCCACCGCGGCAAATGCATGAGGTAGCCACGCATGTGCAGGCTGAACACCACAAAGCGCAGGTTCACACAAAAGCCTGCAGCCAGCACCACCCAAGCAGGCGCACCCGCCACGATGAGCGGCGTAGCCGCCAACTGCGAGCTACCGGCGTACACGATCAGCGTCATGAACACGGCCTCAAACACACTCATGCCCGACTTGACCAAAGCCACGCCAGTCATCAGTGCCCACGCAATTTGTCCAAAGGCTTGCGGCGCGAGGTCACGCACACCGAGTTTGAACTCAGGGTGTTGATAAAGCCTGCGTTGCCAAAACATCAGAGGGCTTTGTGAGCCGCGCGCGGCTCAAAAGATTGACCCGCAGTGAGCGGGAAACCACGCAAGAAGTCAGCAGCGTTCAGGCGTTTACCGCCTGCGCGTTGCAGCTCGGTGACACACAACACGCCTTCGCCGCAAGCAACGCGCACGCCATGTTCGTCAGCGCTGAGCACCGTGCCTGCTGGTTTGTGGTGTGCGGTGTTTTCTACTTTGGCACGCCACAGTTTGATGACGTCTGCCCCCAGCTGCGCCGAGGCTGCGGGGAATGGGTTGAACGCACGCACGCGTCGACCAATCATCTCGGCGGGTTGTTGCCAATCCACCGCAGCTTCGGCCTTTTCAATTTTGTGGGCGTAGGTGATGCCCGTCTCTGGCTGCTTCACCGGCTGCAACTTGCCCGCTTGCGCATCGGCCAGTGCACGCACCACCAATGCGCCACCCATGTCGGCTAAGCGGTCGTGCAAGCTGGCCGTGGTGTCATCTGCGGCAATGTCGAGCACGTCCGTCAGCAGCATGTCGCCGGTGTCGAGGCCCGCGTCCATTTGCATGATGACCACGCCGGTTTGCGCATCGCCCGCCTCGATGGCACGGTGAATCGGCGCAGCGCCGCGCCAGCGTGGCAACAACGATGCGTGAATGTTCAGACAGCCCAAGCGCGGCGCATCCAAGGTCCACTGCGGCAGGATGAGGCCATAAGCAGCCACCACCATCACATCCGCTTTCGCGTCAGCAATGGCCGCTTGTGCAGTGGCTGCATCGTCTGGGTATTTGCCGTCTAGACGCAGGCTCAAGGGTTGCGCCACAGGAATGTTGTGTTGCACGGCCAGTTGCTTGACGGCAGACGCTTGCAGCTTCATGCCGCGCCCCGCAGGACGGTCGGGCTGGGTCAGCACCAAGGGCACGGTGTGGCCTGCAGCCAAAATTTTGGCCAAGGCCTCAGCCGCAAATTCGGGCGTGCCGGCAAAGATGACGCGTAATGAATCACTCATAAAAGTTGACCCATTTATTCGCCGTCACGCAAAGCTTTGAGCAATTTGGTTTTGATGCGATTGCGCTTCAAGGGCGAGAGGTATTCCACAAACACTTTGCCCATCAAGTGGTCCAGCTCGTGCTGAATGCACACAGCCAACAGACCTTCGGCCTCGATGGTGCGTTCTTTGCCGTGCTCGTCGAGGGCCTTCACCTTCACCTGCGTGGCGCGTTCGACGCCGTCGTAAATGCCGGGCACGGACAAACAGCCTTCGTCACCTTTGACGCGCTCGTCACCCATCCAAGTAATTTCGGGGTTGATGAGCACCATGGGCTCATCGCGCTCTTCAGAGGTGTCAATCACCACCAAGCGTTCGTGCACATCCACTTGCGTAGCAGCCAAGCCGATGCCGTTGGCGTCGTACATGGTGTCCAGCATGTCGGCAATCAGGGTCTTGATGCGCGCGTCAATCTCTTTGACGGGCTTGGCCACGGTGTGAAGCTTGGGGTCGGGGAATCGGAGGATGTCTAACTTGGGCATGGCTTTATTGTAGAAGGCGAGCCTAGAATGAAGTCATGCGAAAGTTTTGCCTCCTCATTTGCATCAGCTTGTTCAGCAGCATGTTTCATGCTGTGGCGATGCCTGTCGAAACTTTACAAGCACCTATCACTGAAGCTGTGGCCACACACGAGCACCACGCCTGCAACGAAGAGACCACCGCATCCACGCCTGCCAAATCATGCAACTTCAGCGGCCATTTGTGCTGTTTGGGCATCACGGCTCTTGTGCAACTGAATGTGCGTGCCGCGATTTACGGCACAGCGCTGTTCAACCCCGTGTTGCCAACACTGGCGTTGCAAGACCATCCCAACAAGCAGTTCAAGCCACCCAAACTGTTTCCCCAAAGCTAAAACACCCTTGCCCTGTTTAGGGCTATTGAATTTTTTTGTTTGGAGAAATATATGAACATGACGCATTACATGGAACTGCTCGCGGTCAATCAACCGTGGAACCTGTTAATTTTTATGGCCATCCCTGTGGTGCTGGCTGAAACCTTGGCCATCACCGAGCTGTATTTGCTTTTCACACGCAACTTCACGGGTTGGGTGCACAGCCTCAACCGCGCAGCGGGCATCACCGTGGGTTTGTACTTTGTGGGTGTCATCGTCTACTTGATGACCACCGCCGTGCTGCCCATCACCCAAGCGGGCGAATGGCGTACCGCGATTGATGTGATTGCTGTGGCTTGCTATTTGATAGGTGGCTTGCCACTCATTTACATCGCGCTGCTTGAGCTAGGTTGGGTCAACGCCAATGCATCCGACGAAGACAAGCGCAAAGTGCACGCCACGTGTGTGGCTTTGTTCTTGGTGTTTGGTCACATCGCGATGATTGCTGGCATGTTGGACCCATCACTGCTAGGTTACGGCGCGGACGCGGCACAAGACATGCCCATGATGCACAACCACTAAACCCTGTGGGCCTATGGGTTGAGCAACAACGCATGGGCCCATTGGTCAGGCTTGCTACGCAGAGGACGGTATTTGCCCGAGGCCCATTCTTTTTTCATGTCGCTGTAATTGTCTGACCAGACCAAGCCGCTTTGCCCCGTTTGGTAAATGAATTGCGATTGCTCCAGGTCTGACAGGTCGTAGACCACACGCAGCGAAGCCGCATGGCGGTTGGCAAAAGGCAGGTACTTTTCATTCGCCCAATACTGGCCCACGTTGACGGTGAACATGTCGCCATCCGAAGGCACGCGCACACTGAACACATCGCGCAACACGGGCACTTGACCAAAGGGCTTGTGCGTGCTGAGTGCCATATGCTCGCCACCCCAATCCCAGCGGGCGGGGGTATTACCTTGCTTCGCGGCAATTCGGTCCAGCGCACGATCTAGGGCCGCGATAGATTGCTCGGCACATGTCTTGGGCGCGCACCAAGGGCTGTTGGTTTGCTGCATGATGTTTTCCAGCAGCAACCTGAAGTGGCGTTTGCCGTATTGCGCTTTGAACACATCGGCACCCAGCTTTGGCTCGATCAAACCACGCGTGAGCTCATCAGCCCACACCGCAAAGACAAGTGGTGCGGCTTGGTCTGCATCCATGCGGCCATCAAAACCTTCTAAAGTTTGCTTCGCTTTCACAGCGAGCGGGTGTTGCGATGCGGTGGCTTTGAGCACAGGCAACAAAGTCAACGTGGACAAGGACACGGTGTCGTTTTGCAAAGCTTGCATGTCTTTGAAGCTGTGTTTGGGTTTGGCTTTGAGCACTTGCTCAATGCGGTCAAAGCGATGCGGCGTGTTCCAGTCTTGACCCAAGTAGTGCGGGTAGTTAGGCGGTGTGATGCGTTGGTTGGCCGTGGCGACCCAGCCTTTTTTGCCGTCATCGGCAGGCATCTCGGCATAGGCCACCCAACCCGTCCAGTCGTAACGCGCATCCCAACCCGGGGCAGGGGCCACACCACGAATGTCGTTGGCAGCGCTGCGCACGGGCACACGGCCTGCGGCCTTGTAGGCGATGTGGCCTTGGGTATCCGCCATGACGATGTTGTGGGTGGGCGAGTGGTTGTCGCCATAGGCCTTCAACAAATCGGCCACGCTTTTGGCTTGTTGCGCTTTGAGGCCGCCCACCAAGGTACGGTTGTCGGCATCCAAAGCACTCCAGCGCAAGGCCAGCACAAAGCGCGACACATCGATCACTTCTGCGTGTGAGGCTTGTGCATCGCTAATCACAGGGCCATGTCGGGTGCTGCGCACCACATGGGTCACATCGGGTTTGCCTTTGACGGCGATGGTCTCGGTACGCGTGTCAAACGTTTGCCAACCCGTGGGGGTTTTGTAGCGCGTGGGGTTGCTTGGGTCGATGTGTTCCAAATACAAATCTTGCACGTCAGGGCCGGTGTTGGTGAAACCCCAAGCCACATGCGCGTTGCGGCCCAGCACCACAAAAGGCAAGCCGGGCAAACTGGCACCGATCACATCGGTGTCGGGGGTTTGCAAATGGGCGTAGTACCAAATGGCAGGCGCACTCAAGGCCAGGTGCGGGTCGTTGGCCAACAGCGGTTTGCCGGTGGTGGTGTGTGAACCCGCCACCACCCAGTTGTTGCTGCCACGGCCTTCGTTAAAACCGGGCTCACCAATGACAGGCAATGAAAAAGACGTCTTCAAGGCTGCGTCGTTTTTATACACGCCCAAATCACGGTAGAGCTTGGCCAGGTCCACCGCAGAAGCGGGCTTCTCGCCGGGATAGGGCGGGTACAGGTCCCACAACTGTTCGGTGCTCAACTTGCGCGCAGCCACCAGACGCGCAAACTCGTTGCCCCAGTTGCCCCCCAAATCCAGCGCCATCACCAACGACCACGCCACGCTGTCAACCGGCTGCCATGCCACACCTTTGTCACCACCCGGCTGTGTGCGCAGCAGCGCGAACTCAGGTGGCAATCCTTGTGGGCGATTGGCATGAAACGCTTTGATGCCATCGCTGTAGGCCTGCAAGTGTTCGCGCACCTCAGCAGGCAACCGGTCGAGCTGCTGTTGCGCCACATGCATCAAGCCCAAAGTGCGCATGAGCTTGTCGGTGGGCAGTGTGGCTTCGCCCAAAATTTCTGACAGCTCACCATGCATCACACGGCGGTTGAACTCCAACTGCCAACTGCGGTCTTGCGCATGCGCAAATCCCAAAGCAAATGCGGCATCACGGTTGCTTTGCGCCAAGATGTGCACCACATCGGCTACATCGCGCTTGATATGGACGGGTTGCAACAAGCCCTCGGTTTTGAGTTGCCCGTCATACATAGGCTGGGTATGAAACACCCACAAACCCAACCCTGCTGCAAGCGACAGCACCAGCCAAAACACGACTTTGAAAATCCGATGGAGCCAGCGGGTCATACACATCCTTTGCTTGTCATGGTTGGACTTTAAAACACTTGAGAAGTTTTCGACCGTTGGCCGTGCACACCAACGACACCCATTCTGACAATGAATTTTTCATTCCAAAGGAGGGGCACATGGACAAAGACGAGTTACGCGCATGGCTGCGCTTGAGCATGACCGACGGCGTGGGCAACGATGCCGCACGCAAACTGCTGGCTTGCTTTGGTAGCCCGCAAGCGGTGTTTGAACAAACCGAAGCCGCGTTGTGCCAAGTGGTCACGCATCAGCAAGCGCGAGCTTTGCTGGCAATTCCAAACGAACTCGCCGTGCAATGCGTGCGCACCCACCAGTGGCTGATGAACCAACCCGACACGCACACCCACGCGCTGTGGACCTTGGGCGATGCGCACTACCCACCCGAGCTGCTGCAACTGGCAGACCCACCGCTGATGATTTACGTGGCTGGTCAAACCCAGCGCACCTTGGGCAACGCCGTCGCCATCGTGGGCAGCCGCAACCCCACACCGCAAGGCGCACAAACGGCAGAGCAGTTTGGTGAAGCACTCAGCGCAGCCGGTTTGTGTGTGGTGTCGGGCTTGGCGCTAGGGGTGGATGGCGCCGCACATGAAGGAGCGCTGCGTGGCGGCAAAGTTCGCGATGGTGAATCCGCAGGTACACAACACTGGCACACCGTGGCCGTGGTGGGTACGGGCCTAGACCGCGTGTACCCGCGTCAACACCAAACACTGGCGAATGAGATTACACGCAACGGTTTGGTCATCAGCGAATACGTGTTGGGCACTGCGCCACTCGCGCACAACTTTCCCAAACGCAATCGCCTCATCGCCGCGCTGGGCCTCGGTACCTTGGTGGTGGAGGCCGCGTTGAAATCGGGCTCACTCATCACCGCCAAGATGGCACTCGACCTCAACCGCGAAGTGTTGGCCATTCCGGGCTCTATCCATGCCACGCAATCACACGGCTGCCATGCGTTGATTCGACAAGGCGCGAAGTTGGTTGAGAACGCACTCGATGTACTGGAAGAGTTACAGCTTGCACCGCAACAACAAGTGAATCTGTTTGCCCAAGCATTGGGTGCTGACGATGACACCACCTCTGACCCGGCAGAACACCCGCTGCTCACCCACATGGGCTATGCCCCTGTGAGCTTGGACGCCTTGCAAGCGCGCAGTGGACAAGACACCGCCACGCTGCAAGCGCAACTGCTCACGCTAGAGCTAGACGGCGCCGTGGGTCGGTTGCCGGGTGGTTTGTTTCAGCGTTTGGCGTTGGCCTGATCAGGGTGAACACCGATGTTTGGAGCCCATACAGAAATAAAAAACATGTATATTGGCCCCATGTTTGAAGTGCTCGTATTCGTCTATGAAAACTATTGGCGAGGCGATGCGTGTCCCGAGCTAGAGCAGCTCGGCCGCAAACTCAGCGCTGCTGGTTTTAACGTAGAAGACATCCAACAAGCTTTGTCGTGGCTCGACGAGCTGAACTTGGCGTCGCACAAAACCGAGCTGATCGACATCAGCCAATCCGCACGCGAACACCACACCGAATCCGTTCACAGCATGCGCGTGTACTCCGTAGCCGAGCAAGACCATTTGGGCGCTGAGTGTTTAGGCTTCATCAACTTCCTTGAGTCTGCCGATGTGCTGTCACCCCACATGCGAGAAATCGTGATGGACCGCGCCATGGCCATTCCAGGCAATCCCATCCACTTAGACGACCTGAAGATCATCGTCCTGATGGTGTACTGGAGCATCGGGCTAGAGCCTGATGCGCTGGTGTTGGATGAGCTGTGCGACGACGCAGACCGCGTCGCACACTGATCCGTATCTAGGCTACTTAGCCCTTCTTACCGCCAAAGCGGTGTTCAATCTCACCCACGATGCCGCGACGGAACACCAACACACAGGTGACAAAGGTGAAGCCCATGATGATGGTCACCCATGAGCCCAGACTGGCCAAGTAGTTTTCCATCGTGATGATGATGGCAGCCCCCACTGATGGCCCCACCATGGTGCCCATGCCGCCCAGCAAAGTCATCAACACCACTTCACCCGACATTTGCCAGCCCACGTCGGTCAACGTGGCCAAGCCAAACGCAATGGCTTTGGTGGCACCCGCCAAGCCTGCCAAGGCAGCAGACAACACAAACGCCACCAACTTGTAGTGGTCCACGTTGTAGCCCAAAGACAAAGCACGTGGCTCGTTTTCGCGCACTGACTTCAACACTTGACCAAAAGGCGAATGCACAACGCGATAGATCAACCCAAAGGCCGCTACAAAAATGGCCAACACCACGTAGTACATGCTGGTGTCACTGCTCAAATCAAACACACCAAACAACTTGCCACGCGGAATGCTTTGAATGCCGTCTTCGGCATACGTGAACGGTGATTGCACGCACAAGAAATAAATCATTTGCGCGAGTGCCAGAGTCACCATCGCAAAGTAAATGCCTTGTCGACGCACAGCCAGCCAACCCGTGAACAAGCCAATGCATGCCGCACTCAAAGTACCAGCCAGCACGGCGAGCTCAGGTGTCATGCCCCACACTTTGGCGGCATGACCCGACACATAGGCGGCAAAACCAAAAAACATGGCATGCCCAAACGACAACAAACCCGTGAAACCAATCAGCAAGTTAAAGGCACTTGCAAACAAAGCGAAGCACAGCACCTTCATCAAGAACATGGGGTAGCCCACAAAGGGAGCGACCAAAAGTGCCAGCAGCAGGCCGCCGTAAATCAAACGCTTGCTCATCATTTCTCCCGCCCGAACAAACCTGCTGGTCGGATCAACAACACAATCGCCATGATGACAAACACCACAGTCGTCGACGCCTCTGCAAAAAACACTTTGGTCAGGCCTTCAATCAAGCCTAGGCCCAAACCGGTCACGATGGCGCCCAAGATAGAGCCCATGCCGCCAATCACCACCACTGCAAACACCACGATGATGATGTTGGAACCCATCAACGGGCTCACTTGGTAAATCGGTGCGGCCATCACACCCGCCAAACCTGCCAAACCCACGCCAAACGCATAAGTGAGCGTGACCATCAAAGGCACGTTGATGCCAAACGCTTTCACCATGTCTGGATTTTCCGTACCCGCACGTAAATAGGCACCGAGCTTTGTCTTTTCAATCACAAACCATGTGAAGAAACACAAGACGATGGACACCACAATCACCCACACGCGGTACTTGGGCAACATCATGAAACCCAAATCAAACACGCCGCGAAAGACATCTGGCAACTCATAGGGCAAACCGGATGAGCCATAAAACTCGCGGAAGATGCCTTCCAAAATCAGCGCCAAACCAAAGGTAAGCAGCAGCCCATACAAATGGTCCAACTGATGCAACCACCGCAACATGGTTTTCTCAATCACCACGCCCATCAATGCCACACCTATCGGCGCAATGACCAAGGCCATCCAGTAATTGACGCCGGCATAGTTGAGCAACATCCACGCAAAGAAAGCGCCGGCCATGTAAAGCGCGCCATGCGCAAAGTTGACGATGTTGAGCATGCCGAAAATCACGGCTAGCCCCAACGACAAGATGGCATAGAAAGAGCCATTCACCAAGCCAAGCATGAGTTGCCCCATCAACGCTTGTATAGGCACGCCAAAAATTTCAGTCATAAATCCGGTTCGATGAGACGGACCGCGTCATGCGGTCCGTCGTGTCAGCACATTACTTCTTCGCAAACGCAGGGCAACGGCTTTGGGCCAAAGGCTGGAATGCCTCTTCACCCTTGATGGTTCCCTTCAAGTTGTAGTAGTCCCAAGGGCCTTTTGACTCAGAAGGCTTCTTCACTTGGAACAAATACATGTCGTGCACCATGCGTCCATCTGGACGCAACTTGCCGTTCTTGGCAAACATGTCGTTGATGGGCATCTCTTGCATCTTCTTCATCACGGCAGCGGTGTCGTCCGTGCCAGCAGCTTGAATGGCTTTCAAGTAATGCATGGTGGATGAGTACACCGAGGCGTGGTTCGAGTTGGGCTTTTTCTTCATCACGGCTTCGTACTTTTGAGCCCACGCACGTGTCTCAGGGTTCAAGTCCCAGTACCAACCTTCGGTCAAATACAAGCCTTGTGCCGTGTTCAAACCAATCGCATGCACGTCGGTGAGCAACATCAACAAGGCCGCCAAGTTTTGTTTCTTGGTCAAACCAAATTCAGCCGCCGCTTTGATGCTGTTGACCGTGTCGCCACCGGCGTTGGCCAAGCCCACCACTTTGGCGCCTGAGCTTTGGGCTTGCAACAAGAAGGAAGAGAAGTCGCCCGTCGACAGTGGATGACGCACAGCGCCCTTCACCGTGCCACCTGCGGCCTTCACCACATCGCCCGTGTCTTTTTCGAGCGAGTGACCAAAGGCGTAGTCAGCGGTCAAGAAGAACCAGCTGTCGCCACCGTCTTTCACAATCGCTTTGCCCACCACATTGCTCAACGCAATCGTGTCCATCAAGTAGTGCACACCGGTACCGGGTGCGCAGTCTTCGTTCGTCATACGTGCAGTGGCCGCGCCTGTGACGATGGTGATTTTGTTTTTCTCTTTGCCCAAGGCTTGCACGGTGAGCGCCACTGCAGAGTTCAAGTTCTCCACCGTCATGTCCACGCCGTCACGGTCAAACCATTGCTGCGTGATGTTCTTGGCGATGTCGGGCTTGTTTTGGTGGTCCGCATTGACCACTTCAATGGGCTTGCCAAACATCTTGCCGCCGAAATCTTGCACCGCCAGCTTGGCCGCGGCCACAGCACCAGGACCGCCGTAGTCGGCGTACACGCCAGACATGTCGGTCAACACACCAATCTTCAGGCTGTCACCGGACAGTTTGCCTTGCGCCAAAGCGCCGGTGGAGACACCCGCCATAAAAACAGCAGTTGCGGCAGCGATGGCCGAGGTCACGAAAGTACGCTTCATAGTTTGCTCCTGTTGAAAAAGGGCTTAGACGCCCAGATACTCGTTCAGCATTTGCGCTTTGTTATCGAGCTCATCTTTGTGGACCGTGGCCACGATCTGGCCATGCTCCATCACGTAGTGCCGATCTGCCAACGGTGCAGCGAATCGGAAATTTTGTTCAACCAAGATGATGGTCAACCCCTTGGCCTTGAGTTGGCGAATCACGCGGCCCAGTGTTTGCACAATCACAGGCGCCAAACCTTCGGTGATTTCGTCCAGTAACAAAATACGTGCGCCTGAGCGCAAGATGCGCGCCATCGCCAACATCTGCTGCTCGCCCCCTGACAAGCGCGTGCCTTGGCTGTGACGACGCTCTTTGAGGTTCGGGAACATCTCGTAAATTTCTTCCACCGACATGCCACCCGGCCCAATCTTGGGTGGCAACATCAGATTTTCTTCGCAGCTCAGGCTGGAAAAAATGCCGCGCTCTTCTGGGCAGTAACCCAGACCCAAGCGGGCAATTTGGTTCGTTTGCATGCCAATGGTTTCCACGCCATCAATTTGCACTGAACCCGTACGTCGACCGGTCAAACCCAAAATGGACTTCATGGTGGTCGAGCGACCTGCACCGTTGCGGCCCAGCAGGGTGATGAGTTCACCTTCGTGAATTTCAAAATTCACACCATGCAAGATGTGCGATTCGCCGTACCAAGAATCCAGGTTGGCCACCTTCAACAAAGGCGTACTCATGCAGCCTCCTCGGCGGTGCCCACATACGCTTCTAAGACGCGCGAGTCTTTGGACACTTGGGCGTAAGGGCCTTCGGCCAACACAGAGCCGCGTGCCAACACCGTGATGGTGTCTGACAAATCGGCAATCACGTTCATGTTGTGTTCCACCATCAGCACCGTGCGGTTGGCAGACACCTTGCGAATCAAATCCACCACGCGGCCTACGTCCTCGTGGCCCATGCCTTGGGTGGGCTCATCCAACAACATCAGCTCTGGGTCAAGCGCCAAGGTGGTGGCGATTTCGAGGGCGCGTTTGCGGCCATAGGGCAGTTGCACTGTTTCAGTTTGCGCAAAGCTGGCCAAATCCACCTGCTCTAGCAAGTGCATGGCTTGCTCATTCAAGGTGTTGAGGCTGGACTCTGGTTTCCAAAAATGAAAGCTCGTGCCGAGTTTGCGTTGCAAACCAATGCGCACGTTTTCTAAAACACTCAGATGTGGAAACACAGCGGAAATTTGGAACGAACGCACCATGCCCATGCGCGCCACTTCAGCCGCTTTGAGAGCCGTGATGTCTTGGCCGTTGTAAATGATCTGGCCGGAGCTCACCGGTAAAAACTTGGTGAGCAAATTGAAGACGGTGGTTTTACCCGCACCGTTGGGGCCAATCAAAGCGTGAATCGAACCACGTTTGATTTGCAAATTCACGCCATCCACAGCAATGAAGCCCTTGAATTCGCGCGTGAGTTGCTTGGTTTCTAGGATGAAGTCGTTGCGTGCCAAACCTGATGCTTTCGAAGAAAGTCCGTATGTCTAAGACGCGGATGCTAAGCATCGAAACTCGTCCTCGCAAAGGGGTAAACCCTTTTCCAAGTCACCTGCAAGACAAAGAGTGGTCAGACCACCAAGCCAAGCAGACACAAAAAAGCCGGTTCGAAAACCGGCTTTTCTTTTAGAGGTGATGTGGGCTTAAACCACAGCGCCCGAGTTCTCATCATCTGGGTCATGCGCCGCTTTGTTGGCGTGGTGCTTGATCAAGTCGTCACGACGAATGCCCAACCACATGGCAATGGCCGCAGCCACAAACACGGATGAATAAATGCCAAAGCAAATGCCAATGGTCAGCGCCAGCGCAAAGTAATGAAGCGTTGCGCCACCGAACAACAGCATGGACAACACCATGAGCTGCGTACAACCGTGGGTGATGATGGTGCGACTGATGGTAGAGGTGATGGCGTTGTCAATGATCTCCACCGTGCCCATCTTGCGATAGCGGCGGAAGTTTTCACGGATACGGTCAAAGATCACCACAGACTCGTTCACCGAGTAACCCAGCACCGCCAACACCGCAGCCAACACAGGCAACGAGAACTCCCACTGGAAGAACGCGAAGAAACCCAAGATGATGACCACGTCGTGCAAGTTCGCAATGATGGCAGCCACCGCAAACTTCCACTCGAAGCGCATGGCCAAATAAATCATGATGCCCACCACCACAAAGGCCAAGGCCTTGAGGCCGTCAGCCGCCAACTCGTCACCCACTTGCGGGCCGACAAATTCGGTGCGGCGCAGTTGCACATTGGCGTCGCTGGCTTTGAGTGCGGTCAGCACTTGTTCGCTTTGCTGGGCAGAGCTTTGGCCCTTGACCGCAGGCATGCGAATCATCACATCACGCGCCGTGCCAAAGTTTTGCACTTGCACATCAGACAAACCGAGCTTGGCAATTTGGTCCCGCACGGCATTGAGGTCAGCAGGCTGGCTGTAGCTGACTTCCATCAGCGTGCCGCCCGTGAACTCGACCGACAGATGCAAACCACGGCTAAAAAGGAAGAACACCGCCGCCACAAACGTGATGAACGAGATGGCGTTGAACGCTACCGCGTGCTTCATGAACGGGATGTCTTTACGAATCTTGAAAAACTCCACCTGAATTCCTTTTTAAACAGGAGTTTTCAGCGAAAACTCATATGCGCGCAGCGCATGTGACGTTGAAGCTAAAAATTCCATGATCATTCTTAAGCGCGCCACACCGTGCCAATCGACACGCTTTGCAATTTCTTCTTACGGCCATACCAAACGTTGACCAAGCCGCGCGAGAAGAACACAGCAGAGAACATGCTGGTCAAAATGCCGAGGCAGTGCACCACGGCAAAGCCGCGCACAGGGCCCGAACCAAATGCCAACAAGGCCAAACCCGCAATCAAGGTGGTGACGTTGGAGTCGAGGATGGTGGCCCACGCGCGGTCGTAGCCAGCGTGAATGGCCGACTGGGGTGATGCGCCGTTGCGCAACTCTTCACGCACACGTTCGTTGATGAGCACGTTGGCGTCAATCGCCATACCCAGCACCAAAGCCATCGCAGCCATACCAGGCAATGTCAAGGTGGCTTGCAACATCGAGAGCACGGCAACCAAGAGCAACAAGTTCACCGCCAGCGCAACACTGGAGAACACGCCAAACAACATGTAATAGATGCACATGAAGGCAGTCACGGCCACAAAGCCCCACGTGACGGAGTCAAAGCCTTTGGCAATGTTTTCTGCACCGAGGCTTGGGCCAATGGTGCGTTCTTCAATGATTTCCATGGGCGCAGCCAATGAGCCCGCGCGCAACAACAGCGCGGTGTCATTGGCTTCCACAGTGCTCATGCGGCCAGAAATTTGCACGCGGCCACCACCGATTTCGCTGCGAATCACAGGCGCGGTGACAACTTCGCCCTTGCCTTTTTCAAACAACAAAATAGCCATGCGTTTGCCCACGCTCTCGCGCGTCACGTCTTTGAAGATGCGTGCGCCTTTGGCGTCAAGCGTCAAGTGCACCGCCGCTTCTTGGTTTTGCGTGTCAAAGCCAGGTTGGGCATCGGTGAGGTTCTCACCCGTCAAGATGACTTGCTTTTTCACAATCACGGCTTGGCCGTTGCGGTCCATGAAACGCTCGGTGCCAAACGGCACGGGGCCGTTGCCAAACTCTGCACTGCGGGCTTCGGCGCTGTCGTCCACCATGCGGATTTCCAACGTGGCCGTGCGTCCCAAAATGTCTTTGGCCTTGGCCGTGTCTTGCACACCCGGCAGTTGCACCACGATGCGGTCGGTGCCTTGCTGTTGAATCACCGGTTCGGCCACGCCTAACTCGTTGATACGGTTGTGCAGCGTGGTGATGTTTTGTTTGATGGCTTGCTCTTGCACGCGCTTGGCAGCCACGGGGTTGATGACCGCCGTGAGCTTGAAATCCGAGCCATCGGGACTGCTGGTGGTTTGCAAGTCCAAGAACTGGTCTTGAATCACGCGTTGTGCCGCTTCGAGGGTTTCCATGTCGCGGAAACGAATCTCGATGGTTTGGTTGTTGCGGCTGATACCGCTGTGGCGCACGTTCTTTTCGCGCAAGCCCGTGCGGATGTCACCGGCCAAGGACTCGGCCTTTTTGGTCAGAGCCGCAGGCATGTCGACTTGCAACATGAAGTGCACGCCGCCGCGCAAGTCCAAACCCAAATACATGGGGGCCGCATTGAGCGAAGTCAGCCACGCGGGTGAGCGGGCCAACAAATTCAAAGCCACAACATACGATGCGTCGTTCGCGTCGGGCACCAAGGCTTGCTGGATGGCGTCCTTGGCTTTGAGTTGTTGGTCAGTGCTGTCGAAGCGCACTTTGAGCGATGCGTTGTCCAAAGTCAGCGCATCGGGTGTGAGGTTGGCAGCCGTCAAAGCCGCTTGCACGCGCTCTTGCACAGCGAGGTCCACCTTGACCGACGACTTGGCAGGTGACACCTGCACCGCAGGCGCTTCGCCAAAAAAGTTAGGCAGCGTGTAGAGGCTGCCGACAACCAAAGCGATCACGATGATCGCGTACTTCCAAAGGGGGTAACGGTTCATGATCGCTTCGTCGTCTCGTGGCTGATATTTACAGAGAGCCTTTTGGCAACACTTGCACCACGGCTTGGCGTTGCAATTGCACTTCCACGCCAGCAGCGATTTCGATAGACACAGTGGCATCGGCCAACTTGGTCACCTTGCCGAGCAAGCCGCCGGCTGTGGCGATTTCATCGCCTTTGGCGAGTGCGTCAATCATGGCTTTGTGTTCTTTTTGACGCTTCATTTGTGGGCGAATCATCACGAAATACAAGACCACAAACATCAACACCAAGGGCAACATGCCTTGCAAAGAAGACATCAGGTCACCGCCAGCAGCTGCGGCAGGTGCGGTTTGGGCAAAAGCAGAAGAAATCAACACGGTCAAACTCCAAATTGAGGGACTGCTGCCAGGGTGCAAAACGCCCCAGCAGACCAACCGCGGATTGTATGCGGCTGGTTCAGTTTCTCAGTTCAGGGCTGACCACTGTGCTTTCAAGCCTTCCCACTTCTGACGCGCCGCCGCCAAGTGCCGCGCTTTGACATGACCAAAGCCTTTGATTTGCTCAGGGATTCGCGCCATCTCCACTGCCAAGGCGTGGTTGCTGGCATTGAGCTGACCCAACATGGCATCCACGCTGGTGCGGTATTGCGCAATCAAGGCACGTTCGGTGCGGCGCTCTTCGGTGTACCCAAACACATCCAGCGCCGTGCCTCTGAGCCACTTGAAGTGCTTGAGCACCTTGAAACCGGTGAGCATGAGCGGGCCAAACTTTTGCTTTTGCAACTCGCCTTTGGCGTTGGTTTTGGCCGTCAGCGGTGGGGCCAAGTGGTAGTTGAGGGTGTAGCTGCCTTCAAACATGCCCTCGATTTTTTGCAAGAAGGCTTTGTCTGTGTGCAAGCGAGCCACTTCGTACTCGTCTTTGTAGGCCATGAGCTTGAACAGGTTACGCGCCACGGCTTCGGTGAGCGTGGTTTTGTGCAACGCAGCTTCTGCCGTGCGCACACGCTCAACAGCTGCGCGGTAGCTGTTTGCATAGGCTGTGCTTTGATAGTTGGTGAGAAAAGCCACGCGCTTGGCGATGAGCGCATCCACCCCCTCAGGTTTGTGGAACTGCACCACCTGCGCAGGCGCCAACAAGGCTTGCACCTCAGCCCAATGCACGGCGCAATGGCGGCCCCATTCAAACGCCGCTTTGTTTTGCGCCACCGCCATGTCGTTGAGTTCCATCGCACGCATCAAGGCCTCCAGCCCCAACGGCACCCAACCCTTTTGCCAAGCAAAGCCCAAGACCATGGGGTTCACAAAAATGCTGTCGCCCAGCACTTGCGTGGCCACGCGGTCAGCATCAAAGGCACTCACGCCGTCAGGGCCCACGGTGTGCACGATTTCAGCCACACAGGCTTCGCCTGGGTTTTCCCAGTTGGCGTTGCGCACAAAGGCTGCGGTGGGTGCGCTGTGCGCGTTGAGCGCCACATGCGTGCGACCAGCGCGCATGCGTTGCAAGGTTTCTTTGCCCGCCACCACGATGGGGTCGCAACCAATGACGAGGTCTGCCGCGGCCAAGCCCACACGCGTGGTGCGAATGTCGTCTGGGTGATTGGCAATGAGCACATGGCTCCACGTCGCACCGCCTTTTTGTGCCAAGCCTGCTGCGTCTTGCGTGACCACGCCTTTGCCTTCGATGTGTGCCGCCATGCCCAACAACTGACCGATGGTGATGACGCCCGTGCCGCCCACACCCGCCACCACCATGCCCCACGCATGTGTGGCATCTGGCAACGTGGGTTCTGGCAAGGCCAATGCGGGCAACGCAATGCGCGACACGCCTTTGGCTTTTTTCTTCAGGCTGCCACCTTCCACCGTCACGAAGCTCGGGCAAAAACCTTTGACACAGCTGATGTCTTTGTTGCAGGTGCTTTGGTTGATGGTGCGTTTGCGACCGAACTCCGTTTCGAGTGGCTCCACACTCATGCAGTTGCTTTGCACACCGCAGTCCCCACAGCCTTCGCACACCAAGTCGTTGATCAACACGCGCACCGCAGGGTCGGCCATGGTGCCGCGCTTGCGACGGCGGCGTTTTTCGGTGGCACAGGTTTGGTCATAGATGATGACGGTGCAACCTTTGATCTCGCGCATCTCGCGCTGGATACGGTCCAGCTCATCGCGGTGGAACACAGCCACGCCGTCGACCAAGCCTGCGCCTTCGTATTTCTCGGGCTCGTCCGTCACCACAGTGATGCGTTGTGCGCCTTCGGCCTTCATGCTTTGGGCGATTTGAAGAACTGAATGTCCTTCAGGTCTTTCGCCCACACGCTGCCCACCCGTCATCGCAACAGCATCGTTGTAAAGCAGTTTGTAGGTGATGTTCACACCCGCCGCAATGCTTTGGCGAATCGCCAAGATGCCGCTGTGAAAGTAAGTGCCATCGCCCAAGTTGGCGAAGATGTGCTGGTCATTCACAAACGGTTGCTGGCCGACCCACGGCACGCCCTCACCACCCATTTGCGTGAAGCCATGCGTGTCACGGTCCATCCACAACACCATGAAATGGCAACCAATGCCGGCCATGGCGCGTGAACCTTCGGGCAGTTTGGTCGAGGTGTTGTGTGGGCAGCCCGAACAGAACCAGGGCATGCGATCTGCCTTCAACGTCACCGCAGTCATGGCTTGTTCTTTGGCTGTGATGATGGCCAGCTGTGCGTTGATGCGAGCCGTGGTGTCGGCATCCACGCCCAACTTGAGCACACGTTGTGCAATGGCCTTGGCAATGAGCGCGGGATTCAGGTCCGCGTTCGCGCGCAACAAAGTATTGGCGCTGGGATTGGGCATGGCCCATTCACCACCGCCGCCACCGAAGGGGCCTTGTGCGCCGTTGTCGTCAATTTCATTGAATTTGCCCAACACATTGGGTCGCACATCGGCTCGCCAGTTGTACAGCTCTTCTTTGAGTTGGTACTCAATGACTTGGCGCTTTTCTTCGATCACCAAAATCTCTTGCAAGCCTTTGGCAAACTCGCGCGTGAGCTGCGCATCCAACGGCCACACCACGGCCACTTTGTGCAAACGAATGCCCAAACGACGACAGGTGTCATCGTCCAGCCCTAAGTCGAGTAGCGCTTGACGCGTGTCGTTGTAGGCCTTGCCGCTGGCGATCAAACCTAAACGGTCGTTCGGGCCTTCGATGACGTTGTGGTTCAAACGGTTGGCGCGCACATACGCAAGGGCTGCGTACCACTTGTAGTCAAACAAACGCGCCTCTTGTTCCAACGCGGTGTCGGGCCAACGGATGTGCAGGCCGCCTGCTGGCATTTCAAACTCTGGGATGACGATGTTCACGCGATGCGGGTCAATCACCGCCGTCGAGCTCGATTCCACAATTTCTTGAATCGTCTTCATGCCCGACCACACACCGCTGAAGCGACTCATGGCGATGGCGTGCAAACCTAAATCCAAAATTTCTTGCACATTGCTGGGGAAGAACACGGGCGTGCCGCAGGCCTTGAAGATGTGGTCGCTTTGATGCACCGCAGTCGAGCTTTTGGCCACATGGTCGTCGCCCGCCACAGCCAACACACCACCCCAAGGCGTGGTGCCCGCCATGTTGGCGTGCTTGAATACATCCGAGCAGCGGTCCACGCCCGGGCCCTTGCCATACCAAATGCCAAACACGCCATCAAACTTGTTGCTGCCCTGCGGCGCAAAGCCGAGTTGCTGTGTGCCCCACAACGCCGTGGCGGCCAACTCTTCGTTCACCCCCGGTTGAAACACAATGTTTTGGGCTTCTAAGTAAGGCTTGGCTTTCCAAAGCGATTGGTCATAAGTGCCCAGCGGAGACCCGCGATAGCCGCTGATGAAGCCCGCTGTGTTTTTGCCTTGCAAGGCATCGCGTTGGCGTTGCAACATGGGCAGCTTGACCAACGCTTGCACACCACTCATGAAAGCACGCCCCACATCGAGGCTGTATTTGTCGTCCAGCGTCACTGAGTCCAAGGCGCGGCGAATGTGTTCGGGCAGAGGGGCGTTCATCTGTGTCTCCGTTTATTTTGTGTTTGAAGCAAAGTGTAGGGTTTGCGCCCAGATAAAGGTTTGCGTTTTACGCTCTAAATTACCCTGTTTGCGCAAGATTCTTTCTAAAATCTCGAAAAAACGAAACAGAGGAGCGTTACCTTGGAGACACTCGACAAATTTGATCTGGCGATTTTGCGCGAGCTACAGGCCGATGCACGCCTGACCAATGCCGAACTGGCACAGCGCGTGGGCTTGAGTGCGGCGCCTTGTTGGCGACGTGTGCGTGCGCTCGAAGAAGAGGGTTACATCACGGGCTATCGCGCTGAAATCAACCGACACAAAATTGGTTTGGGTGTGCTGGCTTTTGTGCGTGTGGATGCGGAACGCAACACGGGCGATGTGGCCCGCAAGTTAGAAGTGGCGATTCGCAAAATTCCAGAAATCGTGGCCTGCCACTACATCAGCGGCACAGGCACGTTTGAGCTGCAAGTGGTGTCGCAAGATTTAGAAACCTTCAGCCAATTTGCACGCGAGGTGTTGATCAACTTGCCGCACGTGAAAGACATCCACACCAGTTTCTCACTGGGGGAAGTCAAAGCCAGCGGTGCGTTGCCGCTGACGCATTTGAAAAAGTAACGCGTGATTCGTCACTTCGGCCACAGCACCCACAAGCGCAGCCCTTGCTTCATGCGTCCAGCAAAGTCCCCCGCCTCTGCGCCTGTGCCCGCAAAGTAATCGGCCCGCACCGCGCCGACGATGGCGCTGCCCGTGTCTTGCGCGAACACCAAGCGTTGCAAATTGGCGTTCGGCCCTGCGCTGGCCAACCACACCGGTGTGCCGTAGGGAATGGAATCTTTGTCCACGGCGATGGAGCGTCCCGCAGTCAGGGGCACGCCTTGCGCACCACGCGGCCCGAGGTCTGCATCCGCCGCGCTGCGCATCTCTTCGCGGAAGAACACATAGCGCGGGTTACTCCACAACATCTCTTGCACCAAACGCGGGTTGCTTTGTTGGGTACTGACAATCCATGCCTTGATGCCTTGCCACGACGCATCACGAATCAAGCCGCGGTCTAACAACCAGCGGCCCACGCTTTGATACGGCTGCTCGTTTGAGCCCGCAAATGCCAAACGCACGATGCGTGTGCTGCCATCGGGGTTGGCCATGCGCACGCGACCCGAGCCTTGGATGTGCAGCACCAAGGCATCAATCGGGTCAGCAAGCCATGCCACTTCTCGGCCACGCAAGGCGTCGCGTGCTTGAGAGTTGGTGTCGATCTCTTGTCGGCTGAACCATGGACGGCCTGCGCGGCGCGCTTCGGCCAAACCATCGGGCGGTGCGTACAACGGCACTTCAAAGCCGGGACGCATTTGCGCCGACGCATCAAACAGCGGCTCGTAGTAACTGGTGAGCAAGCCATCAACGGCACCGTCGAGCGATTCAACACGGTAGGGCTGCAAGTGGCTCATCATCCACAAGCGGCGGTCATCGTCGCTGCCCAACATGAGTTGACGCACGTCTTTGCACAGCGGCGCAAACAAGGGGCCAGGACGTTCACAGTTTTGCAGCCATGCATTCCATGCGTCTTGTGTGGGGTCGTTTTGCCAACCGGGCACATCGTTCCACGGTGTGGCCACCCAACGGCTGCGGTAACTCTGTTGTGGACTCGGCGTCCCGGGTGTGCCGGCCAAACTGCCGCTGGCACGCGGTGTTTCTGCAGGCGTCCGAGCAGCAGGCGCTGAACGACCATAGTCCGTCACGGGCGCGTAGCGTGGGGTGCCGCAAGCCACCAAGCTTCCTACAATCAAGGCCCACGTCAAACGCCACAGGATTTGTCTCATGCTGTTAATTTTGCTAGAAGCGCTGGGCGCGGGTTGCATCTTGGTGTTGATCGTGTGGTGGACGATGTTTTCAGGCCGCGAAGAAACCGAGGCCGAACACCTTGCCGCACAAGAAGAAGCGCCCAAAGACGACAAATAACTCACTCGCCACGCAGCAAGTTGGCCAACTCCACGGCCGACTTCACATTCATTTTGTCAAACACGCGAGCGCGGTGAACTTCGACGGTGCGCACGCTGATGTCTAGCTGATCCGCAATCAGTTTGTTGGGCAAGCCCTCCACCACCAAGTGCATCACGTCACGTTCACGGTCTGTCAAATCGGCCAAGTTGTGTTGCAAGTCTTGTTTGGCACGCAAGCTTTGCAAGGTTTGCGCCGAGCGCGCCAAGGCTTGTTCAATGCGATCGACCAAGGCGTTGTCTGAAAAAGGTTTTTCACAAAAATCAAATGCGCCCCGTTTGACGGAATCGACGGCGGTGGGCACATCGGCATGGCCCGTCAAGAAAATCACTGGCAGCACATCAAGCAGTTGACGCTCAATGAGTTGCTCAAACAAGGCCAAGCCACTCATGCCAGGCATGCGCACATCGAGCAACAAACAGCCGGGCTGCGAAGGCTGCCAAGCGTGACGACCTTCACCCAAAAATTCAGCAAACGCATCTGCGCTGTCAAACGACTGACTGGGCAAACGGCGCGAACGCAACAGCCACGCCAGCGCTTCGCGCACACCAGCGTCGTCATCAACAATAAAAACCAAAGCGTCTTCTGTGGGTTGCATGTGTCAGGTCTCGGGTGGCGATTGTGGCAGGGTAAAGCTAAACACCGTGCCGCGCGGCGTGTTGGGGTGGTGCCCTAAAAATCCACCATGTTGTTCCACCACGGTGCGGCACAAACTCAAACCCAAGCCCATGCCTTCTTCTTTGGTGGTGAAAAACGGGGTGAACAATTTCTCTGACACGCCGTCAGGAATGCCTTGACCCACATCTGCCACTGAAAATTCCAACCAACGGCTGGTTGCGTTGGATGCGGCAGGGCGCACGCTGAGCGTGAGCACTTTGTGAGGCGTGTCATCTGCCATGGCTTGCATGCCATTGCGTGACAAATTCAACAGCACTTGTTCGACCATGGTGCGATCGCACAGCACAGCTGGCAAATCGGATGGGCATTGAACCACGACACGCACGCCCAATTTGCGCGCTTGCAAAATGACCAAAGGCATGACGTCATCAAGCAAGGCACGCGGCTTCACCGCCTCGCGCGCTTGGTCACGGCGACGCACGAAATCGTGCACGCTCTTGATGACCTTGCCTGCACGTTCAGCTTGCTGGCCAATGCGCTGAATGGCACTGCCCAAGGTCTCGACCAACTGCGGGTCTTTCACGGCAGCGTCTTGTAACAGGTTCATGCTGCCGGTGGCATAGCTTGAAATCGCGGCGAGTGGTTGGTTCAACTCGTGGCTCAACAACGAGGCCATCTCACCCACCGTGGCCAAACGCGCCGTGGCTTGCAAACGTTCTTGGCTGGCACGTGACACTTCTTCCACGCGACGCTGTTCGCTGATGTCCAACACCGCGCCCATCCAACCCGTTTGTTCACCCAAAGCGTTGATGAGCGGGGCTTCAAAAATCATCACGGCAAAGCGTTCACCGTTCTTGCGCATGAAGACCGATTCCACACCCTCACGCGGGGGGGCATTGCCCGCCAAACGCAAGGCTTGGCGCTGGCCGTACTCGTCCACCATCTCGGGTGGCCAATAGGGTGCAGGAATGCTTTTGCCAATCAATTCTTTGGCCTCAAAACCCACCATCTCGCAAAACGCGGGATTCACATAGGTGATGCGACCTTCGTTGTCACGGGCACGCAAGCCTGTAACGAGGGAGTCTTCCATCGCTTTGCGAAATGCCAACGCATCGGCCAAGTCCAGCTCCACGCGTTGACGACGTCGCATGTCACGCGCCAGCATGATGAGCACCGTGACCAAGGCAATCGCCATGGCCGTGACCAACGCGGTCAACACATTGGGAAACACATCTGGGGCACCACGCCAGCTGTCCATGCGCAACACCATGGTGTGGCCCGGCAAATCCATCAGCTGTTTGGCAATGAACACGCGCGAGCCACGACGTGCCGTTCCATGCATGGCCAAACGTGTGCCGTCTGACTCGGTGAACGACACCTCTTGGCTGCGCGTGAGCTGTGGCCCCACCATGTTGACCAAGATCTCACCCAAGGAATAGGTGGCAATGGTGTAGCCCGTGAGCTGGCCATCGGTGATGACGGGCAAGCACAAATCCATGATTTCCAAGCCCAAACCATCGGCTTGTGGGACATAGGTACTCGCGCCATAGCCGGGGCCGCTTTGGCGGCGAGCCACACCACAGGCTTGCACCACTTCAGGCTGATTGGCCGCGCGGCCAAAACGGTTGAACACGGGGGCTCGAAACGGGGTGTCGGTGCTTTTGAGCACGCGCAAATCCGTGTCACGCAACTCGAGGCGCAACCATTCGCGATGCTCGCGCAACAAGGTGTGCGCGTCTTGCTCCCACGGCGTGGCAGCGCGGTCGGCGTATTGCAAGGCTTGCAAACTCTGCACATTGCGGGTGAGTGCAGTGCGAATGTCACCCACCGCATCTGCGGCATCGCGCTCTAGGCGGCTTTGTACTTGGCTCACCTCATAGCGCCCAGCCAACCACACCAACGTGCTGAGCATGGACAGCACCAGCACCACCAAGAGCACCCACAGCACCCAGCGACGTACTTGTGGTCCAGCAGGCAGCGGCATCAATCCACCTTGGTCACACGGGGATCTGCCCATGTGCCATCCACTTGGAACTCACTGGTGCCTGCACGCACCAGAGGTTTGCTCAACACCATCTGCGCCAAATAGCTGGTCAATCCAACCAAAGGGTTGATGGTGGCGACGTAGAGCGATGCCGTGCCTGCATTGATTTCGGGCACCACCACCACTTTGAGTTTTTGAGTTTCGCGGACCAAGTCAGCACTGCCTTCAATCAAAGCGCCGGCAACCACGCCTTTCATCTGCAAGTTGTTGGTGAATGCCACGCCTTGGTCAATGCGCACATCACCGCGCACAAAGTCGAAAGCAAATCCATCACTGAACAAATCGCTGAAATCCAGGGTCAAACGACGCGGCAAGGCTTGCAAATTCAGCACGCCCAGCAAGCGAGCAGCGCCTGGTTCTGTTTTTAAGAATTGACCTTTTTCAATGGCCAGATTCATCTTGCCGCTCATGCTGGCGTAGTGCAAGGTGATGGGCGAGCCTTGCCAAGACACTTGGCCTTCTAAACGGCCCTCACCGTAGCGAATGGCGCCCGGCGTCCCCAATCGCGTCAACAAATCCCCGCTGTCACGAATCACCAACACAAAATTGAACTGGGTGCGACGCACGCGCGGGCCTTCGGCCGCCCAGCTGCCATTGGCCGTCAAGGTGGCCTCGGGCAAGGTCACGTTGAATTTGTTGAGTCGCCATTCGCGCACAGCATTTGTGCCCACACGATTGACCGCATCAATTTCTAAACGCCCCAGCCTCTTGCCACGCAAGGTCAACTCATTCACCACAATGTCCAAGGTGGGAATGCTGCTGGGTTGCTCGGTCAACAGGCGCTCCACATCGGGCACCGAGCTAGGCGGGATATTCAAATACGCCAAACGCACATACAACTGCGCCGGCACATTGCCATTGGGCGGACGAACTTCCGCTGAACCATTCAACTCATCGGCGCTGATGTTGAGGCGCCACAAATCACCTTGGCGCGTGCCTCCCACCACCACTTTGTGAATCACCCGATCTGAGACCTTGATTTGCTCCGCCAACAACGCGGCAAATGTGGGCATGTAGTCTTGAGCACCTTCCCCCGTTGCCTCGCTGCCAATGACCGATGTGGTGGTCGATTTGCGTTTGAGCGGCGACGCACCGGTGAGTTGTGTCAGCGTGGTGTTCCATGCATCTAGGTCTAACGACGGCAGTTGCAAATTGAGGCTGACCGCGTTGTCACGCATAGGCACGGCATCCATCACCGACTGCCCCACGGCTATACCGCCGCGCACCACGCGGGGTCGTGGCCCGCTGAGGTCACGCACATACATGACCGACACCACACGACCCAAGGTCACTTTGATTTGGTCTTGCAGCACGCGTGATTTGGTGGCCAGCGATTCGCGCGTGAGTTGTGTTTCGATGCGCAAGGGCATGGCCGCCTGCGGCGTTTTGTTCAAAGGCGATGGCAAATTCAACGCCATGCCCTTGAGGTCACTGCTGATCAGCAACTCTGGTTCACCACGACGCAAACCCAAGGTGGCGCTGTAGCTTGACTTGCCAGATGCGCGTTGCGCCAACCGAGAGACAAAGCCAAGCTCACGCGCGCGCTGCAAGCCCTCAGCGGTCAGATCACCATGAATTTTGAGCTGCAAAGGTGATTCACCATCACGCGCTACAAATGACAAACCGCCATCCAGCACCGCATCGCCACCTAACAGCTGTGCTTGTACTGCTTTGAGTTCAAAACCTTGTTCGCTGAACTGCAAAGTGCCGCGCGTGCGATTGAGCACGGGGGTGCCAGGAATGATTTGCAAACCATTGTCAGCAAACACCACACTGCCCTGAACTTTGGACGTCTCTAACTTGTCGATGGGCAAGCTCAGTGCCAATTTGAAATTCGCATCACCCGTGGCTTGGCTTTTGCTCAGCACCGTCCCCGTCAAGTCATTGAGGGCAGACTTGGCAATCACTTCCAACACCTGCGCCAGAGGGCCACGCGCTTCGCCTGTGACACTCACCACGGGTTGTGCCAGCTTCGGGATGCGCGCTTCCACTTTTTGCCAAGTTACTTGAGGGGCACCCTCCAACTGTGTACGCCCTTTGAAATGCAACGCAGATCGATCAAACACCAACTCGCCATTGAGCTCCGTCAATGCAGGCCATGCAGGAGGGGGCGCAGTTTTAGACTTGGGTAACTGCGATGGCACATAGGCGTATTTGCCCTGTGCCACTTGCGCAACGATGCGGAACTCGCCCAGCTTGGGGTTGTCAAACGGCATGTCGTTCAAGTTGCCACGCAAACGCAGGGTCACATGGCTGGCATCACCCGTTTTCACCGCATCACGCACATAGGTGCGCACGTCGGCGGGCAAGGTGTTGGGCAAATAGCGATGCACTTGTGCCACTTTGGCGCGGCTGAGCGAGGCGGTCAAATCCAACACGCCGGGTAAGCGCGCATCGCCTTCGCCGGTTTTCCAATTGCCATTGAATTCACCCGCCATGTCGTCGTTCACCACGCGACCTTGTGTGAATTGCACGGCCACATCATCACCTTTGAGCTGCCAAGCCATTTGTGCTGAAGCTTCTTCTAACGCGATGCGCGGTTCATCTAAACCGAGGGGCAAGGTCAAGCTGCCGTTGTGAATGCTCACACGGGCTTTGCCGCCTTTTTGCGTCAACTCAAATTCCAGTTGCGCGGCTTGCATGCCGGGCACATGGACCAATGGACTGTCTGGCCGTGCATCGCGCTGCATCGAAAATTGACGCACTTGGCCACGCGCGCTGTAGTGCAACGAGGCATCGTCGTTTGTCTGCCATGTGGCTTTGAGTTGGTTGACCTGACCTTGCGGCTGTGCACGCGCCAACAGGTCGCGCACCTGCTCTGACAGCGGCACACGCTGGCTGATTTGCACCAACGCGTCTAGGTCTAAACGGTCAGCACTGAACGTGCCGGATTCAAATGCATCCCCACGCCAGCTCACACGCACCACACCACCCGGCCAGTGTTCACCCTCTTGGGTGTCGAACACCAAATCCTGGCTACTGATTTCGACCTCACCGTCTTGCCGCTGTGCGCCCACACGGCCATGCACATGACGCAAACTCAAAGGCAACAAGTCTGTCCCTAGACGTGCGGCCACAGCGTCTAGCGCCACATCCGCAGTCACACCCATGGCTTGTCCTTTTTGCACATCGGTCCACACGCGCACCGCACCACGACCTTCTTGCAAGGACAAACCTTTGTCCATCGACACCCATTGGCGCAAGGTCGCAAGATCGACATAAGGCAAATCAGCAAACAACTCACCCGACCACTGCGAGGTATCGCCCGCGCGCAGCCAAGGCAATTGGTAAAACTTGCCACGCACGGACAAACGCTGACCCACAGCCTCTGGTGGGGTGGCCTCAACCCTCAACGCATGCTGAAACCAATGGTTCTTCACCGACACGTCCACGCCTTGAAGCGTCAACACCGGTGCGTTGGTGACTGCGCGGCTGTCATCACGCCAATGCACCACACCTTGGCGCACCACAAACGCCGGTTGTGAAAAGAACCAATCTGCACCGCTGCCATCACCCGCCGCGCTGGTGTCTAAACCAGCGACCCACACGTGGCCTTGCGCATCGCGACGAATTTCCAATTCGGGATTTTCAATGTCGAGTTGTTCAAACTGTCCGAACAGCGCCGAGAGCGGCGACACCGCCGCCATCACACGCGGCAAGCGCAAAGCTTCACGCCCGTCACGGTCAAACAACACCATGTCGTCGACCTCAAACCATGGCACCAACCAACCCCCGTGGGTGCGGATGCTGCCAATGTCTACGCGTACACCCATGACACGCGAGGCTTGTTGTTGCATCACCTCACGGTAGTCGCCAATTCGCGGCACAATGAAAATGTGCAGGGCGCTCCAAGCGACCAGCACCGCCACCCATGCAAATGCCACCAAGCCCAAAGCCCAGTTGAGCATGCGCCGCCAGCCTGATTTGGTTTGCAAATCAGATGCGACGATTGCAGTGGTGGAATTGACAGGATCAGACAAATTTTTCATGGTGCTAGCAACGTGACCGGAATTATCCCCCCCTCCATGCAGGACTTGAGTAGTTATTCGCGCTTTGTGCAGCGTTTGCGTCGGCGCTATGCCGATGCGCTACAGCAACTGCCTGCAGGCGCGCCCGTCTTGGCCACCATGCAAGCGTGTTTTGACACGCTGCGACAAACCCACAGCTGCGGCGATAGCCTGCGCATGCTGCGCCAACTGGTGATGGAGCGCTTGGTCGTGCTGGACTGCGAACAACGTGCAGAACTCCATGTCATCACACGCGCCGTGACCGAACTGGGTGAATTCACCCTCGATGCGGCTTTCCAAGAAGCACGAACCCAGCTCGACGCCAGCTACGGCGTACCCACCACCCCCAGCGGTGAGCGCGCCACCTTGTGGATCATCGGCATGGGCAAATTTGGCGCCCGCGAACTCAATGTGTCCAGCGACATCGACCTGATTTATGTGTACGACGAAGATGGCGAAACCACGGGCTTGCCCGATGGGCGCGGGCGCATCAGCAACCACGACTACTTTGCCAAAGCCGTCAAGCTCATTTACGCCTTGGTTGGTGACACCACCGAACACGGCTTTGTGTTTCGCATGGACCTGGCCTTGCGCCCCAACGGCAACTCTGGGCCGAGTGTGGTGTCACGTCAATCGCTGGAAGAGTATTTCTTGGTGCAAGGGCGCGAGTGGGAACGCTTTGCCTGGCTCAAGAGCCGCGTGGTCGCCCCCTTCAGCGCCAAGGCCAATGCGTTTGAACTGCGCGACACCGTGCTGCCCTTTGTGTTTCGTCGCTACTTGGACTACAGCGTGTTTGAGGCCTTGCGTGGGTTGCACCAGCAAATTCGCAAGCACTCGGTCTCACGCAGCGCGGGCCGGCCTGAGCGCGCCAACGATGTGAAGCTTGCGCGCGGCGGCATTCGAGAAATTGAATTCATCGTGCAACTGCTGCAAGTGGTGCGCGGCGGACATTTCCCTGAGCTGCGCACACGCCCCACGCTGCAAGCCTTGCAGCGCCTGAGCCAAGCTAACCTCATGCCCGCCGCCACCGCCGATGCACTGGCCAAGGCCTATGTGTTTTTGCGCCAAGTGGAACACCGCATTCAATACTTGGACGACCAGCAAACCCATGCCTTACCCACCCACGACGATGACCTGAATTGGATTTCGCTGACATTGGGCTTCGGCGATGTGTGCGATTTTCTGGCCCAACTCGACAGCCACCGCGAATTGGTAGCGCAAGAGTTTGACCGCTTGTTGGGCTTGGGCGAAAAAACCGAATCCAACGGGAATGGCGAATGCAAAGGCTGCACGCCGAAAGCACAAAACGACTATGTTGACTTGGAGTCTTTGCTGCCCGATCTGAACGAACGCCTGCGAGAACGGGTGGCGCTCTGGTCTGAGCAACCCCGCGTGCGTGCCCTGCGTGATGAAAGCGTGCAACGTTTGCTCAAACTCTTGCAGCGCACCAACGCATGGATTGACGATGGTCGCATCACCGAAGAAGCCGCCGTGCGTTGGAGCGATTGGATAGAACCACTGCTGCGTCGCGAAAGCTATTTGGCTCTGTTGATTGAGCGTCCACGTGTGCATGAGCAACTCATGCGATTGCTGGGGCTTGCGCGTTGGCCGGCCAAGTATTTGCAACAGCACCCGGGCGTGATTGACGAGTTGGCGGGTGAAGCCTTGTTGGCCGAACGCTTTGTGCCGGCTGAGTTTGAGCAAGAGTTAGAGCGTCGCTTGGAGTCGCTGCAAGCCACCGGACAAGCCGATGAAGAAACCTTGTTGAATTTGCTACGCCGCGCCCACCATGCCGAGGTCTTCCGCACCTTGGCGCGTGACGTGGAAGGTCGCATCACCGTCGAGCAAGTGGCGGATGACTTGAGCGCCTTGGCCGACAGCGTGTTGAAAATCACCAGCCGTTGGGTGTGGCAACACTTCAAGCAACGCCATCGCGACGAACCGCAATTTGCCATCCTCGCCTACGGCAAGCTCGGCGGCAAAGAGCTGGGCTACGGCAGTGACTTGGACATCGTGTTTGTGTACGAAGACGCGCACGAGCGGGCAGGCGAGATTTACGCATCGTATGTGCGCAAGCTCATCAACTGGTTGACCGTCAAAACAGGCGACGGCGATTTGTACGAAATTGATACCGCCCTGCGACCCAACGGCAACTCGGGCCTGCTGGTGTCTACCTTTGAGGCCTACGCCGACTACCAATGTCAACGCGGCGAAAACACCGCGTGGACGTGGGAGCATCAGGCCATGACACGCGCGCGTTTTTGTCTCGGGGCACCCGCGTTACAAACACGTTTTGATGCCGTGCGCGCCAACGTGATCAACGCTAAGCGTGACCAAACCTCATTGCGTCAAGAAATTGTGGCCATGCGCGACAAACTGCGCGCAGCGCACACGGTGAAGCCTGATCTGTTTGACGTCAAACACAGCGCAGGCGGCATGGTAGATGTGGAGTTTGCGGTGCAGTATTTGGTGTTGGCCCATGCACAACGACACCCTGCTTTGTTGGCTAACGTGGGCAACATTGCTTTGTTGCTCAGCGCTGAAAAAGCAGGTTTGTTGCCCGCAGGTGTGGGTGAAGCGGCAGGCAGTGCTTACCGTGAATTGCGCCGCGTGCAACACCGCGCTCGCTTGGACGAGCAGCCCACACAAGTGCCCACGGCGGTGCTAGAGAAAGAATGTGCGGCCATTCAGGCCTTGTGGCACGCGGTGTTTGGTTAACACCCAAGGTCTGCGCAGCCCCTGGCGTGCGCAGCGTTTATCCCTGACGAATCTTCTTCACCAAGGCTGTGGTGGAGTAACCGTCGACAAACGGAATCGCTTGGGCGCGACCGCCGTAGGCCAGCACCACTTGGGTTTCGGCCAGTTTGCTCATGTCGTAGTCGCCACCTTTGACCAACACATCGGGACGCAACTCGGTGATGAGTTCCAAAGGCGTGTCTTCATCAAACCACGTGACCAAGCTCACCGACTCTAGGGCGGCCATCAAGGCGGCGCGGTCCAGCTCGTTGTTCAGCGGACGATCTGGGCCTTTGCCCAAACGACGCGCAGAAGCATCACTGTTCAACGCCACCACCAAGCTGCCGCCTAAGCTGCGGGCTTGTGCCAAGTACGAGGCGTGACCGCGATGCAACACATCAAACACGCCGTTGGTGAACACCACTGGCCCTTGGACGCGTAAAGTCGCCACACGTTGCACAGCGTCTTGGCGCGAAGCCAGCTTGGAGAGGAAAGCAGGTGGGAGCAAAGTGGTGTCGGTCATGGTGCGTCAATTCTAGGCGGCACCTTACCGAGCATTTGCACCATCAAGACCAGTCGTCTGCTTTGTTTTCGGATTTGGTTTTTTGGCGGCGCCAGTGGTTCACTGCTTCAGTGATTGAATTCAAGTCGTGCATCACCACCACCCGCTCAATTTGGCGACGACGCAGCGCAGGCGCGCTGCCGCCCACCCACACTTCAACCGAGGCGGGCAAGAGCAAGTTCAGATCCACTAAACCGTCCACCACATGGTTGGTGTTCATGTTCACGCTGAAACTCAAGGCCACCACATCCGCGCTGTGGGCCGTGGCTGCTTGAGCAATGTCTCGCACTGGGGTTTGTGTGCCTAACGACACACAGCGGCAGCCCTGCAAAGTCAGCAAACTTTCCACCATCAACAAACCCAAGCCATGCGCTTCTTGCGGAAACGTGGTCAGCAGCACCGCAGGCTCAACGCCACGGGCTGCTTTGGGAATGGCCACGATGGCTTGACGTAACAAACTGCCCACGCACTCGGTGTACAGGTGCTCTTCATGCACTGCCAAATCACCACGCGCCCACGCATCGCCCACCAAGGTGGTGAGCGGCGCCACCACATCACTCACAAACTGCTGCAAGCCGTTTTGCGACAAAGTTTTCAACAACTCACGGCGGAGGCCTTCGTGGTCTTGCGTTTGCAACATGCTGATGTAGGCCATCAAATCTTCACGTGGATGGCCTGCATTCACCGCATCGCCGCGCTGCAACGAGGCCTCACCTCGGCTGAGATGCTGCAAGGCCTCCATCGACTGCGCCACGATACGCCCCGGACGATGCCCTTGGTCCATCAAGCGTTTGATGACGCGCAACTTCTCCACCTGCCCCATGGGGTAAATGCGCTCGTCATTCGCATCACGGCCAGGCATGGGAAAGCCGTAGCGACGCTCCCACACGCGCAAGGTGTCCTTGCCAATGCCCGTGTCGCGCTCAACCGCCGCAATGGAGAGCGTCATGTGTGAATGGTCGTCACGTGAGTTCATAAAAGAAATCCCCGCTGGTGAGCATGGAGAATGCCATTGTCCTAGACAGTTTTTTGATATTAAGCCATGATTGTCCCCTAAATAAAGAAGGGCTTTCCCGTGATGCACCGTTTTGTTTTCTTGTTGGCTTGGCTGTTTTTGGGCCTCACCAGCGCGCACAGCGCGCCAGAACTCGCCAGCCCCGCTGGGGGCACATGCCCGCGCGTTCTACAACACACCGTGTTGCGCCTGCAAGACGAAAAGCCACAAAACCTTTGCCAATACGCGGGGCAAGTGGTGGTGGTCGTGAACACAGCCAGCTTTTGCGGCTTTACGCCCCAGTACAAAGGCCTCGAAGCGCTGTACGCCAAATACAAAGACCGTGGCTTGGTGGTGCTGGGCTTTCCGAGCAACGACTTCTCGCAAGAGCCCGACAGCAACGCCAAGATTGCGGACTTTTGCGAAAACACTTTTGGCGTGAAGTTCCCCATGTTTGTCAAAACCACGGTGCGTGGCAACGACGCCTTGCCCCTGTTCAAACAACTGGCAGAACAAACCGGCACCACGCCCAAGTGGAACTTTTACAAATACATCATCAGCCGCGATGGCAAAGACATCAAGAGTTTCAGCAGCATGACGGGGCCACAAGACAAAAGCTTTGTGCAAGAGATTGAAAAGCAATTGGCAATGAAAGGTGTTGCGCCATGAAGCCACGCATCGCCATCGTGGGTTCGGGCATTTCGGGCTTGTCTGCCGCCCACCATTTGCTTGGGGCTGCCGACATCACGCTGTTTGAAGCGGGGGACTATTTCGGCGGTCACACCCACACCGTCGATGTGACGTTACCCACACCAAGCGGCATGCAAACACACGGCGTAGACACAGGTTTTCTGGTCTACAACGAGCGCACGTATCCGGGGTTGATTGCTTTGTTTGAAGAGTTGCAAGTGGCGACCGTCAAATCTGACATGTCGTTCTCGGTGCAAGTGCCCAACAAAAATGGCCAAGGCGCCTTGGAGTGGAACGGCGCCAACCTCAACACCGTGTTTGCCCAGCGCAGCAATTTGTTCAAGCCCAGTTTCTTGAACATGCTGCGCGATGTGATTCGCTTCAACACCTTGGCCACCGAGCTGGCCGAACGCAACCAAGACCACGAGCTGGCACAACCCTTGAGCGGTTTTTTGTTTTCGCACAAATTCAGCGATGCGTTTCGCGATTGGTATTTGCTGCCGATGTTGGGCTGCATCTGGAGTTGCCCCACGGACCAAATGCTGAAGTTTCCGGTGGCCACCATGATTCGGTTTTGCCACAACCACGGGCTGATTCAAGTCAACAACCGCCCGCAGTGGTACACGGTGGCCGGTGGCGCGCGTCACTATGTCGAGAAAATTCTGACGCGCATCCCCGACAAGCGTCTCAACACCCCCGTGCAACGCATCGTGCGTGATGCACACAGCGTGAGCCTGAAAACACACGCGGGCTTCGAGCGTTTTGACCAAGTAATTCTGGCCAGCCATGCCGACCAATCACTGGCCATGCTGGCCGAACCCAGCGCACAAGAGCGCGCCACCCTGGGTGCCATTCGCTACCACCCCAACCGCGCCGTGCTACACACCGACACCTCAGTGATGCCGCAAAAGAAACTGGCATGGGCCGCATGGAACTACGAGCGCGCCGCACACGACAGCACCGAGTCCACGCGCGTGTGTTTGCACTACTGGCTCAACCTGCTCCAACCGTTGCCGTTTAGCCAAGACGTCATCGTGTCACTCAACCCCGTGCGCGAGATCGATCCCGCCCATGTGATTGGCGAATACGACTACGCCCACCCGGTGTTTGACTTGCCCGCCATTCAAGCGCAAGCACACATGCCGCAGCTCCAAGGCCAACAGCACACCTGGTTTGCAGGCGCATGGATGGGCTACGGCTTCCATGAAGATGGCTTCAAAGCAGGTCGTGCGGCGGCACAAGGCCTGCTGGCCCGATTGGCGCAATGAACGGCATGACGAACGCCACATCAGCGAACGCGACCACGACGCATTTGCCAAGGCAAAGCGCATTGGCCAGCGGCAGGCCTCAAGCCATGATTGGTTTCGGCCAAGTGCGCCACACACGGTTGCGCCCCAAGCACCACGCGTTCAACTACAACACTTTCTTTTTGATGCTGCCCATGCGCACGCTGCAAACGGCCAGCGATGCCGTGCTGCCTATTAACCGCGCAGGAGCCATCAGCTTTCACGATGTAGACCATGGCGATGGTCGCCAAGCCAAAGAGGGCGGTGCACTGGCATGGCTTGATGCATTGCTGCACCGCGAAGGAATCACCGACGCCACGGGCGAGGTCTGGCTGCATTGCTACCCACGCGTATTGGGCTACACCTTCAAGCCTGTGAGTTTTTGGTATTGCCACGCAGCAGATAACGGTCTGCGCGCCATCGTGGTGGAAGTGAACAACACCTTTGGTGAACGCCATTGCTATTTGTTGGATCGTCCGCAATACGGTGTTGAACAACGCGCCAGCAAGGTCTTTCATGTGTCGCCATTCTGCGAAGTGCAGGGTGACTACCGCTTTCGCTTCATGCGTACCACTGACCACACCGTGGCCCGCGTCGACCACGACGATGCACAAGGCCCCTTGATTGAAACCAGCGTGACCGGCCAACTCCAACCCGTCACAGCCGCCGCATTGCGCCAAGCCCTATGGGGCTACCCGTTGATGACCCTGATGGTGATGGCACGCATCCATTGGCAAGCCTTAAAGCTCTGGTGCAAACGCGTGCCCTTTTTCACCAAGCCCACACCCCCCGAAGATTTTGTGACCCGTTGACCCAAAGAAAGGCACAGCCATGAACTCCACCACGACCTCGGCCCCCGTCGTCTCTACCACACACGTTATGCCAGCGGCAGCCCGCCGCGTGGTGAGTTTGTTGCAACGCTTGCAACACGGCACGCTGCATGTGCAATGGCCCGATGGCCAGGTGGAGCAGTTCGGCACCATGCCCGCCTCTGGCCAAGGGCTCAATGCCACCTTGCATTTGCACAGCTGGGCACCCCTCACACAAGCCTTGAAGTCCGGCGACATTGGCTTTGCTGAAAGCTACATCGCCGGGGAGTGGACCACCAACAATTTGGCTGAGTTGCTGCAACTGCTGGTGGCCAATCGCCGCGACATGGACGCGTTGATTTACGGCAACTGGCTGGGTCGCTTGTTCTACCGTGTGCGCCACTTGTTGCATCGCAACACGCGCAGCAACAGCAAGAAAAACATCCATGCGCACTACGACTTAGGCAATGCGTTTTATGAACTGTGGCTCGACCCCACAATGAACTATTCATCGGCTTGGTTTGACAACGACCGCACCCAACCCATGGCCGAAGCACAAACTGCCAAAGTACGCCGCGCCCTGCGCATGGTGGACGCCAAAGCGGGCGACCGCATTTTAGAAATCGGCTGTGGTTGGGGCGCATTGGCCGAGCTGGGTGGCCAAGAGTTTGGCGCGCACATGAGCGGCGTGACGCTGAGCCACGAGCAACTGGCTTTCGCCAACCAACGCATGCAAAAGCTGGGTTTAGAAAGCACCAGCAACTTGCGCCTGCAAGACTACCGTGACATTGACGACGGCCCGTATGACGCGATTTGCTCCATCGAAATGCTGGAAGCCGTTGGCCAAGAATATTGGCCCACCTATTTCGAGAGCGTGGCGCGCCTACTCAAAGCGGGTGGCAAAGCTTGCGTGCAAACCATCGTCATTGATGACGCTCTGTTTGACCGCTACGTGAAAAGCACCGACTTCATTCAGCAATACATCTTCCCCGGCGGCTGCCTGCCTTGCCCACGCGAGTTTCGTGCACACGCCGAGCGCGCAGGCCTGAAAGTCATCGACGAACTGGCCTTTGGTTTGGACTACGCCGAAACCCTGCGCCGCTGGCGTCACCAATTCATGGCGGACAAAGCGCAGGTGTTGCAGCTGGGCTTTGACGAACGCTTCATTCGCATTTGGGAGTTTTACTTGGCTTACTGCGAAGCAGCATTTGAGCAACACAACACAGACGTGGTTCAATACACCTTGGTCAAACCATAAGCTATTTCACGCCGCCTATTTCACGCCGCCTATTTCACGCTGCCCATGTCGCTCTTCTTCAAACCCATGAACACGCCTATCACTGATTGGCAAGGTCGCAGCGTGTGGTTGATTGGCGCGTCGAGTGGCATTGGTTTGGCCA
>Ga0228700_1000060_pt1 | contig 115041 bp, 103 predicted proteins | sample McNCre317_Aug_MG_FD_178019 | JGI IMG/M metagenome (GOLD analysis project Ga0228700, IMG submission 178019) | Freshwater microbial communities from McNutts Creek, Athens, Georgia, United States - 3-17_Aug_MG | ecosystem: Environmental > Aquatic > Freshwater > Creek | place: USA: Georgia...
ATGGCCTTGTGTTTGCCGCGCAAACGGAGAGCAACTTCGCTGGCTACTCGTCCGAGGACCTTGTCGGTCGCGTCAATCACAAACCACTCGTGCACGACCTCAGCGGGTTTTGCGCTGAAAGTTGTAGTCATGAGTTTTCTCTTTAAAGAAAGGTTTGTCGGGTCCTTTTCCACGGTCGGTGCTCCTCTGTTGGGAGCCTCTTAGGTGGGAATTTGCCCTGCCCTTGCAGGCGTGAGCGCCTTCGCCGCGGGACCACAAAATCGCTGCGAAGCCTGCCATTATACGAAAAATCAAGGACTTGCGGAAGTTATTGGTTACCATCGACGCATGTTCAGTTACCGACACGCCTTTCACGCGGGCAACCATGCGGATGTGCTCAAGCACATCACCTTGATCGCCACCCTGCGCCACCTCATGCAAAAAGAGGCCGGCATCACCCTGATCGACACCCACTCGGGGGCAGGCCTGTACCGACTGGACGGGGATTACTCCCAAAAAGGCGCCGAAGCCGAAGACGGCCTGTTCAAGCTGCTCGAAGCCGTGGAAACCGCCGAATCGGTGCCCGAACCCGTGCAGGACTACCTGGACCAGATCGCCAGCTTCAACCCCAGCGGCGTGGCCAAGGTCTACCCCGGCTCCCCCTTTTTGATGCAACGGCTCATGCGCCACGAGTCGCGCGACCGCCTGCGCCTGTTTGAACTGCACCCCACCGACAGCAAGTCGCTGGCCTCCAACATCGCCCAGCTCGACGCCGGCCGCACCATCACCGTCAGCCGCGAAGACGGCTTTGAAGCCCTCAAAAAGCTGCTGCCGCCACCCGCCTCGGCCACCGGCTCCAAGCGGGCCATGGTGCTGATCGACCCCAGCTACGAAATCAAATCCGATTACGTGAAAGTGGCCAACGTCATCCAGGAGTACCTCAAGCGCTTCTCGACCGGCACCTACCTGGTCTGGTACCCGATCATCCCGCGCCCCGAGGCGCACGAACTGCCCCGGCGCCTGCGCACCCTGGCCAACCAGGCCCAGAAACCCTGGCTCAACGCCACGCTGGCGATTGGCCGTGGCCCCGGTGACGAAGGCGGCCTCACGGCCAGCGGCATGTTCGTCATCAACCCGCCTTTCACCCTCAAAGACCAGGTCCGCAAGGCCCTGGACATGGTCGGCCCGGCGCTTGCGCGAGGCAACGGCAAGGAATGGAAAGTCGAAGGCTCCAACTGAGCCAAAGCGGCAAGCTCAGGGAAAGTCCCGATCTGCATCACCGCAATTAACCGACCGATCGGTCGGTTAATTGCTATACTTCCCCCGCGCCACGATCATTCCATCCTGTTCGGCGCAGGAGAAGCCCATGTACACGCAATCCTTCAGCGTTTCCGACCAGGACGACGCCAAGTCGGCTGGCCTCAAAGCCGTGCCCAAGCAGGCCAGTGCCAGCGAACAAGCGCTGCAAGCCCAATTTGACGCCCGCATCGACGCCGATGGCCGCATCGAGCCCCGCGAGTGGATGCCCGAGGCCTACCGCAAGACCCTGGTGCGCCAGATCAGCCAGCACGCCCACAGCGAAATTGTCGGCATGCTGCCCGAAGGCAACTGGATCAGCCGTGCCCCCAGCTTGAAGCGCAAAGCCATCCTGATCGCCAAAGTGCAAGACGAAGGCGGCCATGGCCTTTATTTGTACAGCGCCGCCGAAACCCTGGGCACCAGCCGCGACCAAATGCTGGACGCCCTGCACACCGGCAAGGCCAAATACAGCTCCATCTTCAACTACCCCACCCTCAACTGGGCCGATGTGGGCGTGGTCGGCTGGCTGGTCGATGGCGCGGCCATCATGAACCAGATCCCGTTGTGCCGCTGCTCGTATGGCCCGTATGCCCGCGCCATGGTGCGCGTGTGCAAGGAAGAGTCTTTCCACCAGCGCCAGGGCTATGAAGCCTTGCTGGTGATGATGCAAGGCACCGCCGAGCAAAAAGCCATGGTGCAGGACGCCGTCAACCGCTGGTGGTGGAAATGCCTGGCCATGTTCGGGCCGCCCGACGCCGACAGCCCCAACAGCGCGCAAGGCATGCGCTGGGGCATCAAGCGCATCAGCAACGATGACCTGCGCCAGAAGTTTGTCGACGCCACTGTGCCGCAAGCCAAGGTGCTGGGTGTGACCTTGCCCGACCCCGACCTGAAGTGGAACGAAGCACGCCAAGCCCACGACTACGGCCAGATCGACTGGGACGAGTTCTGGGCCACCGTCAACGGCAACGGCCCCTGCAACAAGGAACGCCTGGGCGCCCGCGTCAAGGCCTGGAACGACGGCGCCTGGGTGCGCGAAGCGGCCCTGGCCCACGCCCAAAAACAACAAGCGCGTCAACTGAAGGAAGCAGCATGAGCACACCAGCACTCAAGGAATGGCCCCTCTGGGAAGTTTTTGTCCGCTCCAAGCAAGGTCTGGAGCACAAGCACTGCGGCAGCCTGCACGCCTCTGACGCGCAGCACGCCCTGCAAATGGCGCGCGACGTCTACACCCGCCGCCAGGAAGGCGTGAGCATCTGGGTCGTGCCCTCGGCCACCATCTCGGCCAGCGAACCCAACGACAAGGGTGAATTCTTCGAACCCGCCAGCGACAAGGTGTACCGCCATCCCACGTTCTATGTCATTCCCGACGAAGTCGGACACATGTGAGCGCACCGATGAATGCCCCAACTGAATACCTCTTGCACCTGGCCGACAACGCGCTGGTCCTCGGCCAGCGCAACGCCGAATGGTGCGGCCACGGCCCCATCCTGGAAGAAGACATCGCGCTGTCCAACAACAGCCTCGACCTGATCGGCCAGGCCCGCATGCTGTACCAGCACGCGGCAGAGCAAATCGGCAACGGTGCGACCGAAGACACGCTGGCCTACTTCCGCGACGTGCCCGACTTCCGCAACTACACGCTGTGCGAACTGCCCCACATGCCCTTGATGTCGGCCACGGCCCAGGGCGACCGCGACTTTGCGATGACCATCGTGCGCAACTTCCTCTACAGCAGCCTGATGGTGCTGGTGTGGGACCAGCTGCAAACGTCCAAAGACACGCAACTGGCTGCGATTGCCGCCAAGTCGCTCAAGGAAGTGCGCTACCACCTGCGCCACTCGCGCGACTGGCTAGTGCGTCTGGGTGACGGCACTGAAGCGTCACACGCCAAAGCGCAAGCCGCGCTTGACCAATTGCTGCCCTATTGCCAAGAGTTCTGGAGCACCAGCCCGCAGGAGTCTGCTGCGCTGGCCAATGGCACCGGCACCGACATGGCCGCCCTGCAGGCCGACTGGAACCGCATCGTGGACGAAGCCCTGACCGAGGCCACACTGCAACGCCCAGCAGCGGGCGGCTTCGTGCCCACCGGCAAGCAAGGCATCCATTCAGAACATTTGGGCTTCGTGCTGGCTGAAATGCAAAGCCTGGCGCGCCAGCACCCCGGCGCCACCTGGTAAGCCCATGACCACGACCACCCTGTCCTCGGCCGAACGCGCCTGGGCCTTGCTCGAACACCTGAGCGACCCGGAGATCCCCGTGGTCTCTCTGCGCGAGCTGGGCATCCTGCGTGACGTGCGCCAAGGCGCTTCAGGGTTGGAAGTGGTCATCACCCCCACCTACAGCGGCTGCCCCGCCATGGGCCAGATCGAAGACGACGTGAAAGCCGCATTGGCCACAGAGGGTCTGCAAGCCCGCGTGGTCACGCAGCTGGCCCCCGCCTGGACCACCGACTGGATGACCGAGGCCGCACGCGAGAAACTCCGCGCCTACGGCATAGCCCCACCGCACGCCTGCGCCAGCGAAAAATCGGGTGCAGCCAATGTGGTGCAGTTTGCGGCACGCAGCGCCCAGACCGAAGTGGTCCACTGCCCGCAATGCAACTCGGCCAACACCACCGAAACCTCCCATTTCGGCTCCACCGCCTGCAAGGCCCTGTACAGGTGCCTCGACTGCATGGAACCGTTCGACTACTTCAAACCCTACTGAAGCTTCTTGAGAAAGCCCGCCATGACCGCCTTGCGTTTTCATGACCTCACCGTCACCCGCATCACGCCCGAAGCCGCAGGCGCCGTGGCCATCACGCTGAACGTGCCTGCCGATCTGCGCGAAGCCTTTGACTTTGCGCCCGGCCAGTTCCTCACCGTGCGTGCCACCATTGGCGGTGCAGACGTGCGCCGCAGCTACTCCATCAGCTCGGCCCGCAGCCAGCTGCTGCGCGGCGAGCTGGAACTGGGCATCCGCCCCGTGGAAGGCGGCGTGTTCTCCAACTGGGCAGCCACCGAACTTAAAGCGGGTGACACCCTGCGCGTGATGCCGCCCGATGGCCGCTTCACCGTGCAAAAGCAGCGCGCCATCCACCGCGTGGGCTTTGCCGCAGGTTCGGGCATCACGCCCATCCTGTCCATTCTGGCGACCACACTCGAAGAACAGCCCGACTCCAAATTCACCCTGGTCTACGGCAACCGCCGCATGGACAGCGTGATGTTCAACGAAGCCCTGCAAGACCTCAAGGACCGCTACCCCTCGCGCCTGACACTGATCCACATCCTCTCGCGCCAGGCGCAGGAAGTGCCGCTGCTCGAAGGCCGTGTCGACGCGGCCAAAGTGCGCGCCATCATCGACGCCTTCCTGCCCGTGGGCAGCATGGACGAAGTCTTCATCTGCGGCCCCGAGGCCATGATCGAAGAAACCGAGCAAACGCTACTGGCTGCGGGCGTCAAGGCCGACCGCATCCGCACCGAACGCTTCACTTCGCCCACGCTGGAAGCCCTCAGTCCCGAGCAAAAAGCCAAGGCCGTGCTCGGCCACAAAGCCACGCGCGACGACGGCGAAGTTCAGCTCACGGTGGTGCTCGACGGCAAGCCCTACGACATGCCGATGAACAAGAACGAGAAGATCCTCGACATCGCTTTGGCCATGGGCCTGGACTTGCCGTATTCGTGCAAAGGCGGCGTGTGCTGCACCTGCCGCTGCAAAGTCACTGAAGGCACGACCGAGATGGAGAAAAACTTCACCCTCGAAAAACCCGAAGTCGATCAAGGCTTCGTGCTGTCCTGCCAGGCTCGCCCCACCAGCGGCCGTGTGGTGGTGAGTTTCGACGAGCGCTGAAATCCCCAAGCCAGACCCTGTAGGAGCCCCGCCCCCGGGGCGATAAGGCGCTTGCCACATCGCGGCGAGGGCGCCGCTCCTACACGGTCACAGCTCAGAAGCGGTAGCCGATGCCCACGCCTGCCAGGACAGGATCGAGCCTCAAGGTACCGGCGTTGGCACCGCCTGAATACACACGGGTCTTGATGTAGACCTTCTTCACATCCAGATTGATCGACCAGTTCCGATCCAGTGCAATGTCCACGCCCGCCTGGAGCGCACCGCCCCAGCTGTCCTGGTCCAAAGTGACCGCACCGCCCAGCAAGCTCACCTTGCTGATGTCCGTGTAATTGATACCGACCCCCACATAAGGCCTGTAGCCCTGCAGACCCGTGAAATGGTATTGCGCCAGCAGCGTGGGCGGCAGGTGTTTGAATGTGCCAATGGACGCCCCATTGCTGTAGACCGTCTGCTTCTGGGGTACCGTCAAAATCAGCTCGGCCGCCACATTGGGCGTCAGGAAGTAGGTGACATCCACTTCAGGAATGGTCTTGTTGTTGACCACCAAACCCAAGCCCGTGCTGTCCTTGTTGGACATGTCCAGATTCACGGCACGCGCCCGCACCATCCAGGCGCCTTCGCCAGAAGACTGGGCCATGGCACCGGTCACGGCACCAGCAGCCAGCAATGCGGCAACAACAGTTTGTTTTTTCATTTTTGATTCCTTATGAAACGCGAGAGAACACCCTCTCGCATTCATTGGAACCCCGTCACGATCGGTGTTTGTTGATCAAACGCAAACCGCCAACACCATCGAACGCCGATGTGCCGTGGACTTGCTGGACATCAAAAATACCGTTGATTTACGACGTACTGTGCGCCTCACAACCGACGCAGGATCTCCGTCGTGGCAGCACTCTGGTTCATGGTGTAGAAATGCAGCGCTGGCACACCAGCACGAACCAGCTGTTCGCACAGATCGGTCACCACATCCAGGCCAAAGGCCTTGATCGACGCGATGTCATCGCCGTACGCCTGCAGACGCAAACGGATCCAGCGCGGGATCTCGGCACCGCATGCATCCGAAAAACGCAGCAACTGCGACGAACTCGTGATCGGCATGATCCCCGGCACCACTGGCACATCCACACCCAGCTTGTGCGCATCGTCCACAAAGCGGAAATACGCATCGCTGTTGTAGAAATACTGGGTGATGGCCGAATTCGCGCCTGCCCGCGCCTTGGTGGCAAAGGCCTGCAAATCCGACTCGGGCGATTTGGCCTGCGGATGCACCTCAGGGTAGGCCGCCACTTCGATGTGAAAGTCATCGCCCGTCTCGGCACGGATGAACGCCACCAGATCGCTCGCGTAATGGAACTCACCGCCCGCGCCATAGCCGCTGGGCAAGTCACCGCGCAAGGCCACCAGGCGCTTGACGCCCATGGCCTTGAGCGTGGCCAGCTCTTCGCGCACAGACGCCTTGGTCGCACCAATGCACGAGAAGTGCGATGCGGCTTGCACCCCTTCGGCAATGATCGCGCCCACCGTGGCAAACGTGCCCTCTTGGGTGGAGCCCCCGGCCCCATAAGTCACCGAGCAGAACTCGGGCTTGAGCGCATACAACTGCTGACGCACGGCACGCAGCTTGTCGGCCCCCTCTGGGGTCTTGGGCGGAAAAAATTCAAAACTCACGGGCAAATTCATGGCTCGCCTCTTCATCCATTCACAGCAGGCTGACGTGCCTGCACAAAAAATTCACGGTTGCCGTCACCACCCTCGATCGGGCTGTCCAGCCAGGCCACCACCGTCAGGCCCAGATCGCTCAAGGCCGTGCGGATGCGCTGCTCGATGAACGGGTAAAAGCTGTCGTCCTTAACGATTCCGCCTTTGCCCACCTGGCCCGGCTGCAGCTCGAACTGCGGCTTGACCAGCATCAGCAACTGACCGCCCGGCTTGAGGAAAGGCACCACCCCCGGCAACACCAGGGTGAGCGAGATGAACGACACATCGCCCACCAAGAGGTCAAAACCCGCCTCCGCGTCCGGGATGCGCTCATCGCCCGGCGTCAACTCGCGGGCATTGACGCCCTCGATGCACACCACGCGTTCATCGGCATGGATGCGCGGATGCACCTGACCATGCCCCACGTCGATGCCCACCACCTGCGCGGCGCCTTGCTGCAACAGGCAATCGGTGAAGCCCCCCGTGCTCTGACCCACATCAAGGCAGCACAGACCCTCGACCTGCACACCCGTGGCACGCAAAGCACCTTCGAGCTTGAGGCCGCCACGCGACACATACCGCGACTCGGCGTCGTCGAGCAACTGCAATTCGGCATCCACAGGCACCTCGTCGCGGTTTTTGTTCACCGAGCGCCACTCCCCATTCGGCTGCAGCCACCGCACGCCCCCGGCGATCAGGCGTTGCGCCTGAGAACGGGAAGCGGCCAGGCCACGCTCCACGAGAAGTTGGTCAATGCGCATCAACAATCCAATTCAAAAAATCGCGGCGAGGGCGCCGCTCCTACAGTGTGGGAGCCCCGCCCTCGGGGCGATCTCAATAGCGGTAAGTGTCAGGCTTATAAGGGCCTTGCTTTGGCACACCGATGTAGGCGGCCTGCTCGTCGCTCAACTCGGTCAGCATCGCACCGACTTTCTTGAGGTGCAAACGGGCGACCTTTTCGTCGAGGTGCTTGGGCAACACATAGACCTTGCCGATGTCGTAGGCGTCCTTGTGGGCGAACAGCTCGATCTGCGCGATGGTCTGGTTCGCGAACGAAGACGACATCACAAAGCTGGGGTGGCCTGTGCCGCAGCCCAGGTTCACCAGTCGGCCTTTGGCCAACAAAATGATGCGCTTGCCGTCCGGGAAGATCACATGGTCCACCTGGGGCTTGATCTCTTCCCACTGGCACTTCTCTTCAAGCTTGGCGACCTGGATTTCGTTGTCGAAGTGGCCGATGTTGCAGACGATGGACTGGTCCTTCATCGCGGCCATGTGTTCGTAGGTGATCACGTCGCGGTTGCCGGTGGTGGTCACGAAGATGTCGGCCTTGTCGGCGGCGTATTCCATGGTCACGACTTTGTAGCCTTCCATCGCGGCCTGCAGGGCGTTGATCGGGTCGATCTCGGTCACCCAGACCTGGGCGCTCAGAGCGCGCAGGGCTTGTGCAGAGCCCTTGCCCACATCGCCATAACCAGCGACCACGGCCACCTTGCCCGCGATCATCACGTCGGTGGCGCGCTTGATGCCGTCCACCAGCGATTCGCGGCAGCCGTAGAGGTTGTCGAACTTGCTCTTGGTCACCGAGTCGTTCACGTTGATGGCGCGGAACATCAGGGTGCCCTTGGCCGACATCTCTTTCAAGCGGTGCACACCCGTGGTGGTCTCTTCGGTCACGCCAATGATCTCGGCGCTCTTGCGGCTGTACCAGGTCGCATCTTCGGCCAGCTTCGCCTTGATCGAGTTGAACAGACAGGTTTCTTCTTCGCTGGTCGGGTTGGCGATCAGCGAAGCGTCTTTCTCGGCGCGCTTGCCCAAGTGCATCAACAACGTGGCGTCACCACCGTCGTCCAGGATCATGTTGGGGCCTTCGCCGGGCGTGCCAGCCGCGCCGAAGTCAAAAATGCGGTGCGTGTAGTCCCAGTACTCGGCCAGGGTCTCGCCCTTGATGGCGAACACGGGCGTGCCCTTGGCGGCGATGGCCGCAGCCGCGTGGTCCTGGGTCGAGAAGATGTTGCAAGACGCCCAACGCACATCGGCGCCCAGGGCTTGCAGGGTTTCGATCAGCACCGCCGTCTGGATGGTCATGTGCAGCGAGCCGGTGATGCGCGCGCCTTTGAGGGGCTGGCTCTTGGCAAACTCTTCGCGGATGGCCATCAGGCCGGGCATTTCGGTTTCGGCGATGCGGATTTCTTTACGGCCCCAGTCGGCCAGGCCGATGTCGGCGATCACGCAGTCCGCGTTGAGGGCGTTTTTCAAAGGTGCATTCATGTGTGCGCTCCAAAGCAATGTGAATGAGCCACACGCGTGGATGAAAGCACTGGATCGGAAAACAGGCTCACCGCACGTCGAGTGGATGAGCGTCGTTGCTGTATGAAGGTTCCGAGCCTCACGCCTGCTGCCAGCTTCGGGGCTGGTGGGCGCTGCAACGCTCCTCGGAATGGACTGATTATAAACCCTGGAGGAGCGGCGCCCTCGCCGCGATCAACGCCCGCAGGCCACAACCCATCGCCCCGGGGGCGGGGCTCCTACAAAGTAAAATCATCGCCATCGCGGCCCGTCTGGCCGCTCGCCTGGCGCCCCTGCGGCGCTTTCCCCGATCAGGACCTCTTGTGACCTACGCCAACGAGACCCGGCGCCGCCGGACTTTTGCCATCATTTCCCACCCCGACGCGGGCAAAACCACGCTGACGGAAAAGCTGCTGCTGTTCTCCGGTGCGATCCAGATCGCTGGCTCGGTCAAGGCCCGCAAGGCCTCGCGCCACGCCACCAGCGACTGGATGGAAATCGAAAAGCAGCGCGGCATCTCAGTGGCCTCGTCGGTCATGCAAATGCTGTACCGCGACCACGTCATCAACCTGCTCGACACCCCAGGCCACAAGGACTTTTCTGAAGACACCTACCGCGTGTTGACCGCCGTGGACTCGGCGCTGATGGTGATCGACGCGGCCAACGGCGTGGAAGCGCAGACGCGCCGCCTGATCGAGGTCTGCCGTCAGCGCGACACACCCATCATCACCTTCGTCAACAAGATGGACCGCGAAGTGCGCGACCCGCTCGACATCCTCGACGAAGTCGAGCGCGAGCTGGGCATGCCCTGCGTGCCCATGACCTGGCCTGTGGGCCAAGGCAAATCGTTTGGCGGCATCGTCAACCTGCGCACGCAGGCCATGACGGTGTTCGACTCCGGCAGCGAACGCCTGCCGCAAGACTTTGAAACCATCCCGCTCACCGAGCAGACCCAACTGGCCGAGCGCTTTGGCTCCGAGTGGACCGCCGCCATGGACAGCATGGAGCTGGCCACCGGCGCATCACCCGCGTTTGACGAAGCCGCCTTTTTGGCGGGCAAGCAAACGCCGGTGTTCTTCGGCTCCGGTGTGAACAACTTCGGGGTGATGGAAGTGCTGGACGCCCTGGTCGATCTGGCCCCCGCGCCCAAGCCCCGCACCAGCAACCTGATCGTCAACAAGCAGCCTGTGGTCAAAGAGATTCAACCCGAAGACAGCGCGTTCTCGGGCGTGGTGTTCAAGGTGCAGGCCAACATGGACGCCAACCACCGCGACCGCATCGCCTTCGTGCGCATGGCGTCTGGCAAATACACGCCAGGCATGAAGCTCAAGGTGCAGCGGACCGGCAAAGAGCTGCGCCCCACCAGCGTGGTGACCTTTTTGAGTCAACGCCGCGAAGCGGTGGACGAAGCCTATGCCGGCGACATCATCGGCTTCACCACCCACGGCGGCGTGCAGCTGGGCGACACCATCACCGACGGGGCCAACCTGCAATTCACCGGCCTGCCGTTCTTTGCGCCCGAACTCTTCATGACCGTGATCCTGAAGAACCCGCTGCGCACCAAGCAGCTGCAAACCGGCCTGGACCAATTGGGCGAAGAAGGCGCGATCCAGGTCTTCAAACCCGAAATCGGCGGCCCCATGCTGCTGGGCGCGGTGGGTCAGTTGCAGTTTGAAGTGGTGCAACACCGTCTCAAAGCCGAATACGACTGCGACGTGCGCCTGGAAGGCTGCCAGTACACCGGCGCCCGCTGGATCACCGCCGACACCCCGGCCGAGCTGCGCGAGTTCACCAACGCCTACCCGCAGCGCATGTCGCTCGATGCGGCAGGCACGCTGGCGTACCTGTGCACGTCACCTTATGACGTGCGCCTGGCGCAAGAGCGCTTTCCCAAGATCCACTTCCACCCACTGCGCGAGCACGCGGGCCTGGCGCTGGGTTCGGCCGGCTAAATCGGCCAAAAGAACCGGGATCTGACCCCCATCAATGTGGGAGCGGCGCCCTCGCCGCGATGAACCTTCGCCATCCACCCCCCATCGCCCCGAGGGCGGGGCTCCTGCAAAGAGATGTGATGCAACCACTTTCAGATTGGCGTCCGCCCCAAGGCCTCATCGGCGTCTTCACCGACATCGACGACACACTGACCACCGACGGCGCCATCACGCCAGACGCCCTGCAGGCCCTGTCCGACCTGAAAGCCGCCGGACTGCACGTGGTGCCCATCACCGGACGGCCTGTGGGCTGGAGCGAACCCTTTGCCCAAAGCTGGCCGGTGGACGCCATCGTGGCTGAAAACGGCGCCGTTGCGCTGGTGCACAAGGGCGATCAGCCGCTGGTCAAGCTGTACCAGCAGGACGCGGCCACACGCAGCGCCAACTTTGCACGCATGCAAGCGGTGCTGTCGCAGATCGAGCAAAGCATGCCAGATGCCCTGCGCTCGCAAGACAGCGCAGGCCGCGAAACCGACATCGCCATTGACCACAGCGAATTCACCCACTTGCCATCAGCAGCCATCGACGCAGTGGTGCGCGCCATGCAGGCCGCAGGCATGACCGCCACCGTCAGCAGCATCCACATCAACGGCTGGTACGGCGAGCACAGCAAACTCTCAGGCGCCCGCTGGATCGTGCAGCAGCTCTGGGGGCGCGACCTGAACGCAGAAATGGACCGTTGGGTCTATGTGGGCGACTCCACCAACGACCAGGTCATGTTCGAGCACTTTGCGCACAGCGTGGGCGTGGCCAACATCGAGCGCTTTGCCTCTCAACTCACGCACCCGCCACGTCACGTCACGCCCAGCGAGCGAGGCGCAGGCTTTGCCGAAGTCGCGCAACACCTGCTGCGCTGACCCACCATGAAAAAACCCCTGCGCCTCATCGGTCACAGGGGTTTTACAGAGTCACCCAAGCCTCAGGAGTCGAACGCCTGCGCCACCTCGGTGATGGCCTCCAGGGGCGACTTGCCCACCAGTGCTGCCAAACGCAAACGCGCCATCAAATACAGATAACGCGCCTGCACCAGGTCGCGCTTGGCCTGCGCCAGTTGCTGCTCGGCATTCAAGATGTCCAGCGTCGTTCTCACACCCGCCAATTTCGACTTGGTGGTGGACTGCACCAGCTGCTCGGCAGAGCGCACCGCTTGCTCCAGCGCACGCACCTTGAGCACGCCCTCGGTCACGCCACGGTGTTCCTTGTGGACACGCAAACCCAGGTCTCGGCGCGTGGCTTCGAGCGCTTCTTCCATGCGGGTTTTGTCTGCCAGAGCCTGACGCACCTGCGAGCTCACATAGCCCCCCTGAAAAATCGGCACCACCAGCTGCACGCCCACAGATGTGGTCACAAAGCGTGAGTTCAGTCGCGTCACGTTTTCATTGCCACTGTCGTTCCACTGCACCACGCCATCCACCACGGGTGAATGTCCCGACTTGGCCTTGAAAATCTCCTTGTCTGCCGCCGCCACCCGGGCCACCAAAGCCTGAACCTCGGGGCTGTTGGCTTGCGCCTGCTCCAGCCAAGAATCCAAAGGCGGCAAATCGGTGGGCAGACTGGCCAACCCGTTCAGATTCAGTGCAGACAAATCGCCCACAGGCTGGTTCACCAGAATTTCCAGCTGCCGATGGGTGTACTCGCGGTTTTGCCGAGCTTCCAGCTCTGACGCGACCGCCATGTCCAGCCGTGCCTGCGCATCGTCAATGTCGGTGCGCGTGCCCGAGCCGGCCTTGAGCATCTTTTTGGCAGCATCCACCATGGTGGTGTATTGCTGCTTTTGCGCCAGCACCAGCTTGAGCTGGTCTTCCGTCAGCAAGGCTTCCATGTAGGCGCCGCCCACGCGCACGATCAGCTCCTGCAAGTCACGCTGGTGCGTGGCTTCGGCATCGGCCACCTGGTCTTTGGCTTGCTCATACTGGAAATAACGCTGCGGATTGAACAAGGGCTGTCGCAGCGATACCGTTTTACCGTAGCTGTAATACGTGCTGTTGGTCGTCGTTTCCTGCCCCAAAAAATTGGGGGAGGTGGTGTCCAGGTTGTTGCGATTGCGGCCCAGATTGGCCTGCACCGAAGGCAACAGCTGCGAACGCGCCTGCGGCAAACGCTCGCGGCCAGACTCCAGTGCCGCACGCGAAGCGCGGATCGTCGAATCCTGCTCCAGGGCCATCTGATAGGCCTCCAGCAAACTCATGCTGCTGGCCGCAGACGCTGCCAGTGACATGGCCACAGCCAGACAGGTTTTGCGAAAGTGGTGTTTCATCACTCCTCCTTCATCGAACCGGCCATGCGCTTGGTCAGCGGGCTCAACAGGTACTTCAGCAAGGACCGCTCGCCGGTCTTGATCACCACCTCAGCAGGCATGCCAGGCTGCAACTGGCGATGCCCCAAGGTCTTCATGCCCTCGGGCGTCACCTCGAGTCGCGCCAGGAAGTAAGCCGCCTGCGGGTTTTGTGGATCCGACAGCAAGTCACCTGACACCGACAGCACCTTGCCCTGCACCACCAGCTGGGGCGAATGCGCGAAGGTACTGAACCGGACATCGGCAGGCAAGCCTGCATGCACCTTGTCGATCAGGTGCGGCGCAATGCGCGTCTCCAGCAACAGGGACTGCTGCTCCGGCACGATCTCCATCAGGCGTTGCCCTGGCTGCACCACGGCCCCCACAGATTGCACGCTCAAACCCACCACCTGGCCTGCAGACGGCGAGCGGATTTCCACGCGCTGCAAATCGGCTTTCTGGGCCACATACTTTTCCGAATCGGCTTGCACTTCACGGGCCACGTCGGCCATTTGCGACTCCACTTCCTTGCGGTACTCGGAGTGACGCGACAGCGAGCGCTGCGTGGTCTCGGCAATGGCACGGGTCGTGCGGATTGTGTTGCCCGTCAGGTCGGCGATGCTCGCCTGCACATCGGCCACCATGCGCTCCAGCTCCATCTGACGGTTGCGCGGCGCATAGCCTTCTTTCACCAGTTCACGGGTGTTGCTCAACTCTTCGCGCAGCAAAGACAGTTGCTGCTGGCGCTGCGCCAGCATCGTCTGAGCCGCATCGCGCTGCGCCTTCAGTCCTTCAATGGCTTCCTGAAACGCCTGCAAGTCAGACTGCAAAGCCTGCTTGCGCGAGTCAAACAACTGGCGCTGGTTGTTCACCTGCTGCGCCATGAACGGATCGGCCGCAGCCGCCTCGACCACGTCCTTCTCAAACGCCACACGGCCCGCGCCCGTCTGCTCCGCCTTCAAACGGCTTTGCATGGCACTCAGGCCCAGATAACGCTGGCGCACCGACTCGTAGTTGGCCTTGCTCACCGCCTCGTCCAGACGCATCAGCACCTGACCTTCCTTGACCACATCGCCCTCGCGCACCAGCACCTCCTTGACGATGCCGCCCGTCAAATGCTGGATGGCTTTGCGCTTGGTATCGATCGTCACCATGCCCGGCGTGGGCACACCCTCGTCCAGAGGCGCCAAAGCAGCCCACAGCAGGAAACCGCCAAAGCCGACCCCCAGCACCCACAGTGCTTTGCGGGCAATGCCACGGGTGTCAGAAGACGCGAGCAAAGCGCCCTCGTCGCCACCCGTTTTGATCTGGGCGTCCACCACATTCGATTTGCTCAATACAGACATTTTTTGATTTGACATCGCAGTCCTCAATCCATTGTTTCAAGCCACAGCCTCAGGCTGTTGGCAATGCTGCTGCCGCAGCGGTTTCCTGTTGTTTTTTCAACGCTTCCAAAACGCCATCCCGAGGACCGCTGGCCACCAGTTTGCCGTCTTGCAAAATCACCAGGCGATCGGCCACCTGGATCACGCCGGGGCGGTGGCTGATCAGCACCACCGTCTTGCCCTGACTGCGGATCAGTTGCACCGCCTTCATCAAAGCGGCTTCGCCTTCATCGTCCAGGTTGGCATTGGGCTCATCGAGCACCACCAGCATCGGGTTGCCATACAAGGCCCTGGCCAGGCCAATGCGCTGGCGCTGACCACCCGACAGGAAAGCACCGCCCTGGCCTACACGGCTGTCATAGCCTTGCGGGAACCGCAAAATCATCTGATGCAAGCCTGCGGCCTGAGCAGCCTCGATGACCTTTTCAGAATCCACCTCACCAATGCGGGCAATGTTCTCGGCAATCGTGCCGTCAAACAGCTCGATGTCCTGCGGCAAGTAACCCACATGGGCACCCAGACTCTCACGGGTCCATTGCTCGATGGGCTGCTCGTCCAGCAGGATGCGGCCTTCGTAGCCGGGCCAGATGCCCAGCATGCTGCGCGCCAGCGTCGACTTGCCGCAACCCGAAGGACCCAACACCACCGTCACCGTGCCAGGCAAAGCCATGAAGCTCACGCCGTCCAGCACGGGTTTGTCGCGGCCAGCCACCTTGACCACCAACTGGTCGATCTGCAGATTGCCCAATGGCGCTTGCGTCATCGTCTTCTCGCGGCCTGCATGCTGAAATCCCAACAGCGACTGCAAGCGCTCATAAGCATCCTTGCTTGACAAGAACTGTGGCCAGGTGGCCACCAGCAGGTCAATGGGGGCCAGAGCGCGGCCCATCATCACGTTGGCCGCGATCATGGCGCCCGGGCTGATCTCGCCACGCGTCACCAGCCATGCCCCCACCGCCAGACTCATCGACTGCTGGGCATAGCGCACAAACTTGCTGACCGCACTCACCACGCCCGATTTTTGCTGCGTCTCGCCGGACAAGCGCAAAGCCTTGTGTTGCTTGACTTGCCAGCGTTGGTAAAGACTGCCCAGCATGCCCATGGCGCTGAGCACCTCGACATTGCGCAGCTTGGATTGCAAAAAGTTTTGCGCATCGGCTTGCGCCTTGGCGGTCACGGACTGCGCATCTTTGGTGGCCGCATGCCCCTGCACCGCAATCAGACTCTGAATCACGGCAAACAGGATGGCCACCACGCCCAGCCAAGGGTGCAGCATGAACAGCACGCCCAGATAGATCGGGATCCAGGGCACATCAAAAAATGCAAACACGCCATTGCCCGTCATGAACTGGCGCAACACCGTCAAATCACCAAAAGCCTTGGAAGGCGCGGTCTCTGACGGGTTCAAATACGACAGAAAGCTCGCCTTGAACACCCGCTGACTCAAAGCCTGATCCAGCTTGACGCCCGTGCGCACCAGCAAGATGGAGCGCGCCCACTCGGCAAACGCCATGACGCCGAACAAGAACAGCGCCAGCAAGGACACCACGATCAGCGTCAAATAACTGCGGCTCACCATCACACGGTCGTACACCTGAAGCATGTACACCGTGGGCGTCAGCATCAACAGATTGACCACCATGCTGAACACACCCACCACCATGAACTCACGGCGGAAGGACCACAGCACTTCGGACAGGCCGCGCAACTCTACAGATTTGTTTTTATCCATCATTTCCCCCTCACGCGCCTTGGGCCACAGCAGGCGCAGCGCCCGCAGGTGCAGCCTGAACGGCCGCGGGCATGAGTTTTTGCAACACTTCGGCCGTCGGCCCGTACAGCTGCTGCGTGCCATCGCGCAGCACCAGCAAACGGTCTGTCACAGACAACACGCTGGTGCGGTGCGTGATCACCACAAACGTGGTGCCACGCGACTTCATCGCCACAATCGCCTGCGACAGTGCAGCGTCTCCGGCTTCGTCCAGGCTGGAGTTGGGCTCATCAAGCACCACCAGCACCGGGTTGCCGTACAGCGCCCGGGCCAGCGCCACACGCTGACGCTGACCACCCGACAACACGCCGCCGTCACGCCCCACAGGGGTGCCATAGCCTTGCGGCAGAGACACCACGAAATCGTGCAAGCCCACCAGACGGGTCGCTTCCTCGATCTTGGCCATGTCGATCTCACCGAAGCGCGCAATGTTCTCGGCCAGCGTGCCCTCGATCAGCTCCACACCCTGCGGCAGATAGCCCATGTGCGGCCCCAGTTCTTCCTTGTTCCAAATGTGCACATCGGCGCCGTCAAGTCGCACCTTGCCAGACAAGGGCGTCCACACGCCCACCAGCAAGCGGGCCAAAGACGTTTTGCCCGAGGCCGAAGGCCCCACCACACCCAGCACGCAGCCAGGCGGCAAGCCAAACTGCACACCGCGCAAAACCGGTTGCTGCTGGCCCGGAGGCGCCGCCACCAGACCGTCCACAATCAACTCGCCTTTGGGCGCGGGCAAGGGCATGTTCTGGGCACGGGGGGGAATCTGCGCCAGCATCGTATCGAGACGTGACCAGGCGGCCATCACGCTCACCAGAGCACTCCACTGCTGCACCACCTGCGTCAGCGGCGACAACATGCGGCCCACCAGCACCGAGCCGATGATCATCATCGACGCACCACCGTTGAGCTGGTTTTCCAGGAGCATCCAGGCGCCCAGGCCCAGCATGACCGAGCCCATCAACTGCTGCAGCAACTTGGACACCGCATTGAGCCCGCCCGCAGACTCCGAAGCCCGAGCCTGAAAGGCCAGGAAAGCGTTCTGCTTTTTTTGCCACTGTGCCAGCACGGCAGGCATCATGCCCATCGACTCCATCACCTGCGTGTTGCGCAGCGAGGCATCGGCATACGCTTGCGCCTCCTGGGCACGGCGCTGCGCCTCCAGAAGCGGCTTGCGCGACGCCTGCTGAATCATCCACGCCACAAAAGTCTGCATGATCGCCCCAGCCACACCCGCCCAACCCAGCAAAGGATTGATCAAGAACAGCAAGAACACCGCCACCAATGCGATCGGCACCTCGAACATCGCACTCAATGCCGGGTTGTTGAAGAACTCGCGCACCGTACGGAAATCGTTTTGCACCAACATGGCCGCGTTGCCCATCTGCTTTTTGAGCAGACCGTCGAACATCGCGCCATAAATGCGGTCAGACAGCTTCATCTCGAACTGGATGCCCACACTCCAAAGCAGGCGCGAGCGGATCTTCTCCAGGAACTCCATCACCGCATACGCGCCAAACGTGATCAAGGTCAGCATCAACAGCGTCATCACGCTGCGGCTGTTGACCACCCGGTCGTACACCTCCAGCATGTAGGCCGTTGAGGTAAACCCCAACAAAGCCACGACCAGGCTCATGCCAATCGCAGAGCGCCAAACAGGCTTGAATTCGAGCAGCGCCAGGCGCAACTCGGACATGGATGGATCGGGCTTCATGGTTGAGCAACCTCTACAGACACATATTCAGGAATTTGAGGCGCCGAGGGGGCCGCAGCCTCCCCCAACGTCTCGTCAGACACGTCTCCATCAACACCCTCATTCGCATCGGGCGCATCCGCAGACACCAGGAAAAAAGACAACTCGAACGTTTTGTCCAGACGCTCATTGAGCACGATTTCGCGCAGCTTGGCCTGCTCGAACAAGGCCAGCTTGCCGGCGTCGAGCTGCAACTCAAAGCGCATGCGCCCATCCATCGTGTACAGCGACAACTGCCCCGGCTTGATGCTCAGGGTGTGGCGGTCAAAGTACACCGGGCAACTGTCGGCAAACTTGAGCAGCGGCAGAGGCTGCCCCGCACGGCGCGACACGTTGTAAGGGCTGGCAGGCGCCTGATAGATCAGCCGCGACATCTTGGACACGGCATAAATGGCGTTGCACACCATCTGCGAGCCCAGCTCGGGAAACTTCTCGCGCAGACTGCGGTAATGCAAGTGGTGCAGCGCCACCCGGTTCCACACCCGGGACTGCTGCACCTGGGGCGCCAACTCGTTGCACACTCGCGCAAACACCGCCCGCAGCTCACACAAACGGGCGTGCTGCTCTGGCGAGGTGTTCAGGGGAACGCGGATTAGAAAGTTCATATAGGAGACGGATTGTAGCCGACTCCTATATGAAGTTTTAAGTGATCCCCAAAGTATTTATTTTGGGGCGCCGCCGTCGCGGCGAAGCGACATCACTGCACCGTGATCGGGACAGTAGACGGTGCCGCGCTGTCCACTTTGCCGTCGTTCACGATCAGCGTGGCCACATACACCCCGGCCACTGTGGCCGTGAATGTGGGCTGCGCCGCCGTGGTCGAAGACAGGGTTGCCGTACTGCCCGTTGGCTGCGTCGTCAGCACCCAGCGGTAGGTCAGAACATCGCCATTGGCGTCGGTACTGCCCGTGCCATTGAGCGTCACCACCACCGAGCCTGCCGTGCGGGTCAACGTCTGCGCAGGACCAGCATTGGCCACCGGAGCCACGTTGGCAGCAGCGGCAGTGATCGTGACAGCAGACACCACGCTGTCGACCTTGCCATCGTTCACGATCAAGGTGGCCACATACACACCCGCCAGATCGGCCGTGAAAGTCGGCGTTGCCACAGAAGCCGAGGACAACGCGGCCACACTGCCCGTGGGCTTGGACACCAGCGCCCATTTGTAGGTCAACGGGTCGTTGTTCGCATCGGTGCTGCCCGCGCCGTTGAGGGTGACCACTGCCGCCAGCACCACGCTCTGGTTCGGCCCGGCGTTGGCCACAGGCGCGGCATTGACCGAAGTGGCCGTCACCGTCACCGTGGTCAGCGCACTGTCCACCTTGCCATCGTTGACCACCAGACTGGCCACGTACACCCCGGCCATGTCGGCCGTGAAGGTGGGCCGCGCCGACGTGGCCGAAGACAAGGCCGCCGCACTGCCCGCAGGCTTGGCCACCAGCACCCATTTGTAGGTCAGCGGGTCCAGATTCGCATCGCCACTACGGGTGCGGACACATTCACCGGCACTACAGGTAACGACTCCTTCAACGCTACTGTCGCCACTTTGGGCGCGCTGGACGTGATCGACGGTGGTGCTGGTACAGACACCCTGTACATCAATGACACTGCAAGCGTTAAAACACTGGGTGGCGCCACAGTCACCGGCGTTGAGAAGTTCGTGGTCTCTAGCGGTGGCTCCGTTGGTAATGCTGCTGCTGCCGCAACTATTGCAGCCAAACAATCTGTAACTTACGACTGGGGCGCAACAGGTGTCGTAATCGGTGGTGCAGTGAAAGTTACTGTTGGCGGCGTTACTGTTGAAGTGGCTGCAACAGCGACTCCAACAACGATTGCCGGGGCTATTGAAGCAATTCTCGATGCCGCATATGGCACTTCGACTAGTGCAGCTCAGTGGACATCCGTATCAACTAACGTTGTTACTGTGACTGCAAACGCTGCCGGTGTGGCTCTGCCAGCAATCTCGTTTGCCGCTGGAGCAAGCAACACCACATTCGCGCTGCCTACAACAGGATTTGTCGCGACGGTTCAAGCTAACCAAGTCGCCGCAGACGCTGTGAGCGCAAATACCTTCGCAAGCTCGGCAACTGCTGAGAACGTGATCTCTGCTGCTACTGAGGCTTATGTATCAGCCGCTGCAACCGCGAAAACAACTGTTACTGCAGGCACAAATGCAACCGTCTCTGGCGGTACTGACGTGACTATCACAGCCGGTGACTCGGTCTCTTCGTCTGGTGCCAAGGGTGCTGTGGTTATCACTGCAACCGCTCCATCCGTCTCTATCGCTGCCTCTAGCACAGCTGGTTGGTCTGCTGGTGCTGGTGTGTTCGTTAAGAACGGTACAACTGTCTCCGTGACAGAAAAAGCTGGCACTTCCACAGCTGGTTCCGCACCAGCAGGCAATGCGACTGCAATTCAGATCGGCGCAAACCCATCGTCCGCAACCGGCAACACCGGCGGCGCGGTTTCGACAGCTACTGCTGACGGCTATCCACAAGCTATCGGTAACTTGTCAAGCGCACCTACAGGCAACGTGACCGCATCTGTACTGACCGCTTACACAGATACATCTGGCTATAAGAACGTCAAGTACGGTACAGGTGATGTCAAGGTCTACATGAATGGCGGTACAACTGCTTCTGTGACCGGCGCAAGCACTGTCACCATTCGTGACGTGCAAACCATTGCCACCAAGAGTTCTGCAACAGCTACTGCTGCCGCTGGCACCTCAAATCTGGCTACTGTGAACCTGACTGGCGTGAGCGGTGCTACAGCGTTGTTCACAGATGCTTTGCAGAACCTGTCGGTGGTCGACTCTTCCACAACTGTGACACTCAACAGCAGCACTGGTAAAAACGCTGGTGCTCTGAACCTGACTGTTGGCAACTCTACAGCGACTGTTGATGCAAGCAACGTGACTTCTGTTGCGGTGACTGGTCAAGCAAGTGCCTATCAAAAGATTGCAGGCACAGCCATTGCCACCAACTCGAACACCGATTTGACATTGACAACGCCCAAAGCGACATCGGTTTCTTTCGCTGGTGCCGCTGATGTGACCTTGGCATCGTCCACTCTGACTGCTCTGACAGCCATTACAGATACATCCGCTGCCAAAGTGGCTTTGGGTGATCTGACAGCCTACAGCAAGCTGACTTCCGTGGATGCAAGTGCTGCAACTGGCAGCTTGACAGCAACAGTTGGCAGTACTGGCAACTACGGCCTTAACCTCAAGGGCGGTGCAGGTAATGACACTGTCACATTGAAAGCAGCCGCTACTTTGGCATCTGCTCTCGTGAACGGCGTGACCGTGTCTACGTCTATCGACCTCGGCGCAGGTAACGACAAGCTGCTGAATGGTGGTTCTGCTTCTGTCGGCGTGGGTACAGTGATTGACGCTGGTGCAGGCACTGACACAGTTGCTGCGACTTTGGTTAATGCAGGCAATGGTGGCTTGTTCAAGAACTTCGAAATCGTTGATGTCGTTGGTGCAACCGGTTCTTTTGATGCCGCATTGATGACTAATTCGACTGTCACAGGGGTCGCTGTCTCTGGAGATCTGGCAGGTGCAACCACTGTTTCGAACATTGCAGGCACAAACCTGACAGTGAACGTGACTGATACTAGTACCACCGCCGGTTCTTTGACAGCTACTTTGGCTACTTCGACAGGTACTGCAGACACTGCAGCCGTCACCTACGGCGCAACAAGCTCTGGTGCTACAACGTCTATCTTGACCTTGTTCAAAACTACTGGTATTGAATCGGTGTCCGTTGCTTCGGGTGGCACTTTGGCCGCAGTTGGTGACACTATCGCCAACACCTTGACTGGCTTTGAAGATGCGTCCAACAAGACCGCCACGATCACCATTACTGGTGACAAGGCGTTCACACTGGGTGCTTACACAAGCTCGTCTTCCTTCACGACTGGCGTGACTCAGAGCGCAACTGTTGCAGCTACACCTACTGCAGACCAAGTTGGTGCACTGAAAACCATTGATGGTTCTGCTGCAACTGGCGCATTGACGATTGTGGCGGGTACATCTACAGCCATCACAACCGGTAGCACTTCTTTCAAGAACGTCTATGATGGTTTGGTGATTACTGGTGGTGCTGGCGCTGATACGTTGGTCAACGATGCCAAAGCAGGTGTTGTGAACGGCGGTGCTGGCAACGACACAATTGTTGTGACTGGCGCTGGTGCCGTTGTTGATGGCGGTACTGGTAACGACACAATCGTGGTTGGTGCTTCTGTCTCTACAACTTTGACTGGCGGTACAGGCGCAGACACCTTTAACGTTGCATCAGCAACTGCTGGCTCTGGTCTGAGTGCCACACCTAAGGTTACATTGATTACCGATTTGGCAGTGGCAGATAAGATCCAGTTTGCAGCTGGCTCCACATCGACCACATTCACTACGACCAAAGTTGATGTTTCAGCTGCTGCTAGCTTCGCTGCTGCACTGGATCTTGCTGCTGCTAGTTCAACAGCGAGCACTACTGCATCGCTGGTGAAGTGGTTCCAATATGCCAACAACACCTATTTGGTCGAGGATGTGAGCTCCAGCACCTCTCTGGCGACTGGTGATGTGGTTGTCAAACTTTCGGGTTTGGTTGACCTGTCGACTAGCGCACTGACCTCCCCTTCTTCTGGTCTGTTGTTGATTGCCTAATCTCCCTAGGAGAAAAGCCCCTACCGCAAGGTAAGGGCTTGAGGTGAAAACCTTCCAACCCCGTCCCTCACAAGGGGGCGGGGTTTTTTATTGATACATGTCCATTCAACAGACTCTCGCCAAAGCCCAACACCACGTTCAGTCCGGGCAATACGATGCAGCCATCAAGCTGTACCGTGGGGTGCTGCGCCTGATGCCCAAGCAGCCGCAGATCAACAGCCTGCTGGGGGCTATGCTGATCCAGACCGGGCAAGCCGAAGCCGCTGCCGACGTGCTGGAATTGGCCTTTGCCGCAGAACCTGCCAAGCCGGAGCATTGGGTGCGGCTGATCGTGGCGCACCACCGTGCAGGCCATGTGCAGCGTGCCCGTGAACTGTTACCGCATGGGGTTGCGCTGGGGATTGCGCCGGAGCACATGGACCGCTTCAGGCAAGACCTGTCCGAGCCGCCCGAGCGTTCGGTGCAGGCGCTCAACAAAATGGTGGCCAGCGGCAAGCGGCTCAATGCAGAGATCGCAGCCCGGTTGCTGGTGTCCGACTACCCTGAAAGCCCGGCAGCCCAAGCCTGTCTGGAGCGAGTGCTGGCCATGGAGGCTGCTGAATGAACACCCCTGACCCTGACTTGCTGCGCGAACAGGCCGAAATCCAAGCCGAGTCCATCGGCTGGGTGCCATTGGAGGCTGGGGCTTACCTGCACGTGAGCGATGCCAACGCCACCGAGGTGCTGGTGGTGGGCGTGCCGCAGGCGGGGGATGCGGTGCTGCTGGTGGCGTGAACGCAGTGGCGCCAGCTGGTCAGCGCATTTTTTGAATCACTGCTTCCAAAAGGCTGGCGCTTTGTGCGGCGCTGACGCTTTGCTCCATCGCGTTGGAGATGACCGCTGACAGGCTTTCAGGTGCGGCTGTGGCTTGTTCGGCAGGGGTGACGGCTTCTTCAGTGCTGGTGGTGATCGGCTCGGGCTGCACCGCAGACGGGGGGTCAACGCTGGTGGCTTCTGCAGGGATCGTGCAGCCCGTTAGCGAGCCAGCGGCAATGCCGTACATGTGTTCCAGCGCTTGCACAAAGCGGTTGCTCTCAGGCAAGGCGCCGCTTCGGACCGCAGCAAAGGGGTCAAAGATTGCAGCAGCAGAATCTGTGGGCGGTGCCTCTTTGGGCTTGGTCACGGCTTGTTCCGTTTGTGCCTGCAAGTACTTCTGAAACCCTGATCCACTGGCCAGCACGGCATCTGCGTTTGCATCAGGCGCGGTGTACAGCGAACGGCCAAAGACCGTGGTGTTGAAATTGATGGGCATGGTGGAATCTCCTGCCCTTGAGATGCAATAACAATGCCCGGCAAGAACTTGCCGATGGACTCGGCCGACGCCATGCTGGATGAAGCCTTGAGCAGGATCGTAATGGCCGATTCGAGTAGGGGTTAATAGCTGTAGCGTGCGTACCAATTCTGATGCACTCAATGCGTGGAACCCATTCTTGATGTCCGTTTCTATGCCGCCGATATGGGGGCAGAGCAAGTGCGTGAATGGCTCAAACGCGTAGGAAGTAATCATGGGTAAGAAACACATTGGATCGAGTTTCGACGACTTCCTCGCCGAAGAGATGCACGCCTGACGCTGACAACGCTGGCAAGTGCAGCAGCAGCATTGGGCAAAAAGATCGACCTGCGCCTTGCTGCTTAACACGAGGGGTGCGTCAGCACATCTAACCAATCTGTGGAGTTAACTCCACAAAAAAGCCCCGCATCAGCGAGGCTTGATCAACCCGCTGACTCACGCCACCAGCAACACCGCATCCCCCGCCTGCGGCACACCCACCACCAGCACTTCCGTAGCATTCTCATCGCTCACGTGCAGGTAGGCACCCGACTCCAGCAGCATACACTCAGCTCACGAATTATTCTTTACCCAGCTCGATCAACAACCGCGCAGTGAGGTACAGACGAGGCACGATGGAGTCGATCTCGATGTATTCGTTTTTGGCGTGGTAGCCCCAGCCAGCCAGACCGAGGCTTTCTAGAACAGCGGCCTTGCCCGAACGGCTGGCGAATCCGGCATCGGTCCCTGCCCCTGTGCCTGGGTGGAAGATCAAGGGGCGACCATCCAGTTCGGCGTAGATGGCTTGCGCCGTTTTGGCCAGTGCCAACGTGCGGGCGTCACCTGCATAAGGTGGTCGGCCAATGAGCATGCTGTAGCTGGCTTCGGTGTCGGGCACTTTGCGCTCCAGGGCCTTGGCATTGAGTGCTGTTTGCAGCTTGGCGGCTGCATCGGCCGCGGTGAGGCGCATGTCTGCAGAGGCCGTGGCCCGGTCGGGGATCTGATTGCGCACCACACCCGATTGGCCTTGCGTCCAGTTCAGTTGCGCACCAGGAATACTCTTTGCAATGTCGGCCGTTTGCAGCAACTGGTGCGCCAGCTCGACCAGGGCGTTGCGTCCTTCATCAGGCGCCGCCCCCGCGTGTGCCGAGCGGCCTTTGACTTGGAGCGTGACGGTGCCCGTGCCAGCGGCGGCAAGCAACACCCCTTCGGCTTTGGCCACCGCTTTGGCGGCAGTGGGCTCGTAAGACAAAACCACGTCGTGCTCGGCCGCCAAGGCAGCAATGGTTTCGCCTGATCCGGCAGATTGCGATTCTTCATCGCCATTGAAAAGCACCGTCAGCTGGGCATAGTCGCTCCAGCCTGCGGCACGCAAAATGCGCAGGGCGTGCAAGATGACGGCGATGCCGCCCTTGTCATCGGCGATGCCCGGACCATAGAGTCGATTGCCTTCGAGCTTGATCGGCTCGCGGGCCAAGGTGCCGGGGTGGTAGATCGTGTCCATGTGCGCGATCAACATGATGCGGCGTTTGCCTGAGCCACTGTAACGGCCAATCAGCACATCGCCATTCACACCATTGGCTTTGCGCCGCTCCAGGCGAGCCCCAAGTGCCACAAGGCGATCTTGCAGGTGATCTGTCATGCGGGCCAGTCCCGGCGCATCCATGGTCCCGGACTCCATCGTCACCAGGGTACGCAATGTGTCCATAACCGGTGCTTGCTCGGCCTGTGCTGCGGCAAGCAAGGAGTGATCCAGAGCTGCTGTAGCTTTGAAAGCCAATAAGGCCAACGTCAGAGCGAAGGCATGTTGCAGGTGACGCATTTTTATTTCCATTCAAGCAGAGGGATGACTGTGGGCTAATTGTGGTTTTACACGACTGCAGCAATTCTGCCAATCGCTTGGACAATTGAGAGAACTGATCAGTTCAAGTGAAACTACGAACAGGAAGCCAAAGGTCAGCGCCGATGATGGTCATGGTCGGTGACGTAACTGAGTGAGCGCCAAGGTTCGCAAACTCACACCACCAGCACCTCGGTGGCATTTCAATCGAGGCCCGATCCTTGCGACTTCCAACTCTCGCAGTTGTCGGTTGATTGGATTTCAGGGTAAGAGTCCATGCGACCGACCCGACGCTCAAGCGGGGGAAGCATGAAATAGGTCATGCCACAGCGGTAACCAGAGGCGGCCGTATCGGAATACAACAGGTATGAGCAATTCAGGCAATTTCTGTTGGAGTCACGTCCCATGCCTAATGTCCTTCTTGAATGGGAGCAAGATGTTCATTCGGTCTTTGACATCTGGCATGCGGCTTGAGTTCTTGACTGTGATGTAAACGAACCACAAGCCCACGATCCTGACAATCAGCATCAGTGTTATGCGTGGTGTCGGATTGGCCAGTGCTTCCGCGTAGATGTTGAACAAATCAAAAACAAAGTTCACACACCCGACCATGAACATCGACGAAAACACGATGCCGGTGTACCAATTCCTGAGGTATGAATACACCCCCATTGCCCAGACACCCAACAGAAACCAACCCCGAAAATACAGAAAACGCCCCATTCTGACGAGTTCAGTCGGGTCTGAGGTCATGAGCCTCGCAATGTCATCTGTGAAGAAGAGCAGCCACATGCTGTTCATAAATGCCAGCGCGGCCAGATACCAGAACCGTACGGGGAAGAATCTGTCGATGGACTGGTTGGGGCTATACCCCCATTCCAGAATGAGTGCGTCCAGCTCGGCAACACTGACGAGTGGCTGTTGTTTGTCTGACATGGGTACTGCTATTAATAAACGGTGCCTGTTTATAACCTGCAATAACGCCTTGAAATATTGATACATACCACTATGGGCATACGCTTAGCCCACTAGTGACACATGCTTACCCCACCAGCAACACCGCATCCCCCGCCTGAGGCACCCCCACCACCAGCACCTCGGTGGCGTTGGCATCGCTCACGTGCAGGTAAGCCCCAGCCTCCAATGGCACCCAGCCGATAGACTCGGCTTCGATCTCGGTCAGTTCGCGCAGCAAGTCAGGGTCAGGTGTGTTCATTCGGCAGTCTCCATCGTCAGCACTCGCTCCAGACAGGCTTGGGCTGCCGGGCTTTCAGGATAGTCTGCGACCAGCAAACGAGCAGCGATCTCTGCGTTCAGGCGTTTACCAGTGACGATGAGTTTGTCCAGTGCCTGTAATGACCGCTCAGGCGGCTCTGACAGGTCTTTTCTGTACACGTCCAGCGTGTTTTGCGGGACACCCAGTTCTGCACCGAGTTCCAGTAGCTCACGTGCACGATGCACATGGCCTGCACGGTGGTGCGCCACGATCAGCCGCACCCAATGCTCCAGGTTGGCGGGTTCTGCGGCAAAGGCCACCTCCAGCACATCGCTGGCCGCCTCATGCTGGCCCACTTGGATCAATACGGCGCCCAGCAGGCTGTTGATCTGCGGCTGCTTGGACGTCAAGCGCAATAGGCCGCGATACAGCTTGATGGCTGCATCGTATTGACCAGCTTGCACGCAACGTTGGGCTTTGAAGAGAGTCTGTTGAATGGACATCAGGGAGTAAAGCCAGTAAAGAAACAGAGAAATCATGGACGCAAGACATGCCGCCTGTGCAATTACGAGCAACGCGACAAGGATGCTTCTTTTTGTTCAATGGCGTGCGTAACAGTTGGGTCTCACAAAAAGAAACCCCGCCCCCTTATGAGGGGCGGGGTTGGAAGGTTTTCACCTCAAGCCCCAGCCTTGCGGCTTGGGCTCATCTCCGGCGGAGATTAAGCTGTGTGAGTTGCAAAGGCAGTGGTCAGGTCAACTGTACCCACCAGCTTGATGGCCAGGTCACCAGTTTCCAGTGTGCCGTTGCCGCCATCGCTGAACAGGTAGGTGCTGCCGTCGAAAACGAACTGAACAACTTTGCTATCAGTATTGGATTTGGCCGCGGCTTGGACGAAGGCCAGAGCCAGCGTTGTAGAAGAGGACGCAACCGTCATCTTCTCAATACCGGGATTGGCACTCGAGCCGTCCAGAGTCAGACCAGCAAAGATCAGCGAATCAACGGTAGAAACACCAGCAGTGGCCGATTCCTGCACAGCGTCGAAACCATAAATGGTGTCCATCTTTCCATAAGAAGATCCGCTGTCGGTAATCGCGTCCGTACCTGAACCCAGCTTAATGGTTTCCGCAACGTTGGTGTTGGCAGTGAAGGTCAGGCCGCCAGTAACGTTTCCTTTGCTGGTGCCGAAACCAACAGTGCCACCCAAGGCGGATGCATCAATGGTAACCAGCTTGGTTGCTGCGTTAGCAGGAGAACCAGTGGCGTTGCTGTTGTCGATGGTGGCGAAACCGTTACCAGTCAGTGTCACGCTGGTCAGTGCTGCCAGATTGTTCGATGTGCCCTTGACCACAGTCAGAGACACACTTGCGTTATGGTCACCGGACGGGCTGGTAGACGCATTGGCTGCGTTGGTCAGGTTCACTGTCAGTGTCTTGATGTCACCATCAACTGTGGCAGAAGCCGCAGTTGATGTCGAGGAAGTGACATTCACGGTAGCAGCGCTTGCGTTCAGCGTCAGAGTCTTGTTAGCACCTGTTTCAGTGACATTCAGCGTTGTGGCACCGTAAGTCAATGGGGTGGTGGTGCTGTCGTAGTCAGCGGCTGTGGCAGTCAAATCGCCTTTAGCAGTCAAGGCTTGTGTCGTGACTTTGGTCACAGTGGAGTTGTCATCAAAAGTGAAGGCGCTGTAAGTGCCGGTCAGCTTGGAGGTGTCCAGAGTGATCGCGTTTGCGAATTCCATTTTCTGGAAGTTCACAAGGGCGGCGTTAATCAAGGCGTAGTCAGCCAAGGACTGTGTACCACTGGTGTTTGAGAACTTGATGGAGTTCACGCCTGCACCGCCATCGATGATATGGCCAGCAACCAATGCCTGAGTCAGCGTGATGCTGTCATCGCCGCTACCACCCTTGAGGGAGCTGATGTCGTTCATCACCTTAACAGCCAGCTTGCCAGTCAAAGCGGAAGCATCCAGCGAAGCGACAATGGAAGAGGACAGGGTAGAGTTTCCAGATGCGGAGTACTCACCCAGGTCCACGTTGCCGGAACCTGTCACCACAGTTTTTGTCGAACCTTTTTCATCCAGATACAAGGAAGTGGTTTTCAGATCGGCCGCTGCATTGATGGTCACAACCTGGGAGTTCGTATCGTCGTAAGTGGAACGCCACTCATCGAAATTGATGCCCCAGTTTCCAGAGCCTGTGAATTCAGATTTTTTGACAACGTTGACATTCACGGTATTGAAGCCGTAAGCGCCGAAACCGCTGTTAGCACCTTTGGTTGTGGAAACATTGTCCAAGGTGATGTTAGCGACGTTGTTGGCAGCTTTGGCGGTAGTGTTGCTGTCGTTGTTGGCATCTACCATGGCCCACACATCTGCAGAATCCTTGATGACGATGTTTGATGTCACTTTGGCATCGCCGGTTTGGTAGATGAAGACTTCTGCATCGTTATAGCCGCTGCCATCAGAAGTGGCGCCAATCATATTCAAATTGGCGGTAACGACAGCTCCGGCATTACCTGTGTTATTCACATAAATGTCTTGCTCAGTGTAGTCGCCGGAACGATTGGCCACATTCATGTTGAGCGCATTGAGCGTGGCGGTGATTGTCGTAGCCTTGGACAAACCATTGGTGTTGCCGTTGCCGTCATCGCCATGGTAAAACTCGCCATCGCCATCAGTTGCTGTGGCGTTGCCCATGAACGTGTCGTTGAAAGTCACTGAAGTTGCGGTTGTGGGGGCAAAGTAGAAATACGCACCACTACCGTCAGTACCGGCACCCTGACCAGTTTCAAAAGTCAGTGCAGAACCTTCTTTAACGCCGTAAACGTCAGCCCAGTCAGTGTTCTTGAGCGTGATGTCGCTGATGCCATTGACCGTGCCGTTCACATAGACGTTGTCCGTGTTACGCACGGCATCATCGATCACGAGTTTTTCAACATTGCTGATCGACACAGAACGCAGATCAATCGTCGAGCTTCGGTTGGACTCTTCAGTCGTAACAACTTTCAGAGTGTCAACGCCGGCCCCACCGTTGATCACATCGGCTGCGTTCAGGGTGTATTCAGATTTAGTGTACACGTAGCCCGGGTAGGTATTTGTAGACGTGTAAGCTTCTTGATTCCACGTCATGATGCGAGTTGACGTGTCGACATCCGTAGCATGGCCGCTGGCATCAAGCACGGAGAAGTCAGGCAATTGCAGACCAGCGGTCGGCGATGTAACAACCACATTATGACCTGCAACAGTAGCAACAGTAGTGCCTGCGGCTGCGTTCATGGCATTCGCAATAGCAGTCGCTGCATCAGCCAATGTCGGCGTACCACCCAACGCAGCAGTGGTTACCGACACACCGCCATAGGTGACCGTGAACTCTCCAGTCGCGCTGGGAGCGGTCGCGCCACCAGCAAGATTGAGAGTGATCAAATCTACTTGCTTGACTGCAGGATATGTATAGACATTGCTTGAGCTGTACCCCAGGTGATCAACCACATTGTGACCTTGAGCAATGATGGTGTCATTGCCGGAGGTGCCAGTAAAGGTGTCCACACCCGTAGTGAGCGGCACAGGCGTATCTCCTAACTGCCTGTCAATAAACAAGTATTTCTTTCAGCTCCCAAGATCAACGCTACGCCAACGCTATAGATGCCTTTGAGATGCGGTTGATCTGATGCGTTTTTCTACCATCTAGTGCTTGTTTTTTTGGCAGTTTCAGGCGGTATCTTCATCCTCTTTCAACCACGAAGGACTGCGATGACCACCGCCCAGCTGACCGATGAAATCCTGGCTCAACTGATCTGTCCGCCTGACAGGGCGCATTGGGAGGTGCTGGACTCCCAGATCAAGGGTTTGTATGTGGACGTTTTGCCCAATGGCCGCATGTCCTGGCGGCTGCGTTGGTACGAAAAGCGGGACGGCAAGTACCCCAAGAAGGTCATGACTCTGGGCAATGCCCGTGTGCTGACGGTGGACGAGGCCCGACTGGAGGCCCGCACGGTCTTGCGCAGACTGTGGATCGGAGCAGACCCTAAAGCCGAAGTGTTGCCTGGTGCCGGCCCGACACTGGCCAGCTTCATCGAGCAGCAGTACCTGCCATTCGTCAAGACCTACAAGCTCAGCTGGAGTTCTGACGAGAGCACTTTGCGCAACCACGCCATACCTGCCTTGGGGATGTTGCCCATGGGGCAGATCTCGGTACCGCAGTTTTCAAGGTTGGTGCAAAGCATGCTGGATAGGGGGCTGGCGCCTGGCACGGTCAACAAGATACTGATCTTTTTGCGCTACGCCTATAAGCTGGCACTGCGCTGGAAGGTGGAAGGCGTGACACACAATCCGGTCACAGAAGTGCCCAACCTGCGCAACGACTACAAGATCGAGCGCTATCTGACCCGAGACCAAATGGGGCGACTCCTGGCCGCTGTGCGGCGCAGCGAGAACACTGTGCTTGGGCACATTGTGCCTTTCCTCATTTACACGGGCGCACGCAAACGCGAGGTGCTCAACGCACGCTGGGCCGACATTGACTGGCGGCGCAAGTCCTGGGCCATTCCGCGCACAAAGTCGGGCAAAGTGCGTCATGTGCCTTTGTCCAAAGGGGCGCTTGAGATCCTCCAGGCCATTCGCCCGGTGCCTACGCTGGGTGGGCCGCGCTTGCCGGAGTTCATCTTCATCAATCCGCGTACAGGCAAGCCGTTTGTGACCATTTTCATCAGCTGGAACACCGCCCGGTGCGAGGCCGGTTTGCCAGAGTTGCGGCTACATGACTTGCGGCACAGCTTTGCCAGCTTTCTGGTGAACGCGGGTCGTAGTCTTTACGAGGTACAGGAACTGCTGGGCCACGCCAGCATTCAGACCACCAGCCGCTACGCTCACCTGAGCCGCGAACGTCTGGCCGAGGCAGTGGAGTTGATTCCTAGGGCATGAAAGGGGCCGCCCGAACAATAAAAAACCCCACCCCCTTGTGAGGGGTGGGGTAAGGCGCTTCTTGCTACATCCCAACCTTGCGGCTGGGAGGTGGTTTTTTAAGCCAGGGTGATAACGCCAGAAGCTGCAGTAGCTGTACCGACGTAGCCGACCAGGACGATGGCTTCGGTAACAGTCGCAGTAGATGTCGAGCCATCAGCGTCGTACACCACCAGAGAGTCAGTACCTGTGGCGGATGCCGTGAAGGTCTGAGCTGTCACGTCGTAGATACCTTTGACCAATGTGGCTGTAGCCGCAGCAGCGCCAGCAATGGTGGTGCCCAGTGCGCCAGTGATAGTCGTGTCAGCCAAGCTGATGGTGTCACCAGCCTTGAGACCTGTCACGATGTCAACACCAGCCAAGCTGCTAGCAGCAGCAGTGGCCATTGCAGCGGCAGTAGCAGCAGACAATGTCTGGCCTGCAGCTGTATAGCCGATGCCGTCCATCACGCCAGCAACGTGTGCGCCGAAGGTGATCTTGTCAGCACCTGCACCGCCCACAATGTAGTTGCCGCCTGTGCCCACAACAATCGTGTCAGCGCCAGCGCCGCCAGTGATGGTGTTGTAGCCGTTGCCAGCTGTCACAGTACCACCGCTGAAGCCAGAGATGGTGTTGTTGCCGTTACCAGCAGTGATCACGTCAGCACCGCCACCGCCAGCGATGGTGTTGTTGCCTTCGCCTGCGCTGATGGTGTCAGCAGCTGCACCGCCAGTGATGGTGTCAGCAGCTGCGCCGCCGGTCAGGACGCTGGCCAGAGCGTTACCTGTCAATGTGTTGGCCTTGGTGGCGCTACCAATGATTTGCAGACCATTGCCTGTTGACAAGGATGCATCAACAGTCACTGCGCCTGTCGCAGCAGAGGCGTCGATCACAGTGTTGGCATTCAGGGCCAAAGCACCGGTGGTGATGCTGGAGGTCTTGGCACCTGCCACAGTCACTTTGGTCAGCGCTGTTGCGCTGGTCAGTGCAGACACAACCACGTTGTCGTTGGCAGTCAGGTTGAGGGTTTCAACGCCGCTCAGAACCGGGGCAGTCAAAGTGATTGTGCTGGTGGTGCTTCCACCATCGTCCACTGTGATGCCCACTGTGTCGAGCTGACCAACAGTGATAGCGCCAGTCACACCAATGGTGTAGGTGCCCGATGCGGTTGCTGTGATAGCAGCAGCTTGTGCTGCGGTCAAGCCAGTCAAGGAAGTGGTACCACCGTTGAGCACTTCAGAAGTGAAGGCCGAAGCAGTGTACTTGCTTGCATCAACAGTCAGACCAGAGGCCAGGCTCAGGATTTCAAAGTTGGCGTACTTGGGGGCCTTGGTGGCGTCGTAGCCAGACAGGTTCAGGCGGTCGCCTGTGCCTGCACCAGCGTCCACAGCCACTGTGGAGGCGCCAGCACTGGTCACAATGTCGTTGCCTGTGCCGCCGGTGTACTTCTGGCCAGCAGCCAGAGTCACGGTGTTTTTACCGCTCGAGGCAGAAGCATCGATCACGGCAGCAGCGTCAGCAGTCAGTGTGCCCAGGTTCACGCCAGCAGTACCAGAGATGTTGATCTTGGTTGCTGCAGCAGTGGTCAGTGCTGTCAGAACGTTCTGAGCAGTGCCGTTGGCGACGATGTTCACTGTGGTTGCTGCTGTGTCGGTGTATGTGCCACCAGTCACAGCTTCCAGTGTGAAGATGTCAGCGTGAGCAACGGTGGTGTTCACCACGGTCACGTTGGCGCTCATGTCTTTGGCGGACACGTTGGTCAGGACACCACCGGTCAGCGTGCTGGCACCAGCGTTTTCCAGAGTGACAGTCGTCAGAACGTTGTTCAGAGTCGAGCCGTCGGTGATTGTGTTGGTCGCACCCACGTTGCCCTTGACGCTTGCGCTGGCCAGAGCAGTGTTGGTTGTCGCTGTCACAGACACGCCATCCACCAGGCCGAGCTTGGTGTTGTCAGCTGCAACAACTGTGTCGGCAGCGTTTTTGGCTGCAAGAGCTGTGGCGTCGTTGACAACGTCAGCAGCGGCAGCGGCAGCGCTGGCGGCAGTAGCGGCTGTTTGCAAAGGTGTCACCAGGGCTTGAGCAGCAGTGCGAGCAGCGGCCACTGTGGTGGGCAGTGCGGCGATGAAAGCTGCGTCGATAGCCACTTTGTCAGCGGCAGTGATGGCGCTGACTGTCACAGCGGCTTGTGTAGCGGCTTGAATGGAGCCAGCAGCTTGAGCAGCGGACACGCCAGTTGCAGCAGCAATGGCAGTGGCCAATGTGGTCAGCGATGTGACTTTGGTAGCTGCGGTTGTTTTTGCAACGCCAGAAGCGTCTGTGTCGCCTGTTGCGGCAGTGTTTGCGGTCGTTGCAGCAGTTTGTGCAACCACGTCAGCAGCAACCGTAGCGGCAGAAATGGCCTTGAGAGCCGTAGCCGTCACAGAGGTGCCGTTTGTGAAAGTGATCGCGCCGTCGTTGGCCGTAGCGGTCAGTGTGCCAGCACCTTTAGCGCCAACAGTACCTGTGGCGAACGAGTTGGAAGCAGTCACGTTACCAGCGGCTGCTGTGGTGGCGCCAACAGCAACGTTACCTGCAGTGCTGTTGCTCACGACAACGTTCTTGCCGCCATCAACTGCAACGCCAGCCAGGCCGTTGAGCACGTTGACGTCGGTTGTAGCTGCGGCCTTGACGCCAGCAATGGCAGCGCTGCCAGCAACGTTCAGGGTCTGCAGACCAGTCCAGCCGCTCACGTCGGCTGCGGTAATGGCAACAGAAGCCGTCAGGTTGGCAACTTCAATGTTTTTCACTGTAGCGCCGGTGGCGGCGGTCAGGTCACCAGCAAAAACGACGTTGGCGGTGTCAGTACCGGCGCCACCGTCGATGTTGTCCAGAGAAGAGAAAGCACCAGAAACGGCGTTGATTGTGTCGTTGCCAGTTGTGCCAGAAACAACATCAATACTAGTAGTGAGCGTGAAAGTCTGGCCGATAGCAGCGCCAGCAGTGATGCTGATGTCGGCTGTGTTGGAAGCTGTGTACAGCTGAGCGGCAGCAACTTGTGCGTCCCAAGCGGTAGCAGCAGCACCGTAGGTAGCAGACAGGTTGGCATCGTCAGCGATGTTGGCCCACAGGTTCAGGATGTTCTTGACGGCCACGCCCTTTGTGGAGGCAGTAGCGGCGTTCAGAGTAGCCACGATGTAGTTGGTGGCGTCGGTCACTGCAGCGGCAGTCAGACCGTTTTGGCCAGCAACGATGCCCAGGTTGGCAACCATGATGGCGGCAACTTGTGCGCTGGTCTTGGTGCCGAAGCTGCTGGTGTAGTAGCTGTTCAGGGCGTTGTCCAGGCCACCGGCGGCGGTGATGTCAGCCAGAACGGCAGCGTTTGTAGCGGAACCCAGTTGGATGCCGTACAGGCCGTTGGCGAAGCGTGCGATTTGCACTGCATTGGTAGCAAGAATTGCCATTTGATTTCCTTTTCAGTTAGTGAAAATTCAGTTTTCTTTGCAAAGAAAGCCGAGTACGAGTTGGAACACCCACACTCGCCTGAACGCCCTCTTTGGTTTTGGCAGTTTTGGCACTGCAAACAAAGACGCTCAAGCCAATCCGGCTGATGCCTCAAGACCCTGTGTACAGATGGAGTTACCCCCATAGGAGACACGTGGTCCTAGGACATGGCACGGATTCTAACTATCAGTATCTGGGTTTTTTGTGATTCGGATCACACGCGCAACATATTTTGCGTTTTGTTGCGAATAGGCGTCAGTATTTTGATTATTTTTGTTTTCAATTAACAATTTTGCGCTTAATTGATGGCCCAGCGCAGGCCGCCGTAGACAGACAAATTCCTGATATTTAACAAGGTGTTAGTGGATTTTTGTGAAGTGGATTCAACATCCAGCCCCACACTCCAGGCGCCCTGGATGGGCAGCCAATAGCCCATGCCGCCGTCGTGGCGACGGGTGTGGGTCGGGTCTGTGCCCAGCAGACCGCTGAAAACTTGCTCATCGTGGCTTTGGCTGTAGCGGTACCAGGCGGTCCAGGTGCCTGGGCGGCTGGTCAGGGGCAGCGTCAGGCTGCGTTCGTGCCGCACATAGGCCTCGGCCCGGTGTTTGATGCCGCCGGGGCGGGTGGCGTCAAGGGGCGTGTCGCTGCCGGTGGCCAGGCCCAGGGTGGTTTCTGCCGGGGCTTTGCCGACCGCCAACGGGCTTTGGCGGCAGACACCCTCGAGCCGCAGGTGCTGGTAGTTGCCGTCCAGGATGGGGGAGCTGAGGTAGCGCTGCTCGGTGCGGCCCAGGGCCATGGCGCCTTTGCAGTCGGCCAGTTGCCAGAAGGGTTCGTATTTGAGGCTGTAGGCCTGGTCGCGGTAGCTGTAGTTGCCCACCTGGCTGAACGCGTGTGCGCCCAGGCTGGCCTGCATGACGCCCGGCCCCAGTGGCAGGGCGTAGGCGGCAGCGCCTTCGGCCAGTTGGGTGTCGTTGACGGTCTGGCCGTTGGCACGGCGGCCTTGCATGGCCAGGTTCAGGCGCAGTTCGCCGTCGCCCACGGGGCGCACGCCCTGCACAGCGGCCAGCAGCTTGAGTGCGGCGCCGGCTTTGGGCCGTTCGGAGTCGGCCAGGGGCACCTCGACCGGGCCGCTGGTCAGGTTGAGCGTGAGCGATGTGGTGTGGGTGGCGCTGGCCAGGTTGGTTTCGTGGCCCAGGCCGGTCTGCACGAGCCCAGCCCAGGTCCAGGCGGGGTCTGCCACGGCGCTGGCGGCGGCTGCCGCGTGGGCATGGGGGCTGGTCAGGCCGTCGTTCAGCCATTGCTTGAGGTCGGGCTGGATGTCAGGCCGCTGTGCGACCTGGCGCACCAGCTCACGCGCCTGGGCGCGCTGGCCTTGCTGGGCCAGGGCCTGGGCAAAGTCGAGCTGGGCACCGGCCAGCTCGGGGTTGAGGAGCAGGGCTTTTTCAAGCTCGGTGGCGGCGTCTTGCGGCCAGCCAGCGGCCAGCAGCAGTGCGCCGCGGTGGGCGTGGTAGTCGGCCCGCATGTCGCAGGCCTCGGCCAGTGGGGCGAGTTGGAGCAGCTGGTGGCGGATCTTGTCTTTGCCCTGGGGCAGTTCGCCGCCAAAGAGTGGTTCGGGGCAGTGGGCCTGGGCAGTGAGTGCGGCGGCTTGCACGCCTGGCGTTGACAGGCTTGGCTCGGGCGTGGCCAGGGCGGGCACGGCAGTGGCCAGGGCGGCCAGCGTCAGCAGGCAGCGGGCCGGTGTGCGATTGACAGGCATGGGCGTTGCGGCCACAGCTTGTGCAACCGCAGGGGGGGAAGGCGTCATTTAAAAGGCCAGCGCCTTGTCTTGCTCGACGCTGTAGACCAAGTGTAAATGGTTGGCGTCGTACTGCACCGGCAGGGCATGGACCTTGCGGGGCTGGCTCAGTCCGGCCAGCAGGAAGTCGCCCAGGGGCTTGGCGTCAGCTGTGCCCGATTGCAGGACCACTTGCGGGCCCAGCAAAATGGGGTAGGCCATGTCGGCGGTCAGGGCTTCCAGGCGGGAGGCAATGGTGACGGTCTCGCCCAGTACCGAGTGCACGCGGCGGTGCGCCGGGCCAAAGGAGCCGACCATGACGGGGCCGGTTTCGATGCCGATGCCCAGGTCAAGCGGCGGTGTTTTGCGCGAGGCCACGCGGGGCAGCTGGGCCACGCCCTCTTGCCATATCTGGGTGGCGGCGCCCACAGCTTTGGCGGCGTGGTCAGCGCAGGGGGTGGAGCCGTTCCAGACGGCCATGATGCTGTCGCCGACCATTTGCTCGACCACGCCACCATGCTGGCTGACGATGCGGTCCAACGTGGTGTAAAACAGGTGGAGCACGGTGGCCGAGTCTTCGGGGGAGCGGCCTTCGCAATAAGCCGAGAAGTTGCGCAGGTCCACAAACATGACCGTGGCTTCTTGCCGTTGGGCTTGCACCTGGGCGCTGGGGCCTTCAAAGGCGACTTTGCGGGCTGCGCCTTCGGGCAGGTAGCTGCTGAGGTTGTGGAACAGGCGCTCGCGCTCGAAGCGCACGCGCAGCATTTCAGCGACCAGCACCAGGGCCGAGGACAGCAGCACAAACAGCGCTGGCACGCCCCAGGCCAGCACCTGGTGCTGCGCCAGCAGCGCGTAGGCGTGCACTGCAAAGAGGGCTGCCGTGTTGAGCACGGCGGCCAACGGCACCGTAACGGCCGCACCCGGGCGGCGCCAGAGCAACAACCCCAGCAACACGGCCACACTGGCGAGCGAGCTCAGCCAGAGCCACAGACGCGACCAGGCGGGCACGGCGGGGGTGCGGTTGTCCAGCGCAGCAGACAGCAGTTGTGCGTGGACTTCGATGCCGCCCACGGCACCGCCTTGCGGGGTGGCCACGGCGTCGCCCGCGCCCATGGCGGTGGAGCCGACCAGGGCCCAGACGTTTTTGAGCAGGCCCGGGGGCACTTTGCCGGCCAGCACGTCGGCAGCAGAGACGGAGACAAAACCGTTGCGCGGCACCTGGTAGGACACCAGCAGCTCGCCGCGGTCGTTGGTGGGCAGTTGCAGGTCGCCCAGCTCGATGGCTTTGTGCTGGCCCAGGAAGCCGGGACGCGTGACCCAGCGGGGTTCGGTGCTTGTGGCGGCGGCCAGGGCGGACACGGTCAGTGCGGGGTAGGCCTTGCCTTCAAAGCAGATGAGTGCAGGCACGCGGCGCACGGCGCCGTCGGCGTCGACCACGGGAGTGATGTGGCCCAGCGCAGGGCCAGCCGCGCCGCCCAGCAGGCTGGCGGCGGGCGCCATGTAGCCGTAAGCGGCGGTGGCCGATTGGGCGCAGACTTTGGCGCTGTCGGCAGCGGGCAGTGCGCCAGAGAGTTGGCCCGTGCGCACCAGGGGTTCGGGGTTGAGTGCAAACAGCTGTGCAATGACGGTGGGGGCGCCTTGCTGCAGCGCCTGGCGCAGCGCGGGGTCCTGGGCTTGCTGGCCGTCAAACAGGATGTCTACGACCTTGAGGCCGACGCCTTGCTGGTCCAGCGCGCCCAGCAGCTGCGCCACGCGCTCGCGGGGCCAGGGCCAGGGGCCGAGAGCCTGAACGCTTTTCTCGTCGATGTCGACCACGACCACACGCTGCTCTTGCGCGGCGCTATCGGCCAGCGACCAGGTGCGGCTGGTCAGGCGGTCGTTCCAGGCGTCGAGTGCGGTGGGGGCCAGCAGCTGCAGCAGCAGAACCAGCGCAGCAGCCAGCGCCAGCGCCAGGGCGCGCATCCAGGCGGGGCTGAGCAGGAGTCGGCTGGCTTGCATGTTCAGCGGCCCCACAAGGTGGCGCCGCTGAGGCTGCCATTGCCCACGGGGGCGCGGAAGAAGTAACCGGCCTGACGCCCATTGAGGGTCAGGGCACCGCCCAGGCTTTGGCCATTGGCACCAGAGCCCAGAAAGATGCCGGTGTTGGTGTCGATCTTGCCGGTGAACTGGATGTTTTGCGCCGCGATGCCGTCGGCAGAGACTTGCAGCTGCGTAGCGTAGCTGCGTTGGGCAAAGTCGATGCTGAAGGTGCCCGAGTTGACGTTGGCCGCCACGATGTCGTTGGAGGGCTGACGGTACTGGGCTGTGGACGCGCCGAGCTTGAAGTCCACCTGGTTGTTCAGGCTGGGCAGCAGGTTGGGCGAGCCAGGGGTGCGGAACAGGAAGTAGTAGCCGTCACCCACGGTGACTTCTGTGCCGGCCAGGGCCTCCCTGAAGCCGATGGTGAGGTTGTCGCCCTGGAGCGGAGCGCGGCTCCAGCGGCCCCAGACCAGGCGGGAGGCGGTGACCAGGTCTTCCGGGCGGACGTGTTCTTTGCTGGCCGAGGAGGCGCGGTCGGCGCCGTCCTTGAGCTGGGCGTCCTGAGGCTGGAGTTTGCCAGCGTCTTTTTGGCCGGGCACCAGCTGGAAGCCGGGGTCCACCGCGCCGTTGCGATAGACGAGTGCCATGCCGACCATTTCGGCGGTGAGTTCACGGGCACGGCTGGTAGCGCAAACGCCCAGGGCGTCGGCGCGGCAGCCTTGGTCAAACGGGGCCATGACGATGGCGCCCTGGTTGACGGTGACGCGGGTGGTTTCCTGTCCGGTCTGGGTGACGAAGTCGGTGCCTTTGACACCGATGGCCACCAGGGGCGTGTTGAGCCGGAATTTGTCTTTGGCGGCCTGGGCTGCTGCCCCGGAGATGGAGCGGACCTCACCCTTGCTGAGGGACAGGCGAACCACCGAGGCAGCGGGGTCCGCCGGGTTGTATTTGAACTCGTGGACGGTAAAGACCGAGTTGGGCCGGACACTGACCAGCGCGCCGTCGACAAAGCGGATATGGACGTGGCCGCTGGCCGAGGTCTTGATGATGTCGCCTTCGCGGATGTGCTTGCCCTTTTGGGCTTGCGCGGTTTGCTCAGCTTCACGCTCAACGTCTGACTGGCCAATGACCAGGGTGATTTCACCCACCGAGGCCTGCACAGGCATGGCCACCGCCCAACCGCACAAAAGCAGCAGCACAGACCAGGTGGCCAGGCGTCGGCAAAGTGAGCGCAGGGAATGGGGAGTCATGACCGGGATCGAGCTGGGCGGGGAAACAGAATGGGCGTGTAATTGAAAACGGGAACGGCTATTTTAGGTATTGCTCACTTTGGGGGCATGTGCGTCCAATCACATGCATGCGCACAAAGCTTTGTTGCAAGTTCAGCCGGACCGATCGCCAAGATTACAATTTTTTGATTACTCTCAGCGACTGCACTCTATTTCATAATACTTGGTTCATGGCGATCCACACATCCTTGTTGCAGCAGTTCTCACTGCTCAGGCATTTGCCTGCGGCAACGCTCCAACAATTGGCTGACCACTCGGCCCTGCGGTCTTTTGCCCGCAGGGAGGTGGTGCTGGGCAAGGAGACGCCTGTCGAGTCCTTGTTTTTCTTGCTTGAGGGGCGTCTGCAGGCCACCGACTTCACGCTGGACGGGAAAGAAGTTGGGCTGTATTTCGTGGAAGAAGGGCAGTATTTCGGTGAAATTGCCATGCTGGACGGGCTGGCGTATCCCGAGATCATGATTGCCAACAAGAAGTCCCAGGTGGTGCAGGTGCCCAATCGTTTGATTCGTGGTTTGATTCTGGAGCACCCCAAAATGACCGAGGACGTCACGATTGGGTTGGCCCAGCGCGTGCGCGAGCAAAGCGAACAGCGCCAGATTTTGAGCATCAACAACCCGCTGCAGCGGGTGTGCGCGCAGCTGCTGCTGCTGCTGCGGCATGCTCCAGGCGGCAACGGCGCCAACCCCGGCACCCAGGAACAACGTGAATTGCCTGGCGCCCCGACGCATCAGGAACTGGCCATGATGGTCAATCTGAGTCGGGAAACAGTGACCCGCGTTTTTCAGGTGCTTCAGGCCCGGGGCGCCCTGGACCGCCAGGCCGAAAGCCTGAACGTGGATGTGCAGCGTGTCATGGAGCTGACCCAGAATGCCGAGTAACCCGTGGCTGGCTTATCTGTGGCCCTGGCGCTACCGGGACCTGATCTGGCAATTTTCCCGGCGCGAGGTGCTGACCCGATACCGCGGGTCATGGCTGGGCATGGGCTGGTCGGTGCTCACGCCGCTGGCGATGCTGCTGATTTACACGCTGGTTTTCAAGCATGTGTTTCAGGCTCGCTGGCCTTCGTCTGCCGAAGGCAGCAATTTTGATTTCGCGCTGAACCTTTATGCAGGCCTGATCGTTTTCAACTGGACGGTGGAGCTGCTTGCGCGAGCCCCCAGGCTGATTCTGGACCAGCCCAACCTGGTCACCAAGGTGGTGTTTCCGCTGCCGGTGCTGGCCTGGTCTGCGTTGCTGGCTGCGGGCTTTCAGACGCTGATTTCCACATTGCTTTGGCTGATCGCTTGCGCCCTGGGTGGCCATGTGCCCAGTGCTTTGTGGTTGATGGCTCCTGTCATCTTGCTGTCTTTTGCGCCTTGGCTGTTGGGCATGAGCTGGCTGCTCTGCAGTCTGGGGGTGTATCTGCGCGACCTGTCTCAACTGGTGGCGTTGGCCATGTCTGGTTTGATGTTTTTGTCGCCGGTTTTTTACCCCACACAAGCACTGCCTGAATGGCTGCGCCCCATGGCGCAATGGAATCCTCTGACAGGCCCCATTGAAGCCTTGCGGGATTGTGTGTTGACTGGCGTCATGCCCAATGCGTGGCTCATGGCCACGAGCACGGCGATGGGCCTGTTGACTTGCGTGTTGGGTCTGGCGCTGATGCAGCGCATCAAAAGCGGGTTTGCCGATGTCCTCTGAATTGCAATCCCATCCGATCGTGATTGAATTGACCGGCACGGCCAAGCGCTATGCACGCAAGGCCAAACCCGCTCGGCGTTTGTGGCAAGCACTGTGGGGGCAAACACCAGAGGGCACTGACACGAGTGAATTCACGGCGTTGCATCCGAGCACCCTGAGCATTCGCCAGGGCGAGGTGGTTGGCATTGTGGGCAAGAATGGCGCAGGCAAGTCCACCCTGCTGCAAATCGTGAGTCAGACCTTGAGCCCGAGTGAGGGAAGCATTCGTGTCACGGGCCATGTGAGCGCCATTCTGGAATTGGGTGCCGGGTTCAACATCGAGTTTTCTGGCCGGGAAAACATCCACCTGGCCATGGCCACTGCGGGTTTGAACAAAACGCAAACCATGGCCCGCATGGAGGAGATCATTGATTTTTCGGGCATCCGGGATTTCATTGATCAACCGCTCAAGACGTATTCCAGTGGCATGTATGTGCGCCTGGCTTTTGCGATTGCGACTTGCTCGGAGCCGGACATTCTGGTCATCGACGAAGCGCTGTCGGTAGGTGATGGCGAGTTTGCCCGCAAGTCGTTTGATCGGATCATGAAGCTCAAGCAACGCGGCACAACCATTTTGTTTTGCTCGCATTCGCTGTTTCACATCGAGGCTTTGTGTTCTCGTGCGCTGTGGATCGATGGTGGAAAGATCGTTCGCGACGGTCACCCACATCAGATCATTCCGGCATACCAGGACTTTCTGGATGGCGCAAAGATTCAGCCCGCGCCTCCAGCCGCACACGAAACTGCAGACACCGCCCCGGACGCCGGAGGCAGCGAGGCGGCCATCGCGGAGGGTTCGCCTGGTGTGTCGCCTGGTCGCATGCGCAAGCTGAGCTTTGTCGTGGACCACCCAGGCCAGGCGTCCACCACTTATTCGAGCGGCAACACGGCCACCCTGCGCAGCAGAGAAGGTGCGTTTCGTGTGCAAGCCCAGTTTGATTCAGACCCCAGACTGCCTGCCCCTTCGTTTGCCGTGACGCTGCACAGCATGGATGGCCGGATCATTGCCAGCGCTGGCGCCTGGAATGACCAGATCACGCTGCAAAGGGCCAACGATGGTTCGGGCTGGGTGGAGGTCTGTTTTGATGCGCTGGCTTTGCTCAAAGGCACTTACACACTGAGCGTATTCCTGTTTTGCGAGCGTGGCTTGCACATCTACGACAACGCCGACCACATCCTGCATCTGGAAGTGGTGCAGGACGGGATCGAGCAGGGCTTGTTTCATGTGCCGCGCACGTGGTCTACCAGCGCATGGGGCAAAGCGTGATGGATTTGCTGGATTTTTTCGAGCATGCCTGCGCACAAGTTGCGCCCGGCGATGCGGTGGATACCCGCATGGCTGCGCAAGCGGATCAATGGCTGCATGTTCAGGCTCTGGCAAAACGACTGGGATTCACCGAGGACGCAACGCAACCCGGTGTCTATGTGAATCAACGCGAAGATCGGTTCTGGACCTTACGCTGGGTTCGCAAGAACGACTTTGCAGCATGGCACGCGCTTTTTCGGGTGTGCTTTGGTCACGACATGGCACAGGAGCAGTGGCTCTGGAAATACCGTGACACCGACAAACCGGGGGTTGCCGTCATGGACCAAGGGCGCATGGTGGCTTTTTATGGCGGCATGCCGCGCTCCTTGCTGGCCATGGGGCAGCCACACATCGGGATTCAGGTGGGGGACGTGATGGTGCATCCGGATTTCAGGGGCAGCCTCAGTCGCAAGGGCCCTTTCCAGATGGCAGCCAGCACGTTTCTTGAGCAGAGCTTGAGTCAAGGCGCGCCTTATTGGATCGGGTTCGGCTTTCCCAACACACGGGCCATGCAGGTGGCCGAACGCCTGAAGTTGTACCACCAGGTGGATGAGGTGCTTGAGTTGGCTTGGGACACGGCACCTGAAGCCTCGGCTTGGTGGACGGTTTCCGGCGCAATCGATCCCGCGCAAGCCTTGCCCCATGTCGGGGCCTTGTGGTCAGCGATGCAACGCAGTTTCAAGCAAAGCGTGTTGGGCGTGCGCGATGCCCATTTCATGCAGACACGGTACGTTGATCATCCGTCGAAGCAGTACGATTGGGTGGCGGTTCGCAACCGCTTCACCCGCAAGGTGAATGGCTTGGCTGTGTGCAAGCCGGAGTCCGATGGTCGCCTGGAGATTCTGGATTTGCTGGGCCCACCTGAACAATTCGCCAGCATCGTGAATGCCGTGCGCCGGCATGCAGCCAACGAGCAGCGTGGTGGTGTTTTCATGTGGCTCACGAAGAGTCATCAGCATTTGCTGAGCCTCACGCGGCCAAAGGTGTCCGAGTTGAATGTCAGCGTTCCGAGCAACTGCTGGGTGCCGGGAAATACCGATGTTTCAATCGAGAATCGTTGGTGGCTGACGGGTGGTGATACGGACTTCCGCTGAGGCGATGGCCATCAACGGCGGCGCGACAGTAATTCACTGATCCAGCGCAAGGGGCGGGTCAAACGCCACGATCTGGAGTTGAGCAATGACTGGTGGACTTGTTCCAGGGCTTTCATGGCCGCCCGCAATTCAGCCACGTCTTTTTCGTAGCGACGGTTTTGCTGATCAAGTGCGGCTTCGAGTTGCTTATTGGCTTGAGATATTTGCAGCAATTGCGCACCCTGCTCTGCAATCAACTGCTCACGTAGAACAAGCTGCTTATCCAGTTTGGCTGCAGTCGCTTCGGCCACGGCCAGAAGGTCATCAAGGGCTTGCTGCGTCCGTTGATGCATACGCGTCGGAACGCGGAGAGCCTCATCAACGTCATCGAGCAAGAAGAACCCCTCGGCATATTTCACCTCTGCATCCAGCGTGTAGGTTCTGAAAGCGTTTAACCCTTCAATATGTCTCGCATAGTCTTGTGCCGCTTGCTGTGATCCAAAGCATTGCATTGCTTGTTTCTTTGACGTCCAGACAGGCGTGATGTCCAAAAGGAAGTTGGGCACCAAAGGCGTTCCTACTTCATAGAACATGACACCAGGCGTCCTGATGCCCTGACGAGCGATCGACTGCACAGCGGACACCACGGCCCGGCCAGTCGCTGCATGGTCTGGGTGCACTTCGGTCGGGCTCGGTGCAAACACCAGATCGACGCCCTGGAGTTGAGATTCGATGCGGTGCGCGAATGCCTCGTCGTAGACCAGGCTTCGGTCTGGAATGCCCCAGAACTGCGCAGGCTTGAGTCTCAGAATAGCCAAGGCCGCATTGGTTTCCGCTTGTCGGGTTTGCGTGATGGCTTGGCGTTGTTCATCGGCAGAAAAGCCTGCGCCATCGGTCAAGACCACCACCTCGATGGTTGCGCCACGTTGCTGCAACAAAGCAGCGGCACCACCGCATCCGAAAATTTCATCATCCGGGTGAGGCGCAAGGATCAACACCTTCTGCGCGGGCGGCAGCTCAGAGGTTTGGTAGGGGATGAACCAGTTTTCCATGTCTCACTTAGCGGCTGCGGATGGCCCGCCACAGGCTCCAGGCACGCTTGGCCGGATAGTACAGCCTGCGCAATACCGGGTGGTTCATGAAGAGTTTGCGCAAGGTCGAGGTCGGAATGACCCCGATGTAGAGCTCTCGGGAGAGCTGCTCGGCCAGCTGCAACACTTCAGGCGGACTGAGTTCCAGCCTGAGCTGTGCGTGTTTGGCTTGCGCTATGGCGTAGTAGTTGTCGAGGACTTCCTGGCGTTGGGTGGCCTTTTGCGTGTCGGCCGGCACGCGGTACAGCGATGTGACTTTGGGCACCATGAGGAAGTCGTTCTTGAGGGAGTAGCGGACCCACAAGTTCCAGTCTTCCAGGTTGTCGAGTTCAGGATCAAAGCCACCGTACTGCTCATAGAGATCGCGACGGAACAGAACGGTCTGGATGGGCATGTAGTTGTGATGCCACAGCAGCGCACGGTTGAATGCCTGCCGGAAATGCAGGCTGTGCACCAGGTCTTTGTAAACCCACGGCTCCTGACTGATGACCTCGGTTCGCACTTCGTAGGCCAATCCATAGACGGCCCCCAGCTCGGGCTTGTCGGCCCAGGCGGTCACCAGCACTTCGAGGTGGTCCGCATAAAAAAGATCGTCGTCGTCCAGAAAGCAGATCAACTCGCCTGTGGCTGCAGCCAAAGCCGCATTGCCGGCCTTGCACCGCCCGGACTTGGGCAAGGAGACATAGCGCACTTCCACAAAGCGCTGACTGGCACGGGTGGCCTCCACAAAAGCTGTGGCGGTGTCGCCCCCATCTTCCACAATCACCAGCTGAATCGGTTGGTAAGTCTGCCCGGCAATCGAGGCCACGGCTTCTTGCAGTCGTCCCCCGCAGCCGGGCATGGTGCGCACCAGCACACTGACCACGGGCATTTGTTTGGGGCCGCCCACAGGGTAGGCGTGAAAAGCACCCTCTCTGGCCATGGCGTAGTCCCACATCCGGAACGGAAAGGGCTCCTGGCTTTTGTGACGCGAGAGCAGGAAACGTGGCGTCAAGGCCATCAGCTTGAAAAACTGCGCGAGCAGCTTTCGGCGTTGCCCGGGAAATTGAGGCCGCAAAAAGAAGAGACCAAAGAACATCAGAAAACCCTGAGCAATGTCTCGCAAGCGGCCATACCGGCAACGCAGCAAGACGTTGGCCAGTGTGCTGCCCAGGAATTGCATGGGTTTGACTTGCGCGGCTTCTTCGTAGGTGTGGTGCCAGACGGTGGCTGCGGGCACGTAGCGCAATCTGTAGCCGTTGTCGCGCAAACGGTAAGACAACTCGACGTCTTCGCCGTATAGGAAGAGCATGGGTTCGTAGCCACCGATGGCCTGCAGGGCCGACAGGCGCAGCAGCACGCAAGCGCTGGAACTCCAGAGCGTGTCGGTCGTGACCGGGTGGTAATCCTTGGGATGCTCGAAGGGTTTTTGACGACACTCCCAAGATGCAACCTTGTCATCGTCGCGTACAGCCTGCGCCAGCAATGTGGTCAGCGTGTCGGGTTCAAACTCCAGATCCACATTGGTGACCAGCACAAACTCGCTGGTGCATCGCTTGAAGTTGGCGTTGTGCCCTGCGCCGAACCCGGTGTTGGCGCCTGTATCGAGTTCGATCCGTTTGAAATCTGCTGCATGCCTGGATTGGAAAGCCCGCAGCTTTTCAACTGTGCCGTCACTGGAAGCGTTATCGCGAAAAAGCAGCGAAACAGCCTTCAACGGCAGCTTTTGTGCCAGAAGACTCTTGAAAAATGCATCAAGCCATTTTTCGGAATTGTGTGTGACGACCGAGATATCCAGGTCATTGGAGCGGACATGCATACCCGATTATCGTGGATGAAAGTCGGGCTTCATGCCATCATCAAAGGAACTTTTGGCTTAAATTGCAAACCAGGGCGCTCAATGAACTGCCAGGAAAATTTGGCCAGCAGAAAAGTGACTGCGATGGTCACCGCCAAATAGGCCGTGAGCCCCATCGCCGGGAAAAAGTGCGCAACAGTTTGCTGTACTGGAAAGGCATAGATGTAAACACCGTACGAGTAATCGTACGCATTCAATTGCCGAAGACCAGGCCAGGATTTCTCCCCCACGCCGATGATGAGTACGGGCAAAGCCAAGTAAGAACTCAGGACAAAAAGTTCTCGCCATGGAGAGAGCATCAGCCAAAGTACCCCAAGCCCCAGCAATACGGGACCGTTCATGCGCGCATGGAGTCGCCATTGATGGATGAGCACACCGCCCCAGAAATAAGCACCGCAGATGAACAGCTGCCGCATGTCTGACCGGTAGAAAACAAGCATTTCAGACCTGGGTATGGCCCAGCCAACCGCCATCAGGACAGCCACAGCGCCCACGGCCAGTGAAGTCTTGCGGGATGGTCGTAACCACAATAGCGTGGCCATGAACAGGTACATCATGAATTCAACGGGCAGGCTCCAAAGAGAGCCGTTGACTGCATTGGGATATTTGTTGTCGGGAAATACACCCGGTAACGCATACGAAATGTAGAGGTACAGATTCGACAGATACCCCTTTGTATGAGGGTGAAGCCAATAGTCCTTGAGCGGAATTTGGGTCACCACGGGACCCAGCACATAGGCACTGAGCAGGATGCAAACCCAAAGCCCCGGGAAGATGCGCCAGGCACGACGCATCAGGAATCGACCCACATGGGGATCGCGGTCCCAACTTTGCGCCACCAGATAACCGCTGATGGAAAAGAAAATGTAGACCCCAATGGGCCCGAGCGGTGCCCATCCCAGCACCACGGGCTCAGGCAAGCCCAGAAAAACGAATGCATGCCCGACCAGCACCATCAGGGCACCCAGCCAACGTAAGGCCGTGAAGTTATTTGCTTGCTGTGTCATCAAATGCGAACGACGCCATCCGCTCAATAAGCACCTGTCCGTTTGAGAACGACTTTGACCGTTTTCAAAAGAATGATCAGGTCGTACCAGAGCGACCAGTTCTTCACATACCAGCTGTCCAGGTAGACACGCGAATCGTAGTCCACATCGTTGCGCCCACTGACTTGCCAAAGACCTGTCATGCCGGGACGCACCATGAGGTAATAACCAACCTGGTCACCGTAGCGAGGCAGCTCCGTGCGAACCACAGGTCTTGGCCCAACGAGGCTCATTTCGCCACGGATGACGTTGATCAGCTGGGGCAGCTCGTCCAGACTGCTCTTCCGGAGGAAATAACCCAAACGGCTCACTCGTGGGTCATGTCGCAATTTGCGCTCATTTTCCCATTGCGCACGCAGACCCGGATTTTGCTGCAGCAGGTGTTCCAGTTGCTGCTCTGCGTCCACCACCATGGTCCGGAATTTGTAGCAGTTGAAAACCCGCCCCCGCTTGCCAATGCGGGGATGGGCAAACAGTGCCGGCCCGCCATCCTGGCGAATCAACACCCCAATGAGCAACATGATCGGACTGAGCAGTATCAACAAGGCCAACGCACTGACCGTGTCGAAAATGCGCTTGGTCAACCGAGCGGGCCAGCGCCGGAGGTTGTTGCGCATGCGCAGCATGGCCACTTCGTGCGAGAAGAAGTGGGACATGTCGGTGCCATGCAAGGGCACTCCACGCATGGCCGGGATCACGCTGATGTCGGTCGCACCCCATTGGGCCAAGACCCGGAGCCAATATTCGCGCTGATCGGATTGGGCATGCTCCAGCGCAATGACCCATTGAATGCCTGATTGGCTGGCCACCTCCTGCATCTGGGCACGAGGCAAACGCGGCTGAGTATCGAGCACAGCCTCTGCTGCAGTTGTCCCTGCATCCACAAACCCGAACACCTGTAGCCCAAGCTCTGGTTGACTGTGCAATGCAAGCGCCGCATCTGACGCGTTGGAGCCAACCCCGATGATGATGGTCGGTCTGACCCACACATCGAGTCGTTTCAATACACTGCGGGTCAAGCCGCGCATCACCACCAGCATGCCCAAGGTGGTGCCCCAGGAGATCACCCACCACAAGCGCGAAGCTTCCCAGCGGGTCATGGCGATGAGTGACATGTCCAGAAGCGACAACACACCGAGCAGTTTGATGAAATCACTCAATTCGTCCCAGAACGGCCGTCGGTCGCTGTAATGCTGGAATCGGGTCAGAAGCACCACCAGGCCCAACACCGCGATGCCCGCCCAGGCGCCGAAACGCTGAGGGCTCTGCCCGTACCACCAGGAGGGCAGATCGGCGCCTTTGATGGCCACCGTGAGCGCCGTCGCCAGACCAAAGGCCAAGGCAAATGCCAGCGCGTCTCCCAGCAGCAGCGCCAGCTTGGACAGGCGCACCTGCGTCAGGCTCAGGGGCGAGACCTGCAGAGGCTGCAGCCGATCCAGGATGCGTTCGGGTGCGTTCAAGCCCAGTACCCCTTGTGCATGGACAGGCCACTGCACACGCGTTGTGGCAAGGTCGCATGACGTCGTCCCAGGCGGTAACCGAGCGCCTTGAGCGCGGTGCGGCAGACAGCCTCAGGCAGTCGCCAGGGTGCATGCTTGAGCAGGTAGGCCATTTCTGAACGCAAAAATCGGAACCCTTCCTGGCCCGCGCCGCCAAAGTCTTGCGTGAGCCAGCGATGCTGCGCATGAAAGACGCCAGTGTCGAAGTAGCGCCTGAATTCAGCCAGCCATGAATAGTTATGAGAATGATAAACCTTGGCCTGTGCCTGGTAACGGATGGCGTGACCCGCCTTGAGCAAACGGGCAGCCAGGTGCATGTCTTCACCCAGGATGACGTTGGCCGGAAAGCCTCCCACTTCGCGCAGGGCCGTGACCCGGTAAGCAGCAAAGGAGTTGGACAGGAAGCAAGTCTTGATGCCGAACTCAGGCACATCGGCCCAGCGGCGGGTGTGACCGACAGCGGGGTAGTTGAACTGCCGGGCATGCGCCGCCACGGGTGTGGCGTCCGGGTGCGGCAGTTGCCTGCCGTAGGCTGCCGCCACAGTGGGGTCGCCGAAAGCATCCACAAGTTGCTGCACCGATGTGGGTTCGGTCAGAACCGCATCTTGCGTCAGAAAAACCACCACGTCGGCGTCGGCCGCGAATTGCTCAATGGCCTGCTGGCGGGTGGTGCCGTGGTTGAAGTCGGCACGCGCAATGCGGTGCACGATGAGGCCTGCGGCCTGGGCAGCCTCGGCAGCGCCATCGGTGGAGGCCGAGTCAATCACCACGCAGAGCTTGGGCCGCAGCGTCTGAGCCAGAAGCGCTTGCAAAAAGCCACGCCACTGGGGACCTGGATTGCAAGTAGGCACCAACACCACCACCTGCCGTGCCGATGGCACTGGCAAGGGGGTCGGGGTGGTGGTGGACAGGTTCTGCAATCGGATTCCCCACATTGGGCGGATGGTCGGTATTTTGCCTGCTGAGGCTGGCAGTCGGCTGTAAGAAATCGTTTTTTCAGGATATATAACGATTGCATTCGCCCTTGGCCCTTGCCATGCACATGGCTGTTTATGATCAGGCGATCTTCACTTTGACCCGCGGGAACGCCCAATGACCACAACGACCCCGCTGAACTGGGAAGAAAACGGCAAACAACGCACGGCCGTCTGGCGGGCTGAGGGCATGCCACCCCGCCGCGTGGTGCTGGCCGATGACACCCTGGCGGCCGATACCGCTTACCGCTTGGCCTGCGAGGGCACCGCCCTGCTGTGGCGCGGCGACTTCCAGAATGCCCGGCAGCTGCTGCAGGCCATGATGCGGCGCCTGGACAAGCCTGCCAAACGCAAGACCCGAGGCAAAAACCAACCGGTACCTGCGGTCGAACCCGCCACCGCGTTCCATACGCACCGCCAGGCTCAGGCACAACGCGCCCGGGTGCTGAACATGCTGCTGATCGAGATGCAGGACGACTACAGCATCAGCCTGCGCCGTGCGCCCGATGTGAAGCAGGCGTGCAACGAAGCCTGGGGCAAAAGCGATGGCAAAACGGGCGTGGTGCCGCTGCGCGCCTTGCAAGGATTGATTGGTGCCCACGAGTGGCGCAAAAACGGGGTGGAAGTGGCCGCACTGGGCACGGAGCACAACCGGATCCACCCGCATTACGGGGTGTTTTCTCCGGTGCGTGGCGAATATGTGGACCTGGTGGCGCAAACGCCGCTGCCTGATGCGCTGCACACCACGCCGCTGGCGTTTGACATCGGCGTGGGCACAGGCGTGTTGTCAACGGTGCTGGCGCGGCGCGGCGTGCCCCGGGTGGTGGCCACCGATGTGTCGGACCGCGCCCTGTCGTGTGCCAAGGACAACCTGCAAAGGCTTGAACTGACTGGTCAGGTCGAGTTGCTCAAAACCGATGTATTCCCCCCCGGGCAAGCGGCCCTGGTGCTGTGCAACCCGCCCTGGCTGCCTGCACGCCCCACGTCACTGTTGGAGCAGGCTGTGTATGACGAAGGCAGCCAGATGCTCAAGGGCTTTTTGGCGGGCCTGGCCAGCCACCTGTGCGCAGGTGGCGAGGGCTGGCTGATCCTGTCGGACCTGGCCGAGCACCTGAGCCTGCGCACACGGGAGGAACTGCTGGGCTGGATCGAGGCCGCAGGACTGAAGGTGCTGGGGCGCGTGGACACCCTGCCCCGCCACGCCAAAGCCCACGACGCCAGCGACCCGTTGCACGCAGCGCGGTCGGCCGAAGTCACCTCGCTTTGGCGTTTGGGCGTGTAACCGCCCCAAAGATTTGTAGGAGCCCCGCCCCCGGGGCGATGACCTGAGGTCTGTGAGCGCCCTTTCGCGGCAGGGGCGCCGCTCCTACAGGTGATGCTGTAGGAGCCCCGCCCCCGGGTGATGGCCTGAGGTCTGCGAAGGCCCTTTCGCGGCGAGGGCGCCGCTCCTACGGGTGATTGTTGTAGGAGCCCCGCCCTCGGGGCGATGGCTGGTCACAGCCACATGGCATCCCAGTGCGGATATTCACCAACACGCTTGACCAGGCCGGCGCGCACAGGATTGGAAACCACATAGCGGGCCAGTGCTGGCAAATCCTCGTCTTTGCGCACCGCATGGTCATGAAAACCTTTTTGCCAAAAAGGCATGCCAAGTTGGCGCGCAGTGATGGATTTGACACTGCCCATGCAACGGGACAAGTCGATGCCCTCCCCCAACTGCATGAGCCAATGCAGGTGGTCGGGCATGACCACAAAAGCCAGGGTGTCCGCTTGTCGCAAAAGGGCTGCTTGCTGCAAACACCGGATCAGGCAGCGAGCGGCCTGGAAGTCGGCAAAGACCGGCTGACGATCTGCGGTGACCGAGGTCAGCAGGTAAATTTGCCCTGCTTGCGTGTGGCGCCCAGTACGCAAGCTGTGCGAGTGGGGTTGATCCGCCATCTTCGCGCCTCCTTGCAGAAATTATCGCGGCGGGGGCGCCGCTCCTACAAGAGGCGAAATGCCTTTTTGCAGGAGCCCCGCCCTCGGGGCGATGGCCTGCGGACTGCGAACGCCCTTTCGCGGCGGGGGCACCGCTCCTACGGGTGATTTTGTAGGAGCCCCGCCCTCGGGGCGATTTTTTGTGGCCTGCGAGCGCCCTTTCGCGGCGGGGGCGCCGCTCCTACAGGCGGGCGAGCACGGGGCCCAAGGCCTTGCCGGTGTGGGTGCCCAAGCGCACCACATCTTCGGGGGTGGTCGCGGCCACGATGCGGCCGCCGGCGTTGCCGCCGTCGGGGCCCAGATCAATGATCCAGTCGGCTTCGGCGATCACGTCGAGGTCGTGTTCGATCACCACCACACTGTGCCCGGCGTTGACCAGGCGGTGCAACACGCCAATGAGTTTGTCGACATCGGCCATGTGCAGCCCCACTGTGGGCTCGTCGAGCACGTACAGGGTGTGTGGCGCTTTCTGGCCACGACGGCCGACCTCGTCGCGCACCTTGGTGAGTTCGGTCACGAGCTTGATGCGCTGCGCCTCGCCGCCACTCAAGGTGGGTGAGGGCTGGCCGAGCGTGAGGTAGCCCAGGCCCACGTCCTTGAGCAGCTGCAGCGGGTGCGCAATGCTGGGCATGCTGGCGAAGAAGTCGACCGCTTCATCGACCTCCATCTGCAGCACGTCGCCGATGCTTTTGCCGCGCCAGCTCACGGCCAGTGTCTCGGGGTTGAAACGGGCACCGTGGCAGGTTTCACAAGGGACTTTCACATCAGGCAGGAAGCTCATCTCGATGGTGCGCATGCCCTGACCTTCACAGCCTGGGCAGCGGCCTTCGCCGGTGTTGAAACTGAAGCGCCCGGCGGCATAGCCCCGAGCTTTGGCTTCGAGCGTTTCGGCAAACAGTTTGCGGATGGTGTCCCAGAAGCCGATGTAGGTGGCGGGGCACGAGCGCGGCGTTTTGCCGATCGGGGTCTGGTCGACTTCGAGCACGCGGTCGATGGTTTCAAAGCCTTGCACATCGGCGCAGCCCGTCAGGGGCACGCGCTGACCCGCGTCTTGTGCCGTGCGGCCTGCGAAGGTGCTGCGCTGCTGCACCAGCGCCTGGACGTTGGTGAGCAGCACATCGCGGGCGAGTGTGGACTTGCCCGAGCCGCTGACGCCGGTGATGGCAACCAGGCGTTTGAGGGGTACTTGCACAGTGACGTTCTGCAGGTTGTGCAAGCGGGCACCGCTGAGGGTGAGCCATTGCAAGGGGGCGTTGGTCGCATTGGGGCCAGCCGAACAATTGGGATCTGACCCCAATTGTTCGAGCACAGTCCGACGGGCTTGCAGCGGGTGCTTCATCGCGTGCAGCAGGTAGCGGCCGGTTTGGGAGTCTGACGCGGCCGAGATGTCGGCGGCTGTGCCCTCGGCAACCAGACGGCCACCGCGTTTGCCGGCGCTGGGTCCAATGTCGATGATGTGGTCGGCGCGGCGGATGGTGTCTTCGTCGTGCTCCACCACCACCAGGGTGTTGCCCTTGTCGCCGAGCTTGTGCAGGGCGTTCAGCAAGATCTGGTTGTCGCGGGCGTGCAAGCCGATGGTCGGCTCGTCGAGCACGTAACACACGCCCTGCAGGTTGCTGCCCAGCTGTGCGGCCAGGCGGATGCGCTGCGCCTCGCCGCCCGAGAGCGTGGGCGCACCGCGGTCGAGTGTGAGGTAACCCAGGCCCACCTCTTCGAGGAACTCCAGGCGGCTCTTGATCTCGGGCACCAGGTCGCGGGCGATGTCCGCTTCGCGGCCCACCAGCTGGAGCGTCTCGACCCAGCGGCGCACATCACTGACGGAGAGGCTGGCGATGTTGGTGATGCGCCAGGCTTGACTACCTGCTCCATGCAGCTGCACCGCACGGGCGGTGGCGTTCAGCCGCGTGCCTTCGCAGGACGGACAGACAGCGTCGACAAGGTCTTCGATCTCGGGTTCGGCAAAGGTCTGCTCGCGGCCTTTCTCCTTGTCGTCACGCACCGAGTCGTCGAAGACCTGGCGCTGGTCTTTGCTGAGCTTGATGCCCGTGCCCACGCAGTCGGGGCACCAGCCGTGTTTGCTGTTGTACGAGAACAAGCGCGGGTCCAATTCAGCATACGAGGTGGCGCAGGCCGGGCAGGCGCGCAGCGTGGAAAACACGCGGTGCTGACCGATGCGTGCAGTGGACTCACCTGCGGCCATGGCCTCTTTCAGGCCGTCGAGGTCGCTCAAGACATGCATCACGCCTTTGCCATGCTCCAGTGCTGTGTTCAACGCTTTGCGCAGCGCTGTCTCTTGCGACGGCAGCACATCCAGGCTGGCCACGGGCAACTCGATGTTGTGTTCCTTGAAACGGTCGATGCGCGGGAAGCCTGTGGTCGGCAAGAACTCACCATCGACGCGCAGGTGGGTGTAGCCGCGTGGACGCGCCCAGTCGGCCAGCTCGGTGTAGACACCCTTGCGGTTGACCACCAACGGCGCCAGCAGGCCGATGTGCTGGCCCTTGAACTGGGTCATGAGCTGGGCGGCGATGCTGTCAGGCGTTTGCGGCTGCACGGGTGTGTTGTCGTGCACACAGTGCTGGATGCCGAGCTTGACGTACAGCAGGCGCAAGAAGTGCCAGACCTCGGTGGTGGTGCCGACGGTGGACTTGCGCCCGCCGCGCGACAAGCGCTGCTCGATGGCCACCGTGGGCGGGATGCCATAGACCGCATCGACCTCGGGGCGACCTGCCGGCTGCACGATGCTGCGGGCGTAGGCGTTGAGGCTTTCGAGGTAGCGGCGCTGGCCTTCGTTGAAGAGAATGTCGAACGCGAGCGTGGATTTGCCCGAGCCGCTGACGCCGGTGATGACGTTGAACTGGCCACGCGGGATGTTGACGCTCAGGTTCTTGAGGTTGTGCTCTTTGGCGTTGACGATCTGGATGTTGCCGTGTTCTTGCATGCGCCGCGAGGCTGGGGTCGCGCCGGACTCCTCAGAAGTCGCTTCGCGCCACACATCGTCACCCGACGCGAGCCCAGCCTCGCTCGATAGGTAATTGGCGGTTTTCTCAGCCACCGCCACAACACCGTCCATCGCCTCGGCGTATTCACGCAGGGCCTGCCCGGTGTGCGATGTCAGGTGCTGACGCACGTCTTCGGGCGTGCCTTCGGCCACGACCAGACCGCCGCCCTCCCCACCTTCGGGGCCAAGGTCGATCAGCCAGTCGCTGGCGCGGATGACATCGAGGTTGTGCTCGATGACGATGAGCGAGTGCCCCGCTTCGAGCAGCTTGCGCAGGGCGCGCATGAGCTTGGCGATGTCGTCGAAGTGCAGGCCAGTCGTCGGCTCGTCGAACAGGAACAGCGTGCCTTTGCGCGCCAGGGTCTGGCGACTTTTGGACGCGCTCTTGGCCGCTTCGGCCAGAAAGACCGCGAGCTTGAGGCGCTGCGCCTCGCCGCCCGAGAGCGTGGGCACGGGCTGGCCCAGGCGCACGTATTCGAGGCCCACATCGACGATGGGCTGCAGGGCGCGGATGACTTCGCGGTCTTGCGCGAACAGGGCTGCGGCCTCGCTGACGGTCAGCTCCAGAATGTCGGCCACATTCAGCAAACGGGGCTCGCCACCGATGGCCTGGCGTTCGACTTTGATGTCGAGGATTTCAGGGCGGTAGCGTTTGCCGTCGCAGTCGGGGCAACGCAGGTACACGTCGCTCAGGAACTGCATCTCGACGTGCTCGAAGCCCGAACCGCCGCAGGTGGGGCAGCGACCGTCACCGCTGTTGAAGCTGAACTTGCTGGCGGTGTAGCCACGCTGGCGCGACTCGGGGGCTGTCGCAAAAATCTCGCGGATCGCGTCCCACGCGCCCACATAGCTGACCGGATTGGAGCGGGCGGTTTTGCCAATGGGCGACTGGTCGACAAACACCACGTCGCTCAGGTGGTCGGCACCCAGCAGGCGGTCGTGCGCGCCGGGGGTTTCGGTGGCTTTGCCAAAATGGCGCATCAGCGCAGGGGCCAGCACGTCCTGGATCAAGCTGGACTTGCCCGAGCCACTGACGCCCGTCACAGTGACGAGGCGCTGCAGCGGAAAGTCGACCGAGACGTTTTGCAGGTTGTGCTCGCGTGCGCCTTCCAGAATCAGGCGCGGCGTGCTGTCGGTGACCATGCGCTTGAAGCCCAGGCCCACTTGCTTGCGGCCGCCGAGATAAGCACCGGTCAAGGTGTCGGCACGGCGCAGTGCTTCGGTGCTGCCGTCAAAGACAATTTGCCCGCCGCGCTCGCCAGGGCCGGGGCCCATGTCGATCATGCGGTCGGCGGCAAACATCACCGCCGGGTCGTGTTCGACCACGACCAGCGTGTTGCCCGCGTCGCGCAGGCGGTGCATGGCCTGGGTGATGCGGTTCATGTCGCGCGGGTGCAGGCCGATGCTGGGTTCGTCGAGCACGAACAGGGTGTTGACCAGGCTGGTGCCCAGTGCGGTGGTCAGGTTGATGCGCTGCACCTCACCGCCGCTCAGGGTGCGGCTTTGGCGGTCGAGTGTGAGGTAGCCGATGCCGACATCGCACAGGTATTTGAGGCGCGTGGTGATTTCTTCGAGCAGCAGTTGCAGGGCTTTCTGCTCCGCACTTTGGCCCGAAAGCACCGCAGCCTCTTCGGGGGCGGGCTCGGGCGACGATTTCTGTGTACCCCCGCAGTATGAGGAGCCCGGGCTCGCCCCCGAAGAGGCCTCCTGCGAAAGGCGATCAAAAAAGCGGCGCAGCCGCTCGATCGGCATGATCATCATGTCGTGCAGGCTCAGACCCGGCAGGGCTTCGAGCTGGGCACGGGTCCACTTCACACCGGCGGGCAGGAAACGTTTTTCGCTGGGCAGTACAGCGTCGGCATCGTCCTTGGAGCCAATGCGCCAGAGCAGGCTTTCGGTCTTGAGACGGGCACCGCTGCAGGTCGGGCATTCGGTGTAGCTGCGGTACTTGGACAAGAGCACACGGATGTGCATCTTGTAGGCCTTGCTCTCCAGGTATTCAAAGAAGCGCTTGATGCCGTACCACTGCTGGTTCCACTTGCCTTTCCATTCGGGCGAGCCCTGGATGACCCAGTTTTTTTGCGCCTCGGTCAGCTTGGCCCAGGGCGTGTCGCGTGGAATGCCCGCGGTCTCGGCATGGCGCATCAGGTCGTCCTGGCATTCTTTCCAGGCAGGGGTCTGGATGGTCTTGATGGCACCGGCGCGCAGGGTCAGCTTGTCGTCGGGAATCACCAGGCCATAGTCCACACCGATCACGCGGCCAAAGCCACGGCAAACCTCGCAGGCTCCGACGGCCGAGTTGAACGAGAACATCGACGGGATCGGGTCGGTGTAGCGCAAATCGCTGTCTGGGCAATGCAGGCCGGTGGAGAAGCGCCACAGGTCAGCACCCGCATCACCCTCCACATACACGTTCAGCCGGCCGCTGCCGCGCTTCAAAGCCACCTCGATTGCTTCGACCACGCGGGCTTTTTCGGCATTGGACAAGCGAAAACGGTCGGCCACCACATCGAGCACCTTGCGCGGGCCGGTGGGCGTGGCCACTTCGCGCTCGGCCTGCACCTTGGTGAAGCCGCTGGCCGACAGCCATTGTTCGACCTGCTCGGCGCTGGTGTTGGCGGGCAGCTCGACCGGGAAGGTCAGGTACAGGCGCGGGTCTTGCGCTTGCGCGGCCCGTTCGGCCAACTCGGCGTAAATCGTCTCAGGCGTGTCGTGGCGCACGCTTTGGGCCGTGTCCTTGTCGAACAGCTGGCCCAGACGGGCAAAGAGGAGCTTCAGGTGGTCGTTCAGCTCGGTCATGGTGCCCACGGTGGAGCGCGAGCTGCGCACCGGGTTGGTCTGGTCGATCGCAATCGCCGGGGGCACGCCTTCGACCTTGTCCACTGCCGGTTTGTCCATGCGGTCCAGGAACTGGCGGGCGTAGGCGCTGAAGGTCTCCACATAGCGGCGCTGGCCCTCGGCGTACAGCGTGTCGAACACCAGGCTCGATTTGCCCGAGCCACTGGGGCCGGTGACCACCGTCAGCTCGCCCGTGCGGATGTCGAGGTCGATGTTCTTGAGGTTGTGCTGGCGGGCACCACGGATGCGGATGAGACCTTGGGACATGGTTGGCTTTTTCGGGTGAAGGCCAAACATTCTAGGGCGCTCTCAAAAGCCTTGTAGCCGCCAGTGAGGAACCCGGCTTTTGTGGGAGCCGCGCCCTCGCGGCGAATGCTCGTGGTCTACGGGCGCCTCATCGCGGCGGGGGCGCCGCTCCTACAAAGAAAAAAGCCACGCAAGCGCGTGGCTTTGATCTTGCAGGGCCAGGGCTTACTTGGCAGCGCTGGCGTCGGAAGCTGCAGGTGCAGCCGCCGAGGCGTCGGCCTTGGCAGGCTCGGAATGCACGGCATCGGCACCGTGCTTTTCGCCGGTCATGTCGAGGCTGTCACCGCCCTTGTTGATCACATACAGAGCCAGGGCAGCAAAAATCACAAAGCCAACGGCAATCTTCCACATGTCGGTATCTCCTGAGAAATGAAAAAGGCCCTCCACAGAGGGAAGGCCTTGAATTTAGCACCCGAGTCCCCCCGGGTTGCTTACAGTGACACTCAGTCGTCAGCGTAGATGTCGACGTCTTTGGTTTCCTTGACGAACAGGCCACCGATCACGACGGTTGCACCGGCGATGATGATCGGATACCACAGGCCGTTGTACATGTCACCGGTCTGGGCCACGATGGCAAAGGCGGTGGTGGGCAGCAGGCCGCCGAACCAGCCGTTACCGATGTGGTAAGGCAGAGACATGGAGGTGTAACGGATGCGTGTGGGGAACATCTCGACCAGCATGGCCGCGATGGGGCCGTACACCATGGTCACCAGGATCACCAGGTAGGTGAGGATGATGATGACGGTGACCTTGTCGAACTTGGCCATGTCGGCCTTGGCAGGGTAGCCAGCGGCCTTGAGCGCAGCGCCCAGGTTGGAGCCCAACAGGGTGGCTCCGGCGGTCTTCTCGTTGCCCAGGTCCTTGGCAGCCTTGGTGGCCGCTTCGATGGCCTTGGCATCTTTGGGTTCGGCAGCGTTCAGGGCAGCCAGCTTTTCCTCGGCCTTGGCCTTGGCAGCGGCGACGTCTTCTGCGCTGTACTTGACGTTCACCACGGTGTCACCCACCTTGATGATGGCAGGCGTACCGGCAGCAGCCACTTCGTTGGTGTAGCTCACCGAAGCGCCAGCCAGGCGTTGCTTGGCGATGTCGCAAGACGAGGTGAACTTCTTGGTGCCTGTGGGGTTGAACTGGAACGAGCACTCGGCAGGATCAGCCACGACCACCACTTTGGATGCAGCCTGAGCAGCAGCCAGATCAGGGTTGGCCGCCTTGGTCAGCGCCTTGAACACGGGGAAGTAGGTCACCACAGCCAACAAGCAGCCAGCCAGGATGATCGGCTTGCGGCCGATCTTGTCAGACAGCGAACCGAAGATGATGAAGAACGGGGTGCCGATGATCAGGGACACGGCCACCATGATGTTGGCGGTCGCGCCGTCCACCTTCAGCGCTTGCGTCAGGAAGAACAGGGCGTAGAACTGACCCGAGTACCAGACCACGGCTTGACCGGCGGTCAGACCGACCAGGGCCAGGATCACGATTTTCAGGTTTTTCCACTGGCCGAAGGCTTCGGTCAGAGGGGCTTTGGAGGTCTTGCCTTCGGCTTTCATTTTCACGAAAGCAGGCGATTCGTTCATGCTCAGACGGATGTAGACCGACACGGCCAACAGCGCGATCGAGACAATGAACGGCACGCGCCAGCCCCAGTCAGCGAAGGCGTCTTCACCGATGGCGATGCGGGTGCCCAGAATCACCATCAGCGACAGGAACAGGCCCAGTGTGGCGGTGGTCTGGATCCAGGCGGTGTAGGCACCGCGCTTGCCTTGAGGCGCATGCTCGGCAACGTACGTGGCCGCGCCACCGTACTCACCACCCAGTGCCAGGCCTTGCAGCAGGCGCAGACCGATCAGGATGACCGGAGCGGCCACGCCGATGCTGGCGTAGTTGGGCAACACGCCCACGATGAAGGTCGACAGACCCATGATCAGGATGGTCACCAGGAAGGTGTACTTGCGGCCGATCATGTCGCCCAGACGGCCGAACACCAGCGCACCGAAAGGACGCACGATGAAACCGGCAGCAAAGGCCAGCAGCGCGAAGATGAAGGCCGAGCCTTCGTCCAGACCGCTGAAGAACTGTTTGGCAATGATCGCTGCCAGCGATCCATACAGGTAGAAGTCGTACCATTCAAAAACGGTGCCCAGAGAAGAGGCAAAAATCACCTTCTTCTCTTCCGCCGACATCGGGCGGGGTGCAGTTGTAGCCATGTGCTGTCTCCAAAAAAGAGTTTCCAAAATGGAAACTTGGCGCGATTCTTGGGGCTGGCTCTGACCTTCTTCTGACAGGCAACCAACAGGGCCTTACAAAGCAAGCGTTAACCCTCTGGATCCATCCCGCATCATGAGAGTGCGGCCCATTTCAAGGGTAATCCCTAGGCTTGAATGTGCGCCAATGGACCTGTTGTACAGCGCTATCCTCTGCACATGGCCCACGAAGATCATCCCCGACAGCAGTTTGAGCGCAAGGTGCGGCGACTGACCTGGGCGTGTCTGGCCATCTGGGGTGGCGTCACACTGGTGCCCATTTACGGCGCGCGACGCCTGAACTTTGAAATCTGGGGCTGGCCCTTCAACTTCTGGATGGCGGCCCAGGGCTGTGTGCTGGTCTATCTGGCGCTGGTGGTGGTTTTCGCCTGGCAGGTCAACCGCTGGGAGGCGGCGCTGCCCGGCGATGAGGACAGCCAAGCCTCACAGGCTTAGATCGCTTTTCCAAGTTCTATCACTGTGGGAGCCCCGCCCTCGGGGCGATTTCTGATGGTCTGCCAAGGTCCTTTCGCGACAAGGGCGTCGCTCCCACAAGGGGGCGCCGCTCCGGCATCAAGGGTTGCGGCGCACGCCCACCGTGGTGTGGTTCACGGCGTCCCAATCGGGGCCGTCGAACCAGGGGTCGCACAGCAGGTAGGCCCGCAGCATGGGCAAAGCGTCCTGCCCCCAGAAGACCTTGTCGTCCACCACGAAACTGGGCACGCCGAACAACCCCAGTGCAATCGCCTGCTCCGTGTTGGCTTGCAAGGCCTGCTTGACCTCGGGGCTGGCCACATCACGCGCAGGCCGCAGTTCAGCCGTCAAGGCAGCCAGGCGTTCGGTGTCGGCCGCGTCCTGGCCGGAGCACCAGACATGGCGAAACACCTGCTCGCACACATAGCGGTTGGGCGTGCCCTGCGCATCGCACGCCACTGCCAGGCGCAAGAGACCCAAGGGGTTGAAAGGGTGGGCAGCGGGCAACTTCAGTTCTAGACCCTGCTGGTGCGCCAGCCACAGCACCTGGCGATAGGTCCAGTCGCGCTTGGACGCGATCTCGGCTGGCCCCAGCTGGCCATGGTGCTTGAGCATGGCGCCAAACAACACGGGCCGGTGCTCCACACGGTGGCTGATGCCCTGCAGCGCCTGGGGCAAGGCGTTGAACGCCAGCCAGGCGTAGGGGGAAATGAAGTCGAGGTAGAAGCTGATGGTTTTCATGGGGCCTCCTCCAGAGCAATGCGCTGTGTCAGACGCTCGGGCAACTGCGCCCAGACTGCCAACTTGGCCGGTTTGTCCATGCGGCTCCAGTCAGCGATTTCGGCAAGGGTGCGCAGGCAGCCTTCGCACCAGCCAGTGGTAGGGTGCATGACGCACACCGACTGGCAGGGCGATGGCAGGTGCGGGCCGGGCTCGGAAGGCACCTGCTGCGCCATTTCGGCCACACGGCGCCAGCGTCGGTTCTGGATGGTTTGGGGGTCGAGCGTCACGGCGCCACCACCACATCGGCCACGGGTGCAGAGGTCAGGCGTTTCAGGTCTTCGGGCTGCAGGCGGAACACGCCATGCGGGTGCCCGGCTGCGGCCCAGACTTCGTCAAAACGCCAGAGGTCCTGGTCAAGCAAGGTCACGGGTGCATTGAGGTGCGCCACGGGTGAGACGCCGCCGATGGTGAAACCGGTCTGGGCCTTCACGAAGTCGGCATCGGCGCGGCCGATTTTGCCGACCAGCGCCGAGACTTTCTTCTCGTCCACCCGGCGGTCACCCGAAGCCACCACCAGCACGGCCACGCCGTCTTCCTTGCGTTTGAAGATCACGCTCTTGGCGATCTGGCCCAGCTGCACACCGAGGCCATCCGCAGCCTCCTGCGCGGTGCGGGCTGCGCCGTCGAGCATGACCGGGGCGTGGGGGTGATGGGCGTCTTGCAAAGCACGCGCCACGCGTTGCACGCCGTCGGGCAATGCATGGAGTTCAGCACCGCACATGGTTCAGCCCGCCCGCTTGTTGAGGATGGCCTTGGCCACGTTCGAGTTGGGCTTGCGCCCCAGGAAGTCGCTGATGATAACGCCCGCATCGACCAGCTTGTCCAGATCAATGCCCGTGGCGATGCCCATGCCGTGCAGCATGTAGACCACGTCTTCGGTGGACACATTGCCCGTGGCGCCTTTGGCATAGGGGCAGCCGCCCAGGCCCGCCACGGAAGACTGGAAGTTCCACACGCCCATTTGCAGCGCAGCCAGCGTGTTGGCCAGCGCCTGCCCATAGGTGTCGTGGAAGTGGCCGCAGACGTGGTCCACATCGAAATGCTGCAGCGTGGCTTCGACGGCCTTTTGCACCTTGAGCGGCGTGCCCACACCGATGGTGTCGGCCACGTCCACGCGCTGCACACCGATCTGCTTCATCAAGCCTGCCAGGTAGGCGACACGCTCGGGGGCGACGTCGCCCTCGTAAGGGCAGCCCACGGTACAGCTCATCGCGCCGCGCACCGCGATGCCCGCCGCCAGCGCGGCCTGCACCACAGGGGCAAAGCGCTCGATGCTCTCGGCAATCGAGCAGTTGATGTTCTTGTGGCTGAAGGCTTCGCTGGCCGCGCCAAAGACCACGATCTCGTCGGGCCGTGTTTTGAGGGCCGCCTCAAAGCCCTGCAGGTTGGGCGTGAGCACCGAGTAGCGCACGCCACTTTGGCGCTGGATGCCGTTCATGACCTCGGCGTTGTCGGCCATTTGCGGCACCCACTTGGGTGACACAAAACTGGTGACTTCGATTTCGGTCAGGCCTGCGGCCTGCAGGCGGTGCACCAGCTCGATCTTGACCGCAGCGGGCACGGGCTGTTTTTCGTTTTGCAAACCGTCGCGGGGGCCGACGTCGATGAGTTGAACGCGTGAGGGCAATGACATGGAAAAACTTTCAATAGCCGCGCTGATGATCGACCACGCCGTTGATCGATTCACCGCGCTGCAAAGCCTGGATTTTGCCCACGATTTGCGCGATGCTTTCTTCGCGCAGGGTGCGGGCCGAGGTGTGCGGCGTCACCGTGATTTTCGGATGACGCCAGAAAGGGTGATCGGCCGGCAGCGGCTCTTTGCGGAACACATCGAGCGTGGCTCCGGCGAGATGCCCGCTGTCGATCAGGGTGATCAGGTCTTCTTCGACCAGGTGCTTGCCCCGGGCCACGTTGATGACGTAGCCGCCTTTTTGGAGTTGCGAAAGCGTGGCCTGGTTGAGGATGTTTTCGGTCTCGGGCGTGAGCGGCATGAGGTTGACCAGCACACGCGTGGCGGCCAAAAATTCAGGCAAGCCCTGCGCCCCGCTGAAGCAGCGGATGCCGGGCAGGTTTTTGGCGCTGCGGCTGTACCCGTTCACTGGGAATTCGAACACCTGCAGCGCTTTGGCCACGCGTTCACCCAACACGCCCAGGCCCATGACACCCACCGCGAAGTCGGCGCGGCTGCGTGGTTTGCGGTAGGACCATTTGCCCGCCCCGGTGTCGGCGTCGTAGCCATCGAACTCGCGAAAATGCCGGATCACCGCGTGGCACACGTATTCGGCCATCTGCACCGACATGCCCGCGTCGTCCAGGCGAACCACCTTCAGTGAGGGTGACAGCTTGAGCTGGAGCAAGGCGTCCACACCCGCGCCAATGTTGAACAGGGTTTGCAGCCCCGCTTGCTCATCGATGAACTGCTGGGGCGGTGCCCAGACGATGGCGTGGTCGGCGGGCGGTGCGCCAGGTGCCCAGGCGGACACAGAGGCCTCTGGAAAGGCTTGTTGCAGGCCTTGCACCCAGGGCGCTGGGTCGAGCCGTTCAAAACAGATGGTGATGTTCATGGCTGGATTTTGTCAGCAAGGCACAGGCCCTTCTGTCGCATGGGTTAGAACGCTTTGCAGGAGCCATGGGGACTCTCTGTGGGAGCCCCGCCCTCGGGGCGAATGGTTGTGGTCTGCTGGCGCTTCATCGCGGCGGGGGCGCCGCTCCCACACTGAGCGGCCCCAGCAGACTACGCCGCCAGCTTGAGCAACTCCGCCCCCTCGGTCACCTGGTCACCGGGCGCGTACAGCAGCTCGGCCACGGTGCCGTCCTGGGGTGCGCTGATGGTGTGTTCCATCTTCATGGCTTCCATCACCGCCAGCGCCTGACCGGCTTTGACTTTGTCACCCGCCTTGACGGCGAAGGACACGACCTTGCCCGGCATGGGGGCCGTCAGGCGGCCGCCTTCTTGTGCGGCCTCACCGGCGTGGGCCAGTGGGTCGAGCAGGCTGATGCGGGCAGCGCCTTGCGGGGTGAACACATGGCGAAGCTCGCCCTGTGCGTGCACCGTGCTGTGGATGCGCTGGCCATTGAATTGCACCCACAAGCCATCGCCCTGAGACGTGAACTGCAAAGCGGAATCAGCGCTCTCACCCACTTGCAACAGCAGCGGCGAGCCGTAGGTCAGCAACGCACGCACGGCTTGGCCGTCGTATTCGAGCTCGAAGCGGCGGCGCGTGGTGCCATGCGACTGCCAGCCGTCGCGGCGGCTGAACGGGTCTGCCCCTTGCGCTGCGGCTTCGGCCTGCAATGCATCGGCAATCACCGCCGCTGCGGCGGCCTGCAGACCCACCGGGTCCTGCTTGAACAGCACCGCACTTTCGCGCTGGATCAGCGCAGTGTCCAGTTGGGCAGTGGCAAAGGCCTGGCTGCGCACCACATGGCGCAGGAACTGCACATTGGTGTTCAAGCCCACGATCTGGGTTTGGGCCAGTGCGATGTCCAGACGCGCCAAGGCTTGTTCACGCGTGTCGCCATGCACGATGAGCTTGGCCACCATCGAATCGTAAAACGGGCTGATGGTGTCGCCCTCGCGCACGCCGTCGTCGATGCGCATGGTGCCGCGTTCAAAGCTGCTGGCTTGCGGCTTGCGATACACCTGCAGCGTGCCCGTGGCAGGCAGGAAGTTGTTGTCGGGGTTCTCGGCGCAGATGCGCGCCTCGATGGCGTGACCCGTCATGCGGATCTCGCTTTGCTGCAGTGGCAGCGGCTCGCCACTGGCCACACGCAGTTGCCACTCCACCAGGTCAAGACCGGTGATGGCTTCGGTCACCGGGTGTTCCACCTGCAGGCGGGTGTTCATCTCCATGAAATAGAACTTCATCGACTCAGGCTGGTCGTAAGCGGTTTGTTCGACGATGAATTCCACCGTGCCTGCACCCACATAGTTGACCGCCTTGGCCGCCGCCACGGCGGCTGCGCCCATCTGCGCACGCAGGGCTTCGGTCATGCCGGGGGCCGGGGCTTCTTCGAGCACCTTCTGGTGGCGACGCTGCACCGAGCAATCGCGCTCGAACAGGTACACACAGTGGCCTTGCGTGTCGCCAAACACCTGGATCTCGATGTGGCGCGGACGCTGCACGTATTTTTCGATCAGCACCGCATCGCTGCCAAAGCTGTTGATGGCCTCGCGCTTGCAACTCGCCAGCGCTGCGGCAAAGTCTTCGGACTTTTCGACCACGCGCATGCCCTTGCCACCGCCACCGGCGCTGGCCTTGATGAGGGCGGGGTAACCGATGCGGTCGGCCTCGCGCTGCAGCAGCGCCGGGTCCTGATCGGCACCGTGGTAGCCGGGCACCAGCGGGACGCCGGCCGACTCCATCAGGCGCTTGGACTCGGCCTTGAGGCCCATGGCCAGAATGGCCGATGCAGGCGGGCCGATGAACACCAGCCCCGCAGCAGCGCAGGCCTTGGCGAAGTCTTCGTTCTCGCTCAGAAAACCATAGCCAGGGTGCACGGCCTCAGCGCCCGTGGCCTTGGCCGCTTCGAGGATGCGCTCCCAGCGCAGATAGCTGTCCTTGGGCGCAGAGCCGCCCACATGCACGGCTTCGTCACAGGCCTGCACATGCTTGGCCCCGGCGTCGGCGTCCGAATACACGGCCACGGTCTGGATGCCCATGCGGCGGGCAGTAGCCGCAACGCGGCAAGCGATTTCGCCACGGTTGGCGATCAGGATTTTTTTGAACATGGAACAACTCCGTTTCATTCTGGGGTGTGGGAGCCGCGCCCTCGCGGCGATAGGGCATTCTTTTCGCGACGAGGGCGTCGCTCCTACGGCATCAGGCCATCCAGCCCGGTTGGCGTTTGTCGAGGAAGGCCGAGAGGCCGTCCTGCGCTTCAGGGGTGGCGCGCAGCTGCGCGATGCGCTGCGCGGTGTCTTCCACCACGGCATCGGTGATCGGCTGGTTGTCGACTGCGCGGATCAGGTCCTTGGCCGCGGCTTGCGAGAGCGGTCCGCCCTGGATCAAGGCATCGACGATCTCCTGCACCTTGGCGTCCAACTGCTCGGGCTCCACAGCCTCATGCACCAGGCCGAGTTCGCGGGCACGCAGTGCATCGATGCGCTCGGCCGACTGGAAATAGCGGTAGCTCTGACGCGCACCAATCGCCCGCACCACATAGGGACTGATGGCTGCCGGGATGATGCCGAACTTGACCTCGGACGTGGCGAACACGGCCTTGGTGGACGCCACGGCGATGTCGCAGGCGGCTGCCAGACCGGTGCCGCCGCCCAGCGCCGCGCCCTGCACACGGGCAATGGTGGGTTTTTTCATCTCGGCCAGTACACGCAGCATGCGGGCCAGCGCACGGGCATCGCGCAGGTTTTCGTCCACGCCGTTTTGCGCGGCGCGTTTCATCCAGTTCAGGTCGGCACCGGCCGAGAAACTCTTGCCGCGACCGGCCAGCACAACCACGCGCACGCTGGCATCCTGGTCCAGTGCTTCGCAGGCGGCGGTGATTTCGGCAATCAGGGTTTCGTCAAAGGCGTTGTGCACATCCGGGCGGTTCATCCACACGGTGGCAACACCGCCTTGGCGTTCAATTTCGAGGGTTGAGTACATCGTGGTTTAACTTAGTGGAGAGTTTTCAAGAAGAGGGTCAATGCGGCCATGTGTCCAGCCCTCCAAGGGTTTTGAGCGATTCGAAGTCTGCATCCCGGTTCAGCAGCGCGTGGCCGTGCGTCATGCAATAGCTGGCCAACAGCACATCAATGGGGCTGCGCACGGTGCGGCCTTGGCTGCGCAATTGGCGATAACGCTCAGCTGCTTTCAACGCAGGGGCCGCGCCCCCGATCTCCACCTGCGGCAATGCGCGCATCAGTGTTTGGGCTTCGCGCATCAGCGCCCCTTCGCGGAAACCACGCATGACTTCAAACAGCACCAGATCGGCCATGCCGACTTCCACGCTGGAATCGCCCAGGCACCGCGCCAAGGTCTGGCTTTGCGCGCTTCGTCCTTCACGAAAGAAGTCGATCCAGACACTCGAATCCACCAAGATCATTTGGCCTTGCCCCGCGCTGCATCCACATTTTTTTTGGCTTTTGCCGATCGTCCGGTCCTGGCTGGAGCCTTGGTCTGCACGTCATAAGCGCCTTGGGGCTCTTGCACAGCAACGGCTGACGCGACTTCGGCACGGGCATTTGCCCAAGCCGCATCCGAGTCGTCCCATTGCAACTTGCCACGCAATGCCAACAAACCGTTGTAGACCTGACGCCGACGCACCAGGCGCAAGCCCTCCTCGACCGCTTCTTTCTTGGTCTTGAAGCCGCCCGCAGCCATGGCTGCAGCCATCAAGTCGTCGTCAATTTCGATGTTGGTGCGCATAGGAAACCCCTAAATGTGTATAAATTCTCCAAATCATACACATCACATGCGGAAAAGTCCAAATTTCGTCTCGGGGATCGGCGCATTGAGCGATGCGCTCAAGCCCAGCGCCAGCACGCGGCGCGTGTCGGCCGGGTCGATCACGCCGTCGTCCCAGATGCGGGCGGTGGCGTAATACGGGTGGCCCTGGTCTTCGTACTGCTGCTTGATCGGGGCCTTGAAGGCTTCTTCTTCCTCCATGCTCCACTGGCCGCCCTTGCCTTCGATGCCATCGCGCTTGACGGTGGCCAGCACGCTGGCCGCCTGCTCGCCGCCCATGACGCTGATGCGCGCGTTCGGCCACATCCACAGGAAGCGGGGGCTGTAGGCACGGCCGCACATGCCGTAATTGCCCGCACCAAAGCTGCCGCCAATGATGATGGTGAACTTGGGCACAGCTGCGGTGGCAACGGCCGTGACCATCTTGGCGCCGTTGCGGGCGATGCCTTCGTTTTCGTATTTGCGGCCGACCATGAAGCCGGTGATGTTCTGCAGGAAGACCAGCGGGATCTTGCGCTGGCAACACAACTCGATGAAGTGCGCGCCCTTCAAGGCCGACTCGCTGAACAAAATGCCGTTGTTGGCGATGATGCCCACCGGCATGCCTTCGATGCGGGCAAAGCCGCAGACCAGCGTGGTGCCAAAGCGCGATTTGAATTCATCGAACTCCGAGCCGTCGACGATGCGGGCGATGATCTCGCGCACATCGAAGGGCTTGCGGGTGTCGGTCGGGATCACGCCGTACAGCTCTTTGGCCTCGTATTTGGGAGGCACGGGGTCGTGCGTGGCGATGTTGGGGGCTTTTTGTGCATTCAGGTTCTTGACCGCCTGACGCGCCAAAGACAAGGCGTGCAAATCGTTTTGCGCCAGATGGTCAGCCACGCCCGAGAGGCGCGTGTGCACATCGCCACCGCCCAGGTCTTCGGCGCTCACCACCTCGCCGGTGGCGGCCTTCACCAAGGGTGGGCCGCCCAAAAAGATGGTGCCCTGGTTCTTGACGATGATGGTCTCGTCGCTCATGGCAGGTACGTAGGCGCCACCTGCCGTGCACGAGCCCATGACGACCGCGATCTGCGCGATGCCCTGCGCGCTCATGTTGGCCTGGTTGAAGAAGATGCGGCCGAAGTGGTCGCGGTCAGGAAAGACCTCGTCCTGGTTGGGCAGGTTGGCACCGCCCGAATCCACCAGGTAAATGCAAGGCAGGCGGTTTTGCTGCGCGATCTCTTGCGCACGCAGGTGCTTCTTGACGGTCATCGGGTAATAAGTGCCGCCCTTCACCGTGGCGTCGTTGCAGACGATCATGCAGTCCACACCGTTCACACGGCCGATGCCGACGATCACGCCCGAGCTGGGTGCGTCGTTGTTGTACATGTTGAGCGCGGCCAGCGGCGCGACTTCCAGGAAAGGCGTGCCGGGGTCGAGCAGCATCTGCACGCGCTCGCGCGGCAGCAGCTTGCCGCGGGCCGTGTGCTTGGCACGGGCGGCTTCGCCGCCACCCTGGGCCACGCGCTCGAGGTGGGCGCGCAAGTCATCGACCACGGCCTGCATGGCGGCGGCGTTGGCCGCAAATTCGGCCGAGCGGGGGTTGAGTTGGGTTTGCAAAACAGTCATGGCGTGTTCCTGGGCAATCGCTTGTAGCCGCCAGCATAAGGCGCAGCACCCCGGTGCAGCAAGCCAGATGGGTTGCAAATCCTGCCAAAATACACCCTGCCATGACGACAACGCCAACAGCCTCTCGTGCCGAAACGCCCATCGCCTTCATTGTGGCGATGGTCCAGGCCTATGCCCAGCGCGGTTTGGACCCAACGGCGGCGCTGAAAAAGGCACAAATTGCGCCAAACTTACTGAACCAACCCGATGCGCGCGTGACGGCGCTGCAGATGGAGTGGATGAGCGAGGCCGCCATGCGCGAGCTGGACGACGAGGCACTGGGCTGGTTTCGCCGCCGCCTGCCCTGGGGCAGCTACGGCATGCTGGTGCGCGCATCGCTGACCGCGCCCACCCTGGGCGTGGCGCTGGCGCGCTGGTGCCGCCACCACAACCTGCTGACCGACGACATCCGGCTGACCCTGAGCACTTCCAACGGGCTTGCTCACATCGAGCTGCACGAAGCGCACGATCTGAAAGACCTGCGCGAGTTCTGCACGGTCTCGGTGCTGCGCAACGCGCTGGGCGTGGCCTGCTGGCTGACCGATTCGCGCATCCCGCTGGCCGCGACCGAACTGCACTTTGCGCCACCACCGCACGCCGACAGCTACCGCGTGCTGTTTGATGGACCCTGCCAGTTCAACGCGCCCCACAGCCGTCTGAGCTTTGACGCGGGCTATCTGCAATTGCCCCTGCGACGCGAAGAAGCTGCGCTGCAGCGCATGCTGCAACGCGCCCTGCTGCTGACCGTGCGCCCCTACCGGCGCGACCGCCTGCTGGTCGAGAAAGTGCGCCAGACCCTGGCCGAGCACCCGGAGCACAGCCGCAACGCCGACGACCTGGCCGCCTGGCTCAACCTGTCAGCGCGCACCCTGCACCGGCAACTGAAAGAAGAAGGCGCCAGCCTGCAGCAACTCAAGGACGCGGTGCGCCAGCAACGTGCACGCGCGTTGCTGCTGCGCACATCCAGACCCCTCAAGCAAATCAGTGCCGAGGTGGGGTTTCAAAACGAGAAGAGCTTCATCCGTGCGTTCAAGGCATGGACAAGGCAGACACCCGAAGAATTCAGATCGAACCAGTCTGCGCAAACCCCGTGAAGGGCGCCAGCATCAACCGAGGCGCAAAGCCGTCATGCTCGTGAACACCCGTTGTGCTCCAGCCTGCAACAGCGGCTCGTGTGTGGCAGGTGGCGCCGCATAGGCCCACACGGTAGCACCTGCGGCCACACCGGCCGTGATGCCCACCGTGGTGTCTTCGACCACCAGGCAGCGGGCGGGATCGACCTGCAGGTGCGCGGCAGCGGCCAGGTACACATCGGGGTGCGGCTTGCTGCGGGGCATCTCATGCCCGCTGAAAATGCGGCCTTCAAAAAACCCGTGCAAGCCCACTTGTTTGAGCATCATCTCGACCTTGAACCGGTCGGCACCCGAAGCCACGGCGATGCGACCCTGGCAGTGCTCATGCAGATGCGCCACAGCCTCATGCACACCTTCAATGGCCGTGATGCTTTCTTGCAGGCGCACATTGCGGCGCTCGAAAAATTGCTGCAGCCATTCATCGGTGAGCGGCTGGCCGGTGTGGGCTTCGATGGTCGCGCGCTGGCTTTTGACCGTATGGCCTACAAAGCGCTGCATGCACTCGGCCAGCGTCATGCGCCAGCCTTGCTCCTCGAACATGTCGCGCAGCACGCCGCAGGTGATGGCTTCGCTGTCGACCAGCACGCCGTCGCAGTCGAACAAAATGGCTTCAAATGTCATGCCGCGATGATACGGGGCACAGCGCGACAGGCTCAGAGCACATCGCCGTCCACATAAAACCAGCGGCCGCCTTCGCGCACAAAACGGCTGCGTTCGTGCTGACGAACGGCCTTGCCGCCCACACGAAAGCGGGCGACAAACTCGACTTCGGCCGTGTGCTCACCCGTGGTGCGGTGCTGCTTGATCTCAAGACCCAGCCACTTGGCTCCGGCTTCCAGTTCCAGCGTGGCGGGCCGTTGGCTGCTGTGCCAGGTGGCCAGCAAATACGGCACATCGCCCAGCACAAAGGCGCTGTAACGCGAGCGCATCAGGCTTTCGGCATCGGGTGCGGCCTGGCCTGTGTGGTACTGGCCGCAACAGGCCGCCAGTGCAAGAGGCTGGCCTTTGGCGTCGGTGCGCCCGCAGGTACACGCGGGCATCACAGGGCGCGCTGGATGATGATTTTTTGCACGTCGCTGGTGCCTTCGTAGATCTGGCACACGCGCACGTCGCGGTAGATGCGCTCGACCGGGAAGTCGCTCACATAGCCGTAGCCGCCCAGGGTCTGGATGGCGGCAGAGCAGACTTTTTCGGCCGCCTCGCTGGCGAACAGCTTGGCCATGGCGGCTTCTTTGAGGCACGGACGGCCAGCGTCGCGCAGGCTGGCCGCGTGCCAGATGAGCTGGCGCGCCGCTTCGAGTTGCGTGGCGCACTCGGCCAGGCGAAAACCCACGGCCTGGTGGTTGAAGATGGCGGTGCCAAAGCTCTCGCGCTGCTTGGCGTAGTCGATGGCCACATCGAGCGCGCTGCGGGCCATGCCCAGGCTTTGTGCGGCGATGCCGATGCGCCCGCCCTCCAGACCGCCCAGCGCAATGCCATAGCCCTCGCCTTCTTTGCCAATCAGGTTCTCGGCCGGGATGCGGCAGTTGTCAAAGTTGATCTGTGCGGTGTCGCTGGAATGCTGGCCCAGCTTGTCTTCCAGGCGCGCCACCACATAGCCCGGGGCGTTGGTCGGCACCAGGAAGGCGCTCATGCCCTTTTTGCCTGCGCCCTTGTCGGTGACGGCGATGACAATGGCCACGTCACCGTTCTTGCCGCTGGTGATGAACTGTTTGACGCCGTTGATGACGTAGCTGTCGCCGTCTTTCACTGCCGTCGTGCGCAGAGACGACGCATCGCTGCCCACATGCGGCTCGGTCAGGCAGAACGCGCCCAGCATCTCGCCGCGTGCCAGCGGTTCGAGCCACTGCTTCTTTTGCTGCGCATTGCCAAACTTCATCAGGATGGCGTTCACCGGGCAGTTGGTCACGCTGATGACAGTGCTGGTGCCGCCGTCACCGGCCGCGATCTCTTCGAGCACCAACGCCAGCGTCACATAGTCCAGGCCCGCGCCACCCAGTTCTTCGGGCACGCAGATGCCGTAAGCGCCCAGTTCGGCCAGGCCCTTGTGCACGTCTTTCGGGAAGTGGTGCTTTTTGTCCCACTCGGCGGCATGGGGCCACAGCTCGCGCTGGGCAAAGTCACGCACGGCGTCACGGATCATTTCCTGGTCGGGGGTCAGCAGCATGTCTATCTTTCTTTATCGGGTCACCACGGCAGCGGCTGGCCGTCGTGGTTCAAAAATGCGCCTCGGTGTTTCGGGTCGCGTTGTTCAAGCACTTGGCTCAGCGTCTGGCGCAGGCTGGTCGCGCTCTGCTCGGGTGTGAGGGGCGCTTGCTCGCCGCCCATGTCGGTCTGTACCCAGCCGGGGTGGATGGCCAGCACGGTGACGTCGGTTTGCTCCGCCTGTGTGCAACGCACCACCATGTTGAGGGCCGCTTTGCTCACGCGGTAGAGCGCGGCGTTGCCGCTGCTCGTCTCTTGCAGGCTGCCCATGATGGAGCTGATGCAGGCGATGACGCCATGCGTTTCTTGAACCATGGGCACGATCTGGGGGATGACCTGCATCGCCCCCATCACGTTGGTGTGCATGACAGCATCAAAACTGTCGCGGGTCGGTGGCGTGCTGGCACTGGCGCGGTCCATCGCGCCGGCCACGTAGATGGCCAGGTCGATTTTTTCGCCGTCGAGCTGCCAAGCCAGGCCCGAGTTGCTCGCGGGGTTGGCCACGTCCAGCCGCAGGGTTTGCGCGCCCAGCGCTTTGAGCCGGGCCAAGCCCTCGTCGGAGCGGGCGGTGGCGATCACACGTGCGCCGTTGTCGATGTACTGGCGGGCCAGTTCATGGCCGATGCCACGGGATGCGCCGATGAGGAGAACAGTGGTCATGGGTTTGTCTTGTGGGAGCCGCGCCCTCGCGGCGATGGTTTGCGCTGAACTTCATCCCATCGGGACGAGGGCGTCGCTCCTGCACGAGGAGTTACACCAATTCCAGCGCCACCGCCGTGCCTTCGCCACCACCGATGCACAGCGTGGCCAGGCCTTTCTTGAGGCCACGGGCCTTGAGCGCATGGATCAGGGTGACCATGATGCGGGCACCGGACGCGCCGATGGGGTGACCCAGTGCGCAAGCGCCACCATTCACGTTGACCTTGTCGTGCGGCACGTTCAGCTCTTTCATGAGCGCCATGGGCACGACAGCAAAAGCTTCGTTGATTTCCCAAAGGTCGACGTCTTCAACTTTCCAGCCCGCCTTGGCCAACGCTTTCTGGCTGGCGCCCACGGGTGCGGTCGAGAACCACTCAGGTTCTTGCGCATGCGTGGCATGGCTCACGATGCGGGCCAGGGGTTTGCAACCGAGTTTCTGGGCAGTGCTCTCGCGCATCAGCACCATGGCAGCAGCGCCGTCGTTGATGGAGGAGCTGGCCGCAGCGGTGATGGTGCCGCCGTCTTTCTTGAACGCAGGCTTGAGCGTGGGGATCTTGTCGATCTTGATCTTGCCGGGGCCTTCGTCGATGGAGACCACGACTTCACCGGCCCGGGTCTTGACGGTCACGGGCGCAATTTCCTTGGCGAATCCACCGTTCTTGATCGCGTCCTGAGCGCGCTGCACGCTGGCCATGGCAAAGGCGTCCTGCTGCTCGCGGGTGAAGTGGTACTTGGCCGCGCAGTCTTCGCCAAAGGTGCCCATGCTGCGGCCGGCTTCGTAGGCGTCTTCCAGACCGTCGAGCATCATGTGGTCGTAAATCTTGTCGTGGCCCATGCGGTAACCGCCACGGCCCTTGAGCATCAGGTAGGGCGCGTTGGTCATGCTCTCCATGCCCCCGGCCACCAGCACGTCGTGCGTGCCTGCCACCAGCATGTCGTGCGCGAACATGGCCGCACGCATGCCCGAGCCGCACATCTTGGACAGGGTCACGGCACCCGCACTCTTGGGCAAACCGCCCTTGAAGCCCGCCTGCCGTGCAGGAGCCTGGCCTTGCCCGGCCATCAGGCAGTTGCCAAACAGCACTTCGGTGACCAGTTCAGGGCTGATGCCTGCGCGCTCGACGGCGGCCTTGATGGCGACACCGCCCAGGTCGTGGGCGGCCAAAGTCGAGAAGTCGCCCTGGAAGCTGCCCATGGGGGTGCGGGCAGCGCTGACGATGACAATGGGATCGGACATGGTTTACTCCAATGGATAACAGATTGAATGGTCGCCACGTCACCCCAGGGGGTCACGCGGCGGGAAGCACGCTCCCGCGCGGGTAGCGCTTGAGGGCATTGCGGAACACTTCCATGACCTCGCCGGGGTGGCTCATGCTCACCCCGAGGTCTTTGGCCAGGCCATCCTTGAGGCCATAGCACCAGCCGTGGACAGCCACCTTCTGACCCCGCGCCCAAGCGTCCTGGATGACGTTGGTCAGGGCCACGTTGCCGACTTGTTCGATCACGTTCATCTCGCACAGCACATCTTCCTGTTCGGGAACAGGCAAATGGTCGAGGCGACGGCGGTGACGGACCTTCACGTCGTGCACATGGCGCAGCCAGTTGTCGGCCAGGCCCACACGGGCACCGCGCAGCGTGGCCAGCACGCCACCACAGCCGTAATGGCCCACCACCAGAATGTGCTCGACCTTGAGGAAATCGACTGCGTACTGGATCACAGACAGGGCATTGAGGTCGGAATGCACCACCACATTGGCCACGTTGCGGTGCACGAACACCTCGCCCGGGTCCAGACCGGTGATCTGGTTGGCGGGCACGCGGCTGTCGGAGCAGCCAATCCAGAGGTATTTGGGGTTTTGCTGACTGGCCAGGCGGGTGAAATACGCAGGGTTCTCACTGACCATGCGTTCGGCCCAAGCCCGGTTGTTGTCAAAAAGGTGTTGAAGTGAATGGCTCATGCATCCATTGTCGCAGCCCGGCCAAATCCTCAGGCCGTTTCGGAAAACAACTCGCGGCCGATCAGCATGCGGCGGATTTCGCTGGTACCCGCGCCGATCTCGTACAGCTTGGCGTCGCGCCACAGGCGGCCCAGCGGGTATTCGTTGATGTAACCGTTGCCGCCGAAGATCTGCACGCCCTCGCCCGCCATCCAGGTGGCCTTTTCGGCGGTCCAGAGGATGACGGAAGCGCAGTCCTTGCGTACCTGGCGCACATGCTCGGCGCCCAGCAGGTCCAGGTTCTTGGCCACGGTGTAGGCAAAGGAACGACCTGCTTGCAGCACGGTGTACATGTCGGCCACCTTGCCCTGGATCAGCTGGAACTCGCCGATGCTTTGGCCAAACTGCTTGCGGTCGTGGATGTAGGGGATCACGTTGTCCATGACGGCCTGCATGATGCCCAGTGGGCCGCCGGTGAGCACGGCGCGCTCGTAGTCCAGGCCGCTCATCAGCACCTTGGCGCCGTTGTTCAGGCCACCCAAGATGTTCTCGGCGGGCACTTCGACGTTGTTGAACACCAGCTCGCCCGTGTGGCTGCCACGCATGCCCAGCTTGTCGAGCTTTTGCGCGATGCTGAAACCCTTCATGCCCTTTTCGATCAGGAAGGCGGTCACGCCACGCGCCCCGAGTTCAGGCTCGCTCTTGGCGTAGACCACCAGGGTGTCGGCGTCGGGGCCGTTGGTGATCCACATCTTGGAGCCGTTGAGCAGGTAGTAACCGCCCTTGTCTTCGGCCTTGAGCTTCATGCTCAACACGTCCGAGCCCGCACCGGGTTCAGACATGGCCAGCGCGCCGACGTGCTCGCCGGAAATCAGCTTGGGCAGGTATTTGGCGCGCTGGGCGTCGTTGCCGTTGCGCTTGATCTGGTTGACGCACAGGTTGGAGTGCGCGCCGTAGGACAGGCCCACCGAAGCGCTGGCGCGCGAGATTTCTTCCATGGCCACCATGTGCGCCAGGTAACCCATGTTGGCGCCGCCGTATTCCTCGCCCACAGTGATGCCCAGCACGCCCAGGTCACCCATCTTGCGCCACAGGTCCATGGGGAACTGGTCGTTCTTGTCGATCTCGGCAGCGCGAGGAGCGATTTCGGTTTGCGCAAAGTCGTACACGGCTTCGCGCAGGGCGTCGATGTCTTCACCGAGCTGGAAATTCAGGCCTGGCATGTTCATGGGGTTCTCCTCTGTAATCAGCTGGGGACAGAGCCAAAGATCTGTCCCGCAAGGTTATTCAATAAGTTTTATTGACCGGCACCAGCGTCTGCTGCATGACGGCGCAGTCAGAGCGTTTGCCGCTGCCGTCGATGTGGGTGACTTCGGCCGTGGTCACGACGATGCGCTTGCCCGCCTTGGTGACGCGGCCAATGGCGCGAATCTCTCCACCCTGGAAGCTGGAGAGGAAGTTGATCTTGTATTCCACCGTGGTGACTTCCATGCCCTCGGGCAGCACGGTCAGGGCGGCATAACCACCCGCAATGTCGGCCAGCGCCCCCATGGCGCCGCCATGGAAGCCGCCTTGCTGCTGGGTGACTTTGTCGGTGTAGGCCAGCGCCAGCTCGACTTCACCGGGCGAGGCGCGCAACAGGCGTACACCCAAGTGCTGCATCATGCCCTGACGGGCCAGGCTGTCAGCGACCCGTTGGTACTCGGGGGTGGAAGTGCTCATGAGAGGACAAAGGGGGGTGAAGAGATGCCGAGACTTTAATTGACGTTTACGTAAACGTCAATCAGGAAATCCCCGTGGCCTTGGTTGCCTTGGTCAGCAAGGAGCGGGTTTCTTTCTCGTGGGTCTTGACCTCGTCCATGGTCGCCTGCAGGTCGGCGAGCTGCGCTTCTAGCTGCTGGCGGTGCTCGGCCAGCACCACCAGGAACTTCTTGAGCTGAGGCACGGTGTCGCGCGGGCTGTCGTACATGTCGATCAGGTCTTTGGCCTCGGTGAGCGACAGCCCCAGGCGCTTGGCCCGCAAGGTGAGCTTCAGGCGGGTGCGGTCGCGCGCCGAATACACGCGGTTGCGTCCGCCGGGGCCGGAGCGCTCGGGCTCGAGCAGGCCCATGTCTTCGTAAAAACGGATGGCGCGGGTCGTCAGGTCAAATTCCTGCGCCAGATCGCTGATGGTGTAAGTGTTGGCCATGGGGGTCCTCACCGGTCTGCACGGGGGCGACAGGCCCCGGTTCGGGCGCCGCCTAGAATGCTTCCAGCATTTGACGTTAACGTCAACGTCAATTGAACGCATCCTAACCGAAACCATGACCACCCCCTCCCCCCTCACCGCTCTGAACTTTCCCTGGGGCGCCGCGCTGCCCACACTGGGCCAGGCCACGCCCGTGGCTGACGGTGTGTACTGGCTACGCATGGGTTTGCCTTTCGCGCTGGACCACATCAACCTGTGGCTGCTGCGCGACCAATTGCCCGACCCGCGCGACCCCTCGCAACTTCGCGAGGGCTGGACGGTGGTGGATTGCGGCATCGACAACCCGGCCACGCGTGCCGCCTGGGGCCAGGTGGCCGAGCAGGTGCTGCAGGGGCTGCCCATCCTGCGGGTGCTGGTCACGCACATGCACCCCGACCACATGGGTCTGGCGCACTGGCTGTGCGAGCAATGGCAAGCCCCGCTGTGGATCAACACCACCGAATACCAGTCGGCCATGCTCGCCTGCAGCGGTGTGTCCAACTTTGGCGGTGACAAGACCCAGGAGTTTTTTGCCGCGCATGGCTGGACCAGCCCCGAAGACATGCTCCAGGTGCGCGAGCGGGTCGGGTACTACAGCGGCATGGTGCCCCGCGTGCCCGAGGCTTACCACCGCCTGATGGATGGCCAGACCGTGCGCATCGGCGAGCGACAGTGGCGCTGCATCAGTGGTCACGGCCACTCGCCGGAACACATTGCGCTGTACGCCGAAGATGCCAGCCTGCTGATCAGCGGCGACATGCTGCTGCCCTCGATCTCCACCAATGTCAGCGTGTATTCGCAGGAGCCCGACAGCAACGCGCTCCAATGGTTTCTGGACTCGCTGGCCCGCATGCAGGACATTCCTGACGATTGCCTGGTGCTGCCCTCGCACGGGCGGCCATTCAAGGGTGCCAGGCTTCGCATCGCCCAGTACCAGGAACACCACCACGACCGCCTGCAGGACCTGCTGCAGGCCTGTGCGGAGGCACCGCGCTGTGCCTACGAGCTGCTGCCTGTGCTGTTCAAGCGCGAGCTGAACCTGCACCAGACCACTTTTGCCATGGGTGAAGCCATTGCCCACCTGAACGCCCTGTGGCATGCGGGCCAGGTGCGCCGCCAGCTGGACGCCGACGGCATCTACCGCTTTCAGTCTTCCGGCACGCCCAGGGCCGACTGACGCAGCTGCTGGCGGCGCTCACGGTAGTCGGGCATGACGCCGCCCACCGTGTCCCAAAAGCGCGGGCCGTGGTTCATTTCGCGCAGATGCGCGAGCTCGTGCACCACCACATAGTCGATCTGCGTGAGCGGCAAATGGATCAGTCGCCAGTTGAGCCGGATGTGCCCGTCGCTGCGCGCACTGCCCCAACGGGTGCGGGCGCTCGACAAAGACAGTTTCTGCCACTGAACACCCAGCTGGGGTGCGAAATGCGCCAGGCGCTCTTCAAACAGCGGTCGGGCCTTTTTCTTGAACCAGATTTCGGCCGCCTCACGCACCTGCTGGGCGCTGGCGCCTGGCGGCAAGCTCAGGCGCAGCTCCTGCGTCATGTCGCTGGCCAGCGGCGGCAAGGCGCCCCGCTCCAGCACGCACAAACGCACTGTGCCGCCCAAATAGGGGATGTCGGCGCCATGCGTCCAATCGATGGCCTCCTGTTGGTGCTCTGCCTGACGCTGGCGGAACTGCTGCAGCTTGGCCACGATCCAGGCGGCTTTTTCCTGCACGGCGGCATCGATCTCGCGCATCGTGACCCAGGACGGCGCACGCACCACCAGGCCTTCGGCACCGATCACAAAACCGATGCTGCGCCTGCGCGAACGCTCGAAGCGGTAAGACACGGCAAAACCCTGCAGTTGAGCATGGCGGTTGGCGGTCGGATGGGTGTAGCCATCCCGGACTGCGGATGTCAGGGGGTCAGGTGAATTCGCGTTCGGCAGAGGCTCAAGCCGAGGCTCGGGATCGCCCCCGGTGAAGAAATCCAGCGCAAACTGCAAAGGTGTTCGCATGTGCCCTGGGCCGCACTTCAGTGCTGGGCGGGGGTCGAATAGGCGTCGGGGTCGAGGCGGTGCATTTCGGCCTCGATCCAGGCTTCCACTTCGGCCATCAACTCATCGGCCTTGCGGCCTTCGCTGGGGATGGGTTTGCCGATGGAAATGTCGACAATGCCCGGACGCTTGATGAAGGCCTTGCGCGGCCAGCAGCGGCCCGAGGTCACGGCGATCGGGATCACCGGCACCCCGGCCGCAACAGCCAGGCGGGTGCCACCCGTTTTGTATTCGCCCTTTTGACCGCGTTCGATGCGCGTGCCTTCGGGGAACATGATGACCCACACACCTTCTTGCATCAGGCGACGGCCCTGCTGCACCACCTTGGCGAAGGCGCGCGACTTCTGGCTGCGGTCGATGTGGATCATGTCCATGCGGGCCATGGCCCAGCCGAAAAACGGCACGTACAGCAGCTCCTTCTTGAACACATAGGCCAAGGGGTGCGGCATGATGGCCGGCATCACAAAGGTCTCCCAGGCGGACTGGTGCTTGACCAAAAGCACGGCCGGGTCTTTGCTGCCCTGCGGCAGATTTTCCATACCCTGGATGCGGTTGCGAATGCCCAGAATGGCGGTGCCACTGCTGACCGCCAGACGCAACCAGGCCGCGCAAATCCAGTACAGGCGGGTGCTGCTGATGAAGTACGAAACCAGGACCACGAACAAAGCCCAGGGCACCACGGTGATGGCCATCCACAACACATGCAGTACGGAGCGAATGAAGTTCATGGGGTTCAGGCGGTCGATGCCGTGTTCGTTTTGTCAAGGCCCAGCAGCTGGTCCACGCAGGCCGCGAGGTCGGCATGGATGCGGGTGTTGGCCGGAAAGCCCGGCGGCAGGTTGTGCCCCAGCAGATCGGCGTGGCGCCCGGTGCAGACCAGGTGCGGCTCGCAGCCCGCAGCCTCGGCCGCCAGCATGTCCCGAAGACTGTCGCCAATGTAGGGCACGCCCCGCAAGCTGACACCATAGCGTTCGGCAATCTGCTCCAGCAAACCCGGTGCAGGCTTGCGGCAATGGCAAGCCTCGTCGGGCGCATGGGGGCAGTAGAACACCGCATCGATGCGCCCACCTGCAGTCGCCAGCACCTTGGTCATGTGGGCATGCACCGAGTTGAGCGCAGCCATGTCGAACAGGCCGCGCCCCAACCCCGACTGGTTGGTGGCCAGCACCACGTGGTACCCCGCGTGGTTCAAGCGGCCAATCGCCTCCAGCGCGCCGGGCAAGGGGTGCCACTCCTCGGGCGATTTGACAAACTCGTCGCTGGCGCGATTGATCGTGCCGTCGCGGTCCAGGATGACGAGTTTCAGGTTCGCGTTCATGCGTGATCAGGCCGCCAGACGCGAGAGATCGGCCACGCGGTTCATGGCCACATGCAGGCTCTTGAGCAAGCCCTGGCGGTTCAGGCGCAGGTCCATTTCTTCGGCGTTGACCATCACGTCGTCAAAGAAAGCGTCCACCGGCGCGCGCAGCGCGGCCAGGGTTTGCAGGCTGGCGGTGTAGTCGCCCGCCTTGAACTGGGCTTCGGATTCCGGCAGGAGCTTTTGCATGACGGCGTAGAGATTTTTCTCGGCGTCTTCCTGCAGCAGCGCGGTGTTGACGTGGGCGTCCACCTCACCGGCTTTCTTGAGGATGTTACCGATGCGTTTGTTGGCGGCGGCCAGGGCCGGGCTTTCGGGCAAGGCGGCAAAGGCGCGCACAGCCGACAGGAACTGGCTGACCTGACCCAGACGGGCCGGGCGCAGGGCCATGACGGCGTCGACTTCCTGGGCACTGTAGCCCTGCTCGCGCAGGCTGCCAGAGAGACGGTCATAGATGAAGTCGATCAGGGCTTCCGAGGCATCGATGATCTTGTCGCCGAACACGGGCATGGACAGCGCCAGCAACTCGGGCAAACCCAAAGCCACGTCTTTTTCGATCAACATGCGGATCACGCCCAAAGCGTGGCGGCGCAGCGCAAACGGGTCTTTGTCGCCGGTGGGCACGTTGCCGATGCCGAACATGCCGACCAGGGTTTCGAGCTTGTCGGCCAGTGCCACCACCAGGCCCACGTTGTTGCGCGGCAATTCGTCACCCGCAAAGCGCGGCTTGTAGTGGTCTTCGATGGCTTCGGCCACATCCTGGCCCAAGCCATCGTGGCGGGCGTAGTAGCCGCCCATGATGCCTTGCAGCTCGGGGAACTCGCCCACCATGTCGGTCAGCAAATCGGTCTTGGCCAGGCGTGCGGCCTGCTCGGCTTGTACAGCCAGGGCATCGCCGCCGACTTGCTGGCCGATGGCCTTGGCGATGGCGCAAACCCGCGCCATGCGCTCGCCCTGCGTGCCCAGCTTGTTGTGATAGACCACTTTGGACAGGCCTTCGACGCGTAATTCCAGCGTCTTTTTGCGGTCCTGGTCGAAGAAGAATTTGGCATCGGCCAGGCGCGGGCGCACCACACGCTCATTGCCGCCGATCACGAACGAAGCGTCGTCGGGGTTGATGTTGCTCACCACCAAGAAACGGTTCGTCAGCTTGCCCGATGCATCGATCAGAGGGAAGTACTTCTGATTGGCCTTCATCGTGAGGATCAGGCACTCCTGCGGCACATCGAGGAACTCGGTCTCGAACTGGCAGGTCAGCACGTTGGGGCGCTCGACCAAGGCGGTCACTTCGTCCAGCAAGGCCTCGTCTTCGATGGGCTTCACGCCACCACCGACTTTGGCGGCTGCAGCGTTCAGCTGGCGCGCGATCTCGGCGCGGCGCTCGGCAAAGCTGGCGATGACCGAGCCATCGTTCTTCAGCGTCTCGGCATAGTGGTCGGCATGCTGCAGCACCACGGGCGAGACCTTGGCCTCAAAGCGGTGGCCTTGCGTGCTGTTGCCAGCGGTCAGGCCCAGCGCCTTGACCGGCACCACGGTGCTGCCGTGCAGGGCGATCAGGCTGTGCGCGGGGCGCACAAAGTTCACGCTGCTCCAACCCGGAAGCTCACAGTCGGTTTCCAGTTGGTACTGCATCACTTTGGGAATCGGCAGCTTGGCCAGCGCTTCTTCCAGGGCCTTTTGCAAACCAGCCTGCAGCGAAGCGCCTTGCACCACGCTGTCGTAAAACAGGGCTTCGGCCTTGCCGTCCGGCGCGCGCTTGAGCGCAGCCACAGCGGCAGCCGGGTTGCTCACGTCAGCGCCCAGGGCTTGCAGTTTTTTGAGCAAGGCGGGCGTGGCGTTGCCAGCGGCGTCCAGGCCCACAGCCACGGGCATCAGTTTTTGTTGCACGGCCTTGTCGGCGGCCTGCGCCAGTACGCCGGTCACATGGGCGGCCAGGCGGCGGGGCGAGGCAAAAGCCGTCACCACCGCGTCGGCCGCGGCCAGGCCCTGGGCCTTGAGTTGTTCGGCCAGCACGCCCGAAAAGGCAGCGCCGAGTTTGTTCAGCGCCTTCGGGGGCAGCTCTTCCACAAACAGTTCCACCAGCAGATTTTGTGTCGTCATGTCGTTCTCCCTCACGCGGCTTTCTTGGGCATTTGTGCAACCCATTCACGCGGGGCCATCGGGAAGTCCAGACGTTCACGGCTTTCGTAATAACTCTGGGCCACGCTGCGGGCCAGGTTGCGGATGCGGCCGATGTAGGCGGCGCGCTCGGTCACGCTGATCGCGCCGCGCGCGTCAAGCAGGTTAAAGGTGTGGGCGGCCTTGAGCACTTGCTCATACGCAGGCAAAGCCAGCTGTGCGCCCATGAGGTGCTGAGCCTGTTTTTCGTGCGCACCAAAGGCTGTGAACAAAAACTCGGCATCGCTGTGCTCGAAGTTGTAGGTCGATTGCTCAACCTCGTTTTGCTTGTACACATCGCCGTAGGTCAAACCATCGGTCCATTGCAGGTTGTAGACGTTGTCCACGCCCTGCAGGTACATGGCCAGGCGCTCCAGGCCGTAGGTGATCTCGCCGGTGATCGGCTTGCAGTCGATGCCGCCCACTTGCTGGAAGTAGGTGAACTGCGTGACTTCCATGCCGTTGAGCCAGACTTCCCAGCCCAGGCCCCAAGCGCCGAGCGTGGGGTTTTCCCAGTCGTCTTCGACGAAACGGATGTCGTTTTTCTTCAGGTCAAAACCCAGCGCTTCGAGCGAACCCAGGTACAGCTCCAGAATGTTGCTGGGCGCTGGCTTCAGGACCACCTGGAACTGGTAGTAGTGCTGCAGGCGGTTGGGGTTTTCGCCGTAGCGGCCATCCTTGGGGCGACGGCTGGGCTGCACGTAAGCGGCCTTCCATGGCTCGGGGCCGATGGCGCGCAAGAACGTGGCGGTGTGGCTGGTGCCTGCGCCGACTTCCATGTCGTAGGGCTGGAGCAAGGCACAGCCCTGGGCGTCCCAGTACTGCTGCAATTTGAGAATGATTTGCTGAAAGGTCAACATGGACTCATGAAGCCAGCCGCGAGCTGGCCTGTGGATGGAATGGGCACAAGGCAGAACGGCTGCGTGTGCAAACCCTTGATTTTACTGCCCGCAGGGCCATCCAGCGCCCTGCCACAAGGGTTTTCAGTTCACCTTACGGCGCCCGGCCAGCCAGGCCCAGCCCACCATCACCAGCGCCAGCCCCCACAGGGGCCATACGCCCCAGGCCGCTGCCCAGCGCGCAAACGGCGTCAGACCCGTGCGCCCTTCGTAACGGCCCACCAGGCTGCCCCGTGTAAAGCGCGCCAGCATGCCCGCGACCTGGCCTTGGTGGTCAATGATGGCCGTGGCCCCGGTGTTGGTCGCCCGCAGCATGGGGCGCTGCAACTCCAGCGCACGCATGCGGGAGATGTTGAGGTGCTGGTCCACCGCCACCGTGTTGCCAAACCAGCCGATGTTGCTGACATTGACCAGGGCCGTGGGTGCCTGAGCGGCCACACGGAAACGCGCCGCCAGCTCCTCGCCAAACAGGTCTTCGTAGCAGATGTTGAGCGCCAGACGCTGGCCTTGCCAGGCCATCGATGCCTGGTCCAGCGGTCCACGGTTGAAGTCCCCCAACGGGATCTGCATCTGGCGCACGAACCACTGGAAGCCGGTCGGCACAAATTCGCCGAAAGGCACCAGATGGAACTTGTCATAGCGGTAATCGGGCAGGCCCGCCGGGCCCATGGCCACCACCGAGTTGGTGTAACCCTGTCCCACATCGCCCAGGGGCACGCCCACCAGCGCCAACCGGTCCTGGCGGGCGGCAAACGCGGCCTGCAGCTCGCGCCAGTAACCTTCAGGCAAGTGGCGCGGCAGCAGCGGAATGGCTGTCTCGGGGGCCACCACCAGGGGCTCCGTGCTTTGGCGCAAACGCTGGTCGTACCAGGTCAAGGCATCGCGCACACCGCTGACCACATCGAATTTATCGGTCTGGGCAATGCTGGCCTGCAGCAATTCCACCTGACCCATACCTGCCGAAGCGGTGAATGCGGGACTCCAGACCTTGAGCCCCCAGCACACGGCAAGCACCAGCGCCCCATCACGCCAAGCCTTCCAGCGCCAGCCGCCCAAGGCCAGGCGCATCGCCAGACCCGCGGCCACAGCACCCATGCCGTACACCCCGACCCAAGGCGCCAGCACCGCCAACGGGCTGTCCACGTGGGCATAGCCCCCTGCGCCCCAGGGGAAGCCGGTGAACCAGCGCCCGCGCATCAGCTCGGCCAGGGTCCACAGCGCCGCAAACAGCGCACCCGCAAGGACCGGCCTGGCCTGCCAGCCGCTGCGCCGTACCAGCGCCACCCAGGCTGCAGCAGCGCCAACGTAATAGAGCGCCAAAGCGGCAGCCAGCGCCAGTACGGCTGCAACCGCCAAGGGCGCGGGCAAGCCGCCCACATCGTGCATGGACACATAGAGCCACCAGAAGCTGCCCACCAGCCAGGCCGTGGCAAACCAGCCACTCTGCACAGCCGCCGCCTTGACGGCCTGGCGATCTGGCGCCGGGCTGGCTGCGCAGCGCACCAACCCCAGGGACAAGAACATCAGACTGAGAATTTGCAGACTGCCCCAGGCGTGCCCGGACGTCGGCCAGGCGATCGAAGCGGCCTGCAACAGGCCTGCCATCAGGGCCACGAAACGTCCAGCACCCAGCTGCTGGCGAAAGAACAATTTCATGCCTTGGGTGCAGCGTCGGCAGCAGCCACCTTGAACCAGCGCACAGCACCGCCACGGGTGTGCAACACCACAAACAACAAGCCGGCAAAAACAAATCGCTCACCCCGCTTGGGCACGTGCCCCATTTCGTGGGCAATCAGGCCGCCGATGGTGTCAAAGCTGGGGCCTTCATCATCATCTCGGGCCGCTTGCAAGTTCACGCCAAAGGCTTCACTCACGCGCTCCAGCGAGGTATCGCCACTGACGCGGAAGGTGCGATCAGGCAAGCCAAAGATGTCCCCCTCGTCATCGGCAATGTCGAATTCGTCTTCGATCTCGCCGACGATCTGTTCGAGCACATCCTCGATGGTGATCAGCCCTGCCGTGCGACCGAATTCGTCAATCACGATGGCCAGGTGGTTGCGGTTGTCGCGGAACTGGCGCAGCAAGTCGTTCAGGCCCTTGCTCTCGGGGACAAACACTGCCGGGCGCAGCAAGGCCCGAATGTTCAGCTCGGGCGCGCGCTGCAGCTTGAGCAGGTCTTTGGCCAGCAGAATGCCGATGATGTTTTCACGCTCCCCCTCGTACACCGGAAAACGCGAATGAGCCGTCTCGATGACCTGGTGCAGCAGCTCGTCAAAAGGTGCGTCGATGCTCAGCAGATCCATGCGGGGCGCGGCCACCATCACGTCGCCCGCGGTCATGTCCGCCATGCGGATCACGCCTTCAAGCATCAAGCGGCTCTCGTTGTTGATGATGTGGTTGTCCTCGGCCTCGGCCAAGGTCTCGATCAACTCGTCGGTGGAGTCCGGGCCGGGATGGATGAACTCGGCCAGTTTTTGCAAAAAACCGCGTTTGTCTTCGCGCTCGGTGGAGCGCGCAGGGTGAGGGTCTGACACAGTGCGTGAAGCAGGACGTGCTGTTGTGAATGAGCCTCTAGGATAGCGGATTCATGTGACAACGCCTGCCGGACGCATCAAGCCTGCGAATGGGGCGGCTCGGACGGGTCGTTGTGGTGGCGTGCGTCGCGCACACCCTCGCGTACTTCCTGCATGAGGCCCAGCCACTCGCGGAACTGTTTGGCCTGCAGCTTGACCTGGTAATCGATCTGGGCCATCTGGTCCTGCATGACCCCACTGAGCTGGGAATCCAGCGTGGCCTGCGGCAGCGTCAGGTAAGCCTCGCTCTCGCTGCCATCGCGCTCCACCCGGGCCCCGGCGTGACGGGCGATCTTGAGCATGGCCACGTTCTCGCTCAACGCATGGATGAACAGCATGCTCACGCCCTGGTTGCGCGCGTGCATGACGGCCCGCTCAAACAGCTTGGCCCCGAGACCCCGGCCTCGCTGGTTGGCCGCAACAGACACCCCGAACTCGGCACAGGTAGACCATTGCGGATCCACAGAGAACGCCAGATGCGCCACGGCCACCAATTGCAAGCGCCGGTTGAACACCCCGAAAATTTCGTCCCGCTCGAAATTCAAACCATCCACATAGCGTTTGACGTGCTCGTCCGTGGCCGGATAACCAAAGCGCAGGTAGCGGTCATCGCCGGACAAGGACAGCAGATGGGCCTGGATACGGGGCTTGTGGCGAGTCGACAAAGGCCGGATCGGCACCCACACCAAAGCGCCCGGGCGACGTTTACCCCCCGCTGTATCGGCACCCGAGAACAGGCGGCGCCAAAGGCGTGACAAAAATCCGGTGGCAGGGGTTTGTTCTGAGGTCATTGAAATTGAGGGTTTTCCCTTATTTTGCCGTCAATTCAGCTTGCGTGCCATCTTCGGAAAATTTTGTCGCCTGCGGGACGAAATAGCCCTTGCCTTAAGGGTGAGCCCTCTGACAGACACCGTGAATGACCGCCACAATCGGCGAGATTACGGAGTGAAGTACATGGACAAAATCTGGCTCAAGAATTACCCTGCTGGCGTTCCCCACGAGATCCATCCAGAGCAATACAGTTCGCTCACCGATTTGCTGGAAAAAGCTTTCAGCGACCATGGCGACAACCCTTTCTCGGTGTGCATGAACCGCTGGATGAGCTACCGCGAGCTGGACACCCTGTCGAGCGCGCTGGGCGCCTGGCTGCAAAGCAAAGGGCTGCCCGCAGGCAGCCGGGTGGCCATCATGCTGCCCAACCTGCCCCAGTTTTCGGTGACGATGGCGGGCATTTTGCGCGCAGGCTACACCTGCGTGAACGTCAACCCGCTGTACACCGCACGCGAGCTGGAGCACCAGCTGCGCGACTCCGGCGCCACGGCCATCGTGATTCTGGAAAATTTCGCCTCCACCTTGCAGCAAGTGATCGACAAGACCCAGATCCAGCACATGGTGGTCGCCTCGATTGGCGATCTGCTGGGCCCCTGGCATGGCCGCTGGTTGACGTTTGCGGTCAGGCACCTGGCCAAGATGGTGCCCGAGTTCGAGTTGCCGCTGGACAATGGCCGCACGGTGACGCCTTTCAAGAAAGCCATCACCCAAGGCCGCCATTTGAGCCTCAAGGCGAACGCACAGAACCTCGACAGCATCGCTTTCCTGCAATACACGGGCGGCACCACCGGCTTGTCCAAAGGCGCCGTGCTCACACACCGCAACATTGTGGCGGCCATCCTGCAGGCCGAGGCCTGGTTCAGCCCGGCCATGGCCAAGGTGGGGGACCTGCGCAAGGTCAACTCGATTGCCGCGCTGCCGCTGTACCACATCTTCGCGCTGACGCTGGCGCTTCTGGCCATCCGCCAGGGCTCACACCTGACGTTGATCCCCAACCCGCGCGACTTCGGCAAGTTCATTGAAGTGCTCAAGCAGCGGCCCTTCCACATTTTTGCTGGCGTGAACACGCTCTTCAACGCTCTGATGCAGCACCCGATGTTCAAGACGCTGGACTTTTCGTCGCTGTGTTTGACCCAAGCGGGTGGCATGGCCGCCTCCGAAGGCACCGCCCGCAGCTGGCAGGCGGCCACGGGCAGCGCCATGATCGAAGGCTGGGGCATGAGCGAGACCTGCGCCATCGGCACCAACAACCCGGTCACGCAAACCCATTTCAGCGGCACCATCGGACTGCCACTGCCCAGCATCGACATCGCCATCAAGGACGACGAGGGCAACAGCCTGCCCCAGGGTGCATCGGGCGAGATCTGCATCAAGGGCCCGAACATCATGCCGGGCTACTACAACCAGCCCGAAGAAAACGCCAAGACGTTCACAGCCGACGGCTTCATGCGCACAGGGGACATCGGCATCATGGACGAGCGGGGCTTCACCCGCATCGTGGACCGCAAGAAGGACATGATCATTGTCAGCGGCTTCAACGTCTTCCCCAACGAGCTGGAAAACGTGATCTCGACCTGCCCCGGTGTGGTGGAATGCGCAGCAGTGGGTGTCACCGACAGCATGCAGGGCGAGGCCATCAAGGTGTTCGTGGTGCGCAACGACCCGCTCTTGACCGAGGAAGCCGTGGCGCGCTTTTGCCATGACAACCTCACCGGCTACAAGCGCCCCAAATACATCGAGTTCCGCGACGAATTGCCCAAGACCAACGTGGGCAAGATCCTGCGCCGTGAACTGCGCAGCGGCAAGTAAGCCGCATGCCAGGCGCGCTTTTGCTGCCACCGGGCGTTCAGGTTTTTGAACGCGGGTGGCTCTCGTCCAACAACATCCTGCTGACCGATGCCGACAGTGCCACGCTGGTCGACAGCGGGTATGTGACCCACAGTGCACAGACGCTGGCCCTGCTGGCGCAAGCGCTGGGCACGCGAGCGCTCGACAGGCTGGTCAACACGCACCTGCACAGCGACCACTGCGGCGGCAACGCCGCCTTGCAGCAGCGCTACCCCGTGCTGGAAACGTTGATCCCGCCGGGCATGGCCGATGAGGTGCAGACCTGGCGCGCTGATGCACTCAGCTACGAACCCACCGGACAGCAATGCCCCCCGTTCAAGCTCACGGGTCTGTTGCAACCGGGCTCAGTGCATCGGTGGGCAAACACCGAGTGGCAGGTCCATGCCGCGCCCGGTCACGACCCGCATTCGGTGATCCTGTTCGCCCCCGAGCACCGCTTGCTGATTTCTGCCGACGCCTTGTGGCAAAACGGTTTCGGCGTGGTGTTCCCCGAGCTGGAGGGCATTGCGGCGTTCGCCGAAGTGGCCGACAGCCTGGACCTGATCGAGCAGCTGAACCCGGCGCTGGTGATTCCAGGGCACGGCGCGCCGTTTGCGGGTGTGGCCCAGGCGCTGGCGTTTGCGCGGCAAAAGCTCGACGCCTTCGCCAGGACTCCGGAAAAACACGCTCGCTACGGCGCCAAAGTGCTGCTGAAATTCAAGCTGCTCGAATTCGGCAGCGTGGCCAAAGCCGACTTCAAGACCTGGGCACTCACCGTGCCCCACATGGCCCAGCTGCACACCCGCTTCGGGCAAGGCGTGGACCGAGCCACCTGGCTGGACATGATGCTGGCCGAGCTGGAACGCAGCGGCGCCCTGCACGATGACGGCACCGTGCTGCACGATGTATCGAACTGATTGACCCTGACAGGAGATGACCTTGAATTTACCTACCGCCCCCTTATTCCAACGCCCCCAACTGCGTCTGGCCATTTTGTAGTTGCTCATGGCTGCGGCCATGCCCTGGGCTGCGGCGCAAACAGCCGGGCAGGGCACCTCAACCCAGGTCCACGACATGGCCAAGGCCCAGACGCAGCCCCTGCTGGGCACGCTCAAGGACTTGGTGTCCATCGAATCGGGCAGCCGCGACCTCGAAGGGCTGGAAAAGATCGCCACATTGATCGCCACGCGCCTGCAACAGATGGGCATGGAGGTGAAAACCATCCCGACGCAGGCTCCTGCCAAACACCCTCAACTCAAAGGATCCAAACTGGGCTCGGTGGTGTACGCCACCAAAAAAGGCAAAGGCCAGAAAAAAGTCCTGCTGATCGCCCACATGGACACGGTGTACCTCAAGGGCATGGCGGCCAAACAACCTTTCCGGGTCGATGGCAACAAAGCGTATGGCCTGGCCATTGCGGACGACAAGGCCGGTGTGGCCCTGATCCTGCACACGGTCAAAATGCTGCAGGACATGGGCTATGACGACTACGCCGAACTGGCTGTGGCGATCAACGGCGACGAGGAAGTCGGCTCTGCGGGCTCCAGCGCCCTGTTGGTCCAGCTCGGGAGTGAATATGACGCCGTGATGTCTTTCGAGGGCGGCGGTTTTGACAAAGACATGGTCCGCCTGGCCACCAGCAGCATCGCGATTGTGGAGATGAAGGTGACTGGCAAGGCCTCCCATGCGGGCTCCAACCCCGATGCGGGCCGCAATGCCATTTATGAAATGTCACACCAGATGCTCAAGTCACGCCAGTTTGGGGACAAGTCCAAGGGCTTGCACATCAACTGGACCGTGGCGCGCGGTGGCGATGTGCGCAATGTGATTCCGGCCTCTGCCGAGGCGATTGCGGACGTGCGCTCCCTGACCAACAAGGACCTGGACATCATCGAAACGGCACTGCAGGAGTCGATCAAGGACAAGTTGATCCCTGACACACAGGTTGAAATCGATTTTTACCGCAGCCGTCCGGCTTTTGTGGCCAACGACGCTTCGCGGGTCATGGCCCAGCATGCCAAGAACGTCTATCAGGAGATCGGACAGACCATTCAGATTGCCGAGCGCGCCACAGGCGGCGGCACCGATGCGGCTTTTGCCGGTCTGCGCCCCAAGGGCGGCGTGCTGGAGAGCTTTGGCCTGCGCGGCTACGGCGCCCACGCCAACACCGAGGAATACATCTTCATCGACTCCATTGCGCCGCGCCTGTACCTGTCCACCCGCATGGTGATGGACATCGGCAGCGGCAAAGTGCGCTGGTAAGCGTTTCAATCACTTGCCGCGCGTACGCAGCAGACCATAGGGGCAATGCCCGGGCCGCGGCCCCACCTGCGGATGCAAGCGGCAGGTGTTGGGGCGCAGCTCATACACCGTGCAGCGCCGGGTGACAGCATCCAGAAACTGGCAATCGCCACTGGCACGCCGCGACAGCGTGAAGATGCTGTTCTTGAAATTGAAGTGCTCGATCAACCCGGCTTTGCTCAGTCGCTTGGCGATTTGCTTGGGCTCATCGTGCTCGGCCTCGAACGGGTCCACCAGCTGCAAGCGCACCAGATCTGGCAGCTTGACCTCGACCGGCATGGTGCAGCAATTGGCCGCACAGGTGTCGCACAAGCCCGCCTTGTAACGGGTCCAGGAGTCCGGGCGGTCAACGTCAACGATGGAAATGGGGGATTTCATGGCAGATCAGGTGGTGATTGGTCAGACGCCCTTCCTGAACATGAGCAGGACATTCATGCGATCTTTGGTGTCAGGAAAACGGCTTGAGTTCTTGACATTGAGGTACACAAACCACAACGCGATCAATCGGAGGATCAGCATCAACGTGGTTCGCGGAGTGGGGTGTGCGATCACCTCGGCATAGACATTGAATAAATCGAAAACGAAATTCACACAAGTGACCAGCAACAAGCCACCGAAAACAATGGCGGGATACCAATTGGCCAAATAGGCATACAGCCCCACCATCATGATCACCGCAATGAACCAGCCTCTGAAATACAAAAACCTGCCAATTCGGACCATCTCAGCCGGATCGCTGGTCATGCGATGAACAGCAGAATCTGTCCAAAATAAAAGCCAAATGCAATAAAAAAAAGTGAGCGCAAAAATATACCCGCAACGAAGTGGATAAAACTTATCCACCAACTTATTGGGGCCTGCGCCCCAATCTTGAATCAACGCCTCCAGCTCTGCGGCACTGACGAGTGGCTTCTGTTTGTCTGACATCGATGTTATGGGCTGTGAACGATGCCAGTTTATACATGGATCCCAAGCATCCACGCATGGTGTTTACAACTACGACAACAATGGCAAGCCAGCACTCAAGCCCCGATCAGCCACCATCGTCGAGCGTTCGGGTCGACTCCAAGAGCAATGCGAAGCTCAAAGTAAAAAACCGTTGCCCCTTTCGGAGACAACGGTTTTTGTTTGGTGGCCTGGGACGGAATCGAACCATCGACACGCGGATTTTCAACGCTGATTTGAAACTAAAAGTACTATTAATTTCAAAGTGCTTGAGCGCCGCGTGAAAGTGGTGTGCATCGTTTTGCTTTCGCAGAACAACGCTTCCGTTCCAAAGCGATGACCGTATTGTAATCACTTTTCGAAGCCGTTTCGCAGCTTGGCCGACGCAATTTCCATCGCGCCATCAAGTTCCCCTGCCAAAACTGCTGCTTTGATGACTTCGAGCGTGGGCACAAGCTCCTTTTCGGAAGCCAGTTCCACTGCGAACTTTCCCTTTGCCAGTTCCAGCAACCTTGCGCCGTAACGCACACTGAGCGCCAGCTTGCCGTTGTCTGCAACAAACCACCATTGTTTGATGCGCTTGTTGACCTCGACCTGCTTTCGCAGGCCAGTGTCGTTTTCCACGACAGTGCGGAACTTGGTCACGAAGAACTGTGCGCCTGCTTGCTGGGCTTTTGCCAGTTCTGCCTGCTCCCACAAACGATTTGCCAGCTTGTTGCGGCGCAGCTGGACTGCGGGCATATGCGTGGGCTTGACTGCTGCGGACAGCTTGAGGGTTGCGAGGGTTGCCATGTGCTTTTCCTTTCAAATGTTGATAAAGCACAGGTAATTTTGTGACCGACCAACGGGGTAGGACGACCTGAAACCCGCCAGATTGGCGGGTCATTGAGCCAAATAGCTAATCTTGCATCCCTACGCCGTCCTTCAGCCGATACTTGGCATACTGTTAATTGAGATCATTTACGCGGATCACAATCATGAACACAGAAGAGTGCAGGAAAGTTTTACGAGAAATAGAGGCTGTACTACGTACAAGACCTCCTGCGGCAACTATTCGGCATGAAACACCGGAGAATATTGAATGGCTTGGTCGTGCATGCGCCGCTATCAATGACTGGAATCCTATGCGTTCAGCTCAATTTGAGGGGTATGTAGCAGACTTACACCAAACAATGGAACGTGCCACGACACGTGGGTACATCAGTGCTCAGATTTTGCTTACTCAAGCAAGATACGATTTAGCAAATTATCTTGATGACTCAGCGAATGTCCTTGCTGAAAAGGGTCAGCATTACATCTACTTTGATGAAATACGAAAGATTGTTGAACTTGCAATTTCAGAAGTTTTTTTTGTAGATCCATATCTTGATGCCGACTTTGTTTCTCAATACCTGCCTTTTGTTAAGGACGGAGTGCGAATCAGACTGCTGACTAAAAAATCACTCACCACTCTCATCCCAGCTGTAAATGCATATTCAAAACAGGCAAAGAATTCATTAGAAGTAAGGTCTTCAAATAGTCTTCACGATCGGTTCATTCTTGTCGATGGAAAAAGTTGCTATCAATCCGGTGCATCGTTCAAGGATGGTCCGAAGAATGCGTCGACGACCATTGTTCAAATTCACGATGCGTTTGATGCAATCAAGGGCACATATGAAAATCTTTGGTCAGATGGAACCAAAGAATTTGCTTAAACCTGAGGTTACTTTTAATAATCATTAACGTTATATGTAGCGCAAGTTGCTGAACGATTGGTTGTTTGTATATTGCCAGGTTAGCCGCATTAAGCGACTTCTGTCGCTCTGCCTGTAGTGCAATGGCCGCGCGTTCCTTAGCGGCCTTTAATCCATCAATGCGTGCCTGCTCTGGCGTCTTCCGTTGCGCTGATATGGTGTTTGGGAAGTCATCAAGTGTCGTGTTACACGACACTGATTACGTTGCCCTGCCCGTACAAGTGCAGCAGCAACATACGGGCCTGCAGCACGTTTCCTGCCTGCACCAGCGTCCGTATGCTGGCGCTGCTTCCAGCTACGCGCACACGCACCACTGCTGTGTATGAGTGCAAGGGATTGGTGACTTCGGCAATACGCATGGAGTGAACGTCTCGTTACTGGACCTTGGGCAGCGTGTTTTTGACCAGTTTGGCGGCATTGAGCGCCTTCTGTGCCTTCGCCACTTTCTGGCGCTGCTTTTCAGCCTGCAAGGCTTTGCCTGCTTTATCTTTGGCTGCTTTCAGGCCATCCATGCGTAGCTGATCTGGTGACTTGGCTGGGATGGAAAATTCATAAAACTTCATGCATGTATTTAGCTGCTGGTCAGTTTGTCCGAAATGCCTAATTTCTCCGTGTATTTTTGTGTGATTTCTTTGTCGCGGGATAAATATTTACGAGTTGCGATGAGTTGCTTTGAGTCTCTTATAGAAAAAGTTGCTTGTTGCAAGTCGCTCATTGGAAACAAATGAGCAACTCTGACTGGCGACAAGTGACAGGTGCAACTGGCATCCAGCGACCAAGTGACACGCAACGTCTTTTGGCCTCTGCGACTTCAAGCAACAGAGCGACACATCAGCAACTCCAACCAGCAACTAACCGAAGGAGAAAACATGCTGAACCAAAAACAATCCGAAATAGCAGTCCGTCTATATGACAACAACGCCTATGGCACTACCTACGGCAAGGGGCTGTATCGAAAGGCCATCTACAACGGCACCATTGACGCAAAATCCGAAGGGATCAAATATCTCGTTGACCTGTACATCTATGCTGAATGGGCGAACATGGCAAAGACTGATGAACAGATAGAAATACTGGCCAATGTCGAAGCTCAAAGCAATGCCCTGTACAGCTGGGTCAAGCATTACGACGAGAACACCAAAGACAAGATCACAGTGCCAGGCATGTGCAGACTGAATACTGAAAGCATGACTATGTATGTGTTTATTTGCGACGAAGCACACGGCATGACGGACACATGGGAATTGACGACTAAACATTGTCGGCAAAGCAGAGCGGGCATCAAAACACCGCAATTGCTTGCAACCAACGCGGACTTGCGGAGCTGGTAATGCTGACAGCTGCGCCAGCAGCATCCTATTGCTGGCGCAGCTCTCACAACTAAATCAGACGAAAGTAAGATATGCGAAAGGAGTAACCAATGAGGTTTGACATTCATCTCTCCCGTAACTTCAAGGGTGGACAGTACCTGAAGTCCTTCAATGCAAATTCGTCTACAGATGTTTTAGGGCAAATGAAAGATTGCTGGTCTCAATCTGGGGTTAACAATACCAATGCTGAAGCCTTCTTGTTTGCCGACATTGATGGCTCATCGAACATGCATGAGCTAGGAACTTTTGCATTTGATAGTGACGATGATCTTTCGTGGGAAATGAATTTGGACGATGCAGACAAGCTGAGCAAGTGGACATCGCTGGGATATGAGGCTGATGAATTTATTTACGGCCATGAACTGTTTGAGCACTTCATTGGATTCATTCTCTCCAAGTAACTTTTCTGCTGGCGCAGCCCCCACACTGCTACAGCCCACCCCTCAAATCAGCCCTACAAGCGGCGCAAATTCCAGCCCAGCTACTCGGGTAGCTGGCGCCCCTCAAAAACGCTTGTGCGCTGTTTTACGCAATGGCGCAGAGCCCTGTCGTCTAAATCCCACAAGGCCGTGCGAAAGCACTACTAAATACATGTGAGGGGGTGCACCAAAGAAAAGTAGGCTTTCCTTTGGCGATTGCGTAACCACTTGAAATCATTGAAGAAAAAGAAACCCGACATTGCGTCGGGCTTCGGTCGCCCAAAACGGGCTAAGAAAACACACTGTGTCCAGCACATTTATTTAGCAAAGGACACAGCAACATGGCACAAGCAAAAACACTCACACCCGCAGAGCTAGATCAAGCACTGCAATACATCGCACAGCACAAATTCGCCCTGCGTAACCGCGTCATGCTCCTCACAGGCACATGGTCAGGCATGCGGGTTGGCGAAATCGCCAGTCTCAGCATTGGGGATGTAATGAACACAGACAGGACAGTCAAAGCGGAAGTGCGCCTGTCCGCAGAACAGACCAAAGGGCGGCACCCGCGCACAGTCTTCCTGCCGCAAAAATTGCGCGATGAACTGCAGGCCTACTTGGGCATGCGCCCCAGCGTGAAAATGACCGACCCGCTATTCGTCACCGCAGGGCGAAAACGCTTTACGGCTAACGTGCTGACCCAGCACTTTTACTGGCTGTTCCAAAAAGCGGGCATCGCAGGTGCATCCAGTCATTCCATGCGCCGCACGTTCATCACCACACTGGCAACGAAGGGCATTGGGGTGCGTGTGCTTGCCAGTCTCGCAGGGCACCGCAGCATCGCAGTTACACAGAAATACATCGACGTGAACGACGACATGAAACGCAACGCTGTGGAGTTAGTATGAAGTGTCGTGTTGAGCGACACCTACTGACTCAACATCTTTTTGAATCTTGCTTGGTCAATCTCAGGCGAAATCCAACGAGAGCCAGCAAGCTCAGACGCGATATGAGCTTGCTGCATCTTTGTCCATCGATTGCGTGACTCAACGGGTTTTACTACAGGGAAGTTCCCAAGCTCAGCATTAGCAATCAGTGCTCGTGCCTTTGCCAAATACCTGTTGACCTTCACACGAACAGATAACTGATGTGCTGCTTGTGATTCCAAATTGATAAAGGGACCAACTTCGTCTGCATTCATTATTCCCAACTGCTTGCCGATCCAGTACTGAGTAAATCTCTCTGGTTGGTCTAGTTGCTGGCGTTCAAGTGCATCCTGCAAGACTTGGTTCAAGCACCAGACGTCATAAACACCTTGCATCACATTCCGCTTCATCCCTCGTGTGTCGCTGACTGAAAGATCGTATTTGAACTGCTTGGGCAATGGAGATGGTTCATGTTCAGCCATAACCTGTTGCACTTGCTTGGCAATTTCGGATTTGGTCAGGTACTTGGGGACAAGCAAGATTTCATAGTTCAAGTCCATGCTGCGGTGAAATTCCCGCACGTCCATGCGCTCCACCTTTGGCGGGTCAACCTTAAAGGCGAACAGCTTTTCACCGTTGGACTCCCACCACTGTTCAAACTTATCTGTGAAGACATTGCCAAATTTTTTGTAGGTTGCATTGAGAGTGTTGTCCTTGCACTTACCGTCAAAGTGGCACACCCACCAGTAGTCCTCGCTTAGACGCAGGTACTTCCACCACATGTAGTACAGGCTGCGCTTGGCAGCAGCAATTTCGCTGCGCCGACTGGAATACCTGCCACGTGAGAGTTGGGGGTAGAGCTTCATGTTCAGTTATCAAAATATTTTTTCATGATACATGAAATCGATAATTTGAAAAAATTTGTCTATCGCAGCAACACACACAAACAAGTTGACGCGATGACCGCAGCGGTGCGGTCTTTATCAACCAGCATTAAGGAGAACTGAAATGCAACACACCGTTACCACCTCTGCCCTTTCTTACACCAACACTGCTGCTGTCGTGCAACACGACATCCCAGCCCCAGCCGATCCCAGCATCGCACTGGGTGCGCCGGGTGTTGCCGACAACGTCAAAGTTGCTAATCAGGCACCTGCTGATCTGGCGACAATGGAACGTGCACGCATCAGCTGGGAAACCACTGAACTGGCTGCTTCTAACAAGCGGCTCTACGCGATCCTCACTGACGCTTACCGCTACTACCTTGTCATGAAACAAGACGATGACAAGGCCGTCCGCAAGTCGCACATGGATGCGCTGGAGCAGTTCATCGCTCTGCGTAAGTACACCTTCATGCCCAGTTCGCATGACATGACCCGAGTGGTCAAGTGTGTGTTCGGCGTGGATCGTCGCCGTGTCAGTGCATACAGCATTGCGTTGCGTGAAGCTCTTCGAGTAGGCATCGAAGCCGATGGCCTGGCGGCATTCATTGAAAAAGAGGGTGGTGTTGAGCAACTTCGACTTGGCTACACCGATCCCAAAACAGCCAAGCCGTTGACCGTGTCCAAGCGTGCCGAAAAGGCAAAGGGCGAAGTGCTGGGCTCTGACTTGGGCATGCTCAAGTTTGACCCCGCAATGTTCGCTGCTGACGCTGATTGGGCTGACAAGCAGGTGGTGATTGTTGCCACGTACTTGCCTACGGGCGAATTTCAAGCCAACGCTGTGATCAAGCACGACAGTGCTGTGAACGCTGCACTTGCTGCTTTCTACAGTCAGCAGCAGGCGAAGCTGCGCGAAACTGCGAAGGCCGAGCGTGAAGCGGAAGAATTTGCAGTCCAAGCCGACAAGGCGGTTATGCAAGCGCAGAAAAAGCAAGCCAAAGCGATTCAGCAAAAAGCAATTGTCGAAGCTGAAAAGGATGTAGAGCAAAAACAAGCAGCAGTCGCCTCGCAACTTGCAGTTCTTTTTGAAACCCAACTGGCTTGAACACACGCACGGGGAGCAAGCCTCCCCGTTCCAAACTCACTACTAGGAGAGACACATGAACGGACTTACACCCAACTGCATTGATGATTTTTTGTTTTCCAACCCCGCTGACCGCAAGACGCTGGAGCTGATTCTGCAGCGCCGACTGCCATTTCCCTTTGGTGGCAAGAGTGGCATTTTGCTGCACGGTACATGGGGCACTGGCAAATCCACCCTCGCCCAGTTGCTGCCTGGCTTGCTGGAAACTGCCTACAGCGGCGCATGGAACATGGCGCAAGGCGTCGGGCAAATGCCTACGCCTGTGCCTGATCACTGCCAAACAGAACTGTTCCGCTGTGGCGGGGGGTTAAGTAGCACAACCATTATCCAAACTGTGGGCAAATTCAACCTCCGCATGAACCTTCACCACTATTCCATGCACGACTATTTCGTGTTCGACGAAGTGGATCGGTTGACGGTAGGCGCACAACAGTCACTGCGTTCGACTATGGATTTGCCACGCAGTATGTTTTTCTTCACTACCAACTACCTCAGCAAGATTGATCCTGGCATTGTCAACCGCTGTCATCTTGTTGAGATGAATCAAGTGACCACACCCAGCGCCTATTTGCCGTTAGGTCGCATCATCCTCCAAAATATGGGGATCGTTGCTGGTGTCGTGAGTGACACGACACTGCAAGGCATTGCAAGTAAGGCGCGTGGCTCACTGCGCGATTACACCAACGAAGTGGTCATGGCGGGCATCATGGCTGGAGGTGCTATGCCTTAACAGCCCTTTCCTTTTCTACGACACATTTGCAACCCGCCTCGTGCGGGCTCTTTTTTGTCTGCCAGTTACCTGATTTAACTGGGCACTGCAGATTGATTTGTCTTAGTCAAGCTTGTGGTCACGGATGGTTCTGCTCTACTGACACTTGAGGATGGAAATGGGAAGGTCAGGGCAAGCCAAGCAATTCCATACTCAGACTTCCCGGCACCCCAACAGTTCTTGTATGCCTGCTGGAATGGCAGTGATTGGGTGTTGATGCCGCCCAGTGAGTATTGAGGTGTCGTGTTACACGACGGTGGCTCGATACCCAGCAAGTTTTGTATACCTGCTGGGATGAGATGATGAGCACTAGGTGTTGATCCTGGACTATGAGCACTGGATGTCGTGTTACGCGACATCCTTCATTTGGATACTTTCTCCACGAGTTTTTTAAGCTCTTTGCTACCAAGAACTTCTAGCAGACGAACACCCCCTTCTAAGTTCAAATTTTTCATGACTGCGCGGAACTTTTCACGCTCATAAAGAGCTTTATCGCCGTTATACGACTCATGCAATTTATTAACTACTGAGGAAAGTAGTGTTGCATTCTGGGAGGTCGTGGGGCGTTCAACGATGTTGGCGCGGACATCAGATTGATACAAGAAGGCAGTAAGCGCCTGGTCCAAAGGTAGGCCTTCAACCTTGCTGCAAATGGTGGCCATCCACCAAAGCCGTGAGGCGGCGTTATCTCGCTCAATCCCACGGGCACCTTTAGCGAAAAAATGCTTCTTGATGTGTGTCACTGCTTTCTCGTCATTAGCAGGAATGGGCCAGCGAGTGCGGGCGTACTCCAATAACTCGATGTGGCAGAGGCGTGCCCATAGTCGTTCGTCTCGTGCAAGGTATGAGCTAACCCCCCCAATGGCTTGAAGGATATTCAAGCAACAGGCCACCTCGTTGTCATTTTCTTTGGTGCAAGTAATTTTTTTTAAGGCCTCTTCATCAGTCGTGCACGAGGAGTCTAGGAAGTGAGACTGATCATGAAGAAGATCAGTGAAGTCCCCGGAGCGGTAGAGGTCCAAATTCTTTGCAACATCTGCAAAAAGCTGAGAAACAGCTTGAGCACGGAACAACTGCAGGTTAGACATTTGATTCTCCCTGGAAGACATTTGCACGCAATACGTTAAGAGGGTGCTTCATTAGCTCTTGAGCTATGACATATGCATCTTGTGATTCAATGTCTAGCCCTTTATTGTGGATTTGTTGGGACATGACACGTGCCCACTTGAGATCACCAAAGTCGCCCACATCCTTCAACATCTGGATAGCTTGTGTGACCGCAGAAAAATACAGCGAGTTGATTAAAACAGCACGACTGGTTTTGCTGTTTCTTGCGTTATCAATCGACTCTTTCATTTCAGGGCTAACCTCGATTTGAACGTTGTCTTGATCTACACCAACCTTCCACTTGCCACCAGACAGCTGCTCATTTTTGACGAGCTCAAACACTGAAGACAGGGGCCTGAACAACTCTCTGTCGATGTAAATGGCATTTGTTTCATCTTGAGCAAGAATTTGTCCTGCCGTAAAGAAGAAAGCGTCTTGACCAAACTCAGGGTTGATGTCCTGAGATCTAAACCCATTAATGTCCTTGACTGCGACGATATACGAGTCCACAAGAACTTCGCCACGCAAAGAATTGGCATCGAGCTTTACTGAGAATGTCTGCTGATCAGTCTGTATGACTTTTCGGAAATAGGTGTCACGACATGAAACTATGGACACAAACTTGGCGAAACCTTTTTCAATCTCTGTTTGCAACTCTTCAGATGAGGTGATAAAAGTGCAGTCAAGTGCTATCTCGTTTCCTGAGATAGTGAATTCAGTATTGGTCTGAAAGTCAACATCGAGATAGTCATCGCTGAATGGACGCAATACGGGGTAAGGAAAAGTTTTTTGTCTATCAAATTTCATGGCCAGCCACCTTCAATGCGCCTGTGAAGTTTTCACTGAGAGTGATGTCAATAGACTCTCGCTCACCCTTTGCTACGGCAAGTTGAACTTTCCCGTGCTTGATATTTCCCTTGCCACAGGCGGTCGCCGCAATCAAATAGTCGCTGTCAGCCCCAACTTCAAACAAGCTGAGCTCGATAGTCCCGCTCACTAGAGGGGTAAAGGAAATACGCCGACTTGTCCCGCTGGTCACAACAGCACGCAAATTGGACATTCCTACGGTTGGTTTCGACGTAGCAGAGCCAGTTCCCCCTTTCGAGGTACCTTTTCCACCTTGGCCATCACCACCGCCAGCGCCTTCTGCGCCACCGCCACCTTCTCCATCTTCACCATCAGTGCCTTGACTAGAGCCTTCTTGTTCAGGAACCTGAACTTTCGACATTCGTACAGGAATAGGCTTCGCTTTTATGGTGATCGAACCGTAGGGGTTAATTTCTTCTGATCCGTTCCCTTCGCCTGAATTGCCCTCTTCTGCAAAGAAGTCTTTCAGCTCATCCAGCTTTGTGATTTCTGAAACGGGGTCTTTCGCGTGGCGTTGTAACCGTTCTCGTATCCAGCGAGCAACTCCTCTTAGTGCTTTGCGACCTCGGTCTTGAGCATCTTTAGTTGGGAGTCTCTCTGGTTCAAAGTCATCGTGTCTTGGTGGTTCCATGGCACGAAGAAGCTCAATTCCTTCTTTGCTCTTACATTGAAAAACTGCGACAAACTCCTTGAAATCGGAGAAGCTTTTCAAGCCTTGGATATTGAGCGAGTCGGAAATGAACATGCCATTTCGCAAGAAGGCCACCTTTTTGGGCATGCCATCACCAACAAAGATACGGAGCTCACATAAGCCTAGTACTGGGTCTTGCTTAGGTTCAACAATGACAGCACCACTTTCGCTCAGACACTCCAAATAGTTTTGGCTGTGCTCGAATTGTTCTGGTTCATTTTTTTGATCCTCAATTGCAGATTTGATATCAGAGGATGCAAAAATAGAGTCAATCGAGTTGGCGGTGATCGAGTACTTGTCACCAATTCGTACTTCTAGTTTCCCTGCCTTGATAGAGCCGAAGAAGTTTTCCACAATCGAAGCAGCCAAGTTTTCTTCCCAGCCGTCTTCATCATTGAAGCCCAGAATTGTCAGGTTTGTGCCGACATGTCTTTTGTAATCAGCGGTAGATGAAGAGCATCGAAGCCAGTCTGATATCTTAGGATCGATTCCGTCGATTGGTTGGCATTTTTCTTTGATACCCCAGAACCCAATTCCCTGTCGTCGTTGCCCAGTCTTGTCGTCGTGAGACATTAAGATGGACTTGCCTTGAGTAAGTTGCTGATATTTACCGTCTTCATCTTCAAAGACGGTTGATACAAATACAGTCCTTAATTTTGAAACAGCATAGGGCGCAAACTTACCAATGCCGAAAGACCCTGTGGCTGTTTCCGATGCCTTTTTGCTTTGTCCTTTGGCTTTTATGAAGGCGTAAAAAGGTGATCCATTCCGTGAGGGTCCTTTAATGCCCTTAGTGTTGTAGTCCGCAATCTCGAGTACTGTAATTTTTTTTGAGCTCAGCTCTTTGAGTGCAGTCTCGAAAAAAGACTTCGACTTGGCGCTTTCGTTCTCGGCGGCATTGTTGCAGAAAGCAAAGGTCTCTCGCAGTTCATCTAGTGATGGAATGGATTGAGTTGAAATCGCGCGCTTCTTGAACTCAACGATTACGGGCTTAGAACTTCTCTCATCGTGTGAATCAAGTGAGTTTTGATTTACTTCTCGTGCAAGGTGCCTTATCGGGCTACCAGAGAAATGCTCAATTCCTGGCTCGTTGAAGCCGTCCCATTGGTCGGCATCGTCTACGGGGTGATTCCATCCAGTTGTCATTAGATTCTCTCACTTTCAATTTTTTCTTTGATTGAATTTGCGATGATGTTGATCAAAGGTGGGACTACCGAATTTCCAACCTGCTGATACCTTTTCGGACGAGATACATCACTAGGAAAGAAATAGTCAAAAGGGAAGCCTTGCATTTTTAGGCATTCAAATTCTGTCAATTTTCTCAATCCCTTTTTATCAAAAATGAATGGGACGTTATGCCCACCAAGCCCCATATTTGCAGTCAATGTTGGGCATACATTTGCTCCTTTGTCTCTCACTAGATACTTTCTCAGTTGGTATATTGACCTTCTATCATCAACCTTCTCTGTGATCATTTGAAAGTATTTGTTGTCCTCATGCAGGTAGTAAGAGTCATCTGCGATTTCCCCATCAAAATCGATGTACTTCGAAAGATCTTTTTCGTCTGGATGTGGAGTTGGAGAGATTGATATCTTTCCGTTTTTAAATCGATTGGTTGCAAAAGCAACCATGAACAAGCGTTTCCGCTTTTGTGGTGTATACGTGTAATCATACGAATCAAGCTCGAAAGCATTTGATTCACGAAACCAATAACCAGCTTTTTTGAGTTGAGAGCTCAACTCCATAAACCAGCTACCACCATCTCCGATTTTTAGATTGGGTGAATTTTCTAGAAGTAAAACACTAGGCCTAGATTCGCCAAACTCTTTGATTAATCGGATGATTTGGTAGAACAACTGGCCACGAGGGTCATTAAAGCCCTTTCGCTCACCCGCAACAGAGAAGCTCTGGCATGGAAACCCTGCATGAAGTACATCTACTTGTGCGAGCTTATCGCCAGCAACACTTACATCGATGATGCTCGCAGGTACGTCGCCGTGTCGAACAATTTTCCCTTTGCCAATGTTGGCTTCATAGGTGTTGACAGCGGCGGAATCTAGTTCCACAGCCCACTCAGTGGGTATGCCGGCTTGGCGAAACCCAACACAGAAGCCACCAATACCTGCGAACAATGCGCCCGCTCTCAGTTCATTTGTCATCTCAGAGTTCGAAGTTGGCTTGTTGGCCATGAATTCCCGAAAGGAAACTGGCCTTGACTTGATCTACGCTGGCTTGCAATGCTTTTATGATCTTCTTTGCTTGCTCTTCGTTGTACGTGTAATTTCGTCGATTTGCCAAATTGCCTATCAATGAGATATCTTTAACCGCTTTGTTAACCCTTTTGTTCGCCAATTCTACAAACTTTGCCCCCTTATCCCTATCTTGAGCGTCAGTTTTAGTCGAATTTTTCATGCTGCCCTCTGATTCCATGTGACTACATTTTTCAAATGTAGCACATTTATGATGTTTTTGATATCCATAAATGAAATGTTGCCGATATTTGCGATAGGCAGCATCTTTATGAATTAACTTAGACGCAAGCATCGGTCATGCAACACGACACCTCAAGCCAACCTGTCAGCAGCCATAGTCGCAGTCAACTTGCTGTAGTGACGCTCAATCATTGCCGCAGAGTTGCCCATCTGCCTGGACAGGGTATGGATGTCGACCTCGCCGCGCAACATCTCCAAAGTAGCGTAGGTGTGCCTGAGTGAGTACAAGGTCCGGTTGTCACCGTTGGCATCCAATGCCAGCCCTGAATCCCGCATCAAGCGCCTGAATGTACCCACAAGGCTGTGGGGCTGATGCCCGTCACTGAACCTGAACAGCAAATGCGGCACACGCGATTCAAGTGTCGTTTCAAACGACAGTGCAGCTATGTCCCGCTGCCGTGCGTGTAGCCGCTGCAAGACCTCGACTGCCTTGTGCTTGGCTATGAGCCACCTGCCGCCTGTCTTGCCATCTACCCAAATCCGCAAGTACCTGATGCCCTTGTCGGTGTGCCACTCAATGTCACGCCACTTGATGCCCATTGCCTCAGTGCCGTGCCTCATCCCTGTGTAAAGCAGCATTTCCACATAGTCACGGAGCAATGGACGGATTTCACGCTCAACTGACAGTCTGCCCTGCTGGCTCCATTGCGGCATAAATGCCAGCAGCTGTTCAATTTCTTGTTCGGTAAAGGCTGGTCGGGTTTTGCTCTTTTCGCCTTTGCTGGTCAGACGAGGCACTGGCACCCGTTCGCTGACGAAGCCTCGTTCAACAGCCGTGCCAATCACTCTGTTCCAAGCACTTGCAAAGTTGTTCAAGGTGCTGGTCTTGGGTGCCCGTGCCAAGCGCCTGTCACGCCACATCTCAAACTCGCGGATGTCCTTGTAGCTCAGTTCTTCAAGCTGCCTTTCCCCAAAGTAGGGCACGAAATACCGTTCGATGATGCTGGCGTAGTCATTGAGGCTCGACTTGGTCTTTTTCAGGTCGATCTGATGCCGCAGTTCGTCCAAGCAAACGCCCGCAATGTGTGCAAACGAGTGTGCTTGGTGTGCTAAGCCCAGCCGTTTTCGGTATCTGGATTCGTCGTACAGGTCGCACGCTGCCGCAATGGCGTGTTCGAGACTGGCTTTGCCTGTTGACTGGCGATGCCAAGTGCCATCGGCCAGTCGGTAGCGGCATTGGTACAGCAGGCTGCGGCTACGCCTGTAGAGCACCAAATCACCGTCGCGTAAATAGACGGTCTGCGGCTGTGTGGTGGCAAGGCTGGTGAGCAGCCTGCGGATGTGCCTTTCCTGTGTCGGTGACTTGCTCATCAGGCAAAGTCCCAACAGCGGCAGGAAAGTGGCGGCAGCGTGTGAGCATCGTGCTTTACGCTGAACACCAAAGTAAAAAGCCCGTAGTAACAATCGCTACTACGGGCTTTAACTGGTGGCCTGGGGCGGAATCGAACCACCGACACGCGGATTTTCAATCCGCTGCTCTACCAACTGAGCTACCGGGCCGGTAAGCTGCAAATTATAGCAGTGTTTGACAGCTTTTTCTTTTTCAGCCTAAGCGTTTGCTGCGGGACAAATCCACCCCCAGCTGCTTGAGCTTGCGGTACAGATGCGTTCTCTCCAATCCGGTTTTTTCTGCCACGCGAGTCATGGAGCCGCCTTCTTGCACCAGATGGAATTCGAAATAGGCTTTTTCGAAGGCGTCACGCGCTTCCCGCAGGGGTCTGTCCAGGTCAAAACTCTGCTCAACCAGCGGTGCCGATGTGATGGTCTCACTGATCTGGGTCACCGAGACTGACGCAGTCAACGCGGGATGGATGGCCGTGGAATGGGTCTTGAGGGGCTCGCGAGCAAGGCCTTGTTCTACTGCCTTGAGGAGTTTTTGCAGCGTGATCGGTTTTTCAAGGAAGGCTTGCGCACCGATGCGCACGGCTTCCACGGCCGTGTCGATCGTGGCGTGGCCACTCATCATGATCACAGGCATGTTCAGAAGTCCCGTTGCGGCCCACTCCTTGAGCAGACTCACACCATCGGTGTCGGGCATCCAGATGTCGAGCAAAACCAGGTCCGGCCGCAGGCGCTGGCGAGCATCGCGGGCTTGCGCCGCATTTTCGGCAAGCTCGACCTGGTGCCCCTCATCGAAGAGGATTTCGGAGAGCAAGTCCCGAATGCCCAACTCGTCATCGACCACCAGAATATTCGCCATATTGCCTGTCTTGTTGGATGTCTCGCCAAGGTGTCAAACCACACACCCGTTTTTCTACACCGTGAATGATAGCGACACTTGGGCGCCCAAGATTTCACCGTCCTGCTGCACATTGGACAAATCCACCCGTGCGCCATGCTCATCGGCAATTTTTTTGACCACCGCCAGCCCGAGGCCCGTGCCCTTGCTCTTGGTCGTCACATACGGCTCAAAGGCCCGCTGCAGGATGTGGCTCTCGAAACCAGGCCCGGTGTCGCTCACAGTCAATCGAACGCGCTTGCGCAGCGGACTCCATTCCGTGCGGATCGTCACGCTTGGCGGATGGTCTTTGGGCAGGTGCGCCTCACAGGCATCCTGCGCGTTCTGGAGCAGGTTGTGCACGACCTGGCGCATCTGCTGCGCGTCGCCCATGATGGGTGGACAGGCCGGGTCCAGCAGTTTGCTCACCGGTGCGCGAAGCGCGTGTTCTCCTGGGTCGCTGGCATAGAGCGCGAGCACTTCGCGGATCAGGGCATTGAGGTCCAGCGGCCTGAGTTCGGCCGTGGGCAGGCGTGCGTAATCACGGAACTCGTTGACCAGGCGCTTCATGGCATCGACCTGGTCAACGATGGTTTTGACCGATTTGCCCAGCACGGCTTCGTCAGCGCCATCAAGTTTGCCGGTCAACTTGCGCTCCAGGCGTTCGGCGGACAGTTGGATCGGGGTCAAGGGGTTCTTGATTTCATGGGCGAGTCGGCGCGCCACTTCACCCCAGGCCTGTGAACGCTCGGCAGAGACGATTTCTGAAATGTCATCGAACACCAGCAATCGCATGCCATCGGGCAAGGTGGCGCCACGCGCAAGCAAGGTCACACCGGCCTGCGTCAGTCCCTGGCCCGTGGCGTGAATTTCAAACGATTTTTGCCAATGGTCCAGCTCATGCGCATCGGGATCCGCCCCCAGATGCAGGAATTGCTCCTGCACACCTGCAGCAAAATCATGCAGGCCGGGCAATTTGAGCAGTGGCTGCTTTTCAAAGACCGCCACAGGCACACGCAGGATGCGGGTGGCCCCTGGGTTGGCCGACTGGATCGTGCCTTGGGCATCCAGCACCATGACGCCGGCAGTCAGGTTGTCGAGGATGGTCTGCAAATTGCCTCGGGCGGCGTCGAGCTGCTTGAGGCTTCGCTCCACGGCGGAGCGGGCATCGGACAGTTGTTGCGTCATGTCGGCAAACGAGCGCGTCAAGCCACCCAGTTCGTCCTTGCCCTGCAAAGCCAGCTTGGGGCTCAAGTCCCCTGCGGCCACCTGACGCATGCCGTGTGCCAGCAACAGCAGTGGGCGAGCCAGCTGATTGCCCAGCAAGATCGCCAACAAGATGGCTGCCAGCACCGCCATGAACAGACTCAGGGTCAAGGTGCCGATGTACATGCGGCGCAAGCCTTCACGAGCCAGCGCCCGCTCCTGGTATTCCTGATTGGCAGTCTGCACCTGCAGCGCATTAGTCACCAACGTCGGCGACAGATCCTGGGTCACCTGCAAAAGCCGGGGCTCGTCGCTCAAGGCCAGACTCATCTGCGGCACGCTGACCAACACCTTGATGCGTGCACTGTCTCCCCCCGGATTGCTTTCATCGAGGCCTTCGATCCAATCCACACTGCCCTTGAGCCGGGCTTCCCGCAACTGCGCTGTACCAGGACGGTCAGGGCGCAGCTGAAAACGGGACGACCCCGCACTCGCCACCATGCGGCCATTGCCTGTCCAGAGCACCACATCGGTCGCGCCCAACTGCTCACGCAGCCTCTCCAGCAAGATCCCGGCAGCGGCGTCCGACACGTCGGTCAAGGCGGTACTGGCAACACGGGTTTTCTGGTTGAGATCGTGGCTCATGGAATCCAGCGTGGCACGGCCAAGACTCAGCCCTGCGGCCAACGCCCCCTCGACCTTGACGTCGAACCAGCTTTCAATGGAACGCGACACAAACTGGTAGGACACCACGTAAATCAGCACGCCAGGCACGACGCCCACCAAGGCAAAGATGGCCGCCAATTTGACCAGCAAGCGGGAGCCAAATTGCCCTTTGCGCAGCCTGCGCAAGAGGCGCACCATGCCCCAGAGGATGGTGATCAAAAGACTGGCTGCCACCACCGCATTGACGATCAACAACCACTCGTAGTTCTGGTTGTAGCGTTCGCGGTTGGTGGTGGCCTGGGTGAGCAGGATCAACAGGCCCAGACCGATGATGAGCAAAAATCCGATGCCACCGCCCACAAGCCAGCGACTCGCACGGGAAATCAGTGGCGGCAATTGACGGTTTCGCTCAGGCGGCAAACCAGCCATGTCAGCGCCCCGGCTCCAGGCTGATCCGCTGGTTGCGACTCAGGCCCAAGTTCCAGTCGGCCTGACTGCCTGCAGCAATTTGAAATGGTCTGGGCAATTGCGCCACGTCCAGTCGAAACCGGTAGTTCAGGTTGTGGCGAGCGTCAGAGTCCAGTTCAGACAAGTCAGCCAGCTTCCAGCTCGCTTGGCGACGGATCATGCTGAGCGCATCGGACAAATTGTCAAAACTCTGAGCGATGCTGCCGCCCAGACCCGCTGCCGAAAGCGGCTCATTTGACACATTCAAACGCCAATGGCGCGTCAAGGGCTGGTACACCAGCCGGTAGTAGCGCGTGACACTGATGATTTTGCGATCGTACCAATACCAGCGATCACGCATCACTTCAGCCTCGGCCACAAAGTAGATGGGCACGCCCTTGACCAAGGCCTCTTCCACAGCTGGGCCCAATTCAAGTTTGAGGGTGGCGTGCAGCACCAGGGCACCATCGGATCGCTCAGTACGCATTTCGACCAGGTCGACGGTCGACGCCAACGCTGGCGTAGCCGAACACACAAGCAAGGCGCACAGCAGCCATACGCTGCGGTCAAGCCGACGTCGGACGTTTTTCCAGCAGTGCGTAATAAAAACCATCGTGCTCACCCAGTGGATTGTCTCCGACAGGCAAGCCAACGGGACTGCTACCAGGGATCAAATGCCTTGGAGAGGGGCAGAATTGGGCATCGGTGTTGCGTTGAAGAAACGAATCCACGACGGCATCGCCTTCGGCCTTGAACACGGAGCATGTGCAATACAGCAATCGCCCGCCCACTTTGAGCAGCGGCCACAACACCTTGAGCAACTGAGCCTGGGTTTTGGCCAATTGGGCGCTGTCCTCGGCGCGCCTGAGCCAGCGCACATCGGGGTGGCGCCTGACAATCCCTGCGGCGGTGCACGGCGCGTCGAGCAAAATGGCATCGAACGGCTGCCCATCCCACCACTGGGCCGGCTGCGCGGCATCGGCGGCACGCACTTCGGCGCGCACGTTCAGTCGCTCCAGGTTCTGGTGGATGCGCTGACAGCGCTGCGCATCCACATCCAATGCCAGCACTTGCGCGTTGGGGGAAATTTCCAGCAAATGGCCGGTCTTGCCGCCGGGGGCCGCGCAGGCATCGAGCACACGCCAGGGCTGCTCCGGGTCCAAGCCCTGCATCAGCAGGGGGGCAGCGACCTGGGCCGCAGCGTCCTGCACAGAAACCTGGCCTTGCATGAAACCCGGCAACTGCTGCACAGGCAAGGCCTTGTGCAGCTGCAGGCCACTGGCGCCGACAGGTGTGGACGTGACGCCTTGCGCCTCCAGAGCGGACTGCACATGGGTCACCGTGGTCGCACTGCGGTTCACACGCAGCGTCATGGGCGCGGGTGTCTGGGCTTGCGCGAGCAAGGCCATCCAGTGGTCCGGATGGTCGGCCTGCAGCCGCTCCACCCACCAGGCGGGGTGATTCCAGCGGGCCGTCACCTCACTGTCAGTGGCGGCCACCAGGGCGTCACGCTCGCGCAGGAAGCGGCGAAAGCAGGCATTGATGAAAGGGGCCTGCCCTTGCGTCTGGCGCAGGCGCCGTGCGGCTTCCACCGCCTGATTCACCAGAGTGTGGACAGGGTAAGGTGCCTGGGCCTCGTCCCAGGCCAGGGCCAGAACGGTGCACAGCAATGCATCGGCTGCAGCAGGCGGTGGCTTTTTGGCCAATTGCGCACGCAGTGCTGTAGCACGCCCAAGCTGGCGCAGGACATGAAAACTCAAAGCCTGGGTCCCCGGGCGCAACCCGGCCGGGACGGCTTCAAGCTGCGCCGTCAACGAACGTCCGGAGCGAACCGCCTGCACAGCCTGCGCACAGGCTTGCAACAACTGCCAAAGCGGTGGCGCATGGTGCGCAGCGGTGTTCATGCCATCTCCGAAACGGTGCGATCGACAAAGCTCAAGGTGACTGCCGGACGCATGCTCAACCTGCGTGCCAACCAGCTGGCAGGACTCTGCCCAATGGCCTCGTTGTAAGCGCCACAGGCCAGCCGGTAAGGCGCGAGGCTCATCGGCAGGCTCTGGACAATCTTGTTCTGCGCAGAAAGCAGGTGGGGTTTGACGGTGTCGGGGGCTGTGAGCATGACGCGGTCAATGCAGCCCATCAGCGCCTCGTGTTGCTGCACCACCTTTTGCAAAGCCGCCCCATCGAGGGGCTGCGCACGGGCATCGGCCAATGCCTCAACCAGAGCATCGCTGGCGTCTTGCAGGGACTGCAGGTCTTGCGCCTCCGAAGCCCAGGCCAGGATCTGGCGGGCGGAAATGGCGCCCTGAAAACGCATCAGCCATTTGAGCCAGAGAACATCCACAATGCCCCACTGGCGCGCAACTTCACCCCGCAAGCGCACGATGCGGTTGTGAGCCCCCACCATCCAGAAGAGGAGCAGAGCCAGCAACAGACTGACGATCAACCAAGCCATGCCAAATCCTTTGACTGAAGTTTTCAAGCCTTGACAACAAAACAGCCCCTGAACCGCACGCGGCGCAGGGGCTGGTCGGGGATCACCGATGGAGCGGTGACCCTTTCACTCAGGCAGCTTCGCCAGCGTCGGTGACTGCATCCGCAGCAGGCTCGCCTGCCAACTCTGCAGCTTCGGCATCGGCGATGGCACGGCGCTCGGCGTCGTCCATCTCGTCCTTGGCTTTGCGCGCCTGGTGGTAGGCCAGACCGGAACCCGCCGGGATCAAACGACCCACGATGACGTTTTCCTTCAGACCACGCAGCTCGTCGCGCTTGCCCATGATGGCCGCTTCGGTCAACACGCGGGTGGTTTCCTGGAAGGAAGCCGCAGAGATGAACGAGTCGGTCGACAAGGACGCCTTGGTGATGCCCAGCAACAAGTTGCTGTAGGTCGCAGGGATCTTGCCATCCTTTTGCAGGGCGTCGTTGGTGTTGAGCATTTCGGAACGCTCCACCTGTTCACCAGCGATGTAGGTGGAGTCACCTGCGTTTTCAACGACCACACGGCGCAGCATCTGACGAACGATCACTTCGATGTGCTTGTCGTTGATCTTCACGCCTTGCAAGCGGTAAACGTCCTGCACTTCGTCGACGATGTAGCGGGCCAGCTCTTCGATGCCCAGCAAACGCAGGATGTCTTGTGGGTCGGCGGGGCCGTCCACAATGCTCTCGCCCTTGTTGACCACCTGGCCTTCGTGCACCAAGATGTTCTTCTCTTTGGGGATCAGCTCATCCCAGACCTTGCCTTCAGGGTCGGTGATCTGCAAGCGGACCTTGCCTTTGGTCTCTTTACCAAACGACACGGTACCGGTGATCTCGGCCAGCATGCCCTTGTCTTTGGGCGAACGGGCTTCGAACAGTTCGGCCACACGCGGCAAACCGCCGGTGATGTCTCGGGTCTTCTGACCTTCAACTGGGATACGGGCCAGCACTTCGCCAGGGCCCACGTCCATGCCGTCACGCACCTGGATCAGCGCGCCGATCTGGAAGCCGATCGTCACCGAGTGGTCGGTGCCAGGGATCTTGACTTCCTTGCCAGCTGCGTCGATCAGTTTGACCTGAGGACGGACCACTTTGGCCGCACCGCGACGCTTGGGATCGATCACCACCAGGGTGGACAGACCGGTCACTTCGTCGACCTGCTTGGCGACAGTCAGACCTTCTTCGACGTTCTCGAACTTCACCTGACCGGCGAATTCGGTGATGATCGGGCGGGTCAATGGATCCCAGTTGGCAAGAATAGTGCCCGCCTTGATGGTCTGGTCCGCCTTGATGGACAGGATCGCGCCGTAAGGCACTTTGTGACGTTCGCGCTCACGGCCGTGTTCGTCGTGGATGATGATTTCGCCGGAACGGGCAATCACCACCAACTCGCCTTTGCTGTTGGTCACATAACGCATCGTGGCATTGAAGCCGATGATGCCGTTGGACTTGGCTTCCACGCTGGAGGC